>Ga0315282_10002945_pt1 | contig 30859 bp, 20 predicted proteins | sample YL17G07_20_MG_FD_203693 | JGI IMG/M metagenome (GOLD analysis project Ga0315282, IMG submission 203693) | Sediment microbial communities from Yellowstone Lake, YNP, Wyoming, USA - YL17G07_20 | ecosystem: Environmental > Aquatic > Freshwater > Lake > Sediment | place: USA: Wyoming | collected... | reverse complement strand
TCTGCCCAGCCCTGAATTTTCATCCCTTACCCCCTGCTTTACAAAAAAGGAGGTGGTTCATCTCATTGAAAGAAATCTCTATGATCCTAATTAGGTTTTAAAAAAAATAAAAGGAGAAACAAATGAAAAAGTCAACGAGATTGGTCAGTATTATCGGCTTGTTTGCATTGCTCATCGTTTTTGTTTTCGCCGCCACGGCAATCGCGCAGAGAGTGGGAGGAGGAAAGCGCGGCGTAGATGAATGGGTCATCATGACCTATGTTCCTGACAATGGGTATACAGTCCCTGTTGCTCTTCCTGTCGATAAAAGCGGCGGTGGCGTAGCCTTTGACTTCTTTCCAACTCCGGATCGCGCGATGCTTCTAGCTTCCGATATGGACACAATAAAGAAGTTTCATGAGGGGAATTTGTCAGGGAAGAGCCTCTCCGCGAAGATTTCAATCGAAGCGACGCTTGGAGCGACCTTCAACTACTTCAACAATGATGGAACGGGAACGCTTCAAGGGGGCTGGGCCGATCCCGGCGGCTTTGTTCGCCTCTACTTCCAAACGGGCATTACAACCGGATGGAACCCTGGGAATCCTGAAGGTGAGGCTCAATATTGGTGGTCCAACCCTATTCATATTGATTTGGCTGATCTTGCAGCTCGGGGGAAAAAGGGAATCACATTGCAGGTGCCACTCGATCCGGATTCCTGGTCGGATCGCGATGGGCACATGGGGACGGATAATCCTATCATTGGAGGCATGCTGTACGACCATACGATTCTATTCAATAAAGCAACGGCGCGAGTAACAAAGGTGGGACTTTCTTTTGGAGGTGGAGGCTGGTGGGCCTTTGGATGTGGCGTGAATGATCCCAGCGTCGCCGTGTTCAAGCTAAACGAATTCAAGGTCAAAAAATAATCTCCGTTTCTTCTTCCTTACATATGCCGGGACATCGTTGGCGGAAGTCTTCCGGCTTCAACTGAGGTATGTGCTTTTCAGCCGGAGCGGGTTTACGGACGGAATGCTCCGGACCGCCAGGCGTGAAAGCGTATTCTTAGTTCACGGTGAGACGCTCCTGAAGCCACAAAGCGGATCGTCTCGAGGATGAACCCGCTCCGGCTGAGTCCCCTTTGACCCTGATTACGATTAAGGAGTTGCGTCGAGGCCGGGGCTTTTTTCGCCATAAGGATTCCGAAATCGCCGTCTTCCTCGCTTCCGTCCTTGTGATCCTGAAGGAAAAGCCTGTCGGAGAGCCTCCGTCTTTACGTGCGTCGCGCGCTCTCCCGCCAATCTTTTTCCCAAGTCTTTGTCTAATTCATATGGAGGTTAACATGAAAAAGCTGGCCGTGATTATGCTCCTGGTTTTTTCGGTATATGCGGCGTTGCCGGCTCGCGGGGCCGCGGGACAAGCGGCTAAATCCGGAGATCTGGAAGAGCTCATCATCAGAGCTCTCTGGAATCTTCCCCGCTATAACGTCTTCGACAGCCTGGCCTTCAAGATCGACGAAGGGAGTGTCGTGACGCTCCTCGGTCAGGTCATTTTCCCCATCCTGAAGAAGGAGGCGGGCGACCGGGTGGCCAAGATTCCGGGCGTCGCGAAGGTCGTCAATTCGATCGAGGTCCTGCCTCTGTCTGAAAATGACGACTCCATCCGCATCCGGGCCTATCGCGCCTTGTTCGGCACGGCGGATCTTTATCGCTACGCCATGGGCGCCAATCCCTCCATTCACATTATCGTGAAAGGCGGGCACATCACCCTGGAAGGCACCGTTTCGACGAAAAGCGACGCGGACCTGGCCCTGCTGTCCCTGAGGGGGATCCCCGGATCGTTCTCGGCAAAGTCCAATCTGAAGATCGAAAATCCCGGGAAGTGAACGTTTCTCCGACCGGGCGGCCGGATGAGAGATCCGCGTCGCCCGGTCGGATTCTCCGGATCATGTCCCGCCGGCATGGAGACAAGAAGGCGGATTAAAGGAAGGAACGCGGATTCTCTGATATAATATAAAGCGCTTTTTCGGGTTCGAGACCGAGGAGCGCGACGGATGCCGAATAGATCGCGTACCCCATTTTCTTTTGTCGCCGCCTTCGTCGCGGCATTATGCGCCGCGCTCCCGGCGGTGGGCAGTCATAGGTTTGGAAAAGGAGCAGCCGCCCCCTCAAGGGACGATTTCTCCTGGTGCGGTCGTTCTTCGCAGGCCGTCACGCCGGAAAACGGCCGCCTCTATCTCGACATCGCCGCGAACCCGCCGCTCTCGGACGCGCAAAGAGACGCCCTGCTCAAAGTCCTTCGTGCCGCGGCCGCCGCCGCGAATCCGGCCGCGGCCGTCAAGATCGACTATCCTTTCCCCGGCTCGCTCTTCCCGCCAGACATGATCCCGCCGGCTTTCCTCTTCCACGACGGCGCGGCCGCGGCTGGGCTCTGGTTCATCGATATCACCGTCGCCGGAGGATCCGGCCGCGCCAGCGTCTTGACCGACGGCCGGCGGCCGAAGCCCGAGATGGACGCAAGGTGCGGAATTCCGGCCGGCTACCGGGAGCCGGAGTACCAGGCCACGGCCAGGAGCTGGACTCCTGATACGGGAACCTGGGAAAGTCTCGTCCGGCAGCCTGAGAAAGATATCACGGTCACGTTCTTCGGTTTGGCCGGCGGCGACCTGGCCAATCCTGGCGCCGGGATTTCCCTGCTCTCGCGCGGGACGGTCGTCCTCCGGATTTCCGAAGACCCCGTCGGCGCCCCGATTTTCTATCGCGACGTGCCCCTGAAGCCGACGACCAACGAAAGAGGCGTCGTCATGCCTCTCCCCGAAGGCTCGCTGCCCCTCGTCGAATGGCGGCTCCGCGACCTCTCCAAACCGGCCAGCGCGCTCGTCCTCAAGGACATGCCGACCTGCGCCAACTGCCACTCCTTCTCGAACGAGGGTAAATTCCTGGGCATGGACATGGACGGACCCTCGGGCGATAAAGGCTCCTACGCCGTCGCCCCGGTCGAGCCGAGGATGGTCATCGACAATAAGCAGGTCTTCAGCTGGAACTCCTTCAATCCCAGCCGTCCGACCAACGGCCTCTTTGCCCGAGTTTCGCCGGACGGTCGCTACGTGATCACGTCGGTCAATGAAAGCATGTTCGTCACGAATTACCTGGATTTCCGCTTCCTCCAGACCTTTTATCCCACGCGCGGCGTCCTGGCCTTCCGCGATCAGGCGACCGGAAAGATCGTGACTCTGCCGGGCGCCGACGACCCCAGCTTCGTCCAATGCAATCCCGTCTGGACGCCGAATGGACGGACGGTCGTCTTCCTCCGGGCCCCGGCCATGGACCCCTCCCCGAAAGGGCCGGCGCCGGTCATGGCCCTCGACCCGAACGAACCCCAAATCAAGTATGACATCTATACGATCCCCTTCAACGACGGCCGCGGCGGAGAGGCCAAACCCCTCGCCGGCGCATCCGCCAACGGCAAGAGCAACTCCTTTCCGATAGTTTCGCAGGACGGGCGGTGGATCGTCTGGGTACAGTCCGCGAACGCCCTGCTGATGCGCCCGGACAGCGAGCTCTACATCATGCCCCTCGCAGGGGGTGTGCCCCGCCGGATGAACTGCAACCTGTCTCCGATGAACTCCTGGCACAGCTTCTCGCCGAACGGCCGCTGGCTTGTCTTCTCTTCCAAGGCGGAGACGCCGTTCACACGGATGTTCCTAACCCACGTCGATGAGAAGGGGAACGACAGCCCGGCCGTCCTCGTCCCCAACTCCACGGCGGCCAACCGGGCCGTCAATATCCCCGAGTTCGTCAACATCGCTCCCGGCGGGCTGGTCTCGATCGACGCCCCGGCCGTCGATTACCGGCGCCGTCTCATCCGGGCCGCCGACCTGACGAAAAAGAAGGACCTGGCCGGGGCCTTCAGGGAACTCCAGATGGCCGATAAGATGAGGCCAAATTTCCCCGACACGCTGGCCGCGATCGGCTATTATTACCGGGAGACGGGCGACACCGCCCGAGCCGTCGAGTATTTCGAAAAAGCCCTGGCCATCGACCCCCGCAACTGGCCGGCCCACAATTTCTACGGCACGACGCTCTTCCGCCAGGGGAAATACGAAGAAGCGCTACGCCACTTCCAGGCAACCATGGAGTCGAACCCCTTCAACTCCCAGGGGCTGACCAATATCGGGGTCATCGAGTTCGCCCGGGGCAAACTCGGGAAGGCTAAGGAGTATTTCGAGCGGGCCGTCGAGTCCAACCCGCGTTATGCCAAGGCCCACTTCAACTTGGCCCTGATCGAAGCCAGAGAGGGCCGGCCGCGGGAAGCCGCCAGGCACTACGAGTCATGCCTCGCGGTGACGCCCGACGATCCCGTGGCCATGGGCAATCTGGCCTGGCTCTACGCGACCTCCCCGGTCGATGGCCTCCGCAACGGGCCGCGGGCGCTCGAGTTGGCCCAGGAGCTCGAAAAGCTCGCGGGCGCTCCAAGCGCCAGGATGTTCGATATCCTGGCCTCTGCATACGCCGAGACGGGACGGTTCGTAGAGGCCGTCCGTATGGCCGAGCGGGCGCTGGCCCTGACCAGGGACGACGATCCCTCGGTCGAAACCCGCCGCCGTCTCATCGAACTCTACGGGTCCGGAAAACCTTACCGGGCCTTATGAAGTTGCGCCGGGGCCTTTTTGGCCATCGGGATTCCGGAATCGCCGTCTCCCTCGCTTCCAAGGCTGTGGTCCTGAAGGAAAAGCCTGCCGGAAGAGACTCTCGAAGGATTCTCCGTCCTGGGGCGGCCGGCCTTTCTCGATCAAAAAGCACAACCGCGAGGCCTGTCCGTAATGAGCCCGCTTCTCCAGGGACCAGCGCATGCGGCCCGAGCGGAGAGCCCGGACCATGCTTCTGACGATGATCAGGATCTGGATGACATTGGCTCTGAGCATCCGGGGAACGGTCGTGTTCAGCTGCGCGTCGAGGAAAGCGTCTTTCAGGATTTTGTTCATATCGCCCTGCATTCCGGCAAAATGAGATTCCACCCAGGGCCAGAAGACGAGGCTGTACATTTCCTCTTGAGAGAGTTCGAATCCCGCTTGTTTTGCCCGGTCCTCGATGTCCAGGAGCGAGCTGAGTTTGGAGAATAGGCCGGGATCTTGTTCGTAATCTCTCCCCATTTGGCCGAGGATATACGCGAGAATGCCGTATCGCCGGAGAGCGTCGAAGACGGGCCGGGTTTCATAGGCAAGGTCTTTGTTGAGCTCTTCATAAAACCGAGAGCCGGAGCACGCGGCCAGCAGGTGGCGGTGGGAATGGATCGCCCGCTCCGTGGCTTCCTCGATGTCGAATCCCAGGCGCGCGGCGTGCCGCAGAACCCGCCAGACGCGGACAGGATCTTCGGTGAAGCGTTCGGCAGGCTCGCCGATGACCCGGACCCTTCGCCGGGCGAGGTCCTCGAGACCTCCGACGTAGTCGATGACAGAGGAGATGGCGGGATCATAGAAGAGAGCATTAATCGTCATGTCCCTCCGGAAGGCGTCCTCCCGGGGCGTTCCGTAAGCACTTTGCGGGTCGGCTGCGGCTTCCGGGGCGGCCTCTTCGCCGAGATCGGGCTCCCGCCGGAAGGTCGCCACTTCGATGATCTTGCCGTCCTTGAAATGAATGTGGGCCAGCCGGAAGCGTCTGCCGATGACATAAACATTGGCGAAGCGTTTCTTGATTTGCCCCGGCCGGGCGTCGGTCACGATGTCAAAATCTTTAGGGGACTTTCCGAGCATCATGTCCCGGACCGCTCCGCCGCAGAGGTAGGCGATGAAACCCTGGCGATGGAGCCGGTACAGGATGTTGAGAACGTCCGGGTCGATGTTTCTCCGCGAGATGGGGTGGCGGGATCTCTCCAGAATAACGGGTTCTTCCTTGATCACCTATTCTTCACTTTCGATGGTCGTCGTCATCCGGCCGAAAGCCGGTCGCCCATTCCGGGTAGGGAACGGCGCTTCCTTTCAGGGCGTGCCACAGGATCCGGTTGAGGACGTCTTCGGGGCAGGCATCGACGCGCTTGAAATTAAGCCGTGCCGAAAGGGCGGCCTGCCGGCGGAGCAGGGGATTGGCAATCTTCTTTCTCGGCGGGTTCAGCTCATCGAGGGGCACGCGGTTGGGAACGGCTTTGAACGGCGTGAGGTCCGGAGTTTCCGTGAAGCAATCGGCCATCGGCTCGGCGGCCGCGTCGAATTGATTCAGCGGCGGCAGTCCGAGAATCTGCTCGATCGTCCGGAGGATGCTGACCGTGTTGTAGGCGGTGCTGATGACCTGCCGGCGCTTGGTGTAAGGGCTGACGACGTAGGCGGTCGTGCGGTAGCCGCTGACGTGATCCCAGCCGTCTTGAGGGTCGTCTTCGATCCCGAAAATCACGGTCTCCTTCCAAAACTTGCTGCGGCTGATCGCTTCGACGATTTGGCCGAAGGCCAAGTCGTTCTCGGCCGCATAAGCGGCCGGCGTGGGCTTGCCTTCCTTGGTGCCGCTCGTATGGTCGTTCGGCAGACAGATAAGGACCAAGTCGGGGAAACTGTCCGTCTTTTCGAATTCCTTGAGTTCCTGGATGAAAACGCGGGCCCGGAAGGCGTCGGGGACTTCCATGTTCCAGCCGACGGTCTTTGAAACGAGATAAGGCCGCAGCGATTCGATGGCCGGCTCGGAGCCGAAGATAATCTCTCCCTGGGGATGATGGAACTCGCGCCAGCAGGCGGTCCAATCGGGATCGCCCTTGCGCTTCGGGTCGGCCCAACGGACGGCCGGCATGGCGAATTCGCCGTAGTCCCTGAGCGTTTTGCCGTGGCGGAGGGCGTTGTCCCAGATGAATCCGGTCGGGGCGTAGGCCAGGGCGTCGATCTCGTCTTCGCCCATGGCGTCCGGATAACTCCGCGGCCACCCCGCAAACGATTTTTCGAGGTAGTCGGTGCCGAAGGCGGACATGGACCACTGGTGTCCGTCGGCGCTTAAAATGCCGCAGCAAAAGGTGTTGTCGAGAAGGATGAATTCGCGGACCAGCTGATGCTGGTTCGGGGTGATGCGCTCGCCGAAGATGCAGAGCGACGGATCGCCGTTCCCTTCCTTCAGGTCGCCCAGGACCTGGTCATAGGTGCGGTTTTCCTTGATGATGTAAACGACGTGCTTAAACATGCTCGGCTCGCCGATGCGCTCGGGCACGGGCCTGGGCCGCTCGGCGGGCCGCGGAGGAAGGAAGGCCCCGGCGATGCGCTCCCGGTGGTAATTATTCCAGACGACGACCGAGAGATGGGGAAGTTCGGAGACCTTGGGAACGGGAACAAGGGAGATCGAGCCGTGGTACTGAAAAGAATTGAATCCTGTTCCGCCCGAACGCTTGTCCAGCCCCTTGACCGTTTCGATCCCCTTGATGTTCGCCACGCAGAGGCGCTCGAGGCGCGGATGGTAGACAATCGCGCCGGGGAACCAGCCGACGGGAATGAGCCCGAGGAGCTGCGAGGCGCGGCGGGCCGGCTTGAAGCGGATGACGGCCACGGCGTTCTGCGTCCCGTTGGCGACGTAAAGATATTTCCCCTTTTTATCAAAGGCCAAAGCGTTCGGCGAAGCGCCGAAAAGGTCTGCCGAGTTGGGCTTGGCCCAAATGGTTTCGATAACGGCGTCGGTGCGCGTCTCGATGACGCTGAGGTTGTCGCTCGCCGCATTGGCGCAGACGACATAGCGGCCGTCGGGCGAAACGGCCAGCGCCGAGGCGTGCAGATGAACGACGATCTCGGCGGCGTTTCGGCCGGACTCGAGATCGACGACGCTGACCGAGCCTTCCGCGGCGATATACGTCGAGGGATCGACTTTCACGAGCGTCCCCCGGCCGGCCGGGCCGGTCACATCGGCGGCGCCGGGGCGCCGTCCGCCCCAATTGCTCACGTACGCTTTCCTGCCGACAAGGGCGACATCGTAGGGAGCGACGCCGACGTCGAACAGCCGAAGGAGCTTGCCGCTTTGGGCATCGAACTCGCCCAGCCGGTTGGAGAGGTTGAGGGCCACGTACAGGCGCGTGCCGTCTGGAGACACGGCGATTCCGGCGGGGATCTCTTCTTTACGGCGCGGGGCAGCGGCCTCCGGCAGCGGCAGGGAAAACAAACCCGCGATTTTTCCGTCTGCATCGACGCCGAAGACCTTGAGGCTTCCCTCGACATTGCTCATATAGAGACGTTTCCCGTCCGGCGAAAAGGCCAGGCCCGTGTAGCTCATCTGGCCTTTGTCGTCGGGCTTGAGGATATTCTCCGAGGAAGCCTTCGAATTCGGTTTAGCCGGCGGCTCGGGGGGGAGAAGTACCCGTTGGCGGATCTCGCCCGAGGCCGGGTCGACGACCACAAGCTCATGTGTCTTGCCCGAGGTGACGAGCAGCCGGCCGTCCGGGCTGAGAGCCAGGACTTGAGGCCGCAGGCCGGCGAGTTCAACCTGGATGCCCGCCGGAGTTACGGCCTGATTCACGGGGACGTTCGTGGGCTTGGCCAACGCGGCGGCTGCCTTTTCGTTTTGGCGCGAGCAGCCTATAGAAAATAGGGCTAAGAGAAGGCCCGAAATCCCGGCCGTGGCCGCGAGACGAGAAAAAAAAATTCCTCCGCGGTGGCCGCGGCCGCGCCTTAGCTTTGTCAAAAGCGATCTCGAATTGTTTTGCATTTGACCACTCTTTCCCTATTCAACACTACCTGACTACGGCCTGTCAATCGCGCGGCCTCTGACCGCATAACACTTTTCGGGGACATGATTCCCTGTCCCTGGCTCTCAGGCGAACTCTCTCTCAATGATCTTGTTTTTAATCAAGCGGGGACAGAGTATCGCGTCCCCTTATCTTGAAAAGTGTTATGCGGTCAGTCCGGTCCGCCAGATTTGATAAAACCGAAGACCGCAAGCTTGCGGCCGCGCGCTTTATTAATTGCTGAAGAGGGCATAAAATAAAAAAAGGAGGCTTTCATGAGACGAACCATCATCGCCCTATGGGTTCTGGCCATCCCTTGGACCGCCTGGAGCCAGACGCAGCCGGCCTTCGCCGAATATTTCATCGACAAGGCCATGCGGGTCGATTTCTATCATATCGGCGACGCCAAGGATGAGATCATCACCATCAAGCACATCTTCCAGGAAGGGATCTGGCCCGAGTCGCGGACCCATCTCCTCGACCCTTTCGACTACGGCCGCTACGCCGTGAAGGTCTATGACGTGGCTTCGAACCGGCTCATTTACTCCCGCGGCTTCGACAGCATGTTCGGGGAATACAAGACGACGACGCCCGCCCTCAACGGCGTCAAACGGGTCTTCGAACGGTCCGTGCGGATCCCTTATCCAAAACAAGCCGTCCTCTTTGTGATCGAGATGCGGGACAAGAAGAATATCCTTCATCCCTTGTTGAGCGAAACGATCGACCCGGCCGATTATCATCTCCTCAAGGAGACGACCGCGGCCGGGGATTCCATTAATGAGGTGCGGAAAAGCGGAGATCCCCAGGACAAGGTCGATTTCGTCTTCCTGGCCGAAGGCTATACGGCCGAGGATAGAGATAAGTTCAAGGCCGACGTGGACCGTTTCGCGGGATATCTTTTCAGCGTCGAACCCTATAGGAGCGCTCAAGGTAAGTTCAATATTTATAGCGTTTTCCGGCCGTCTCCCGAGCGGGCCATGGACGAGCCCCGCCAAGGCGTTTTTAAAAAGACCGTCCTCAACGCTTCGTTCAACGCCTTTGACCTGGACCGCTACATGCTCATCGAGGAGGACCACCTGATGCATGCCATCGCGGCCCAAGTGCCGTATGACGCCATCGTCGTTCTCGTCAACAGCAAGCGCTACGGCGGTGGAAGCATCTGCCTCGATTACTGCGTCACGACGGTCGATCATGCCTCGAGCAAGCAGGTCTTTCTCCATGAGCTCGGCCATTCCTTCGCCTATCTGGCCGACGAGTATTACACCTCGGAAGTCGCCTACAACGATTTCTATCCCAAGGGAGTCGAGCCGCTCGAACCCAATATCACGGCGCTGCTCAACCCGAACGAGGTGAAGTGGAAAGAGCTGCTCACGCCCGGCCTCGCCGTCCCGACGGAATACGGAAAGGATAAGATCGAAGCCCTCCAGGCCGAGCGGCAGAAGAACCGGAGGGACATGGCCGCTGCGGTCGAGGAGGCGAAACGAAAGGGGCAGACTGAGGCCCAGACGAAGAAGATCGAGGAGAAGTTCAGGGAAACGGATAAATCCCTCACCAAGCAGATCGAGGAGGTGCGAAAGCAATTTGCTTCTTTGAATGACAAAGTCGGCGTTTTTGAAGGCGCCGGATACGCGTCCAAAGGGCTCTACCGGCCCATGGTTTATTGCCTGATGATCTCCAGCCCGAAAGGCGAGTTCTGCCTCGTCTGCCAGCGCGCCATCGCCCGGATGATCGAGTATTACAGCGGCAATTAATTTTTCAGTTTATCAGGCACTTGACCTGGCTTTAAAAAAAATATATTTTTCTCTTCATCGACATTATCATTTCGGGAGGAGGAGACAGATGACATCTTTTCCGAAGGCCATCCACAATTTCATCCGGCGCGCGGGGGCCGTCAAAACGCCTCTGGCGCTCTGCCTGGCGCTGCTTCTTGTCTTTTCAACGGCTTTTCCTCAAAAAATCCACGAGGAGTATACGAAGAAGATCCGCGAGTATACGACCGATCCCCATTTTTCGACGAAATACGTGAATTATCTGCCGTTCAAGACGGGAATTCCCACGCCGCTCGAAGTGTTGGGGCACATCGTCGGAGCGCCCAACATTTTGAGCTACTCGAGCGATGTTTATAAATACATGAGGGCCCTTGCCCAGGCGTCCCCCAGAGTCAAGGTTTTCACGGTCGGCAAGACGGAGGAGGGGAGGGATTGGATTCTAGTGGTCATCGCCGATGAGGCGACCATCAAGAATTTGAATTCTTATAAAAACCTTAATGCCAAGCTGGCCGACCCGCGGAAGATAAGCGACTCCGAGGCCCAGGGCCTGATCAAGCAGGCTAAGCCCATCTACTGGGCCACGGGCGGCATGCATTCCGGGGAAACGGGCTCGGTCGAGATGCTGATGGAGCTCGCCTACCGCCTGGCGGTCGACGATTCTCCGTTCATCAAGGCTATCCGCGAGAACTCGATCGTCATGATCACTCCCATCCTCGAGGTGGACGGCCGGGATAAATACGTGGACTTGGCCATGGCTCCGCGCAAGGACCCCAAGGCCACCCTGCCGAGAAGCCCACTCTACTGGGGGAAATACGTCTCCCATGACGACAACCGGGACGGCATCGGCCTGGCCTTGGCTCTCAGCAAAAACATCATGAAAGTCGAACTCGAATATTTTCCCCAGGTCATGCACGACCTCCACGAATCCGCCTCGCACCTCTACATCTCCACGGGCACGGGCCCCTACAACGCCTGGCTGGACCCGATCGTCGTCGACGAATGGCACCAGCTGGCCTACCAGGAAGTCGACGGCATGACCCGCGAAGGCGTTCCGGGTGTCTGGACGCACGGGTTCTACGACGGCTGGGCGCCGAACTACGCGTTCTATGCGGCCAACGGTCATAATGCCATCGGCCGGTTCTATGAAACGCAGGGAGCCGGCGACGCGAGCAACCGGATCATCACCAACAGCCAGGACCGGGCCTGGTATCGCCCGAATCCCCCTGTGGCTTCCACGGTCTGGTCGATCCGCAACAACGTCAATATGCAGCAGAGCGCTATCCTCATCGGCATGAACTATGTCGCTGCGAACCGCGAACGTTTTATGGAGAATTTCTATCTCAAGGGCAAAAGATCGATTGCCAAAGCCAAGAACGAAGGTCCGGCCGCCTATGTCTTTCCGGGAAACGACCCGCGACCGGGTCAGCAGGCGCGCCTCCTCCAGCTCCTCCAAGCGCAGGGCGTGGAAGTCAGCCGGGCGGACAAGGCCTTCAAAGTGGGGGATGTCGAATATCCCGCCGGAAGCTATGTCGTCCGGATGGACCAGCCGTATTCCAGGATAGCGGACATGTTTCTCGACAAACAATATTTCAACACGAACGACCCCCAGCCCTATGACGACGTCGGCTGGACCCTGGGACCGCTCTTCAACGTCAAGACCGTCCGGGTTGACGATGTGAGCGTCCTGGCGGCCCCCATGACGCTCATCAAGGGCGAGGTCAAGGCAGCGGGCGGTCTGACCCGCCTCGGCACCGGCGTGGCCAAGGCCTTTGTCATCAACAACAACGCGGACAACCAGGTCGCCTCGTTCCTGTTCCGGACTAAGAATATCCCGCGATTGAAGGATGTGAAGATCCAGGTCGCCGAAAAAGCCTTCGAATTGCAGGGCAAAAAGTTCAACTCCGGCAGCTTCATTTTCCGAGCGGACAACAAGGACGCGTCCGATTACCTGGACGGTTTCTTCACTGGGACCGGAGCGGCCGGAGCGGAAATCGCCGCCTACGGGATTCCGGCCCTGCCCGACGTCCCCCTTCACGACCTCATTCTTCCCCGCATCGCCGTCATTCATACCTGGCAGAACACACAGACCGAAGGCTGGGTCCGTCTCGCGCTAGACGAGCTTCAAATCCCATACGAATACACTTCCGTCCATGCCGTCCGCGACAACGCGCGGCTCCGTGACAAGTACGACGTCATCCTCTTCGGGCCGTCGTCGGGAGATGCTCTGAGCATCGTCGCCGGAGTCAGCGGCGACAAGCCCATCCCCTGGAAGAAATCGGCCCTGACCCCCAACATCGGCTCCGAGGACTCCACCGATGACATGCGCGGCGGCATCGAGCTCGAGGGCATTTTGCATTTGCGGGATTTCATCAAGGATGGCGGATTGTTCATAACGCTCGCCAACAGTTCGGCGCTTCCGGCCCAGTTCGGCTTGGCCGGGGGCATCTCCATCCGCCAGACGACGAACCTCTGGGCGCGCGGCGGCGTCTTCAAGGCCGAGGTCTCCGATAAAACGAGCCCCATCGTCTACGGCTACGACGACTCGCTGGGCATCTATTTCAGCCAGTCGCCGGTCTTCGGGATGGGAGGATTCGGAGGAATGGGAGGAAGGGGGGGCGGGATGATGGGCAGAGGCGGCGCTCAGGGCCGTCCTTCAGGCCGCGGAGGCGTCAACGATGCCGACATCCCGCAGGGGCGTCCGCGGGATATCGGCAAGGCTTCGGTTGAGGAATTCCGGAAAACTCAGAAGGAAGGCGCCCAACCCGAAACGAGAGGTTTCGCGCCCGCGGGGCCCCGGGCGAAGACGATCCTCAGCTTTGCTCGGACCGCGAGCGAGCTCCTGATCAGCGGTGGCCTGGCTGGCGGCGAGGAGCTGGCCGGAACGCCGGCGCTCGTGGACGCGCCGCTCGGCTCGGGTCATGTGGTCATGTTCAGCTTCAACCCCATGTGGCGTCACGAGACGCACGGCTCTTTCTTCCTGGTCTTCAACGCCATGCTGAACTTCAAAAACTTGAGCCCCGCTCCGGAGAAGAAATAATACGGTGAAATAAATCCGGTGACAGGCACGTGCCTGTCACCGGAAATTTATAATTTATAAAACGACTTTCTTTTTTCCCCACCGGAGTTTCATCGTCAGGACTTTGTCCGAGGAAAAGATCCGTCCGGCGAGGATGACCAGGGCGAGGAAAAAGAGGATCATGTACAGCATCCCGAAAAGCAGGGCTGCGTTGTCCCCCAGAAATAGATTCGGCACGGCCATGAACGAGTGGGAAAAGGGGATGGCGAGCACGAGGATTTTAACGGGGAGGGCGAGGGATTTGATATCTGAGAAGAACGAAAGAAAATAAGGGATCATGACCAGCAGGATCACGGGCATGATCAGGGTCTGGGCGCTCCGGAAATCTTCGGCGAGGACGCCCAGGATCGTCGCCAGAGCCAGGGCGCAGAGGATCGCCAGGAAGAGCGAGGCGCCCAGGACGAACATGCCGTTGCCGCTCAGGCTGAGCCCCAGCTTTTCAACGACCTGACGGACACCGGCGACGGATCCCATATCACCCATGAAGCCTCCCAAGAAACTTCTGTAGCCCACCATATAAATGACCGCGGAGAGCAAACCGACCAGGCCCGAGGCCAACATTTTGGCGGTTACGATCGATGTCCGGGAGATGGGCACGGTCAGGAGCGTCTCCAGGGTCTTGTTCTGCTTCTCCATGGCGATGGCCGAGATGACCATCTGCGACGAATAGATGATGATCATCATCAGGATGACGGGAATGAAGGTCGTTTGGGACGAGACATAACCGGCGATCGCCGCGGCCGACCCTTCGGCCATCCGGTCCTTGATGATGACGAAATCCTTGGTCTTGATCGGATTTTTGAGGTTCTTGGGATCGATTCCGGGGATTTTGTCCTTCAAGTAAATGTCGGAGAGATAGCCGTTCATGGCCGAAATAACGCTCCGCAAAACCTCGGACCGCCGGATGCCGAAGAGTGAAAGCGTCCTGAGAAAAGCATAGGTCTCGACTTTCTTCGATTCGAGCCTGGCCATGGATTCTCCGAAGCCCGAGGGGATGACGACGAGGACGTTGGTGGTGCCGCGACGGGCGGACTCGATAGCCGCCTCCTTGTTTTGAGCTTCGACCATTTCGATCTCGAAATTGGCCATGCCTAGGCCTCCCAGCAGTTCCTTGGAGAACGAGGATTTGTCGAGGTCGAACACGGAGATCTTCTGTTTGCCGATCGCTTTTTTGACTTCTGATTTGGTTATCGTGCCGATGAAATAAAAAATGCCCATGGTGAAGACGAGGGAAATCACAAGCTGCTTCGTGACCAGTTCCCGGATTTCCTTGAACATAAGATTTTTGAATTTTTTCATCTGAGGGCGCTCCTGAAAACGGTTTCTAGGTTTTCGGCCTGATATTTTTCCTTGAGGACCTTCGGCGTCCCGCTGTCCAGGATCAAGCCCTTGTCGATCAAGGCCACCCGGTCGGAGAGAAATTCGATTTCGAGCATATTGTGCGAGGAGAGAAGGACCGAGATGCCCTCGCGGGCATAGCGCTTGATAATCTCGCGCACTTCGAGGGAGTTGATGACGTCCAGGCCCGAGGTCGGCTCATCCAGAATGGTCAGGGCGGGCCGGGTCATTAGGGCTCGTGCTAAGAGAAGCTTGCGGACCATGCCCTTGCTGTAGGTCCCGACCTTATCGTTGAGACGCTTTCCCAGGTCGGCGATCGTTTCGGCCCTCTCCAGGTATTCTTGGGCTTTCTCGTTCGTCCCGGCGTAGAAGTTGGCCATGAACTTCAGGTAGTCCATCCCTTTGAAGTTCCGGTAGGCTCCGGCTTCCTCGGGAAGGTAGCTGATATTCTCGCGGATTTTCTCGGGGTTCTTTTTAAGATCGTGGCCGAGAAGAGTGACCTGCCCTGCCGAGGGGGTCAGCAGTGTCGCGACGACTCTCAGGGCCGTTGTTTTTCCGGCGCCGTTCGGGCCGATCAGAGCGAAAATCTCGCCCGCTTCCACGTTGAAGCTGATGCCTTTGATGGCTTCGAGCTGGCCGTAGGACTTCCGCAATTGGTCGACGTTCAGGACTGTTGCCATTTCGTTCTCCTTATCTCAACGCTTATACCACGTCCCGCGCGAAAACTGCAAATAAATAAATGGACCGAGGAAATATTTGACTTTATTGCGCTTCGAGGTGGCGCCGGTTGAAAAGCCACATGCCCGCCGCGAAATAGAGCGCCGTCAGCACTGCAATGGCCGCTATTTCAAACTTCAGATCGCCCAGCCCCGCCCCGAAGTTCAAGACTTTCCCCAGGGCCGAGATGGTATGGGTTGTGGGCAGGATATCGTTGATATTCAGGGGACGGCCTCCTACGGTTAAAAGCTTCAGCGGCGGCAGGGGAATCATCCCCCCGGAAAAAAACATCAGGATGAAAAACGGGAAACAGCCGATGGTCAGAAGGTCGAAAATGGTCCGCAGAAATGCCGCCACCAAGAGGCTGATGGCGATCACCGCCAGGCTCGACAAAAGTCCGACGGCCATGACGGCAACCAGTGAACCGTTCGTTCTATAGCCGAATCCCCAGGCTGTAAGCAAGGTCAGCCCCAGGGCCAACAGGCCGATGAGGATTTGGCTCAGGCTTATGGCCGAAAGGAATTCATAGACCCTCATTTTGGACATCTGGAGGCGGACAAGAGTGCCTTTATCCTTCTCCTTGATGATGGACGCCGCGGCCGTGAACATCAACATCATGAGGGCCAGGCCCAACAAACTGGGCACGTACAGCTCGAAGTCGTTTAAGGATTTCCCCTCCTCGATGGTTTCCGCCTGAATGTCCAGCGGACCTTTCTGGCCTGTTATGGCCGCTCCATATTGATAGGCCAGAAAATCGCTGCTGGCCGCGGCCAGGATGTATTTGGCGTTGGCCGGATCGCCGTAGGTTTTGATGATCGCCGGCGGGGGCGTCCGTCCCTCCTTGTAATCCACGAGAATTTTTGAGAAATTATCCGGTATTTCCACCACCAGGTCCACGGCTTTATCCGCGAGCCGAGCCCGGGCCGTGGACATCGTGCTTTCCGAGCTGACCTCCAGGATGTCGGTGCCGTCCGGATTTTTGACTTTCTTCATTTCGGAGACGAGAGCTTGTCCGGCCTCGAAATGAGCCCCGCTCCTGTCCGTCGCTCCCCGGTCATGGTTGATGACCGCCACCTTGAAGGTCTTGGCTGCGCTCCCCAGGTAGAAATGCATGAGCATGACGAAAAAGGGGGAAAAAGTCAGGGTCAGAATGAGAATTTTCCAGTCCCGTAAGTTCTCGGTCATTGTCTTCTTGAAGAGCGCCGCCAATCTCATTCGCGCAGCCTCCTCCCGGTCAGGGCGATGAACACATCTTCCAGCGTTTTCTTGCGGATCGTCATGTCATCGATTTTCAGGCGGTGGTTCCGGAATATTTCCAGGAGCGAGGGCAGGACATCCGGAATAGCGGCGCCCACCAGGCGTAAAGTATCGTGACGATGGGCCAGATGGCGGATCGTTTCCGGAAGGTCATGTTGGATGCGATTCAATTTTTCGTCCTGGCCCTCGGCGATTTTGATTTCCAAAACATCCCCCTCGCCGATCCGGCTTTTCAGGTGATTCGGGGTATCGAGGACCAGCAGCCGGCCGTGGTCGATGATCGCCACCCGGTCGGCCAGGCGATCCGCTTCATCCATTTCATGAGTGGTTAAAATGATCGTGGTTTTTTTCGCCAACGACCGGATGTGCTCCCTGACCAGGACCCGGCTCTGCGGATCAAGGCCGGCCTGAGGTTCATCGAGGATCAATATTGGCGGTTCGTGGACCAGGGCCAAGGCGAGGTTCAAGCGGCGCTTCATTCCGCCGGAGAGAGTCTTGGCCAGCTTGCCCTTTTTTTCCTCCAGGCCGAGCATTCCGACGAGCTCCGCCGCTCTTTTCCGGGCCGCCGGCAGCTTGATATCGTACAGCCGCCCCATGAACTCCAGCTGTTCGAGGCAGGTCAGGCCTTCCCAGATGACCAGGTTCTGGGGACAGAGGCCCATCAGGTGCCGGCATTCGCGGGGATTGTCCGCCAGCCTCCGGCCGTCAATCCATATCTCGCCCGAATCGCTTTTCAACAAGCCGCAGATCAGGCTGATGGTCGTGGTTTTTCCTGCCCCGTTGGGGCCGAGGAAGCCGAAGATCTCGCCGCGCTCAACATCCAGCGATAGGTTATCGACGGCCACCAAGTCGCCGAAGGCCTTGGTCAGGCCGCTGACGCTTAAAGCGCAATCGCGATCCGCTGCCCGCATTTTCCGCTCCTCATCCGGTCTGTTATCTTTTTCTGTTTCGTCGTTTCGGCCTGAAGAGGTCTCGACGGAATCATTGTAGTGAATTGCACAAACTCAAGTCAAAAGAGAGTCAATAGAGCTCTTGACTTTTTCTTGGAATAAAATAAGATTTGTGGTCGCTACAGGGAATTCTGACTAGAGATAAATTTAAGGCCTCTTTTCTTCTTTTTTGAAAGGAGAACTCGAAAATGGACGACAACGGGGAAGATCAAATCCGAAATCACGAAGGAAACAAAAAGAAAAAAAACAAGAGGTTGACGCGGCGGCGTCTCCTAAAAACCATCGCTGCGGGAGGCGGAGCCATTGTCAGCGCGAGCGTCTTGCCCGAAAAATGGGTCAAACCCGTCGTGGAATTCGGAGCTTTACCCCTCCATGCGGCGATATCTCCCTCCATACCGGGTGCTTATATCACGAACTCTGGCTCGAACTCTGTCTCGGTCATCGACACAACGACAAACTCAGTCTACGCAACGATTGCCGTGGGAAATTATCCCTATGGCGTAGCCGTTAACGCGGCCGGGAGCCGAGTTTATGTGGCGAATTATAACTCGAATAATGTCTCGGTCATCGATACGGCGACGAATACCGAGATTCTCCCGCGCATTGCCGTCGGGACTTGGCCTCGCGGTGTCGCTGTCAACCCGGCCGGCACCCGGGTCTATGTAACGAATTGGGGCTCGAACAATGTCTCGGTCATCGATACGGCGACGAACGCGGTCGTGGCGACTATTGCCGTGGGAATTCAGCCCTATGGCGTTGTCGTCAATCCTACGGGCACCCGGCTCTATGTAGCGAATAAGAACTCGAACAACGTTTCGGTCATCGATACGGCGACGAACACGATCGTCGCGACGGTCGGCGTGGGAAATTTCGTTCGCGGTGTCGCCGTCAACCCGGCGGGCACCCGAGTCTATACGGCGAATTGGGGCTTGAACAATGTCTCGGTCATCGACACGGCGACAAACGCGGTCGTGGCGGGGATTGCCGTAGGGACTAGTCCCTATGGTGTTGCCGTCAATCCGGCCGGCACGCGGGTCTACGTGACGAATTATAACTCGAACGATGTTTCTGTTATCGACACGGCGACGAATACGGTCATTGCGACGATTAGCCTTGGTTGGGGTGTTTCTCCGTATGGTGTCGGCGTCAATCCGGCCGGCACCCGAGTTTATGTGGCAAATAATAACTCGAACTCCGTCTTGGTCATCGACACGGCGACGAACACGGTCATAGCGACGATTGCCGCGGGGAATGGGCCCGTCGCTTTCGGCAAATTCATAGGCTAATGAATCGTTTCTTTCCAATATATATTGCATTTACATAACAATTATGTTAAGTTATTGCTGTGAAATGGGAAGATTTTCTCCATAAGTTCGCAGAACGTCCCCTCTTCCATTCCTCCATGCTCGATATTTTCGCCGAAGACCGGCGGCATATCCAGGTCCAGCTCTCCCGCTGGGTCAAGGCCGGCAAGCTCGCTAAAATCCGGCGCGAGTGGTATCTCATCGAGAAGCCTTATCGTTTGCGGGACGTACCTCTCCCTGAGATTGCCGCAACCGTTCACCATCCCTCTTACCTTTCGCTCGAGTGGGCGCTCCAGTATTATGAAATGATCCCTGAATACGTTCCCAATCCGACCTGCGTCACGACGGAGCGCTCGATTCAATTCAGCGCCCAAAACCGGCTGTTCATCTATCATCACATTCAGCCGGCGCTGTTTTCCGATTATGAGCCGGCCGACGCGGAAGGGCAAAAATTTCCGATCGCCCTGCCGGAGAAAGCGCTCTTCGATAAAATCTACATTTTTTTGAGAAAAAATCGGTTTTCCTTGGATTGGCTCAAAGAGCTGCGGCTTCAGAACCTGGAGCGGCTGAACCTTGGTAAATTCGAGTCGATGTCGCGAAAGACGAGGCTCCGGGGTTTAGCGCACGCCGTCGAACGAACCGTTCAATACATCGAGGAACAAAGACGATGAAAGATCTCGCCCTTCAAACGGCCCGTCGAGCGAAAGATCAAAAATTGAATATCCTCAGGGAATATCTCCAAAATTACATCCTTTTCCTGATGCAAAAACAGGAGCTGAATACGGCTCTCTATTTCGTCGGAGGTACCGCGCTTCGCTTTCTTCATCGAATCCGGCGTTTCTCGGAAGACCTCGATTTTTCAGCGGGACACGGCTGGAAAAAAACGGATTTTGCCGCTCCCCTGAAGAAAATGGAAGCCGGACTTGAAATGGCCGGCTACGCCGTGAGCCTGCACTTGAAGGAGGAGAAGACCGTTCAGAGAGCCGTCGTCCGTTTTTCCGGGCTTTTATACGAGCTCGGCCTCAGCCCCGATAAAAATCAGAATTTGCCCATCGCCATCGAGGTTGATACGAATCCTCCGGCGGGCTGGGCGGGCGAACGGACAATCATTGATGTTCACTGGCCGGTTTTATTGCAGCATTATGATCTGCCGTCGCTCTTCGCAACAAAAATCGGAGCGATATTAACGAGGCCTTACATGAAAGGACGGGATCTCTACGACCTTTTTTGGTATCGGACGAAGTGGAGAGAGCTCCTCCCGAATTTTTTCTTGCTGAATAATGCCCTGGCTCAAATGCAGAAAAAGGCCTTGGAGGTCGATAAAGAAAATTGGCTTATCATCTTGAAAGAGAAAATGATGTCATTGAAATGGAGGAACGTTCAAGAAGATATCCGCCCATTTCTAGAGTCTCCCGACGATCTAGACGCATTCACCAAAGAAAATCTTATTTTGTCGCTGTCGGGTTAATGGCGGGGAAAACGACTGTTTTTCTGATGCCGCCCATAGTGAATCACGCTTTTTGTTAGCCTCCTGCCGACCAGTCCAGCCAGCCGCGTTTTTTGAGAAAATCCAAAGCCTGCGCGAGGGCCGGCAATCCCGTCCTTCCGCCCGTCTTGGTGCATTTGATTGCGGCCACGGCGGCGGCGAACTCGGCGCATCTTTCGATCTCCCATCGCCGGGCGAGGCCGTAGGCGAACGCTCCGTGGAAGGCGTCGCCCGCGCCGGTCGTATCGACGACTTCGACTTTGAAGGCTTCGCCTTTGCCTTGTCTTCGCGGCGCGGACCAGAGCCAGCCGTCCGCGCCGAGGGTGATGAGGGCCGTTTCCGGCCCGAGCCGATGAATGGCGGCCAGGGCGGCCGGCAGGTCGCCTTCGGGCCCGAGTCGGGCGGCGAAATTTCTGGGGGCGATCAGGACGGTGACATGGCGAAAAAGCTCCTCGTTTTTCTTGGCGTCGAAGGTGATGACATCGCCGACGACGGGGACGCCGTTCTCGTGGGCTGTCTTGGCGGCGGCCAGGGCGAGCTCGGGATAGTAGTCGTCGACGAGAAGCGCGTCGCACTGGGCGATCCAGCCGAGATCGGGGAGTTTGGCCGGCTTCATGCCCGAAGCTCTGCGATGAAAAATAGTCCGTTCCCCCGAATGCTCGTCAACGTGAATGAAGCTGAACGGACTCGCGCCTCCAGGGACTCTGGCGACTCCGGCGAGGGCCACGCCTTCGTCCGCGAGTTCCGAGGCGATGCGGTCTCCTATCTCATCGACGCCGAGAAGACTGAAGATCCGGCATTCGGCTCCCAGCCGGGCGCAGGCGACAAGAGCCGTGCCGACGAGGCCGCCGCCCTGAAGGCGATAGTTTTCGACGAGCGCGCTTTCGCCCCACGGGATCTGGGGAGCGATGAGGATGTGATCCAGGCAGCAGAGTCCGGCCCCGGCGATTTTCGGTCTCATCATCAGATGAAATGCTTTTCTTTGGTCCATATGTCCCGCAGAGAAAATTTCGCTCCCCGGCAGACGAAGATAGGACGGTTGTTTTCGTAGGGCATGGCGTAGTCGCAGGCCGTGGTGGCGATATGCCTGACTTCTTGAAAATAGGGACTCAAGTCGGCCAAGCTTCTTTGCAGATCGTTCGTCGTCCCAAAGATGATGGCCGCTTTGCCGCTCCATTCCGGCGGGCCCCAGAGCCAGTAGTTGTTGTGGCCGCAGGCGGCCATCGGCAGATGATATTTTTTGCCGAAGAAATCGATGGCCGCCGCTTGGCCGTAATTGCGGACATAGATCAAGCAGTCGGACCTCTCTTCGGGCGTCAGGCTCTCGTATGCCTCGGCCACTTTGGCCGCCATCTCCTCCCAGCCGAACATGTCGGCCATGGGCTGAGGCAGAACGCCCGGCGCCGTTCGCTCCTGATTGTACTGCATGCCCAGGGAACGATAAATCGCGATCGTCTTTTCGACGGGAAGAAGCGGAAGAACGAGGGGAGAGAAAATAAAGCCGGAGGCCAGGACGATGGCCGACAGCGCGGGTCTAAGCCAGCGTCCGGCTTTGGCCCTCAGCCATTTTTCAAACTGGAGAGCCCCTCCGGCGAATAAAATCGGATAGGCGCCAGCCAAATAATAATCCTTGCCGCGTTGGAGAAAAAAGAGAAGGAAGAGTGATAAATACATCCAGCCGAACAACCTGAAATTTTTCCCTTCTTTGTGAAAGAAAAAATACCAGAGACCCGGGAGCCAGACGGCAAGCGTCAGCGGATTGTTGTAGAGGATTTGGTCCCGGAGGAAGCCGAGCGGTGTGTTCTGGATATTTTTAAGGACCTGAACGTTGCGCATCCATTCCAGGGTCGGCCAGCCGTGGGACAGGTTCCACAGAATATAGGGCAGGAAGAGGACCGCCGCCAGGGCGCCACCGAGCCAGAGATAGGGACTGGCGAGGTGCCGTCTTTTGGAGGTGAGCAGGAGACCCGCAGTGAGTCCAAAACCAAGGAAGAGAACGGAGACTTTATTCTGCAGCCCGAGACCGGCGGTCAATCCGAACAACAGCCAATATTTCGGGTTGTCCGTCTTGATGATGCGGAGCACGATAAAAAGGCCGGCCAGCCAGAACAGAAGGTCGAGGAAATTCATGGAATAGATGTGAAAAAGGAAGAAGTTGCCGACCGGCGCGAAGGCAGCCGCCGAGGCAAGAAGGACGGCGAATTTTTTTCCGCCGAGCTCGCGGGCCATCAGACCGGCCATGAAGACAAACAGGGCGCCGCCCAGGGCCGGCAAAATACGGATCGCGACCAGGGAATCGCCGAAGAGAAACCTGATCACTTTCAGCAAAAGGATGGAAAGCGGGGGATGGTCCACATAGCCGAAAGCCAGGTGGTCACTGCAGACGAGATAATATAGCTCGTCGCGGAAATAGCCGTATCCCCGGATCGCGATGAGGTGCCAGGCGAAATTGGCCAGAGAAACATAGGCGATGACGGCAAGATCCGACAGCCAAAATTTTTGGTGCGGGATGGCCTCTTTCATGGAATATCTCGCCTATTATAAAAACAGACGAATCTCTTGTCCATCCGAAAAATTACCGCGGGAAACGCGGCCCATCAAGTTTCATAATAATCCGCTCAGAACGTAACCAGACCCGCCTTTTTAAGGATCTCTAAATAGGCGAGGATCGATTCCAATCCGGTTTCCTGGCGAGACTCCGTATCGAGCAGCTTCTTGATATCGAGGGCGCTCGTCCGGCCGTCGCAGAGAAGCTGGATCTCGGAGGCCGCACGCGTCAGACTCCGGTCGGGTGCGGCCTGTCCCGTCTGACCCGGCTTGCGCATAGCTTCTTGAAGGAGCGGCTGATAGCCTTGATAACCGTTTTCCTTGATCTTGGCCGTCGGTTTGGGGACGACGGCCGCCGCCTTCTTTTCCAGGTCGGATATTTTGAGCACGGCAGGCATCGTCCCCAGGAGCTCTGCCGTCAGGCGCATATTGTTCTCGAGCGTTTTCAATCCGGCCTGCTCGATGCCCGTGACCGCGACTTTTTGGGCTTCGATGCATTTTCCGAAGCCGGTTTTTTCCGCAGCGAGCTGGCGGACCGAATCCAGGGTCGCGCGCTCGTTCCTCGCGGCGGCCTCGACATACGACCGCACTTTTTTATAGACGGCCGTCAGCTCGTCCTTGTTCGCGCGCTTGAGCTCCTCGAGCCCGCGCCCGAGCTGGTGGCCGATCCGGCCGAAAGAGTTGCTCACGATTTCGGCTGCGATCTGGCCGGCCGTCCTGTCGTCGGCCGCGGCGATCGTGTAGGCCGCCGCCGCGGCGATGACCACGGCGCGCTTCATCTGCGTCGGATCGATTTTGTCCGGCCTGTCCTCGGAGGTATGATACCACTGGTCCGGCCAGGTGTTCATGACCACTCCGGGCACGCCCACGCCCCAGTCGTTGAAAACTTCGTGGTCCGAAGCGCCGAAGTGCGTCCCGATGTAATAATACATGGGCTCTTCGGAGCCGCTCGGCGCGACGATCCTTCTCTGGAACGCGCCGGACATGCCGTTCGTGACATAGGTCCGGTTTGTCTCGCCGACGTAGCGATAATAGTTTTCCATGACATCGTTGATGTAATGGGGGTTGCCGTAAGTCGTGCGCATGACCGTAAAGAAGGCCAGGCTCTTGGTCAACTGCACGCCGACCATGTCCAGGTTGATGTTGCACAGCGTCTTGCTCATCAGGTCCCTGTTGGCCTTGACATAGGGCCCGGTGCCGGAAAATTCCGGGGCCCAGAGGAAGCGGATCGTGCGTTTCGGCCGCGGCAGGCGTCCGTCGGCGATGAGCGTCTGGAGCGTCCGCGCCGTCTCCAGAATGGCGGCGCATCCGGAGTAATTGTCGCTTGCTCCCTGCATGGCGTACCCTTCGAAGAGGTGCGCGCTCAAAATGATTCCTTCGCCGCCGGCGTCTGTGCCGGGGATGGAGGCGACGACGTCTTGAAGCTCGTATTTCTGGCTCGAGACTTCGACCTTGGCCCGGGCCGAAATTTTTTCGCCCCTTCTGAGGCGGTCGCGGAGGATCGCGCCTTCGCGCGGCGGAAGATAAAAAGCGAACTTGGCCGGCCTGTCTTTGGTCCCTCCGATCCCGCTCCAGGGGATGAGAAGAGGATCAAAGAGCGGGCGCGGCGAATTAAAGGAAACGACACCCTCGGCGCCTTTTTGCAGGCAGGCGATTGAGTGCACGGGATAAGCGGAACCGGACGTCACGACGATCTTGCCCTTGACGTCCAATCCCTCGAAGTCCTTCGGTTCGCCTTCGCCGACCCAAACGAGATCGGCCGTGACATCGGCGTTGTTCGACCCCGAGGCGAGTGTCGCCCGGAGGTCGGTGTAGGAGGCGATCTTCTGAATCCCGGGTTTCACTTCCCAGAGTTCGCCGGCGACGCCGTCCCAGGTTTCGCCGCCGGGATAGCGGACGATGGCGGCCTCAGTCAGGCCATATTCCTTTAGGAGGTCGAGGATGTACTGGGCTTCCATGAATGTCCCTGCGTATTCGGCCGGCTTCCGGTTGCGCGGCGTCCCGCCCATGACCATGATGTGGCTGAGGGCCGTTTCGCCCGATGCCTCGCCGATGACGAGGTCCATCTGGCTCTGGGGAAGAAAAGTCCATTGGAACCACGGCGTCATCTGAGCTCCGGCCGAGAAGGCGGCCAACAGGACCGCGGCGCCGGCCGCGAGATATTTCAAGCTCCGTTTCATGGCTGACCTCCAGAAAAAACGTGTTGAGGAATGCAAGGAATCTATTTTGAATCAAAAGAAGGAGGAATAGCAAATGAAGGATGGTCGGAGAAGATCCGGGAACGGCCTAGCTCCCATCCAGGTTTTAAAAAAGGTGGCCGAAGTTGAAATAGAAGCCGGTGGATTCCTTTCCCAGGCCGATATCCATGCGGACGACGAAGGTTTTCATATAGAGCCGCAGGCCGACCGTCGGATTGGTGATCCAGCCGCGGATATTCATGTCGCCCAACGAGGGCCAGACCTTTCCCGTATCCAGGCCCAGAACGCCCCCGAACCGCCAAAAAATCGGGAAGCGAATCTCCGCGTTCAGGAGGAGATGGGATTTATCCAAAAAACGGTCTTGAGGCGATCCGCGCAGAGTGCTGTTTCCTCCGAGGGGGAGAAGAAACTGAACGGGAAGATTCTCCCCGAAAAGACTTTGCCCGCCCAAACGCAAAGCAAAAATGGTTTTGGGATAGAAAAGGACGGTGTAAGACTGGAACCAGGCCGCCAGTCTTCCCCATGGGACATTCGTCCATCCTGTTTTCGGCGCATATTCGGCCTCGGCCTGGAGGACGATCCCTTCGGAAGGATGGATGTAGCTGTCCCGGCTGTCGTATCGGAAATTCCCGTAGATCGAGACGTAGGAAGCTCTCCCGAGATCGAGGGCGGGCGGAATTTGGGGAAGGCCGTTTTGGTCCTTCAAGAGCGCATTTTTGATCGTCCCGTATTTCAGCCCGATCTGGCCGACGGTCTTCATCGTGAATCCCCGGCTCAGGACGAGGCTGATGACGAGCGGCTCGCGTGTGTATTGAATGCGGTCTTCGAATCGCGAGCCGTTCCCCACGCCGAAGAAATTATTTTTGATCATCTTGTCGTAGTCGACCGTGAAATCGACCGCGAGCGGATAGATCTTGCCCTGCCGCGTTTCGAAGTCCGGCCAGGAAAAGACGAACTTGTACCAGCGCTCGCCTTTGGTACTGTTGAAGAGGATGAAATCGAAGGACTCCGAACGGTGGAACGGGCTGAGGAGAAAAGCTTTGAGTCCGTATCCGAACCCGATGTCCGTGTCATACATGAAGAGGGGAAGGAATTCCTTCGTGAACTTGGTCAAGCGGCCGACGGTCGGCGGCTCTTGTGGAGACGTTTGGCAGACCGATCCGAGATCGACGTCGGCGAAAACGCCGAAGTGATCGGAGGCCTGGAGTCCGGACTCCTTGGAATGGATGGCCAGCGAGGACGCCAGGACGTCCTCCTGCCGGAAATTCTTGTTTAAGAAAATATAGTCGATCCGGCGCGAGATGGTCGTGTCCAGAGCGTTTAAAAGATCGTAACCTTGAAGCTTTCGACCGGAGGCGTTTGCGGGCCGGGAGGAATAAGCGATGTTTTCATTCAGACCGGAGTCCCAGGTAAACCGGCTTTCTCGGCTTCCGGCGATGTTCCTCTCTTGGGCTGCCGTCAACGCATCCAGGACGCCCCCCGAGGAAATGAACGTTTGTATCTCGGGCGAATTCATCTCGGCGTTGAAATCGCCGGCGACGATGACGGGCGCGCCTTGGGGAAGGCTTTTGAGGTCATTGAGAAGCCGTTGGATTTCTTTGCCTCTTCTTTGATTCCTTTCTTTCGTCACGGCCAGAGCCTGTTCAAATTGCTCGACGGTCATCTCCAGGGCTTCCGGCCGTTCGCGGAGTTTGCGGAGAAGGTCATCATCGTTCGGGGGAGAGGCGGCGAGATGGACGTTGACAAGATAAAGGGGCGTGTCGTTGACGGTGATTTTCCCGACCAGTGAAAAAACGGCCTCGTCGAAATGGACGGTGACGAAATCGCCGTAGAGCCCGAAGGGCCCCGAGAGTTTCCAAACGTCATGTCGCCCGAGGCGAAGAGTCGGCCGGGCGAGGATGGCCATCCCTTCCTTGAAATTCACCGGGAGGCCAACGGGTCCGAACTTGATGCCGCCGTTCAAAACTTGGTGAATTTCTGTGAAGCCCAGCGCTCGGGCCAAGCGCCGCGCATACCGGCCGGCGAAGTTCGCTTCCTGGGCGAAGATGACATCCGGATCCAATTTTTTGACCTGTTCGACAAGGGCGGCAAACCGCTCTTCCCGCCGTTTGTCCGATTCATATTCGCCGAACTTGAAAAAACCTTGGTAATCGAGGCCCGACCAGGTGTTGATCGTCAGAAGGCGAAGCCGCGGCGCAGACATTGTTTGACCGGAAATCAGAGGGAGAGCAAAAAAAAGGCAAAGCAGGATAAAAAATAAGACTTTTGTATATTTCATCTCAATCCCTCCTGTCTTTCTTATTCACGAGGGAATTTTATTCCAAAAGGCCGGAGAAGTTGTCAAAAGACCGCAAATATTTTGTCAAGATTTTGTTAAACTGACCGCATATCACTTTTAAAAGGGGGACACAATACTGTGTCCCTGTTTGATCGAAAACTATTACGAACGCTTTATTTTATTAGTCATTGCGAAGAACTCTTGCGACGTGACAATCTCTAAAACATTTAGAATCTTATGGTTTTGGAGATCGACACGCTTCGCCCGCGATGACAATGTAACAATGATAAACAGGGACACAGTATTGTGTCCCCCTATTTTGGAGAGCCTATTTATTTAGGCTGAGAGGCGAGGTGGACCTTCAGCCAGATTTTAATCGATCCCTGTCCCCGGAATCCGCGTCCGCCGCCCATCATTCCGCCCCTGCCCCCCATTCCGCCTCGGCCGCCTGGGCCGAAGCCGCCCGGCATCCGGCCGCCCATCCCTCGTCCGGGCGTGAGGAAATCCGGTTTGGGCGAGTTGAACCCGATACCCGCGATCTTTCCCGGAGTCGTGCCGGCGGCGAAAGGCGTTTCTTCGCTCTTTTGAAGAGGGACTTTAAGCTCATAAACCAACGTCCCGCCCGATGTATTCACGGCCGCTTCTATCCCCTTCAACTCGGCCAGACGCATTCGTTTTGTTTCATCTCTTCCCGGCCCGAGGATCTCGATTTCGTCCAGGTTTTCCCGCAGTCCGCGCCGGTTGTTGTCTCTGGCTCCGGCGGTCTTGTCCGGCGGACCCTCGAAATCGCCCAAGTCCCTTCCCAAAGGATAGCGGATGCCCAGAACCTTGTCCTTTCCGCCCTTCGGATCGAACCAGACGACAAGACCTTGGCGGAGGACCTGACCGGCGGCCTGGCGGTCGGCGGCCGACAGGCAGATATAAATGTTTTTCTCATCATTGAACAGGCCGAAAGACAGCCCTGTGTCCTTGACCTCCCAGAGCCGGCCTTGCCAATCCGAAGTCCGGCCGTCGATCGTGATTTCCTGATCGCGCCATTGACTTTCCATCTCGACCGAGCCGCAGCTCGCGAGACAAAGAATCGATAAGAATAGCAGGGGTTTGGCAGCTTTCATGATAGGGTCTCCTTATGTTCAATGGATTAGACAAGGAACGGGGAGTTTTCTTGGCGTGCCTGCGGCCAGGCCCCGCCCGGGTTTCGCCCACGGGCTTTTTTTTTGAGTTAAAGCTAAATCGCCATACGGGTAAATGTGGGGAAATGGCGGACCGAGGTGATGGATCAATGAAATTCAGCGCGATTTGCCGCCCTTGCCGGCCCAGTCTTCGAAGGTCTGTCCTTCGGAGATCATGCTGACTCGCTCCGTCCGGGCGGCCCGGAGAAACCAGTCCAGCAGTTCCTGGCGCGTTTGTGGCCAGGGCCAGGGCGAGCGTTGTTCGCGGGCTTCTTTTTGAAGCGAATCCCAGCGGACGAGAACCACATAGGCGATAGGCATTTGAACCATCCGGATGCGCCTGGCATATTCGAACGTGCCGCGGACTCTTCGTTCCGCTTTTTTCAAAATGTCCCAGGCGCGGATGAGCGTGCCCAGAGAGAGGAACTTGGCCTCGGGCGGAGAATAGCAGCCGAGGGCGTCGCCTGTCCTTTGGACCGCCCGCTCGATCGAGTCCAGATATTCCGCCACAAACTTGGCCGCCGGTCCGTAATAGCCTTCGAGAAATTCCTGCCGGAGTTTTTGCGGGTCGAGCTCCGGATTCCAGAGCAGCTTGGCCAAAAGCCAGGCGCGGAATTCCGCCATCTCCGAGCCTGTCGATTGATAGGCTCCCTGTTCGAAGATGCCCCTGACATTGTTCTCGACAAAAAGCCGGATGTTCGGGCCGAGGACCGAGTAATTGGGATGGGGTTGGACGTAATGGGCGAAATCGGTGGTGTAATCCCAGATGAACAGACGGCCGGCGATTTTCGACCATCCTTTGAGGTCTTCATAGAAAGCCTTGTTGCGCTCGTCATTCAAGGGCTTGCCGAAAGAACATTCGATGCTGCACAGGCGGACGATGACGTTCGGCCGCGGCCGGGTGATCCGGGGCGGCTTTCGGGTGTATTGATAGGCCAAGGTGTCGATCGTGACATGGGGGAATTCCGCCTCGATGTCAGCGGCGACGGCATTGACAAACCGCAGGAGCGACCCGGCGGGGCTGCCCTCTTCCTCGTCGACGGCGCGGCAGCGGGGGCAGGTGCAGTTGTTGAAGCAGTCGTTCTGGGAAACGGAGGCGATCGTGGCTTTCGGGTTGAGGCGCAGCCGCTCCTTGAGATTTTTGACGAATTCCCGGCGCATGTCCTCGTTGGTCAGGCAGAGCTGAGCCTGTTTGGAGGTGCGCTCGCCCTTGACTTCGCTGAACCATTCGGGATGGTCCTTGAAATATTTCTCGGGCGGGATGATGGAATAGAGTGTGTGGACGAAGCCTTCGTAGATGTGCCGTCCGCCGCGCAGGTCATCCCCGCCCGCGTTGCTGCCGTTGGCTTTATTGCGGGCGGCCCAGACCGAGTCGAAAGCTACGAACCAGAACGGCTCCCGATATTCGAGCGGTGGAGCATAGCGGATGGAGACGGGCTTGATTTTGAGCGTGTTTTTCCAGGGCATACGGCTGGCTTGCGATGTCCACCAGCGGCAGCCGACGACATCCTCCAAAAATGCATAAACGGCATATAGAGTTCCGCGAGGGCTGCCTCCGGCTAAAATAAGGTCGTTGCCCGCAGTCCGGATGACGATTTCTTCGGGCTCGAGGGCGGCCGGACTCGAATCAGGGGGAGCGAGTTTTGCCGCGGCTTGCCCCACGAGCAGGCGGGAGCGGGCCGTCGGGGCTTCGGCGACGATGGGAAAATCCCCGCCCGTGACGATGTGGAGAAAGAGGGACAATTCCCAGGCGGCGTGCTTTTCAGTCTCGCCGGCGTCGCCCGCCACGACCACCGAGGCCGCTACTTTTCCCCGTTTGGCGATGACGACGTCGGCGGAGGAGAACGGCGCCAAGGCGAAGAGGATGAGCGTTGTCAGGGCTGTTTTTCTAAAATAATGGTTATCGCGCATTTTTTGTCCTATCGAGAAATGATCGTTTTCTTATTAAGGATTTCTTCCATTTTCGTGTGGATAGAGAGCGTGAACGATCCGGAGACGGCCAAAGCGACCATGGAGGGTTTAGCCTTCTCGAGCCGTCCTTCAAGGGCATCCGGCTCGGAAGAAGCCGGACGGCGAAGATGTCTGAGCTTCCCGGCGGTCATCCGTAAAATC
>Ga0315282_10002944_pt1 | contig 30859 bp, 30 predicted proteins | sample YL17G07_20_MG_FD_203693 | JGI IMG/M metagenome (GOLD analysis project Ga0315282, IMG submission 203693) | Sediment microbial communities from Yellowstone Lake, YNP, Wyoming, USA - YL17G07_20 | ecosystem: Environmental > Aquatic > Freshwater > Lake > Sediment | place: USA: Wyoming | collected... | reverse complement strand
GGCTCGGCCTAACCTGGCTGGGCTATGCCCCCGGACGGGGGGTGAACACGCCCATGGAGCATGGGCCTCTGCCGTCCTTAAGGGGATTGGCAAGCCTGGGCGAGGAAGTGGGAAGCTCCCGGCTTTAGCCGTGGAGAGGACGTCACCTCCGCCTTTATCTGCTAGTGTGGGTCTAAATAGGCAGGTATTGAAATTTGTAAAACTCTATTATACTGATGAGTATTGGGGCGAGTTAAAAAACTTGCAACCGTAAACACCACATCAACAGCAACGCCTGCGATAATCTCTCACCTCCTCCATCAGCCGCTGGCGCAAACTAGTCGCACAGTCTCATTGAACCTCATTGTCCGTTTATGAGTTTATGTAAACAATTATTTATCGTTCATGCCAGGGACTCCCCATGAATGAAGTCTCCATATCTCCATAAAGGAAAAGATTTTAAAGAGGCATAGATTGTTAATCTTCCGATTGGTTGGTGTACCATTAATGCCTATCAAGAATGGTGATTTCGTCCTCATAGATTATGTGTTAAAGGTCAAGGACAACAACGAGGTCTTCGACGTTACGATGGAAGACCAGGCGAAGGCAGCCAACACATACAGCCCTGAGCAAGTGTACGAGCCCCGCCTAATCATGGTCGGTCAAGGGTGGATGCTGAAGGGCATAGATGAAGCGCTCGTTGGCGCCGAGGAGGGTCAGGAGAAGGACCTAGAGATCGCCCCAGAGAAGGCCTTTGGCGAGAGGGACGGCACAAAGGTTCGAATAGTACCTGCCCGAGAGCTCACGCGACAGGGCATTACCCCGAGGCCTGGCGCAAGGATAGAGGTCGGTGGCATGCTTGCAACAATAAGGAGCGTGGGCAGCGGCAGGGTCACCATCGACTATAACCACCCGCTTGCGGGCAAGGCTCTATCCGCAAAGATATACGTCCGGAAGATCGTATCCGATCCAGTGGAGAGGATCCGCGAACTCGTCCACAGAAGGGTACGCAACGTATCGAAGGACAAGTTCATAATATCAAACATCGGAAACCTGGTGACCATCGAACTCCCCGAGGAGTCCTTCACGCTGGAGGACATCCAGTTCGCCAAGAAGGGTCTAGCCAAGGAGATCGGGAGGTACCTGCCAGAGGTTACAACGGTGCAGTTCGTCGAGTCCCACATCCTGAAGCCGGCGGCAAAGCCAGAGGCGAAGCCGACTGAGGAGAGGCCTGCGGCGGAGCAGAAGGCCCCCGCAGAGGTTGCGAAGGAAGAGGCAAAGACCGAGGAATCAACAGGCGAGGCTGGGAAGGGCGACAAGCCTAAGAAGAAGGCTCAACCACAAGGGCAGTAGCCTTCCTGTACTTCCTCCCGCAGAGGGCCATCTCAGAGACATCCTCCAGGACCCTCTCTATCTTTATCTTCTCCCCTTTCTTAACGCCCTCCGGCCTGCATAACTTCTCTATGAGGCAGTCCTTCTCTGTACAATTCTCGATGGTGAAGGTGATCGTCGCCCCCTCGACCGCATACTGTGCCTTTACCAGCAGCTCGATGGGCGACTGTACGACCTTTGCAACCCTCACCTTGTCCTCGTAAAGGGCGCAGTAATGCTGCTTGTCCTTTATCTCTACCACCTCATATGCCCTGCCGGGCACGAGCCTGCCCATGCACACGATGAAGATCTTGCAGCTCTTGCACACATCCGGCGGCTGAGAGGCTATAAACCTGAATCCCTTCGACGCCTGCCCCTCCCCGACGAGGGTCACCATCTCCTTCGACTGGTTCCCTCCCGTCCGTGCGCCCTTCCCCTTCATCGCCTTCCTCCTCATTCTGTCACACCAGTTATCCTGGCTAGGTCTTCGGCTGCCTCTGGGGTGATTCCCTTCTCGCCAAGGATCGTGTACCTCTCGGGTCTTATGGTGTGGGCCATGGTCAGCGCGTCTATGAGCTGCTGATCCTTCAGCCCCAGCTGCTTGGCGGTCGTGGGCGCACCCGCCCTCGAGAGGACGTCTTTGACGCTCTTCCAGTCCCCGCCGTGGAGGTACATCATCATTATGGTTCCAACACCACAATTCTCACCGTGGAACGCCTTCCCTGCGCAGTTCTTCTCCAAGGCGTGTGCGAATAGGTGCTCAGAGCCACTGCAGGGTCTGCTGCTGCCCGCTATGCACATCGCGTAGCCGCAGCTGATGAGCGCCTCAATGACCACACGGATGCCGGCGTCGAGCCCCCTCGCCACAAGGTCTATGTTCTCGGTTATCAGTTCGGCCGACATGAGCGCCAGCGAGGCCGAGTACTCCCCATAGTACTCCCCCCTCAGCCTGTGGGCGAGCCCCCAGTCCCTGACGGCCGTGTACTTCGCGACTATGTCCCCGACACCGCTTATAATATACCGCCTCGGGGACTTCGCTATGATGTCCGTGTCCGCTAGCAGGGCGATGGGCGGCTGTGCCATTATCGAGGTCGAGCCGTTCTTGGTCTTGACCGAGGCGACTGGGGAGGAGATCCCATCATGCGCGGCAGATGTGGGAACGCTTATGAAGGGAACGTTCTGCTTATTCGAGGCGAGCTTGGCGATGTCGATCGTCTTACCTCCTCCTACGCTGACAACGATGGATGCCCCGGACTCCTCTATCCTGCCCTCAACGGCGTCGACCGAGGCCTCGGTGGCATCCTTGACGCCTATAGCATGAACGGTCAGTCCCAGCTCCTCTATGCTATCCTCAATAAGCCCTGCCGGCCCCTTGGTGTAGGTCTCCCCGCTCACAAGGAGTACGTCTCCCTTCACGTTCAACCTTATGAGCACCTCCTTGACCTTCGGCATCACATTGGAGCCGACTATAACGAACCTCGGTAAATTAATCGCGTGGATGGACATAATGATATACCGCCTCTACCACACGCCTCGATAGACATTATTCACCATCATTATAAATATACTGTCGCCATTTGTAACCCTTGGGAACCGCCCTATTCCAAGGGCGTGAGTTTTCTACGCCCTTTTTACGTCACGCTTAAATATATGGATATTTGTCATTACAATTGACTTCGCTCATTCTTTACTATTGCGGAGGCGCTGGCCTTGTTGCCACAGGATATCAATGACAAAGCGGCATTATATGAGAAACTGAAGAAGGGAACCACTACCGTTGGAGTAGTGTGCAGAGACGGCATAGTTCTGGCAGCCGACAGGCGCGTGACCTCCGGTCTTTACGTGGCCCACAAGAGGGGAAGGAAGCTATTCATCCTTGACGATAATAAGGCCGCGACGATCGCGGGCCTCGTTGCAGACGCCCAGATAATAATGGACTTCCTCAAGTCCCAGGTAAACCTGCTGAAGCTCTCAAACCGTGGACCTGTATCAACCAAGACCCTGGCCACGTTCGCCTCGAACGTGCTCTTCAGCTCACGCTACTACCCCTACATAGTGCAGTTTATAGTAGGCGGGGTCGACGAGACCGGACCAAGGATCTACGTCCTCGACTGGTTCGGGACTCTGACCGAGGAGAAGTTCGTCTCAACGGGCTCGGGCTCCCCCTACGCGGTGGGGGCTCTCGAGGCAACGCTGAAGAAGAACCCGTCCGTCTCTGAGGCCCTTCCCGTCATCGCCAAGGCCGTCAAGTCGGCGATGGAGCGCGATCCGGGGAGCGGTGAGGGGATCGATATCATCACCCTGCGAAAGGAGGGCATCAGGGAGCTTACCGACGAAGAGATATCCAAACTTCTAACGTGAATCAAACTTCTAAAAGAACGGAAAGGCGTTGTTGATGGCAAATTCAGGTACTGTAGACACATTCGGTGAGATCCGGAAGATCATAGCACGGGAGATACCCGCGGAGGCAAAGCTCACCAAGGTAGAGTTCGAGGGCCCCGCCATAATAATCTACGCTGATAACCCGAACGTCCTGCTGGAGAACAGCGAGCCCATAAAGAGGATAGTCCGCGAGATCAAGAAACGGGTAATCATTAGGGCCGATCCCAGCGCGAGGAAGAATACCGATGAGGCCAAGAAGATTATCGAGGAGATCATACCCAAGGATGCAGAGATAACCGAGATGAACTTCGATGAGGGCACGGGCGAGGTGACCATCCTTGCCAAGAAGCCCGGCCTCGTCATAGGTAAGGGCGGATCGACCCTGAGGGACATAGCCTCGTCCACCGGTTGGCGGTCCACAATAGTCCGCTCGCCCCCTCTGAAATCGAGGATCATCGAGCAGAGCCTATACTACCTGAACAAGGAGCGCGACTACCGCTTGGACTTCCTAAGAAGGGTCGGGAGGCGGATCCACCGCCCCACCGTCTACAAAAACGGCTGGATAACCATCTCCGCCCTCGGCGGCTTCAGGGAGGTGGGGCGGCAGGCCATCCTCGTCCAGACGCTTGATAGCAAGGTTCTGATAGACTGTGGCGTCAGGCCCGGCGCGCAGTACCCGTTCGACGAGTTCCCAAGGCTGGACTTAGCCGAGTTCGACCTCCAGGAGCTGGACGCTGTCATAATTACCCACGCGCACCTGGACCACTGCGGTCTCGTGCCGCTCCTCTTCAAGTACGGGTATGGCGGGCCGGTCTACTGCACAAAGCCGACCAAGAGCCTGATGACCCTCCTCCAGCTCGACTACCTTGACGTCGCCGTGAAGGAGGGCAAGCCCACACCCTACGGCCTGAAGGAGGTCAAGAAGGAGCTCCTCCACACCATCACCCTCGACTACGGCGAGGTGACGGATATCGCTCCCGACATACGCCTGACGCTGCACAACGCCGGGCACATTCTGGGCTCCGCCATGGTCCACCTCCACGTGGGAGAGGGGCTGCACAACATCGTCTACACGGGCGACTTCAAGTACGCAAGGACGCGTCTCCTCGAGCCGGCCACGTCATCCTTCCCAAGGGCCGAAACCCTGATCATGGAGAGCACCTACGGCGCCCCCAACGACATCGTCCCGACGCGGGAGGAGACCGAGCGGCAGTTTCTGGACTATGTGAGGACCACGATCCAGCGGGGAGGGAAGGTTCTGATACCCATCCTCGCCGTGGGCAGGGCGCAGGAGATAATGCTCGTTCTCGACGAGGCAATAAAGTTCGGCTCGATCCCGCAGATCCCGATATACGTCGAGGGAATGCTCCAGGAGGTCACGGCCATCCACACCGCCTACCCCGAGGAGCTGGCGCGGGAGCTGAAGAACAGGATATTCCACAAGGGGGAGAACCCGTTCCTCTCAGAGCACTTCGTGAGCGTGGACGACAAGAGCGCGAGGCCCGATATCGCCGAGGGGGAACCGTGCATCATAATGGCCACCTCCGGCATGCTCACGGGCGGTCCCGCGGTAGATTACTTCAAGCTGCTCGCCCCGAACCCCAACAACACAATGATCTTCGTGAACTACCAGATTGAGGGCACATTGGGCAGATCCGTACTCCGCGGGCTCAGGGAGGTACCGATAAGCAACTCTGTGGGAAAGATCGGCGTCGTACAGGTCAAGATGGATGTCAGGTCGGTCGACGGCTTCTCGGGCCACAGCGACCGGAAGCAGCTCCTGAGGTTCGTGAACAACATCTCACCCCGCCCCAAGCAGGTAATAATCGTGCACGGTGAGGAGTCGAAGTGCGTTGGAATGGCAGACGCTGTCAGGCGGTTCTTCAGGGTCGAGGCCCTGGCGCCGAGCGTCGGAGACAGGATGAGGATAAAGTAGCTCTTCTAGACTGCCAGAGAATCTCCGTTAAACCGATCGGGTCCAGTTCCAGATATCGTCCCCGACGTGGTGAACGTTCTTTACTGCCTTGCCCTTCTTCTTCTGAAGGATCTCCTCCCTATCCATAATCAGGATCCCCACAGCCAGACCCTTGGAGTGCTTCTCGTCAACAACAAGGACAACGTCCCCCACCTTCACATTATCCGCCACAGACCTGATCCCCGGAGCCATGACATCCGCCCCATTTACCACGAACGGCACCGCGCCCATGTCCACAACGACCTTTGGGATGGTCTCGAGCAGGGCTTGGGGCATCGCCAGCGAAGGCATAACGCTCTTCTCGAGCCCTATGAGTATAGGCTTACCGTCTTGGAGGTAGATCCTCTCTTCCCTGGCCACCTCAACAAGCTCTATATCCTTCTTCTTGTCGATATGGTCAAAGAGGCTAGGGCAGACACGCTTCGCCTCTTCCAAAAGGCTCTTAAGATCCTTCGAACTGAGCGGGTGCCTCTTCTTTATGAGCAATTTCTAGGTCTCCGATAAACTTAAATAACGTCTCTCATAAACCGAGATTGCTAATTAACCTTTACGGCAGGAATGAATATGAGCGATTCTGGTGCAACAGAAATCCTGAGCGAATCACTTGGCTCCTCCGTACTAGTGAAGTTAAAGGGTGGCAGAGAGGTGCGCGGCACGATGAAGAGCTTCGACCAGCACCTGAACCTGGTTCTTGAGAGTGCAGAGGAGCTTATACAGGATAAGGAACCAAAGAAGCTTGGAACGATTATCGTTAGGGGCGACAACGTGGTAATCGTCTCTCCGTCCCCGAGGTGAACGAGATGAAGGGCACAACGTCATTCGGTCGCAGAAGCAGGGGCATCACCCACATCTCCTGCAGGCGGTGCGGCCGCCGCAGCTTCAACGTGCGCAAGAAATTCTGCACTGCATGTGGTTATGGAAAGACCCCAAAGCTAAGAGACTGATTGGGAGGTACGCATTTGGCTGAGGAGAAGCTTCCTCTCTCAGAGTTCTACAGAGTATTAGATCATGTAACGATCTCCAAATCATCGAAGTGGTGGTCGGCGGTGGTTCTGACAGAGGCCTACGGCAGGAAGAGCGTTGCCCTTTACCTGTGGACCAACCGTGATGGCAGGTGGACGAGGAAGCACAAGTTCGTGATAAGCGGCAAGGGCGACTGGCTGGCAATAAAGACCGCCGTCGAAGCCATGCTACAGAAGATGGAGGGCACCACGCCAGCGAAGCAATGATGCGAGAATAACTTTTTTAAATAGCATCTCGTCTAGTCCTCAGGGGGCCGGTAGCTCAGACTGGCAGAGCGCCCGCTTGGCATTGCGGGCGAGCAGCCACCGCACCAAAGTGCGGGAGGCCACGGGTTCAAATCCCGTCCGGTCCACCACTTTCGATAAGAATAATGCATACTCATGCCCATTTACGTATAAATCCGGACGGATCCGCCACATTTTAGGTGTTGGACGTTTATTGATAAGGAAGCTCGGCCCAATATGGCCGGTCTATGCCCCCGGACGGGTGGGAGGGAGGGGAGGGTAGGGGAGAGGAGAGGAAGCCGCTCACGGTGGGGCTGTTCAAGTGCCCCAGCTGCGGAAAAACTTCAGGGCTGCGGTGGAGTAGCGGCGGAAGGAGATAGGTCAGATCGAACCGGACAAGCAGAAAAGCCAACTACCCCTCTTTTTTTCTTGAAAGGCGCTGCCTTTGGCTGCGAACTCGCCATTATCATTGGAATGATAGTTTTTTATAGATTATGCCCGTTATTTGTAGAAGAAGATATTCATACCCATTTGGGTTCTGATCCCACCCGGTCCATCACTTTCGATAATAATGCGTACTCATACCCATTTGGGCATGAGTCCGGACGCGCTCATCCTCTATCTTGAGAAGGGGCATTACAAAAAGAACTTGCACCTAATTAAGTGCAGATACCACCGAACCGCCACTTGTGGTTGGGCAAGTCGCCCTCATACATGAGGAGAATGTCGCGGCTCCATTATGGCACAGGTACTAACGAGCACTTTGCCTTTGACAATATCTTTTTCGGATATCATTTTTTACCTCACCATGTCTTTTCTTTTTCGCATTATCGATTTCCTGAATCTCGATTCAATACTTTGTTTTTCTGTTGTTATTTTAACGGGTGATTTCCCCGTGTTAAGTAAAGAAGGATAAATCCGCCAACTGCTGAAAGCAAAGCCGCGTACATGAAGGCCACCAGTGGCGATATGAATGCCCAAAGTACCCCAACAATGGCGCTGGAGGCAAAGTCTCCGATGCCATTAATTGTTTGTAGTACACCAAAGCCAGTTCCCTTGGACTCCGACGGCAACAGGTCAGCCGTTGCGGTTCCTTCCAATGTATCAGTAATTGCCGTGAAAAAGCCTGCTATTAGAAACAGTGGAACTAAAACCAAGAAGTCAGCTGTGAGAAAAGCTGTTCCGAGACAAGCTATAGCCGAGATGAAATAGCCCGCTGCAAGAATTCTTCTGGAGCCAATCTTATCGCTGAGTGCACCCATTGGAAATGAAGAAGCTGCGTAAGCAACATTTAGCAGCGTGTATAGCCCTACAGCAATGGCTGAAGCCTGTAATGGTCCTACTGTTGGCGCCAAAACCTCTTGAGCTCTTAGGGTGAATAGGCTGTTGGCAAAGTTTCCAAGCCCAAAAACGCCTACCCCAACTAGGAAGAGTTTGAAAGACCTTGGGAGTGTCCTGATCGATTTGACGAATCCTTTGTCCTTGATCACAACGTCTCCATAGGTAGAGACTAACGGAGTTGTCAGCAGGGGTTTCTTTCGGACTTCCCGTACAAAGAAGAATGTTATGAAAAAGGCAATCAGTCCTGGAATCACGGATACTGCGATAATTTGGTGATAATTTAGAAAAGTTAAGAAAAAAAGTGCTAGAGCGGGTCCGATGATGGCGCCCAAGGTGTCCATTGTTCTGTGGAAACCGAAAGCCTTTCCTCTCGTTTCCGGAGAGACGGAATCTGCTAATAATGCATCTCTGGGTGGTCCTCTGGCGCCTCTTCCAAGCCAGGCAGTTGCTCTTAAACCGAGAACTTGGAGCCATGAGCTAGCAGCTGCAATAAGCGGTGTAAAGACGCCGGTGAAAAAGTAGCCTATGTTCATAATGGGTTTTCTTTTTCCGATTTTGTCGCTCAAGTAACCGGAGAAAGATTTCACGAAGCTTGAAGCGCCATCGGAAAAGCCTTCGATAAACCCTAAGGCTTCAGGTCCTGCTCCGATCGCTGCGAGGAAGAATGGGAGGATCGCTGTGACCATTTCGTGCCCAGCGTCGCCAAATAAGCTAGTGAGGCCCATAGCGGCAACGTTTCTGTTCAGCCAACCTGTTTTTTTCTTGTTTGGTTCAGCGGTCATCTTTTGCCCACCTCTTTTTACTAGGTAGGCATTGTCAGCATAGCTTTTGCTTTGTGCGGTTTTGACTTGTTAAGTCATGGCTAATGCCATAGCCACTTTTAGTTTTGAGGATTCTATGCTAATAAAGTAGTAGCCTCTGAAAATAATGCGAGCGTGGAAAATCACAAGAAATGTATGAACAGGAGACTTAGCATCTGAGAGTATAAAATAAGTGACATTGACACTAAGACCATGGCTCTAGAAAGCGTTAGATACTTGATTCGCTTTTTTGTTTGTCCTGCACTTTGTATGATAGTTAGCAGATCAGCCAAGTTATTGATAAGAATTTTTGAGACTCTCTTTGCAAAAGGAGAGCTGTTCTCCGCAAAAGATATTCCAACGTCCGCTACTTTAAGGGCTATTGTGTCGTTTGCTCCGTCGCCGACCATGACCACAGATTTATTTCTTCGCTGTAGTGACGTGATAAGGATTCCTTTCTGCGATGGCAATAGTCGGGCAAAGACAGAAATGTAATCGGATTGTCTTGCGACTTCCGAAATGTCCATCCTTTCCATAATCTTTCCAGTTAAGAAATAGTTTGATTTGTCATCTAATCCTACTTCTTTGCTGACTTTCATTGCTGTTTCAGGTCTATCGCCAGTTACAATGAGTGTTCTTATTCCTTTTTCTTTCATGGTCTTTATTACTCGATGGGCTCCTGGTTCTACTGGATTTTCCAATTGAAGCATGCAAAGAAAAGTATAGTGCGAAGGTGGGGGCTCTAGGGTGCTGTAACTATAAGCTAAGGCTATTGTTCTATCGCCTTTCTGGTCAATAGAATTAGTTTTTGAAACAATAGATGACCTGAAATTTAAAGTAATTTTTTCCTGTATGCCTGTAACTGTGACATACTCCTTACACATTCTTAGTATTACTTCGGGGTCTCCTTTTGCGAAGTATATTCTCTTGCCATTAACTTCATAACCGCACGCCATATACCTGTCTTCTGAATCAAAGGGCTTTTCGTATATCCTCTTGTACTTCACTGCAAGCTCATTAATGTCAACTTGATTCTTCAAAGCAAAGGATATTAGAGCTCTATCTATGGGATCTGCTTGGTTTAATCTTTCAAAAAAGATAATATCGTTACATAATGCACATGCAATTTTAGTTAGGCCAAAAATGACATTGTCTGAAGCAAAGGAGTTCATGTCTGGGCTTTCATCAGCGAATTGGATACGTTTTACTTCAATGTCACGCGTCGTTAACACGCCGGTTTTATCGAAACATATTATGTCGACGCTACTCATGCTCTCCAAGGCAGTTTCGTCATGAAACTGTATTTTTTTGCTCTTGATTTTTTTCATTTCGGATGAAATCAGGACGTACTTAAACAGGTCATTGTTTTGTATCAATATGACAAAAACAGCCACGGCTAGAAATACTAAACACGTCAAGAAAAGACTGCTATAGAAACTTAATGAAACAACAAAAGGTGGAAAAAGAAGAGCGGGCAATATAAAATATTTCTTTTTAACTAGAGAAGGAAACTGGTATTTTGCCAGTCCCCATCGCTGTTTAAAAATCTCTCCATACTCAGTTTCTTCCCCCGTAGCGGTGACAATGCCCCTGCCGTTGCCTCTGGTTACTCTGCTGCCTCTGTAGACAAAGACGTCTTCTCCATCGACTTTTTTGTCTACTGGCATTATTTCTCCAGTTAAATCAAACTCGTCAACTTCTAACCCGTTTGCCTCAATTAGCTTAGCATCAGCCAGCCAGGTCTCCTGCCTGTAAAAGCAAAATATCCCCTTTGCAAAGGTCATCCTCCGCAATATCGACAATTCTGCCCATTTTCATTACTGTCACCGTATTACCCTTCAAAACGCACCACTCCCAACTAGGGTAACCGTTTCAGAATACTGAGAGCATAATACGTGTCCTCGAAAGTGGAGATTCCAAGTTCAACAGACCTTCGGAAACCACCGTTGGAGTTCTGCAACCCAAGAACGAGTTTTCTGGTAGCGTCAGGATATGTGCATCTCTGACCCATTAAACTAAGGGTTAAGACGCCGGCATATGTATCTTCAAGAAAAGGCAAAGTCGTATCTGGAACCAAAGTGAAGCCTCCACCATCGATCTCGCAGGAACGGACAAAGTGGAGTGTCCGGTTGAGTTCCTTGACTGGGTAACCAAGATTATAGAGAGAACCCACTGCGTGGAATGTAGAAATTAGGTTAGAGCGTTTTCTTGCTGCAAAACCACCATCAGATTTTTGATATTCTAGGAGCCATCTAATGGTGGGTTCAGGATCTAGGGAAATGCCTAGTTCTCTTAGAATCTCCGTAGCCATATACGTTGCATCGAACTCGGAGTATGCTTCGATATTAACGTTCACTTTCCCGAATCCGCCATGAGGCTTTCTTAACGCAAGAACGCGATTAACTAGTTCGTCATCAATTTTTTCGCCACAGAGGTTGAGAGCCTCGATAATGTAGAAATAGCCATAGATGTTATCTGCTGGAAACGCTCGAAGCCACTTAACAGTCATATCGACCTTTGGCGCTGGCACGTCTAGGAGGTTGAAGATGGCTAGGGCATAGTATGTGTCGTGCCCACCTGACTCGACACCTTGACAAAAGTTGTAGCCTCCATCCACATTCTGCCTAGCTTTTACATACTCAAGGAGATGTTGAACCCATAAAGGATGTCTTAAACCATCTCGTTGTTGAAAATTTGTAACCATCGTTTATTAACCGCCTTATGACTGGCTTTGGGGTAGAAGCTATCAGCCTGAGGGATGCTCGGGCGGTTAAAGGCGAGCTTCATCGCCAGTTACTTGCTTCATTATAAAATTAAATAAACTTTCCTGTTTTTCTTCGGGCGGGCACCAACTATCTTTTCAATCCCCGTATAATAGGGGTTTCAACTTTATCGGAAGGGTGCGGGTAGCGATACTATATCTAAGTACCCTCTAATCTGGGCAAAGTCGCATGAAGATCTAATAGCACACCATGAAATAGCCGTCTGCTTACAATCTTCCAGGCTATATAAGTCTTTAATCCTCTCTAGTCTGCTGCTTCCCATTTCACTTTCATCCTGTAGCTTACGTAGGCGCACGCTACGTTCCTTTTCAGATTAGTAGTCATAGACAACGCTACTTCTCATACAGCCACTACTTTAGAGTGTGTGTCCTACCTTGGGTGACCATAAAAATAGTTAGAATGATCAGGCATTGCCCTTCCGCGGAGATAGCACTGCTAAAAGAAATATTTATACAGTTGTATACCTCTAGTATGTGTTAGGCGATGAAGCTCGCCTTTAACCGCCCTAGCTGTTGCGCATGTGGCTGATAGCTTCTACCAACCTGCAAGAGTGAGGGATAACCGTTGACTATATTCTCGTTTAAGAGCAACCGTAAAAGTAGGGCGGGATATGGCCACACAGAAGACAGGAAAAATCGTGTGCCGCTGGCAATAGAATTCATCATGGAAGATTCTACATACGAAAGATTGATGGCTTTTTCTCAGGCCAGTTCACTCACCATAGTAGAGGCGGTCATGTCGGCCATAGAAAAGGGGATGGAAAATTACTGGCTCATGGCATACAAATCCCTGAAGCAGGATTACAGTCGGCTGAGCGAGAATCATGAAAGATGCAGAAAGGACAATAAGCTCCTGAGCACCCTCGAGAAGCAGAACGAAGAGCTTGAGGAGCTTCTGAGGAGCAAGGGCATGGGCAAGGAAATGCAGAGGCGATGACCAGTGGAGAGCTCGATTTATAACGCAGAAGCACAGGGTCACGCGGGGTTCGAAGCAGTCCACAGAAAAGACGGGAGGGTCCAGGTAAGGCTGACGCTCACCCTGGAGGTGGCCAATAGGCTTAACCGGTTCCTGCGCGAAAAGGGTTTCCGTGCCAGCGACATAGTGCCTGTCCTGATAGAGTATGGGCTGGACTCCCAGGATGAGGATGCATTGAAGGAATTGAGGGAGGAAAGGGATCGTGAGCTCCCGAAAATAGACTCTAAGTATGCCGTGATCCGCTTTCAGAATTACGAATGCTTCATAGTCAACCAAGCCATCGCGATGAGGCTCCACACACTACTTTCGGAGAACAGGAGACTGAAGAGGCTGTGCAGGGCGGAAGGGATTATGAACACGGAGGTGAAAGACGCTTGGGACAGCTGGGGGGTCACCGAAGTAGATGATTTTTACAAGAGGTATGTCTTCAAGAGCATTTAGCCTTGGACGGGATTGCCATGAATGAAAGCAACAAGAATGCCCTTGGGAGAAGCCTGCTTATAATGGAGAAGAGGCTGGACCAGATTTCATTTGACCTGGAACGCGAAAGGTTGAATGATGGGTTGGGTTCGGAGGAGGGAGAGATTGACATAAGGGAGACGTTGCAGACTTCCGCAATTGTCGCCTCCATGCTGGAAGAGATATCTGCCCTAAAAAGAAAATATGCACTGAAGGAGACGAAAGAATCAACAAGGGCTTCGATAATAAGGATGGTGATCGAGCTGGATATACTCCTTGATGACCTGATGCCTGAAAGATTTAAGGCATATGGCGACCTCGACAGCCAGGATGCTGAGTACCTGATTAAAAAAAGAGGAAAAATGAAATCAATGCTCAACGAAATTTATGGAATATTACACTGATGAGGGTTGAATCAATATACAGCCAATGTGGATAAGACTCACCCATATACCTGGACAGCAAATATCGAAGATGCATTTTCAAGGAGGAGGTTTGCAGTGAACGAGATCACAAGAGTGAAGGCGAGGGAGGTCCTCGATTCAAGGAGTAACCCGACAGTTGAGGTAGAAGTTTGGGCAGACGCGGCGATGGGGTGCGCCATCGCCCCTTCTGGCGCGAGCACCGGCATTCACGAGGCTCTTGAGCTCCGCGATAGAGACATGAGTCGCTTTTTTGGGGAGTCTTAAAAGTGGTTGAGGGTGTCAACACGAGAATAGCGAAGGCGATAACTGGTATGGACTGCACTAGGCAGGAGGAAGTGGACAAGGTGATCATCGAACTCGATAGGACAGAGAACAAGGCGAGTCTCGGCGCAAACGCAACAGTAGCCACATCGATGGCTGTCGCAAAATGCGTTGCGTCATGCATGGGCATTCCTCTCTATAGGCGCTTTGATCTGCACGCCTCGATCCTGCCCGTCCCAATGCTCAATGTTCTTAATGGGGGAAACATGCAGGAACAAGTCTTTCGCCGCAGGAATTCATGATTATGCCAGTAGGAGCACCGAATTTCTGCGAGGCGCTCCGCATGGCGGCGGAGACATACCAAGCGCTTGCAGGAATATTGAAAGAAAACTACGGTTCGAGCGCTAAGAATGTGGGCGACGAAGGGGGGTATGCTCCCAACTTGGAAACCACTTCTGAAGCCCTTGAGTGCCTGATGAAAGCTATCGAAGTGGTAGGCTACACAGAGATCTCACTAGCTATAGACCCAGCGGCATCCTCATTCTATGACAGTAGTACGAAAAGATACTTCCTAGACAGGAGAAGTCTTACTGCCCCCGAACTCGTTGATTTCTGGGCGGATATTGCTGGAGAATACCCCATTGTTTCGATTGAGGACCCGTTTAATGAGGAGGATTTCGAGAGCTTTGCAACCCTCACTCAGAGGATAGGCTCTAGAGTCCAAGTTGTCGGCGACGATATCTTCGTCACGAATGTGAGGCGCATAAAGAGGGGCATTGAAAAGCGCGCCGCGAATTCTGTCCTAATAAAACTCAACCAGGTTGGAACGATAACCGAAACAATAGATGCGATTGACCTTGCACGCAAAAATAGCTGGACGACCGTAGTCTCACACCGCTCAGGCGAGACGGAAGACACGACGATCGCGGACTTCACAGTGGGGTTTGGCTTGAGACAGATAAAAACGGGCGCACCAGCTCGCAGTGAACGGACATCGAAATACAACCGTCTCCTCCGTATAGAGGAAGAGCTCGGGCAGAAAGCGAAATACGCTGGAAGGGACTTCCCATATGCAAAGGATACTACCAAGCGCCTATAACCTCGATCTGCCTTCCAACGGACTGAACATTGACCCAAGCCAGATAGATCAGATCTGTAAAAGTAGTTGCTGCTATAACCATCAAGAACTGTGGGTTCCACCACCTTTTGGGTTCTGACCCCGTCCGGTCCACCATCATATATCTAGAAACATTCGCTCTTTCTCTTGCATAAATGCCACCAAAATAATTTTAAGGGTTGTATAGTGGCAGTTTGACTAGGGTGGCGTTACTTGAAGGTGGCTCTTCTTTGGACAGGTGGAAAGGACTCGTGCATAGCGTATCAAAAGGCACTGCTCCAGGGACATGAGGTTGGGTGTCTCGTCACCTTTACCGGTGAAAAGCCGTTCCTGTGTCATCCTCTGGGGCTGATGTCACTCCAGTCTAAGGCTTTGGGTTTGCCACACCTTAAAGTCCGGATCCATGAGCCCTATCTCAGTGGATATAGGGGTGCCATCAACGATCTTATGAAGACCCATCAAATTAAAGGCATAGTTACAGGGGACATGGCGGTTGTTGATCAATTTCACGGTAATTGGCTCGACGACGTCTGCAGGGGGATAGACATCAAAATTGTAAGACCGTTATGGGGCGTGGATCGTTACAAACACCTGAAAGAGATAGTCTCAAGCGGCGTTAAGGCCATCTTCACGTGTGTAAATAAGACCTGGTTCGACAGAAGTTGGTTGGGTCGAGAACTCGACGAGAGTTGCGTCGAGGAGTTGAGAGACCTTGGCGAAAGACACGGGATAGATCCGTGTGGCGAAGGTGGAGAGTATCACACAATGGTGGTCGATGGACCAATGTTCGAGGAGAGGATAGAGATCCAACGGTTCAAAGATGGAGCAACTAACTCCCTCCTATATATAAGGGTCGACGAATTCGCCTCAAAACCGAAGACTGGCCAGCTTTGACCGCATCTGGCGCCTAACAAGGGTTGGCATCAAAAAAAGTACCTTATGCTTATCCCGACTCCCTTCCACCCTCCTCTCTGATGAATTGGGTCAAAGTTCTCTGTCCCCTGACCGGAGCCTTTGGAAGGTCCTCCTCCACTATGTTCTACATGAAGCCGTACGCCCTTTCCACCCCATTACGATGAATTGTACCATCCAATTTTTACCGAACTCGCAAATCAGAGACGGGTGTAATGATCTAAAATTAATGACGCTTTCGTTTTCCCCTTTCGTGGCGTGGACTGAAGTGGTGGGTGTGACATCAATCGAAGACATACTGATGTGTTATAAACACAGGCGTAGCCTGCCACCTGTACGATCTTTCAATCCCCGTATAATGGGCTTTTCGATTTCAACACGAGGGCAAGCGGACGTCCTACTGGCGTCTCGTAACTTTCAATCCCCGTATTATGGGGCTTTTAACTTACGAAATGCGGGCTATGCCTGTAGCCCTCTGGGTCTTTGCTTTCAATCCCCGTATGATGGGGCTTTTAACTTAATAAATAAGACGAACAATTGGTAGGGATAATGCGGAGTTTATCATAGAATGGGCAGAGAAGTATAGCCAATGGCTAAGAAATTATAAAGCTGAAGAGTTTGTTTTTGGATACTATGCTATCTAAAACTTTATTAATTTGGATACTGAACTATCTAAAACATGGTAAAAATCAGCGAAATAGTTAACCAAAACCCTTGGTGGAAGCACAGAGAAAAATTTGTTCTATTCGACAAAAACCTCAAAGAGGCAAAAGAGAAGCCCGTCTTCTTCGAAAGAAAAAGAATAAACCTTAACAAAGGAAACATCTATGTTCTAAGAGGACCAAGACAAGTTGGAAAAACCACATACATGAAAGATTCAATAAGCAAACTAATCAGTGAAGGAATCAACCCCGATCACATTATATACCTATCCTCAGATTTCTTCGTCTCAAGACGAGAGTTGAGAAATGCAATAGCCTACTTTATGAACAAAAACATCGATGTAACCAACCTCTACGTGTTCGTAGACGAAATAACTTCCATTACGGATTGGAACCTCGAACTGAAATACATTTCCGACTCTGGAATCTTGGAAAAGGCGAGAATACTGGCCACCGGCTCATGCTCTTCAGCTCTGAGAAAAAAAGGTGAACTTCTCCCAGGCAGAGGTCTGGAAGGAAACGAATACCATATGAAACCCTTATCTTTCAGAGAGTTTGTTCTCCAAACCACGAGCCAAGTGGTTCCAACTATTGGAGAACCGGAGCTCCGTGGTTCACTTAAAAAATTATTAACAATTCTCGAAAAAAACAGCTGCAGTCTCGGAACCGGACTTGGTCAACTGTTTAAAGCTCTACATCAAATTGCGCCTTTCAAGCGAGAACTGGACTATCTTTTCAACCTCTACCTAAGATATGGAGGTTACCCATTTGTAGTGAACGACTACTTGCTCAAAAAACTACAAAATGAGCATAGAAAGAGCAGCTTCTCAATAAACCCCAAGCTCTCGGAAGCACTTATGAGAGACATCATTGGAGACATCACGAAACTCGGCAAGCAAGAAATCTTCGTTCGGCAGATCTTGAAAGAAGTCAGCGAGAAATATGGAAGCCGCTACAGCTTCTCCAAACTCGCAAGCGACATGGAAACGACACACGTCACAACGATAGACTACCTAGAAACTCTCGAAGAATCATTCATTCTCACCGTTCTTTACGCGCTTGATTTCAACAAAAATGACATAAAATTCAAAGGAGACAAGAAAATCTTCTTCCAAGACCCATTCATATTTCACTCTGTCAAAAGCTTCCTAACAGGAAGGGACGTAAACGAAATCATTGAGGAAACATTACAAAACGAAGAAATCCTCAGCAGGCTAATTGAAGGAATCGTTTCATCACATCTCATAGCAAACCAGGAAATCCCAATAATGCGCGAAGCCAAGACTTTCCTCTGGTTCTACTACGACACGCGGGGAAAAGAGATAGACAACATACTGAGAATCAACGACAAATACGTCGCCATTGAAGTCAAGTATCAAAGTGAAGTCTCATCCAAAGACGTTTGGAGACTCCCTCAGATAAGAGAATGCGCAATACTCACCAAAGAAGATCTAGGAACAGAGAATGATGTAATCTTAGCACCAGTAGATATTATATTGGCAGTTCTCGAGAAGGCACACCAAACCCTATAGGCACTACAAATCAACGACGACGCACAAAACAGAAAAAGAGGGGATTTGCAGGAGACTTCGCCACCGATGGCGGGCGGGATCTTCCTTATGGTCTTTCAATCCCCGTATAATGAGTTTTACAGCTTCTTATCTTTCTTGACCTTCTGCCCCTCTGTCTCCCTTGAGACCCTCACAACACCCATTCCTGCAGTCCTACCTCCACCAACATTGCTGAACTCCGCAAAGGTGAGCAAGGCATCTGTCAGGCGAGAGTACCTTCTATCTCCGATAATGTAGCTCACTCTGCCCACAAATCCGGTCTTAGCCTTCATCCTCTGCACTCTTATAGGCATGGTTCTCAACTCGTACATGTTAATGCCTATATTCTTCTCCAACCACCTCCAATAGGCCCTATAGTCCTCCTTACCCACTTTATCTTCGGCAAACGCATTCCATATCCTAAGAAGATTCATCATCACTGCTCTCGGTTCTGGCAGAAGTGAGAAGTAATCCGAGCCCTTCTTAGATAGATAGGTGGGAGTCATAAAATCCATAACAAACCTGTCTATCTCCTTTGCATCTTTCATGATCTTACTGTAATCCTTTGACTCGAAACGGATTTCGTTAAGCAGTAGCACATTATCCCTGATCAATATCTTGTCATTGGATGCCAGATAAGCAAGCGTTTTTTCTACAAGGTCATCTTTAAGCACTTTCACGGTCAATATGCATGGGCGAGACCCGTCCAAAAGGTACCCATCCGGTGCTTTCATTTTCGACCTGAAGTATAGCGGCTCGATCGTGTATGGCTTGAGAACGTTCGCCTCGTGAAGACTCTGCGCGGCAGAGGGGTTCGCTCTATTGATGACATGCAAGAGCAACCCTCTGGCTATTTGCCCTGTGAACAACGGAAGTTTGAAGTCCTTCTGCGGCATCATGCTTATTGAAATTCTTGCGGGCATGTGATCTCCTATTGTTGCGCGCTCTTAAAACAGTAGCCGATGGTGCCTGCCAAAATCCATGACCAGCTCTAAATACACCTTTCAAGATACTTTGATCGTGTATTAGAAAATGATCACCCTAGTCATATACGATATCACGGACGATTCGAAAAGGACAAAACTTTCGAGTTATCTAAAACAGTTCGGCCTGAGGAGGATCCAGTACAGCGGTTTCAGAGGAGAGCTGGAGCCCAACGACCGCCATGTGCTCGTACAGGAGGTGCCCAAATTCCTGTCGAGCGAGGACGACTCGATATATGTTATACCCCTCTGCACATCATGTGTAAAGACTGTGTCCATTATATCAAAGGGCAAGGGGGAGTTCTACGAAGAGGAAAAAGTCAAGATCATATGAGGTAACCCCTTCCATGTAGTGCAAAACTTCTCCATGTGTCCTTTATCCACCTTAGGCGCAAAGCAAATGCAAATGTTATAGCCAGCTTTCGCACAAGTTTAAGCGGGATAGGATCAATGGTCTACTTCCTCGGTGAGATAGATCGAAAGGTTCTGCTGAATAAACTCCTTCCCTTGGCGAGGGAAGTGGGGGTTTCTCAGGAGCTGAGGGGCTGGAGCTGGAGCCACGAGCCGCTCAAACCCCTTTATGATATCAAGTTGCCCATGTACCTCGTCTGCTCCAAGTACTGCCCGACCGGGAGGGATGCTTACCTCCAGCTGGTCAAGAAGGCGCAACCGAAGCTCAACTATGCCATAGGGCAGGGCAAGCTAATACATGGGGCGATAAGCGACGCCTTTCTTTCTTTTATCAACGGAAGAACGCCCGCCTTCGAGGAATGGTGGTCCAAGGTTAGGATCGAGGAGATACCCATGATCGATGAGAGGATGAGGACCTTTGCCTCGGCCGTGTGGGATCACGTCCTCAACAGCTGTAGAGTGGAGTACGAGAACCACAGGATGCAGCAACCCTACGCCTCTGACAGGGACATAATGTCAACGGCGATCCCCTTTCTGGTTGAGCATAAGGTCACCGGAGAACTACTCGGGCTCTCAGGCCTGCTCAGCCCCGACTGCTACGACTACCTGAGGAAGATAGTCTTCGACGCAAAGGTGCTGGACGGCGGTAACGAGCAACCATGGCACAGGCTCTATGCAACAGGCTACGCGCTTGTCTTGGAGAGCATATACGAGATACCCATCGACGTTGGCTGCACACTCTACATAAACTGGAAGGGCTCTTCGCCGCATGTGCGGAGGGACCTCTTCTTCATTAACGAGGATCTGAGAAGGTGGTGGGTGGAGGAGCGGGACATTAAACAGGAGATGGTGGCGCAGAAGAAGGACCCGAGTATGCCCGCCACCTGCCCCGAGACCTGCATATACTGGGACTCTTGCCACTGATAGCCACGTTACCATCGGAGGTAGTAAGGCTCGTAAGTGGTGGCCTCGCCCCTTAGATACTTGGCGACTGCCCTTGCCTGCCCCACCATAAGGTCGCAAAGTTTAATCCTCTCGTCCCCCTTCGTCGTGTAGTCCTCAAACTTCTCAAGAACGTCCTTGAGGAGCCCCTTCCTCGCGTTGTCGTCCAGCCTGCACATCCCATCCTTCGTTGTGAAGTTTGATGGTTTGATCACACCCTTTGTGACCTGGGCCACCACCGTCTTGTCCACAATCTGTTGCCTGAACTCTTCCATCAGGTCGTAGGTAAGTGTGGACGAGCCGGGCCTGTCTGCATGGAGGTATCCCGCGTAGGGGTCCAGACCGGCGATGTGTATGGCGCGGTGGATCTCGCCCTCCAATATGCCGTAGCCGTAGTTCAGCATGGCGTTAACAGGATCGGTGGCGTTCCTTCCGCTCCTCTCCATGAAGTTGAAGTCGTCGGGGATGACTGTCTTGAAGGCCTTCCAGTAGATGTCAGATATCATGCCCTCAGTGCCCATGAGAGGATTCCTTATTTTCTCGATAGGCTCGTCCGGGAACGTGGTGATTGCCTCTATCAAAGGCCTTATGCTGTCCCTCGCCGCAACCAGAGCGTCTGCCACCTCGGGCTTCACGTCCTTCCTGCTCTTGGCGAGGGTGCCCAGAAGGGCATACTGGTTCCTCGCCTTTCCCTCTATGAACTTCTTCGCTAAGTAGCCGCTTCTGTGGTCGTTGTAAGCATAGTACTGCTCTCTTCTCGTTTTAACCGTCCGGAACTCCATGGGCGCGACCTTTGCGGTTACCTCTCCCCGTGAGTCGATTATTACCACATCGACTTGGTTCTTCGCCAAGAGGTTCATGGCGTCCACAGAGATTGACCCTTTGCCGGAGATTATTACCTGCCGAAGGGTATCCACCGGGACGTAGTAGAGGGTCTTCTTTTCCTTGCCGGAGAACTCCCTTACAACGATGTTGGTGCCCTCTGCGGAGATGAACTTACCGAAGCCATCTACGACCAGCCTCTCCATCTCATTCACCTTAGCCGCTGTAGTCTCCACATATTTTTAAATATCCACAATAATTGCATTTTTTGCTTGAAGTTTTTCGTGGAATTTTTTCGGAAGTAATAATTTTCCTGATTTTTTCTAGGTCTTTTAGTAGGAACTCCTTGTCTTCCGATGTTATGTGTATCATATCCTGTTTGTTTTGTTCGGGGTAGTAAAGCAATCCCCTCCTTGTATAGACTCCATATACACGGTCTACAAGTATACTATAGGCGATTATCTGCTTCACCCTTCCAGGGTCTGCGAATGGGTATGACGTATACTTAATGTCTACCGGAATGAACTCGCCGCCATTCAATTTCAGAAGGAGATCTAATACGCCGCAGAGACCAATCTCGTTATTCTCAAGGTATTTGTTGAACTCGATATTCTCTATCTCGCTTCTGGGAATGCCAAATACTTCCTTCCTTTCACCAAGTCTTTTAAGCTCCTTGAGTTGCTCCTCTCTACCCAAACGCATCTTCTTTTTCTGGGTAGGCAACTTCAGTGTCTTCATGAAATAGACTTCTCTAGGACAATAGAAGTATTCGTATAGGTCATTACCTGATATCATCACTTCAGACATACCTTATCATATGATCTCTATCCACTTATTATTAAAAGACAGCATTTATTAAATTGTTATCATATAGTAGAATCAGTTCATAGAGGATATCAGGCGATGCTGACGTACGAGTTCTTCCTGAAAAATAGGAACTATGAAAACGAATTTGTGAAGCCGGTACCATTGAAGAAGATATTCGTTAAGAAGACAGAAAAAATTGATATAACGATCGATGATAAAACGTTAGAAGAATACGGTGGGATACCTTCTCCAGAACTTAAGGCTTTACAAGAAGCTTTATGGATGCCCTTATCTAACCTGAAATCTGTTGGGCTTCCTCAAAGAGCAACCAGCCCCAACGCCGATAAGCCTTACGTCAAGTTCAACGGTTTGTACAAGAATGGTGAATTTTATATTTTCATTGGAAATAAGAAGAAGATCATTTACAAGTACAATTGTAGTCTTGGGCAAACAGATAAAAGTTCTTCATCTACCGAGGGAGATCTGGTCGTCCGTCTTGACGAGGCGAAATATTTTCTGCCCAACATGTCTCTTTTCAAGGCGTATAAAGCGGCTGGGATTATTGATGAGAGAAAGGTGCTTGACCGGGAATTATTCACTACAGTTTGTTCTGCCTTTATCGAATACTGCAAGAGCAAAGACTTTGCCCGCTTAGTGCCAGGTAGCAAGAAAATCTTTTTCGAACTTGTAGTGTTGCCGTACATCATGACAGAACCTGGCAAGGATTACGTGGAATACCGAGAAAGCACATCTGAGGAAGCACCAGAGGAAGAATTCACAGACTCATTCGGTCTTAAATCGACTGGTTATCCCTCTGAAACTACCCAGACCGCCAGTTTCATGTCCTTTGATGATGGAGCTTTCACAATCAACTGCACCGAAGGAAAAGATTTCTACTCTAATCTCGGCATAGGTCAAGAGTCGCTGAAAAAGATAAATCTCCCTCCGGAAGGTGAGTGCGAAGTGCCGGGGGCAAGCGAACTTAAATGGTATTTCTTCAGCATTGATGATCCTGACCTAAAATTTGACAAGCAAAATACAGGTTTCTACGATCAGCTTCTGTTCAATTATCGCGAGCTAAGCCGTAAGGCTGGAACCTCCACCGAAGAGAAGTCTATTATGAAAATAATTGGCTTAAGAAAGGCCCAAAAAAAGACGGAAATTCTTCTGGATGAAAACTTAACACTCGACCAGTTGCATGATATCCTTGTGATCCGCGACGAACGTTCAGGAGAAAAGTTGGAGCGGCACCCTATGGTCTTGGAGTCCCTTATAGTGCGGAGTAAGGGCGCTAAGGGACCTACAGTGCTTTGGAACGGTTACATATCTGCAATACATGCTTTGCTCAGCGAACGCCCGTTAGACCGCAATAGGCTGATCAAACAGTTTGCTCAGACCATAAAGGGCGATATCTTTGAATGGATAAATGATAGAATGAAAGTTGCCGATTTGGCTAATAAACTTGATAATTTCTCATTATGCGTGAAATTACTAACTGCTGAAGGCAAAAGAGGGGATACTATGGACACAAATGAAGAATATGCATATAGGATAGGAAAAATTGCCGGAGGTTACATAAAATACAAACGCCAGGTAAAAGAAGAGACGGGCTCTACAAACGATATACTGACGTACGTAAAGTATGATCGAGAGGCATTGCGATTCGTGTACTCGAGGATGGGCAAGGGACTATCCCTTTCGAAAGCTCCTGAGGAGAGAAAAACAGCAATGATGGAACTGTTGAAGCAAAACGCTCCTACAAAAGAGATCGAGGACAGCAAGGCATTCAGCGATTATTCCTACTTCTTTTACAAAGGCGTATTTGAGGAGTTGTCCAAATAGGAGGTGAATGCGAAATGACTGGTATTAAAAACTTAAGAAAAGAATTCCTATTCTACTACGAATCAAGACAGAACCCGAATGGGGATCCAGGCTTCGAGAATCAACCACGACTGATGTCAGATGGAACAATCATCGTAACAGATGTACGGGTGAAAAGAACCATAAGGGACTACGCCAAGAGCAAGTTTAAGGAAACGCTCTTTGTTGATTATGGCAAAGACGATAAACCTGTTACAGCAGATAAAAGGGCAGAAGAGATATTAGAAAACCTAAAAGGCGATGTCATTGAAGGGCTTCTCAAGAAGACCTTTGACGTTCCGCTTTTTGGAGCACTGGTTACGATTAGACAAAAGGAATCAAAAAAGAGTAGCTCGCAAGAGGAGGATAGGGAGAGCGGCTCTCAGAAGCTCACAGGACCAGTTCAATTTGGAATCGGCAGGAGCGTCAATCAGGTTCAAGTAATTAATCCAATGATCTCCGGCAGGTTTGTCGGAAAGGAAAAGGAGCGAGGAGAACAGTTCAGCACGTTTGGTAAATTCTATTCAGTTGAATACGCCCTCATCAAGATCCAAGGTGCTGTCAATCCAATGAATCTGGATAAATACTTAGATGACAATGAAGCGGTACAAAAATTCCTCGGCGCAGAGTCCAAGCTCTTCGAGTGCCTTTGGAACGGTACAAACTCGCTAGTGACGAGATCAAAATTCCCACAAAGAAGCATATTCTTCCTAGAGGTTGCGTATGACTCTGCAATATATAACGACCTGCCGATACTCGTTGAAGAGGATGGAGCGATGAAGGGAAAGGCCACAAATCTAACGGCGCATCCTTTGAAGTTTGAGAAACTCATGGCGGCCCTCTCCGAGAGGAAGCCAAAGGTGAAGGGAGTAAGGGTAGCTGCCTGTAGAGAGTTAACTGAGGATGCCAAGTTGCTTACGCGCGTGCTTGGGGAGAAGGCCATACCGCAGGAGTTAATTCCAACGGAGGACCCAAGTTGGCTGAAGTAGTCTCCTTCGAGATCGAAGGGGACTTCGCTGCTTTTCATGACCCTTCGGTGACCACAAATCAAACCTCGTACATAATTCCCTCCAAAAGCTCAGTGATCGGTCTCATAGGTGCTATGATCGGAGTAAAGCGTCCCAACACACTGCGGATGCTGTACTGCCCAGAAATGCTAAACTTGATGAGAAGTACTTCAATCGGCATAAAGGTGATGAATCAGCCGAAGAAAGTGACTTTCTACACTAACCATATCTCACTTAAAGAGAGTAAGACGAAGCCCTTTAAGGTGGAGTTGCTCTTATTTCCCCATTACACAATTTTCACAATATCCAATGCCACAACTATCGAGCGATTGGTGAAGACGCTAAAGAACCATAGTTTTGTATATTCTCCGGTATTTGGTCATACCTACTGCCCTGCACGCATTCTTTCATATGCCGTTCACGAAGCGAAGGAGGTGCCTCCAAAGGATAGACATGTGGCATCCGTTATCTTAGATGAGGCGATGGAAACCGAGAACAATAAGAGTGCATTCAAATGGGCAGCTCTGGGCGAAAAGCAAACACGAGTAGTAATCGAGAGACACCTACATCACTATTTTAAACAGGATGAGCTAGAAAGACGCGTACTTAGGCATTGGATACCGATTCCGGTAGAAGGTCAGGAGTCGCAGTTCAAAATAATATCTTTCTCCTCTCCTCTCGGATTGACAAAATTCTTCGAACTGGATGGAGTGAAAGAGAAGACCATTTGCCTTTATTGAATCATTCCAAGATCTTTGAGGAAGAAACGCCATGGTGTATGAGAGTACAAATACTTTTTATGCGCATCCTAAAGAGGACGGTGCCCCAGATCTCCTTAACCACTGCCTAAAGGTCGCCAAAAGCGCCAAGAAGTTAGTGTCAGATACCCGATTAAAAGTGGGAAATGTTTCGTTCTACGCGGGCTTGCTTCACGATTTAGGCAAGCTAAATCCATATTATCAGATGTTTTTTACTTTTAATCCAGATCCAGCTCTCCGTTATGATCTCAAGGACAGGCTTCAGAGGGAATATGTTCGGGGGCATTCTCTTTTATCTGCCCTCGCGGCCTACTGGCTTCTTATTAACAATTCCAGTATCGATGAGAAGCAATTGTCACAAATCTTATTCACAGTTGCGGGGCATCATTCTCAACTATTGCAATTGTATCAAACCATCTACAATCTAAAATCTGGGGGAACGTACCCTGCGGCCTTTAATAAAAGTCGCTTGGAGATGTTGGAAAACCTAAAACTCTTCATTCATGCGGCAAAGAAAGTCGAAGTTTTAAACAGCTTGGATTGGAACGGATGTATTGATAATTTCAAATATGATCCTGATTTAGCAAGATATTGTCCGCAATTTGATCCCACATTGGAATATATTGAGTTCTGCTCTGTTTTTTCAGCCCTCCTCATGGCCGATCGGGGGAGTTTCTATACTTGGGAGGAGCCTGTCTTCGATATAGGTCTCAATACGCAATTAATGACCAAAAGTGGCAAGCTTTCAGAGTTAAGAGAATCCTTTCAAAAATGGGTGCTATCTAACAATGATCTTCATGAGCAAATGATGATTCTTGAAGCTCCAACTGGAATAGGGAAGACAAAGATGTTCCTTGACATGATTGGAGAGTTAATTCAGAAGAACTCCATTAAGAGAGTCTTTTATTTCTCCCCCCTTCTAGCTCTCACAGATGATTTTGAGAATAAACTGTTTGAAAAGTCCGCAAGCAAAGATCAGACTGTTATCGGTGAAAAAGACTTGGACGATGTTATGGTGTACAATCATACGTTCACCGGCACATTGCATAAAAAAATCAAACAACCAACCGAAGAAGATTACAAGGACGAAGAGGTTATTTTCTCAAAAACTCCTGAATATTTCAAAATTGAATCTTTCAACAAGAAGTTTATACTCACAACAACACAGCGATTATTCATTACTTTATATTCAAATAAGTGCTCGGATAAGATGAAGTTTCTATCGTTCAAGGATTCCCTTCTAATCATTGATGAAGTGCAGACAGTTCCGAAATTCATATTGCCGAACTTCATCAGATTGCTTAAACTTATTGCCGAAAAGTTGAACACAAAAATACTCCTTGTCAGCGCAACTGTGCCCCATCAGATACGTAGATCCGTTCCTATTCTGAAATATCCACCTGAAATAATGGAAAGGTATCTTAGGGCAACGAAGAAGAACGTTTGTCTTCAGCCCTCGCTGGGTTATGAAGAGGTCAAAGCCAATGAGCATGAACGCGTTCTCGTTATGCTTAACACTAGAAATAAGGCACGCAAATTCTACGAGTCCGTAGCATCCGCTGAATCAGGCAAATTGTATCTCTCATCAGGCATACGAAAGAGAGACCGGCGCCTAGCAATAAAAAAGCTGAGAAACCAAGATCAAGTAACTGTGATATCCACACAGGTTATGGAAGCAGGGGTTGATGTCAGCTTCGCACGGATGTACAGGGAACTTGCGCCCTTAGATAATGTGATACAAGCAATGGGGCGGCTTAATAGGGAAGCTGAAGCGTCGACACCGTCCACACTCGTAGTTTTTTGCACTGACGGCAAGTGTGAACCATACAGTTATCTTGAGTTCAGGGAATCGTACTCAATATTAAAAGCAGTTAAGGATTCTGAGCAACTTTATTCGATGTTGCCTGATTATTATAAAAAGATAGATGAGTCCAACCAACAAAATCGGGATTTAGCAAGAGTGCTGGATAATGCGATGAAGAATCTAGACTTTGAAGGTGTTTGGAGCTTTATAAGAGATAAAGTTCTTCCTAAGGATTCTGGATCCTCGGTATTAATACCTGATGATGTTGGCACATGGGAGGACATAAAATATTACTTTTCAAGAACAGAAGGGCGTCGAAACGAGAGCGTTATGAGAAAATATGCCGACTTAACAGCAGACCTCCCAGGAGATCCAGAGAAGATGGGCATTATCGATTTATTTGATAAAGAGATTCTAGAATTTGGTATATTGCTTCCCAAGAGGGATTCGATTCCCGAGATTTATGATGCCAAGTTGGGATTAGACAAGTGGTTGAAATAGATTGAACTCGGTCTTTTGAATCTTAACGTGAAGATTCTTCATCAGCGGCTTCGATTTTTTAATCCTCTCCGATAAAGTTAAAAATTGAAATGAAAATATTATGATCTTGCCAAAAAAAGGAAAAATCTGTGGCGTTCATGACTCAAATCCCTTATAATGGGAATTGAAACGCACGGTCCTTATTGGCCAAGTGTATTATAATTTTTGGTTCATGACTCAAATCCCTTATAATGGGAATTGAAACGTCTGCCCAAAAATCGGTTGTGATTATGTTAAAGGGCGTTCATGACTCAAATCCCTTATAATGGGAATTGAAACGCATGAGCAGTCACTACATTCTTTTTGTCCAGAAAAGGTTCATGACTCAAATCCCTTATAATGGGAATTGAAACGCGGTCAACAAGAGCGAGAAAATGAAGGCGAACCTCGTTCATGACTCAAATCCCTTATAATGGGAATTGAAACCTGTCCTGTTGGTGGCAGTGAGCAAGGTCATGTCCAGTTCATGACTCAAATCCCTTATAATGGGAATTGAAACATTTCATCATTCACTTCCACCAGCACCTCCGTCACCGGTTCATGACTCAAATCCCTTATAATGGGAATTGAAACATCAACCAGATCAAGGGATACCTGGTAACAGCATGCAGTTCATGACTCAAATCCCTTATAATGGGAATTGAAACCGGTAAAGCTTTTCACGGAGCTGCTGATCGATGAGGGTTCATGACTCAAATCCCTTATAATGGGAATTGAAACGACATGAACAGCCAGAAGATAAGCGGACTGGGTGCAGGTTCATGACTCAAATCCCTTATAATGGGAATTGAAACTCGTAGGCGCCCTTGTCGTAGATGTACTTCTGCGCCAGTTCATGACTCAAATCCCTTATAATGGGAATTGAAACACGGTTATCTTACTACCATAAGATAACACAGGTGTTCGTTCATGACTCAAATCCCTTATAATGGGAATTGAAACGTGAGGACAATTGAAGTTGGCGGCATCGTCCTTAAGGTTCATGACTCAAATCCCTTATAATGGGAATTGAAACAGGGTTACGGCGGTTGGGATGGTGGAGGAGGGCGAAAGTTCATGACTCAAATCCCTTATAATGGGAATTGAAATTGCGATCCCGCAGCCGCACCCGCAGCCGGTGGAGGGTCTGCGAAGTGGCAGGGTCTATATGTCGTATCGCCTGGAGCAGTATCCCCCGGGTAAGGTATCCCGTGAAGTGGGGCATCCTGACCTCCCTCTCCCCGTACATCTCGAACTCAAACTCGACCGGCAGTTCTGCTACCCCCGGCCCACATAAAGTTCGCCCAGCCTGATGGTCCTCAGCCCCTCGCCCTCCAAGGCAGCCCTCACATCCTGCTTAAGCAAGTGCCTGTCCTCGGTCACCATGTCCACGTGGCTGGAGAAGGCCGCCGCCAGACTCGCGGCATCGGCGACGTACAGATTCAAGCTCGCGATAAGCTCCTCCGCCCTGTCCCTAAGCTCCCCGACCGGGACTAGCTTCAGGAAGCCAAAGTCGGACATCTCTCTCAGTATCTGGTACGTCTCGTCAACCTTCTTCCGGGGGTATCCCGCCTTCAGTAACCCTCTGCAGACCTCTAAGGGCATCAGCTCGCAGGCGTATGCCTTTACAGCCGAAGACAGCACCTCCCCCCGTAGCTTCAAAGCCTCCCTCTCCAGAGGCTCACCCCTCTTGAACCACTTGACCGCTACAGAGGAGTCTATAGCATAACTCTTCATACTGGCGCCCTCACAGCTGCTCGTCCTCTTCCTCGTGCGCCTCGACCACCGCCTCCGTGGCGCCCCGCATCCGCTCCGTACCCTTCCTCACGCTGTCGATCCTCTCGGCTAGCTCGGGAGACTTATAGCTCTTGAGGAGCAGGAGCAGTGCCTTTTCAAAGGCCTCCCTTTTGGTCCTTACCCTGCCCTCCTCCACAAGCTCCTCCACCTCCCGGAGGATCCTTTCATCAAGCTTCACGTTTACCTGAACCACCAAGGCTACCACGTATAGATATATAAAAAGGCTAGCTCTTAAAGCTACCCAGATATGTGGAGCATGTAGTCGAGTAACTTCATAGAACTGCCACTTGCTCTTTCATGAACTCTTTCCTAAGGCGCGGGTTGAGCGAGTTGTAGGTCAGCACATCAACCTTTCTGCCAAGCTCCGCCTCTAGTTCGAGTTTTAGTGATACGAGATCAAGAAGGCTCTTTCCATCCTTAAATTCCACCACCACGTCTATGTCGCTGTCCTCCCTTGCCTCCCCCCTAACGAGTGAGCCGAATAATGCCGCCCGTTTAACGTCGTACCTCCTCAAAATTGGTGCAATTCTTTCCTTTACGTCCTCTAGGGGCATCATTTTTCTTTCATCCCTAAATATGGATCCTCGATTATTTAACCACGATGCCGAAGTTTCTATTCTTGGAAAACAGCCCATCCGAGTAGTTGCTTCCAGAAGGTGATGAACGTTATCTTCTCTCCCCAGCGTTCTTAATCCCTTCTGGTCCCGCTGACTGCCCTCAACCTACCGACCCTTAGTAACGATTCCTTCTCCTCGTTGGACGAATAGGCTCTTGCATGTCTTCTTACATGAAAGCTCGACAAGAAAGCCTACGGTTTTAACCGTGGGATGAATTGTCGATAAGCTTAAATATAGCGACAAGTTATGTAGACTTGTGAAAGCCTATCAACATTCGAGGAACAAGGTCTTTC
>Ga0315282_10002943_pt1 | contig 30865 bp, 22 predicted proteins | sample YL17G07_20_MG_FD_203693 | JGI IMG/M metagenome (GOLD analysis project Ga0315282, IMG submission 203693) | Sediment microbial communities from Yellowstone Lake, YNP, Wyoming, USA - YL17G07_20 | ecosystem: Environmental > Aquatic > Freshwater > Lake > Sediment | place: USA: Wyoming | collected... | reverse complement strand
TATCTTCTGAAACTCCAGACAAACAGGTTGCCGACCAAAAACGTTATCGTTTTACAAACTTAACAGTGTATCATATGTATCTGAACCTTTACACAAAAACTTTTTCTTCCCTACTATCTACTAACAGAAATCATTGCTGACTTTCCGTTTTTTACATCGCCTCCATTCCAGTCGTGCATCGCCCTTTCTAAAATTTGGTAAGAATATTTAAAATTGGCTCCCCTCCTTGTGCCCGGGTCGCTGACAATAAATTCGCTTGCGGTGTAGCCTTTTATTACCAGCATATGATAAAGGGGTCCGGGAGTTTTAAAATAAGGGTTTTTGAGCAGCCGGCCGGCGGCCGGAACAATCACCGGATTGCCTTTTATTAATTCTTTTTTAATATCTTCCAAAGAAATATCATAAAAAACCTCGGCTTTATATCCAAAATAATCTCTGATTAACCGGGCGGTTTGTTCAGCCGAAATGCTTTTATAAAAATTGTAATTTTTGCTTTCAAAATCCACTATTTCCCGGATTTCTCTGGCAACAGTAGAGGGGTCAACGGATTTTTTTTGCTGAAAATAATAATGGACTGTCAAAATAGCCGCTTCTTCGCAAGTATCGCCAAAGGGCGGATTCCAATTACCTAAAGGCGCCTGACAGATAAAAGGAATGTCCAGAGTAAAAGATTCTGGCAAAATGGATGCTATGTCTCCTTTTTGCCCTGGAAAAAAATCAAGGTCTGCCGGACTTACGGAAATAATATCGTTCCAATTATAGCCCAGGGAATTGAAAATCTCCGGAGTTTCAATCCACATTTTTTTGTTATCTTTAATAACCCAGACTTTTATATCGTCTCCTGCCCGCAAAAGAGTTCCGTCGGGATATTGAATTTGAAAAACCGCATAACTAAAAAGTGGGCAAACAGCGCCGAGCAAAACAAATTCTAATATCATGATTATCTTTCCCATAAAAAATAATTCATTTTTAATATTAACACCTTTTTGTTACTTTACAAATTATCCGCTATTCTATTGAAAAATTTGAAATTAGGAGCTATTATTTAGAGAGGTCCTTGAAAATACGAATTTGCTTTTGGAGAAAATACTATGACCAAATACGAAATGATAGAAAAACTCTGGAGCGACTTGAAAAAACTGAAAACGCCGGAAGGTTATTTTCGGGCAGGACTGCCCCGATATAATACCCTTTTTGGCCGAGATTCTTTGATTGCTGCCTGGCAGCTTTTAAAAATTGATCCGATGGTCGCCAAAAATACTCTTTTTGCTTTAGCCGAACTACAGGGCAAAAAAAACCGAACGAAAAACGAAGAAGAGCCCGGCCGAATTATCCATGAAACCGTGGAATTATGGAGCAAAGAGGGATTAAAACGGCTGCCCGCCAAAATCTTTTGCGGCTACCCTTATTACGGCAGCATTGACAGCACGCCTTTATTTATAATCCTTGCCGCCTTTTATCTTGAAAAAACCGGAGATGAGGAATTTTTAAGGGAAATTTGGCCGCATATAGAAAAAGCAGTAATTTGGATGAGATTTTACGGCGATAAAGATAATGATGGATTCATCGAATACAAGAGAAAAAATCCTTTTGGGCTTTACCATCAGGGATGGAAAGACAGTTTTCTCTTTCCCCACAAGATTTCTTCGCCAGTTGCCGTAGTTGAAGTTCAGGGCTATACTTATCTTGCTTATAAAAAATACTGCGAGCTAAGTCAGAAATTATTCCAAAAATCCCAGCCTCATTTTGAAGCATTGACACAAAGTCTGAAAGAAAACTTTAATAAAAAATTTTGGATTGATGATTTCTTTGCTTTTTGTCTCAATGGGAAAAAGCAACCGCTAAAAATTTACACTTCCAATCCTGGGCAGCTGCTTTTTACCGAAATCATTGACGAATCAAAACTTCCGATAGTCGTTGAAAGATTAACTAAAGATGACCTTTGGACGCCGTATGGTATTCGTACTCTTTCGGAAAAAGATCCGCATTTTAAGGCGGACTTGCGGGTCAGCGGACCGGTCTGGCCGCACGATAACTGGATAATAATCCAGGGCCTAAGAAAAGTTGGATATTTTGCCTTCGCAGAACAGATCAAGGCCGGATTAATCAAGGCTTTTGAAGAAATTGGATTTATGCCGGAATGCTTTGGCATAAAAAACGGCAAAATAATACCGGAGAGAAACGCGTGCTATCCCCAAGCCTGGGCAAGCGCCGGCCTGCTTAGCTTGCTGCTTAATGAAGAAAAATAAAACCGATGAATTTTCGTCGGTTTTTTATTTTTGGTATTAAATTTAACTATCCTAAATGTCGCATCTTGCTTCTTATTGATTCAATAATGAAATTTATCCAGTAACCCAATGTTATCGGATAATCCTGGGTTGGAACGAGTTCTTTCATTGCCCCGCCAAAACCGGTCTTAAAAAGGGTAACCCCCATAAAACGGTGGTTGGGTTTGGAATTTGGAGGAGCAATGCCCCAAAAATTATAAATCTGGCAACCCCTCTTTTTAGCTTCTTTGATTGCCTCCCATTGCAAAAGATAAGAAGCCGGAATTCTGGGATATTTTTGAGAGGAGGCGCCCTGATGATAAAAAGCTGTCCCCTGCCAGAATATTATCATAGCTGAAGCAATTGTCTCGTTTTGGTATTTGGCAAAAAATAAAGAAACTTGATTGTCATTTAAAAAAGTTTTGAACTCATTTTTCAAATATCCAAAAGAAAATGGCACAAAGCGATGGCGGTCAACTGTTGCCTGATAAAGGTCATTAAAAAGTTCTATATCCTTAAGTTCATGGCTTTGAAATATCTCCACGCCGTCTTTTGCCGCCCTGTTTATCGAATAGCGAGTGGTTTTTCTCATCCCCTTTAATAAATCCTCTTCCGGCAATCTAATATCCAATTCCCAGGTTACTTCGGGATGAATGTGAATCGGAGCGTTGCGAAATTTCAATTTTTTAAAAATCTCAATATTCTCAAAGGTTTTGTACCAGATTGGCGCCATTCTTATGAAATCCGCTCTTTCTTCTTTGGCAACCGTCTTGAGTTTGTCCAACAAAGCTCTTACGAGTTGAAATTTCATTTTTGAGTTTTGAACCTTTGTTAAAGGTCCGTGGGGACAGAATAAAAAAACTCCTCTTTTTGCCTTAACTTTGATAATTAGAGCGGCTCCAACTAATTTATTTCCGTCAGATATTCCGAATCTCCAAATTTTTTCACCCATTAGCTTATTGAACTCGCCCCAATTCCAGGAATGCAAAAAAGTCCGCTCAAAACAGGAGCCGACAAAATTTTCCCAGATATTTTTGTCTTTTATTTCCGAGACTCTATACATTTGATTATTTTTTTAGCCTCTCTTTGACGAATGTTTATATGAGTCGGCAAATTTATAATGGTTTTGGCGATTTTTTCGGCTTTCGGGCAGCTTCCCGCTTTATAGCCCATTTTCTCCAAATCGGTGTCTGGCGGCATAACAGGACTCCCCCACCAGCCGTCATTCAAAAGAATGTGATTTTTTTTTGCTTTTTTAAAAATTTCTTTTTGATTGTCAATAAATATTGAGAATTTTAAAAAAATTGATTCTTTTTCTGTTTTGATTCCAAATTTTATATTTTTATCATAGAAAGCGGCAATTTCTTTTCGATGCTCGTTGAATTTATCTAATTTTTTAAGCTGGTTTAGGGCCAGACAAGCCAAGGCATTTGGCATTCTCCGGGGAAAATAACCGGGATTTTTGCCTTGTTTTTCTGCTTTGGTTACGGCCTTGGAAAGCAATCTTAATTTTTGGCAAAACCAGATCAAAAATTTACCAAAATTTAAAAAATAATAAGTGGGCAAAGCGATAGAAAAAATAATCGGGTGCAAGAGTTGCTGAAAAATCCAAAATCTTGAAGGATAGGGACATTTTTCCTGAAATTCTTTAATTTTTTCAGCCAGATCCGGATTATTTGTTGCCACCATTCCGCCATAAACCGAAGAAATTACTTTATCTCGGCCAAAACTAAAGAAAGCAATGTCGCCTAATGTTCCCACCTTTCTGCCCTTAAATTTTGCGCCTAAAGAATGAGCGCAATCTTCAATAACTTTAAGATTATAGCACTCGGCTAAAGTTAAGATTTTCTCCATTTGAGCTGGTCTGCCAAAAGTGTGCTGCAAAATTATTGCTTTTGATTTTGAAGCAATTTTTTTTTCCAAATCTTCAGGGTCTATATTTAATGTTTCATCAATGTCAACGTAGACTGGGTTGGCGCCACTCCACAAAATCGAATTTGGAACGGCATTACAGGTAAAAGCCTGAATTAATATCTCATCTTTTTCTCCTTTTTCATTCTCTTTCTTTAACATTGGTGACAAATTCAGCCGATCGGCTGAATTTGTTGCTTGACATTTTTCAGGAATTTCCAAGGCATATAATATCGCCATCAGAGCCGACCGGCCGCTATTAAAAGAAAAGGCGTATTTCACTCCCAGATATTCTTTAAATTTTTCTTCTAATGTTTCTGCGTCAGTTTTGCGTTTTTGTTTCGCGCTTGCCCCGTACCGTGCTTGCTCTGGTACGGGGTCGGTTTTGCGAAAAATGATTTGGAGAATCATTTTCCAAGCCAAAAAAACATCATCTTTTTGAGTGTTTGGCGATAAAGAAACAGATATCGGTTTAAAATATTGACAAATTTTTATTCGCATGAAATCTAAACAGTTAATGAGCTAATTATTTCGCTTGGTACCCGGTTTTCCAAGAGGACAACATCGCCTTTTCTGGCGAAATTTTTGACTTGCTTTACTACTTCAATTGGTTTTTCCAAAACCATAATGCTTCGTTCCTCCATTCCGGATTCAACGGCTCCTTGATTAATTTCTTTGGCAAAATCTTTATTAACCAGAATGCACATATCGCAAATTTTTCCGATTTTCCTGCCAATTTTCAAATGGATATCCCGGCTAATCGGACCGAGCTCAATTAAGGGATAAAGAACAACAATTTTTTTGCAATCCCGATAATTTTTGAGGTATTCAATGGCCGAAATAACCCCTTCATAATTTCCGGAATAACTGTCGTCAATAATAACTATGCCGTTTACGCCGATTTTTAATTCCATGGTGCGGGGAAAAGGTCTGAAATTCCGAACAATCTCGTATATTGCACTGTCTTTCCAGTTTATGCCCAATTCCTTTGCCACCAAAAGAGGGCCTAAAATATTAGAAATGTTCTGGCGGCCCATCAAATTCGCTTTAAATTCCGCCTCGCTCTTTCCGTCGCTTGCTGTAAATTCAACCCCATCTTCAAATTCTTTGATATTTTTTGCGTGTAAATCGGCGCTGGAATTATTTAAGCTGTAAAATTTTTTTGGTTTTTTTGTTTTTTTGTAAACATCCAGAAAGAAATTGCTGTCTCCATTAAAAACCGCCAGTCCCCTGTCGGGCAAGCTATCAATTAGTTCATATTTTGCTTTAATTATATTTTCCTGGCTGCCAAAAAGGCCGAAATGCTGGGTTCCGATTCCGGTTAAAATTCCGACCGACGGCTTAACAATATTGCAGATTTTTTTTATCTCCCCTCTTTTATATGCCGCCATTTCCACCACAAAAATCTCGTGATTTTTATTCAATTTTTCCAAAACGGTTTTGGCTATTCCCATTTCGGTGTTATTGTTTTCTTCGGTCTTGCAGACCCTAAACCGAGAAGATAAAATTTCCGATAAAAATTCTTTGGTTGAGGTCTTTCCGTAACTACCGGTTATGCCAATTACCAAAAGATTTTCCCTGCGCCCTTCCATTTTTTCTTTGGCCCTTTTGATAATTCTATTTTTTTGAAAATCAATTAAGGGAGTAATTATGGCAAGGAAAAAAGCGACAATAAAGGGCAACAAAATATCCAATAAAATAATGGCAATAAAATATTTCAAAAATGGTTCGGCCTCTTTCAAAAGAACGGTTAAAACCGGTACAAAAAAAATGAAAAAAAATAAATTCAGGGTGGAAAAAATTCTGGCTTTCGGGGTCAAAACCGGCTTTCTTATAATTTTCCCGCCAAGCACTAGACCCCCAAGAATTAAAAGCAAATAAGAGCCAGCCAATAATAAAAAAATGCTCGGATTTTTAAATCGGCTAAAATTATAAGCCAAAAATAATCCAAGCAGAATAATTTTAAAAAGATAAACCTTGTTTAGAAAAATCTTTTTGGAAGAGCTTAATTGAAAATGGGCTTTCATCCGGTCGCGCCTGTATTCTTTTAACTGCCAGAGCCAAACCCAAAAAATTATTTTTCTGACAACAAAAACCAGCCAGAAAATCCAGGTTATTAAGAACAAAATAAAATAAAAATTAAATATTGGCTTTAGAATATTTGTCGCGTTCATCTTTTAGTATTTGCCAATTTAAAATTATTTTAGCCAGCTCCTCGGGAACATCTAAGTTTAAAGCATGGCCAATTCTCTCCATAATTATTAGTTCGGAATCTGGAATTTTTTCTTTTATTAAATAAGCGTCTGATACCGGCAGAGTTTTGTCCTCTTTTCCCCAAATTATGAGAGTTTTCAATTTAATCCTCGGCAAAAATGGAAATAAATTTTCGGAAATTATTTTTTTCATCGTTTCTCTCATCAACGGCGTGGCACGCAGGTAATCCCGCGTTCCGGACATACGATAAAGAAGTCTTCTTGCAAAATTTTGAAAATTTTTAAGAACCGGCAGCGAGAAAAAATTTTTTCCGATTTTGGTTGCAAGATTAAAAAATTTTACTTTTGCTTTCTTTCTGGAAATAATGCCGGCCGGCGAACATAAAATCAAGCACGAAATTTTTTCCGGATAGACTGCTCCGAATTTTATGGCTATTCTTCCGCCAAAAGAATGAGCCACCAAAATTGGTTTTTCGCCCCCGACTTTTTCAACAAATTTTAAAACCGCTTCCAAATAATCACTGACTGTCCAGGGAATTGGCGGAAAACTGCTTTTTCCAAAACCCGGCAAGTCGGGAATTATTACCCGAAAACCTGAATTCATCAAAATCTTTCCTACTTTCAGCCATTTTTCCGAAGAGGAATCCCAGCCGTGCAATATCAAAATAGTGGGGCCGTTTCCCCCTATTTTATAATTAATTTTTAAGTTATCTACAAAAATAAACCGCTCCTCCATATTCACAGTTTAATTTAATACATTTTTTTTATCTCTATTCCTGAATAATAATATTTTAGTATTTCCTGCCAGGTTTTTCCCTGACTTGCCAGATATCTTGCGCCGTCGGCCATCAGCCCGACACAATGGTTTGTGCTGTCGCAGGAAGAATTTTTATAAGAAGAACCGAGCGGACTTGGCACTCCGCCTTGGAGATAATCATAAGATTTATCGCAAAATTCGCCCTGAAATATCGCGCAGGCGCTTCTGGTCGCAACTGGAGCGCCCGAGGAATAAACCGCTCTAATCACCTTATCTTGAAAAGTGGCGACTTGGCCGGTTGTATCCTCAACCGCCTTAACAAGGTCGGGAGCAAACTCTTCCCGACCGTAACCCTTATACAGTTGATCAGAAGAAGTGTTTTTCAAATGGAAAATTTCGTCCGCACCGTATTTGCCTCCCCGCTTGAAATGAAATAAGACGTAGGAGCGGGAAGAAACAATCATTGCCTTTAAAAATTCCGGGTGGTCTCCCTGAACCGACTCGGCCAAACCCAAAAGATAATCCTCTAACAAAAGCTCATTTATCACCCAGATTTTTTTTGACTTTTGGGAATATTTTATTTCAATATCGCCGCGGAATTTATTGTAGTTTGCTTCCGGTTTCCAGGAAGGCCTGTCTTCATAAGATAGAATTTCAAAAATCGTATCCGGGCTTTTTGAAACGAATTTTAACCAGACGTCCTTATCCAAAAGATAAGTAGTCTCTGCTCCAGGGTTTTTTGAAACAAGCAATTTTCCGTCCAAATAAACATCGTAAGCATTGCTGGCTTTAATTTTTACTCTGTAGCCAGCATCGGGAGAAAAAATGGCTATCCGGATTTTTGGCTCCCCTGAAACTATGGCGGGGATTTGCGGAGTTGATGTTGGCGTTAAAACAGGGGAGGGCGTTGGAGAAGAAGAGACAGAAGAAACAATCTCGGTTACAATACTATATTTTGCCATCTCCGAAGCATTCACTGTGATGATATCGCTCCATTTATAACCCCTTTTTTCAAAATCTTCGGCGGTTTTAATCCAGTATAATTTATCTCCCTCAAGCAAATAAACTTCCGGTTTGTCTCCAGTTTTTACCAGACTTCCCGACTGAATTTTTCCGGACGGCGAAGGATAACTCAAAAGCTCCTCTTTTGAAACAACCATAATATCCGACCATTTAAAGCCTCTTTTTAAAAAATCAACGGCATTTGGAATCAAATTTCTCTCGCCGGCGATTATCAAATAAACTTCCGGCAGGCTCTCGGCCCGCAAAAGACTGCCCGAAGGCCAGCGCATCGGAGGACCTTCAGCAAAATTGGCGACTTCGGACGGCTCCACTTCCAGAACTTTATTCCAGTTGTATCCCAGACTCAAAAACTGACGCAGCGTCCAAAATTTTCTTTTTGTCCCAAAATCAATCAGATAAACTATATCAAAACCCTTTGCCTTTAAAAGAGTGCCATCCGGATATTTCATCGGTTCGCCGTCAAGCAATGATAAAATTTCGTCGTTTGAAACTTTTTTGATATCCGGCACCCGCAATCCTAATACCTCAAACAAAGTGTGACTTGTAATAAATCTTTTTTTACCGTTTTCCACAAAATAAATATTTACGCCGTCAGAAGTCAATAAATCACCGTTTTTGCCATATTTAATTATCGGGCCATTTTCATAGTAATTTAATTCATCTAACGAAACTGCCTTGATTTTCGACGGATCTAAACCCAGTTTTCTAAATTCCTCTTCTGAAACATTAAATTTTCTTTTTTTGCCTTCCAATATAAGATAAACTTCGTTTGAATTAAATTCGCGGATTAAGGAGCCGTCGGGATAATGAGTCAAAACTTTCTGTGAAAAAATATCAAGAAGAGAGGCCGAAACAGTTACTAATTTTTGATATTGGCCGCCCTGGTTTAAAAAACTGTTCAAATCGTTAAAGGTTTCTTTTGCGCCCTTGGATATTTTATAAATCGGTTTTTTATTTTGTTCCTGATAAACATAGTTTTTATAAATTTCGGCGTAGCTCGTTGCTTTTCCCTTAACCTCGCCCAAAATATTATAAAGGTCGTCTCCTGGGCAAAAAGTATTGCCAAGGTCGCGATGGCCGACGAGACCCGGGGTTGTTTTGCAAACGCTCTCGCCTTTTGGATTTTTTCCGCAGATTTCAGTTTTTTCGTTTAAATTAATATCGTTTACGGCAGCAAGCCAGCCGACCAATTTTTCCAACGAATCCCTTGCCCTTGAAGTAATTTCTCGGGTTTCATATTTTCCGTTAATCGTAGCGCCGTAAGTTCCCAAAACCGCAATTCCGATTGTTCCTTCATTAAAACCATAAACATGGGCGCCAATGACACCGTTTAAACCGTATCTTCCCTGATAAATATTGCCATTAGGGTCAATTAAATAATGATAGCCCAAATCGCCCCATCCTCGCTGCGGGCTTCCAGGATACTCTTCCCAGGTTGCGTTAAATACATGGAAGCGATAAATATCCCTCACTTTTCCCTTGTACTGGCCGGTGCCGTCGGAATCTTCGGGCAATTGAAGACTGGCAGTATGATGAATGACTATTTTTTTTGCCTGAAAATTAAAGGAAGAGTCGAGCGTTTTTGGATAATCGGCTTCCCAGGACCTGATTGACTCATCAGCTCCCCACTGGGTTCTGGTAATAATAGTTGGAAGCTGCAAATCCTGGGCAAGGGCAAAATCAGCTCCAAACAAAAAGAAATAGAAACTAATAGAAATAAATAAAAATTTATAGAAATTCATTGTTTTTGGTATTACTGTTTTAAAATTTGAAATTTAGAATTTATTTAGGATTTCGGATTTAGGATTTGGGATTTCTTAATTATATTATATCATTTTTGCCAATTTTTCCCAAAAACTAAAACCGCCTCCTCTCGGAAGAGAACAGGCGGTTTTTTGCTTAACTGATTAACTGATTAACTTTATTTAGTAATCTCCGTTCCGGTTTTATAAGCCCCAACTTCAGCAGAGGACACCTCCATAATGTTTTTCCAATTGTATCCAAGTTTTTTGAAAACGCTTTCAGTCTTAATCCACCGCTTTGTGCCGTCGCTTTCAATTCTGTAAACTTTTGGATCGCCAATCTGTCTGATTAAGTTACTTTCATTGAATCCAACCGCCTCAGCGGAATTTACGGTCGTAACATTCCCCCACTCATAACCGGACTTTTCAAAAACACTGGGATTTGTAATGTGGCGCTTGAGCCCTTTGCTAATGTAGAAAACTTTGGGGCTATCAGAGGTTTTTATCAAAGTAATTTCCGGATATATATCTTTATCGGTGTCCGAAACTACGGCGACATCTTCCCATTTGAATCCCTGAGCGGCAAAAGCGGTAAGCGAGGGAATGTGAAGTTTCTTGCCGTCTTGAATAGTATAAACTCTGGGATCGCCGGCAGTTTTGAAAAGATTAACTGCAGCTGTCCGGGCAAGTTGAGCAGTTTCAACTACTTTGACTTGAGCCCACTGGAATCCCGTTCTCACAAAAGCCTCCCAGGTCGGAATATGAATTTTTCTTCCGTCTCGAATCAGATAAATGTCGGGCGAATCGGCGGATTTAACCAATTCTCCACTGGTTAAAGAAACAATTTTTTCAGCTATTTTTTCTTTTGTTTCAGCAACTTTCTCTTCAACTTTTTCCACCGCTTCTTTAGCGACTCCCCAGGCAGGAGTTAAAACGCCGCCAGTTGCTCCGGCTATCTGCTGGACCTGCTGAACTACCTGGTTAACCCAGCCGGTAGCGTTAAGACCGCCGGTTATTCCACCAGGAGAGAAGTGGTCGGTCTTAACTGTTAGGGTATTGTTTGCCGTATCGCGGATAACATTATTGTAAGACTTCCAAATGCCCTCGCCCGATTGGTCATCATAATACTGGGGCATTATCTCGTCTTCGGTATAACCGGCTGCGGTTACCAAACTCTGATTATACGGGAAGGTAACTGTGATATTTGAAGAGAAATCCGATTCCTTTTCTGTTGTTGTGTACTGCCCCGTAGCGTCATTTTTGGCAGTTACTGAAGCCGTAAAGTCATAACCAAAGGTGATTGGCTTATCGGTTGAACCGGCCTTAACATCAACAATGGGTGTAATGCTTACGGTTATGGTTCCCGAGCTTGCAATAGCTTGAGCCGGAATTTCCATTTTTAATCCATCAGACAGTTCAATTGTCTTGCTGGCCGAGGCATCAAAAGATATGGTTTTTGCTTCGGGAATTGTTATCTGGATTCCACCAACAGCAACTGGTACCAACTTCAAGTTTTTAGTGTAAGCTAAAGTTCCGGTGGCAGTAGCAACATCCGTAACTTCACCTTTGTAAAACTTGGCTGCGCCAGTACAAGTTTCTCCGCTCGGACAATTCGAATCTTCCGTGCAAAGAGTGGCAGTGGTGGTTGAGCAAGTTCTGACTTTTGCCGCAGCTTCCAAATGCCAGACATCATCTAATGAAGCTTTGAAAGAATAATTGTATTCTGTGCCAGCAGAAACTGATGTTCCTTTGCCGGAATTCTTATTAGACCAGGCCCGGACAAAACCGCTGGTTATTTGCTCTCCAGCCTGATAGCTGCCATCACCATTGGTGTCTATGTAAACATAACCGGAAATGGTGGCTGCCGCGTCTTTGAATTGCAAATCAGCGGTTCCCGGAGCAGTCGCAGAAGTTATAACGGTCTGAAGTTGAGGATTAATCAAGTCCACACCCGGCGGAACACCGGCTCCAACTTTGTAAGTTCCGGCAGCCATGCTTATTGTGTAGGCGCCATTGGCATCAGAGAAAGCGCCAAGCGAAGGTCCGCCAGTGCCCCTAAACTCATTGAACATTGCGGTTGAACCATAATCAACAAATACCCAGGCATTGGCAATCCCTTCGCCAGCGTCATAAGTATTATTGCCATTAGCATCCAGGAAAACATGGCCGGAAATCGTTGAATCAAGTTCTTTAACCTGGAAATGTCTGTTAGCTGTTGAATTAGCGATAACAGTTGTTGGGATATCGTCAGCCACAATCATATATTTTTTGGCGCCATAAGCGACAAAAGGATCAATAAAGGAATCAACATACCAATCGCCAGCCGAAACTTTAATACTGTAAGAACCGGTGGTTGGATTTGATTCGGTCATTGACCAGCCGCCGCCTTCCCTGTCAGCATGAACCATTGCCCTGATACCGGTAACTACTTCATTTTGATCGTAAGTATTGTCTCCGTCAGCATCCTTGAAGAAATAACCGATTATGGTGGCATTCTTCTTAACTACGACCAACTCCACCGGGTCAGGGTCAGCAGTGGCTGAAACCGTAACTCTTTTTGTGGCATACAAAACATAATCTGACCCCGGCGGCATTCCAAGACCAAGCTCGTAAGCGCCGGCCGGAACCTTAATTTCAGTATAACCGTTAACCAATCCGCCGCCGGTAAATCCGCCTTTTTCCATGCCCGGACCGCCGCCGCCCATTGCCATCATATCGCCTCCAGTAGCGCCAGCGCCACCGCTGCTGCTTGCTGTAGCATCCATCATTCCGGCTTTTTGCATCATATCTTCATTTGCTCCGCCAAATTCAAGCATGTCATTAACCGAAGTATCTTTTACCCAGACACCTCCAAAAATATCGGTTATTCTCGTTCCGGTGCTGTCCACAACTTTAACTTTAATTGTCCGGTTAGCAAGTTTTAATAAGAAATTGTTATCCTCAGAAGGCTTGCCTTGAACAACGGTAATTTGTTTTGGCGCGCCCTGATAAATATAATCCGAACTCATTGGCATTACCATCACATTCCAAGTTCCGGCTGTAACCAATAAATCATAAGCGCCGGTCTGATTTGTAAATGTATTTGCCCAGCCATTAGCCCCCATTTGAAAAGCGTTAACAACAACATTTGAAATGGCATTGCCATTATTGTCCTGAACCGTTCCTTTGATGTGGGCGTCTTTTGCGGTCAAGAAGATTGTGCCGACATCTTTAATCGCGCCAGAAGCAACTTTGGCTGTTGTCGGAATGGTTGGCGAGCCGTAATTTTGAGTATTCGGGAAAACCATTATCTGATAAGTGCCGGCCGGGACTTTCATTGTAAAGTAGCCATTGCTATCGGTTGAACTGCCGTTTCCGCCCGGACCCATCATTCCTTGCATATTTCCATTGGCCTGAACCCAGGCCCATTGAACCGCCTGACTCGTATTGCCTCCTGAAGCCGGAGTCATAACTCTTCCTGTAATTGTAGAATCGCAGGCCTGAACCGTGAAATTCTGGGGAGAAGTTTCGGTTGCTGTGTTATCTCCGGTAAATTCTACTCTAAGGGGCGGTTGGTTCAAAACCCAATCCGGCTGATTTCCGCCTTCCCAGGAAGGCATGACATTTAGCCACCAAGCGCCCTGGGAAACCAATAATTGATAATAACCGAGGGCGTTGGTTTTTGTTTCAAAATGACCGGCTCCCATATCGCGGTTTGCCTCAACTCTGGCAAATTGAACCGGCGTGCCATCTCCTTTTTTAACATAGCCGGAAATTGTCTTTTTAGGTGTTGTCATTGTTATTTTGTAAATTTTATTGGTTGCATCGTAAGTAACGCCGGTGCCGGTTATGGTTCCCGAACCTCCGGAAATTGTTGCTGTCAAATCGCTTGGAGGAACATAAGCCATATCTCCTGTATTTGGCATATTAATCTCAACCATATAAGTCCCGTCAGAAAGACCGCCGACCGTAAATATTCCCTGGTCATTGGTATTCCCGCCGGACTGATTCATCCAGGTTTGGTCATGAACCATTACCCAGACCCAGGGAAGGGCCGTGGCGCCATCTGGCTTAAGAATTTGACCTTTAAGATTTGGCGTGCCTACCCTGATTGCTCCATTTGTCCCAATTACATTATCCAAATTGATTTGCCCAGCCGGACCAGCTGATGTTGTAGCATCGGCAATGTCATCGCCATTAGTATCATAAAGGGTAAGAGTATATGGTTTTCGGGAATAAACCGAGAAATCAACATTGCCGCCGGTTAACCAACTTGGCGGTTGAACTTCCAATCTGTAAGCAGTGCCGCTGGAGCTCGCTACCACCCCTCCCAAAGCAAATGTTCCATCATTTTGAGCGTTTGTTCCATACCAGCCCCCACCAGTCATCATTCCACACATACCCATTGAGCAATCAATGTTAAGATTAACCCAGGCCTGGGGAACTGCGGTATTGGGAGCCGGATTTTCCGGAGAAGCAGTGCCTTCCGGCGTTTTGATGGTTCCAGTAATATTCGGAGATGTTAAATGAATAGTTACATTTCTGCTTGCATCGCCAGCGCCGCCAGATACAGTAATAATCTGACGGAAGCGCGAGCAGTTAACAGTCTGCCCTCCGCCTTTATCGCAGGTGCCGCTCCAAGGTATGGCTTCAAGTTCATAACTTCCAGCCGGAACATCGCTAAAAGCAAATTGTCCTGCGTTATTGGTATTGCTCCAGCGAGACATTCCAGAACTGTTGGCTTCCCGAAGTCCTATGTTTATATTTGGCTGAACAACATCAGCAGCCGCAGTTCCGGCAGGACCCTTGACTGTTCCCATAAACGCATTGGGATCGCTGGCCGGGTCAACCATTCGAACAACAATACCCTTGGCAAGCGTCCAGGGCTCGGTAGCGTCTTTTGCAATATCCTGAACCCCTCCTTTGGTTACGCTGGTTATTGCGCAATTGGTTGCGCAATCGGCAATAACAACAGTATAAGGAGAAGGCGCGGTATAAACACAACCCCATTGTGGGTCAAATCTCAAACTGTAAGTGCCGTCTGCGGTAGCATTTATGCCAAAGGCGCCGGTAGTGCTATCAACCTGACTGCCAAAGCCCGGACCGCCTTGCAGTTCCATTTGAATCCAGCCGCCCACAGGAGTTGTTCCGGCTCCTGGAGCGTAAACAAACCCAGTCACATTCGGCGTGCTAAGTTTAATATTAGAAGGAGAAGTTAATGGCAAAGTGCTGACATTAACATCTGCCATAGAGCTGGAATATGTATCTTTGGGGAAAGCGTTTAAATGATAAACTCCGGTATTTGGCAAATAGAAAGAGAAATTGCCGTTTGCATCAGTCAGCGAGCCGGTAAAAAAGCCATCAGACCTATCCATCCGGACCCAAACATCAACAATCCCTTCGCCAGCGTCATAAGTGCCATTAACTGTTATAGTATCGGCAAAAACATGACCGAAGAAATTGGGCGAGCGGAATCTTATCGCTCCGTTGGTCGCGCAGGCAGAGCTTAAATTAAGATTGGTTGCCGCTCCGGAATTTATCGTAACGCCGCTATACGAAGTTCGGGAATAAATGCAATAAGCTCCGCCGGTCGGATGATTGCATTGGGGCGGTTCAATTTCCAGATTATAATCTGTGCCAGCCGGCGCACCGCCGATTGTAAACTGACCCAAATCATTTGTCTGCGTCCTCATATCAAATGACCTATCGGACTTGGAGAGATGAACATTGGCTCCGGGCACAACGTCATTTGCAAGGTCAGCGGGATTGGAAGCCGAAACAGTTTCTTCAGTTTTTACGGTTCCGGTAACAAGCTCGGTGGGTAACGGAAGTTTGTATTTTACAGCAAAAGGACCATTACTTGCAACATCAAGACTTTTTTGGGTATTCGCATACCCCTTAATGTATTTGTGATAATCCGAATTTTCAATTTCCAAAACATATTTTGGATAACTGGAATTGGGAACAACAGATAGTTTAAAAGAGCCATCTACGCCAGTCTCTGCTTGCTGTTCCACTGTCCCTTGTTCATTATGGGCTCTTATAGTGGCTCCATAAATGGCTTTTCCAGCATCGCAAGCGCCAGTGCCGGTGCTTGTGTCATCTGGAGCGCAAATATAACCTGTGATAACCGAGTCAAGAAAAGCAGTGGTCCCGGTATTGGTGGCGCTCCCGGCTGTCACAACTTGCTGGGTTGATTTTAAGGGCGCGGCGCCCAATGACCCGCTGCCCGGGGTTTTAAATTCAACATCATAAGTTCCAGCCGGCACAATAATGGCGAAATAACCATCAGCTTGAGTTTTACCCTGATACTGGTTCCATTTTGAGCTTGGCTGGTAAGCGATGACTGTCGCTTTGTCAACCGGGGTTGCGCCATCTTTATCAACAATTTTTCCGTATAAAACTCCGTAATTTGAATTGTAAAGATAAAGCGGCCTTGAGTTTGAATAAAAACCATTTTCCGCGTTTACCACCGTTAAATTCGGGTCCCGATTGAAGCCTTCAACCCCAGGAAGAGTGCTGACGGCCTTATTGCCGTCATAATTTATGGTTGCCGGCAATTTTACTTTAATGGTTCCGGCATTATCAGCTCCAGTTGTATACGAATCAACTGTCAGCTGATTATTGCCCGCAAACCAAACTTGGGGAGCAGTTAAAACTCCAAACCTTACACCAGTAATAGTTATTTCAGTATTTTCAGCCGCAAGAGCGTATGGAGCTGGCTTTGTAGCGGCATTGGCAGTTTCATAAATATTGGCGATTAACGGAGCTCTGGCCGCTGAAACAGTCCCATTAAAGTTAAATGTCGCCACATCAGAAACCGGAGAAGTAGTCTTAATTGTATGAGTCGTGCTTGCCAAGCTCCAGGTCGCATCTTTGGTCAAATTGAAATTTATAATATTAAGTTCATAGGACGGGGCTGTCCAAGCGCCCTGTTCGGTGGTGTTGTTATAAGGAGAAAATCTGCTTAAAGGAAAAGCCGCGCCGGTAGTCGGCGATTTAAAAGTATAACTTCTATAATCAGCCGCGCTGTTTGTATCAGCCGCGCCAGCCAGTTCCCAGTTTGTTAAAGGATTTCCGGTTATAACTTCGGTGTCAAATTTAACCTGGATTACATCGGTTGAAACCGTAACATCAGTTACCGTGGCTGCGAGAGCGGTCGGCAAGCCCGACATTCCAAAAATAGTTAAAACGCCCACAAAAAATATTGTGGTTTTTTGAAAAAAACGTTTTGCTTTTTTCATTTTTTATTTTCCTACAAATTTACTAATCAATACAAATATACAAATATTCGTATATTCGTAAAAATTTGTAAATTAGTAGGTATTAAAGGAGCGAAAAATCGCCGAAATTAGGCAAAACTAAAATCAGCGATAGTGCCTCCTAAATTTTTTATTTTTTATAAAAAAATACATTTGTGAAATTAAAAATTTCACTTGCAAAAATACTCAAAAAAATATAATTTAGGCTTCGGGAGTTGTCGGCTCTTCTGGTTTTGATTCAATTTTTGGAGCTTCTCCTTTTTTCTTTCCCTTAAGCATGAACCAGGCGCCGGCAATAACAACCAAAGCAATAATTATCCAAAGCCAGGTCATATGCACTATTAAATCCGAAATCCAAAATCCGAAATCCGAAATAATTTCAAAATTTTGAATGGTCGAATTTTGATATTGTTTAGGATTTAGAAATTAGAATTTAGGATTTTTAATTAGGATTATTCTTCTAATTGTATTATTAATTGTATTATACCATTTTATCCAAGACCCCTGTCAATACCCATGTTGCCTTTCAGCTAAAATGTCGTAAGTTATCTTTCAGCAAGATGTCGTAGATGCTCAAAGGTACATATTAGAAATTGGATGACGGCAACTCCCTACGAATTTACGAATTTTTACGAATTTACGAATCTACGGTTTCGGTTACGAATCCATATATTATTCGTTACCGATTGCTAAAATTTGTAAATTCGTACCTAGCAATCGGTATATTCGTACTGATTCGTAAATTCGTAGGATCAACGCCTCGGAAATTACTTGACACCATGACATTTTGCTGAGAGGTTGGAGGTGACGTTTTTGCTGATTGACAACATTTGATAACTTGTGGACAACAATGATTAATCGATTAACTGATTAACTAATTTGTAAATATCTCCCGCGCCCATCACTATTACTACTTCCCCTCCTTTAAGATTTTTTCTTAAATATTTTTCTGCATCCTCGATGCCTGGAATATATTTTGCCCTAATTTTTTCAGCTAATTTTTTTGAAGAAACTATTTTTTTTATTTTCTTTTTTTCCCGGCCGGCAACATCATAGATATCCACAATTATTAATTTATCAATTAAAAACTTGTCCTGAGCCTGCCGAAGGACTTTCACAAAATCATCAAATAAATAAAAAGTCCTTTGGTATTGATGCGGCTGATAAATACACCAGATTTTCCCCGTTGGGAATTTTTCTCTTGCCGCCCTCAATGTTGCCATAATTTCGGTCGGATGGTGGGCATAGTCGCTAATTAGTTTATAGTTTTTAGTTTTTAGTTTAATAGTTTTTTCTTCGAAACGCCGCCAGGCGCCTTTGTATTTGGATAATGCTTCAAAACTAATTTTATCAGGAATTTTTAAAATTCGGGCGACCGCCAACGCTGCCAGGGCATTATAAACATTATGCTCCCCCGGCACTTTCAAAATTTTCTTTAATTTTTTGACCTCTCCCTGCTTTAAGGAATAGTTTTTGGTTTTAAGTTGTAGTTTTGAGATTTGAGTTTTAAGTTTTGAACTATTCCTGTCGTCTGCGTTTACAACCAGCCATCCATCTTTTGACAAATGTCCGATATATTTTTTAAAAGCCTTAAGAATATTGCCAAGGTTTTTATAATAATCAAGGTGGTCTTTTTCAATGTTCGTCAAAACAATAATCTTCGGCCAATAGTTTAAAAATGAACCAGCATATTCATCGGCCTCAATTATCAGAATCGGAAAATTTATGACAAATTGGCGCGATCGCGCTATTTTGTCAGAACCCATCCTAAAGTTGGAATTACAAAATTCTTTAAGCTTGGTGCCAATAATGACGGTCGGATCAAAATCAGCTTTAATTAAAATTTTAGCAATCATCGCCGTAGTCGTGCTTTTGCCATGAGTTCCGGAAATTGCGATTGTAAAATATTTTTTTGTCAGCTCACCCAGGGCTTCAGGATAACTCAAGCATTTAATTCCCAATTTCTCTGCTTCTTTTAATTCTGGATTAAATTCCTGAACAGCCGGACTATAAATTACCAAATCAATATCTTTGGAAATACTTTTTGGATTGTGCGGACCAATCAAAATTTTTGCTCCTTGTTTCTTTAGAAAATCAGTGACTTCCGAAAATACCAAATCAGAGCCAGAAACTTGATGGCCGGTTTTCAAATAATATTGCGCCAGAGCCGAAACCCCTATTCCCCCGATTCCAATAAAATGCACCTTCATTGCATTAGCGGATTTCGCAGATTTGGGCGGATTACGCCGATATTTTATCCGCGGCATCCGCTTCTATCCGCATTATCCGCTAATAATTTTTCCTTTATTACTAAATATGGAAATTTTATTACTGCGTTATATATCCTTTTTATTCTCCAAGGTTGGAGCATAAATCTCCACAGCCATTCCAAACCAATTTTTCGCAGAAATTTCGGCGCCCGCAAAATTTTACCCGAAAGAAAATCAAAAGCGCCGCCGACCCCAACCGCCACTTTTACTGAGGGAATCTTGGCTATATTATAATATATCCATTTTTCCTGTTTTGGCGCGCCCAAGGCCACAAACAGGATATTTGGCTGACATTTATTAATGGAATTTATTGCTTCTTCAATATTTTCCGTAAAACCAACTGCATTTGGAAATTTTTTAGCGATTTTTTCTCCCGCACCTCTTTTCCCGCCCAAAAGGAATCCTTTAATATTGTTTGTTGTTTGTTGTTTGTTGTTTGTTAACAGTTTTTCCATCAAATCCGTTCCGGTTATTCTCTCTCTTATTGGTTCTCCTAAAAATCGGGAGGCTATTTTTATTCCCACTCCGTCAGGAATAGATAGATCAGCTTCGTTTAAAATTTTTTTATATTCTTTGTCTTTTTGAGCCAAAACTATTATTTCGGGATTCGGCGTCACAATATAATGCTGGCGGCCATCACAAATAAAATCCCCGATTTTTTCAAGGGCTCCGTTCATATCAACATTATCAACCTTTACTCCGAGAAGATACATTTGATAAAAATCCAAAATCCGAAGCACGAAATCCAAAAAAATATCAAAATCCAAATGACTAAAATTTAAAGCACGTTTTAAACATTTGAATTTTAAATTTGGGATTTGTTTAGAAATTCGGATTTCGGATTTGGGATTTTCAAAATTATCCCTACTACTATATTTTCCCCAATTCTGCCGACTCTAAAATAGCGTATTCAGCTCCGCTTCTTAGAAGCTGGCTTTCCATTACCTCAATTGAATTTACGGCGAAATTTAAAGAAATTTCTTCTTCTATTTTTGGAACTTTTTTAATCGCCTGCCACTCTTCCATTCTGATTCTGGCCAAATTAATATGGGGCGAAAATGCCCTTTCTTCGGGCTTGAAACCGATTGATTCTTCAAAACTTAAAGCGCTTTCCAAATCCTGCTTTAGTTTTGCCAGCTCTGCATTTTTTTCTCCCTCAACCCAGATCATTCTTGGCGAGCGTCCAGGAGGCCCAAACAAAATTTTTTTAAAATTAATAAAAAATGACTGATGCGATTTTGCCACTTTTTTTGTAATGTCACAAATCTGATAAAGTTCCTGGTCGCTTACGTAACCCAAAAAAACCAGGGTCAGGTGCAAGCTTGCCCTTTTTGTCCATCTGACCGGCAAATCAATCCATTTCCGCTGAATTTCTATTAGTCTGTTTTTTATATCTTCCGGCAGATTAATGGCTATAAAAATTCTATGACTCATTTTTGAATTTTAACATAAAATAAGATACAATTAAAGTATGATTGAGGCAAGACTTTATCAAAAACTGGGTGGGGAAAAAGTAAAATGCGAGGCGTGCCCCCATGAATGTCAAATTTTACCGGAAAATCGGGGCATCTGCAGCGTTCGAGAAAACCAAAACGGCAAGCTTTTTAGTTTAGTTTATGGCAAAGCTATCGCCTGCAATATTGACCCGATTGAAAAGAAACCTCTTTTCCATTTTCTGCCCGGCACCCCTTCGCTTTCCATTGCCACGGTCGGATGCAATCTGCGCTGTATGAACTGCCAAAACTGGCAAATCTCTCAGCAATCTAAATTTACCAAAAAAATTGAAGGCGAAGATTTGCCGCCCTCAAAAATAGTGGAAATGGCCGCTCGCAACAAAATTCCAAGCATTTCTTATACCTACACCGAGCCAACCATTTTTTTGGAATACGCCTTTGATACCATGAAATTGGCAAAAGAAAAAAACATCAAAAATTGCTGGGTGACAAACGGTTATATGTCAGAAAAAACTTTAAATCTTATCGCTCCTTTTCTTGATGCCGCCAACGTTGATTTAAAGGGTTTTTCCGAAGAATTTTACCAAAAATATTGCGGGGCAAGACTGCGGCCGGTTCTTGATACCTTAATCGGAATGAAAAACAAAAAAATCTGGGTTGAGGTTACCACTTTAATTATTCCATCTTTAAACGACTCGGAGAAAATTTTAAAAGATATTGCTCATTTCATAAGGAGCCATTTAGGCCCGGAAACGCCATGGCATGTCAGTCAGTTTTGCGGAGCAATTTCCTGGCAGCTCCAGCACCTGCCAAACACACCTATTGAAACCATCAAAAAAGCCTGGGAAATCGGCAAAAACGAAGGTTTAAAATACGTTTATTCCGGCAATATCCCGGGTGACCCGACCGAAGACACTTATTGTCCAGAATGCAAAGCGAGGACGATTGAAAGAACCGGCTTTGCAATCAAAAGATATGACAAAGAAGGAAGATGCCAAAAATGTGGTGAAGATTTAAATATAATTGAATAGAAATTTGTTCGCTTCGCTCACGAAATTTATAGAAATTACTAGAAACTCGTTGCAATAAATTTCTATCAATTTCGCAACTGAAAGCTGCAAGTTTCTATAAATTTCTATGTTATCTTTTGCTTGTATCTCCCCTCATCCGCCAATAATTTTGCCTTCAGTTGGCTCAAAACAAGACCGGGCTCAAGTAAAAAATACGATTGAAGCATTGGAGAAATTGGGAAAGAAATTAAAAGAATTAAAACCTGATTCAATAATAATTTCTGCTCCCCACCCCGACTGGGGATTTAATGTCCCTCTATTTTTCCTTGCCAAAGATTTTAGCGGAAAAATTGGGACTTATTTAATGGGCTTAGAAAATCCCAAGTTATATTTTGAAGAAGGACAGAAACTGTATAAGTCTAAAGTTCGAGGTTTGGGGCCTAAAGTTGCGATAATCGCAAGTGGCGACTTATCCCACTGCCTCAAAGAAGACGGGCCTTACGGTTTCAATCCCGATGGCCCGAAATTTGATAAAGAACTGATAGAATCTTTAAAGAAAAAAGATGTAGAAAAAATTTTAAAATTAGATGAAATGTTTCCCGAAGCCGGAGAGTGCGGGCTCCGCTCCATTTGTTTTTTATTGGGAATATTGGAAAAATCAGGCATAAATTACAAACCAGAAATTTTATCTTACGAGGGACCATTCGGCGTCGGATACCTCGTAGCAAATTTTAAATTATAAATTATGAATCCATATATTTTGCTTGCGAAACAAGCTATTGAAACTTATATTAAAGGGGGAAAAATTATTGAACCGCCAAAAGATTTGCCGAATGATTTTTTTCAACAAAAAGCCGGCACATTTGTTACAATTGAAAAAGATAGAAATTTACGAGGTTGCATCGGAACTTATTTGCCAACCAGAGAAAATATCGCCAAAGAAATAATCCAGAACGCCATTGCCGCGGCAACCGAAGACTGGAGATTCGGCCCGATTAAAAAAGAAGAACTGTCCGAACTTTCTTATACGGTTTATGTCTTGAATCCGCCGGAGCTAGTGAAAGACATTAGTGAGCTTGACCCCAAAAAATTTGGTATAATTGTAAAAACAATGCCAATTAGCGACCAGAAATCTGCTGATGTTATGTTTAATGGCCATCTGCCCCTCAAATCTGGGCTCCTTCTGCCCGACCTTAAAGGAGTGGACACAATCGAACAGCAAATCTGGATTGCCTGCCAAAAGGGGGGAATAAATCCAGAAAAAGAACACATTGTTATATACAAATTCACTGTCGAAAAATATATTGAGAACGGTTCTCAATAGTTTAACTCAAAATTCAAATGTCAAAAATCAAAACCAAAACTCAAAGCTCAAAACCAAAAAAGAAATCAAAAAAATCTGTCCGCAAAAAACAGGAGGAGACAGCGATTCAAAAAATCGTTAATCATTATTTTTTTACAAAAGGATTAAACATGGAAGAAATTAAAAAGAGTGCCAGAAAAAGAAAAATAATTTACTCCCGATTTACAAGGCCGGCAAAACAGCTTCTGACACTGGCCGGTTCAGTAGAAAAAGCAAAAAAAGCTATTGACAAAGTGGCTGAATGGGCAAATTCCCGAAATCTTGATTATGCCATTGAAACGGTCTTTAAAAAATGGCTTGAGCTGGACAGACTCAAGCCAAAAGAAGTGGTCAAAAAGCCCTTTTTTATGGGAAAACCGATGGTCTGGTCCCAGACCAAAAGAAAATGGTATGTTATTGACGATGACGGCACTTGGCTCGAATTTGCCGGCAAAGAAGGGAAAATTGAATGGCGGATAGTCAAGTAAAAATAGATATCATTCCTTCTGGTTTTACACGAATCAACACGAATCCCTCGCCTTTGGCTCGGAGGCGGCTCCAAGTAAAGTACTTTTTCCAACTTGCGTTAAGCCGCCTACACTAATTAACACGAATATTTAATCTTAATATTCGTATATTCGTAAGCAATTCGTAATTTCGTAGGGGTAATAAAAAAGGCCTGCTAAATCGCAAGCCCTTATATAATTTATATTACTGAAAAATGACTAAGCAAAATTATCATAATCGTGGCAGCGAACCAAGTTCCAAAAAATATCCTCCTTGTTTAATTTTTGAACAGCTTATCTCTGCCAATTATGATTTAATAAGCGGCAGGAAAAGAAACCAAAACATAGCAAGGGCAGCCGCCAGAAGCAATAAATATGCCGATACGGCAACAACTATCAATTTTATTTTACCCATTTCTCCCTCCTTTTAAGTCTTCAAACGGGTTTTCGCCGTTTAAACGATTCCCAAATAACAATTTGTAAAAGGGCTTAGTACCAAGTGCCATCAGGATGTTTTCTGAGATACTCTTCTCTCTTTTGTCTATTCCTTTCCTCACCCAAAGGTATCAATTCGCATAATAAATCAATTTTTAGTATTTGGCAAATCCTTTTAATCTGATAAACGGAATCGGCAAGACTTGCCTTGAGTTCTGAATTATAGCCTTTCCACCGTTTTGCTTCTTCCGCGTCTTTTGATTTAAGTATTCCCTCTATAGAACTGGCTAATTCCGCCATCTGCCTCACAAGGACCAAAAAATGCATTACCAAAGCCTCTTCTTTTGGAGTAATGATTGGCTTTTCGCCAGAATCAGAATTGAGAGGCAGTTTCTTTGTTATTCTTGCCACTTCATCTCCCAGTTTTTTAATTTCTGGCAGAAGTTTTTTTATCAATTTCAAATCAGCTTTAGTCTGAATTCTTCCCTTCATTTTACCTCCTTATTTTCGGTACTACACCCTATATTTTAGCATATAATTAAAATTATGTCAAGAGCAAGGCTTAAAATTATTTTCATTGGTACTCCTGATTTTGCCGTCCCGATTTTGGAAAAACTTATAAAAAGCGATTATAAACCGGTTTTGGTTATAACTGCTCCTGACAAATCGGTTGGCCGAAAACAGATTGTCACTCCCCCACCAGCCAAGCTTGTGGCTGAAAAATTTAATATTCCAATTTTTCAGCCACAAGAAATCAAAAATCAAATATCCAAAATCAAAAATTTGAAGCCCGATTTGATTGTGGTAGCGGCTTACGGACAGATTTTGCCAAAAAAAATTTTGGGAATACCCAAGTATGGTTGTCTTAATATTCATCCTTCACTTTTGCCGAAATATCGCGGCCCCTCCCCTATTCAATATGCGATTTTAAACGGCGATGAAGAAACCGGCGTAACTATAATCCTTATGAATGAAAAAGTAGATGCCGGACCAATAATTTCAACTTACAACTTACAACTTACAACTTACAACTATACTTATGAAGAACTGGAAAAAAAATTAGCGGAGTTGGGAGCGAAACTTCTAATTGAGACTATTCCTAAATGGACGAAGGGAGAAATTCAGCCGCAGCCCCAAGATGAATCTGAAGCTACTTACACAAAAATTTTGAAAAAAGAGGACGGACGCATTGATTGGAAAAAATCAGCTGAAGAAATAGAAAGGCAAATAAAGGCTTTCAATCCCGAGCCCGGCACTTACACAAAAATTCAAAATTCAAAATGCAAAAGTCAAAATGAAAATTCAAAATGCAAAATTTTCAAAATTTATAAAGCCACCGTTTTGCCGTGTAAAATAAAAAAACGAGTTGGAGAAGCTTTTCTAACCGAAGATGGAAAATTGGCTGTGGCCTGCGGGCTTGTCCGCCGACTTCGTCGGCCGAAGGCGACTTCGTCGGCCGAAGGCCGAAGCCTTGGCGAAGGCGGGAAAGATGCTCTTTTGTTGGAAGAAATCCAGCCCGAGGGAAAACGGAAAATGACGGCCCAGGAATTTCTCCGCGGCCATCAGGATATCATCGGAAAAACTCTAAATTAGTTGTTCGTTCATAACGCCCGATCGGGCGTTATGAACGAGATCAAAAAACCCTGCCTAAGTCAGGGTTTTAAATAATCTTTCGGATTTTTTAATAATTCCTCAATCGGAATTTTGCTATCCAGGCTCTGAAAGACAAACGAGGTCTGGGAAGTATTTTCAATTATCCGCCTAACAAGAAAAGCTATCCCCGCTGCCATATCGCCGGTGGCGACGTAAACTTTAACCGAATATCCCATTTTTATTATGGCTTTCATCAAAGGATATCCCATCCCATACAAAACCTGAAATTCCATTCTCTCTTTTGGAAAACCGTAAACTTCGGCCAGGGCCATGGCTTTGGCAACCGAACGAACATTGTGGCTGGCAACAGCGATTCTGATATTCTCCCTGATTGCCTTATCTGCCATCAAAAGTTCACAAGCCTCTTCAAAAGCCAGATCGGTCTGCCATTTTTCAGTAAAAACAGGAATTTCTCTGCCATCTTTTCTGGCACTTGAAACCTCAAAGTCCCAATAAGCTCCTTTGACCAAACGAATTTTTATCTCGTGGTTTCGCTCCTTTGCCCACAAAACCAGATTTTTTAAAGAGTCTTTCCAGTCCCGAAGATAAACCTGAAAAGCGATTCCAGCCTTATCAAAATGCTGGAATTTTTCTTCGTCCAAAACCCTCTTGAATGTTTCAAAAGTAAAATCGCGGGAAAAATATTGTTCTATATCAACGGTAGCCCCAGCCGAAGCTGCTTTAAAAATCTCCCTTAATCTGTATTCTGAATTTTTCAGTCCGGATGGCTTTAAAGAGACTTCGGTATTTACAATTTTGAGCAAAGACAGATATTTTTCCAAATACTCATCAGCCGCCTCTTCGCTCAAAACCTCTTCGCCCAAAACATCAAGATTGCAGGAAGCGCCTTCTTTTTTTAATCTCCCGATAGCCCTGCTTACTTCTTCTTTTGAATCTTCAACAATAAAGTGCCTGGCAACAAGTTTTATTGCCCTATCCATGACCGAGACAATAATTTTTCTCCCTAAAGGCAATTTTCCAGCCAGAGAAGCAAACAGAAAAAGCCAGGGAGCAGATTCCAGCTCGTCAATAAAGCACTTTTTAAAATGTTCGAATTTTCCTTCGGGCGAAATTATTATCGGATATCCGCTTACAAATTTTAGTAACTGGACGCGCAGCGTCTCGTTTCTGCCAAACCACCTCATCGGAAATTGTTTCCAGTAAAAAGCCTTGAAAATTGACTGCGATTCGTTCCGAACAACAGAAAACATCTTTTTTCCAAAACTTTGGGTAAAAGCTTCGATTTGCTTTTCTCTTTTCAGCGTTTCGTTCTCTAAATAGGACATTGGTATCTCCCTGTATTTTTATTTTTAATGAACTGCTTGATTTTCTTAAAAGGATAGCTCAAAATTTCGAAAAAGTCAAATCCTAGCGAACCCCCAAAATCAAAAAGCCATCCCGATTTTGGGACGGCTTTAAACATTATTCCTCTCTATAAGTGTATCTCTTCTCGGCCCCTTCTTCCCGATTTCTCTGAATTTGGGAAGGTCGGTCTGACCTATCCTCACAGTTGCCCCAGCCTCTTTGCCCGCCTGCGTGGCCGAAGCCACTTCGGCGAGGCGAAGGCCCGCCTTTCCCAAAAGCAGGACGGCCCCAGCGACGCTCAGAACGATCTTTGGGCTGGACCCTTCCGCTAGCTTTCTCATCAACAGCAACAATAGGCATATCCTCGCCTCCGGCTATTAATTTCTTGCGAGCTTGAAGGAAAAGCTCCAAATGGTCCTCATAAATTCCTGCTTTTCCTCCAGGCAAAGATTTGAGCGAGAACCGACGACATTTTGAAATCTCCTCGGTCTCTTCCATATTCAGAGAGGTCCCGGTATCCAACACTCTTCCAACCAAGAGCTTCTTGATATGATTACCTTTTCTTATCTGGGCAATCGGTTCCGGATATATCTCCACCTGTTCCTTCTTCAACCTGGCTTCTTCTTCCAATTCCCGAATAGCAGCCTCAAGAAGGGTTTCGCCTTCCTCAACCTTACCGGCAGGTCCTCCCCAGCCAGACCGTTTTACAAACTCACCGGTTTCAGTTTTTCTGGTTCCTTCCTTGTTTAAAACAAGAACAACCTCTTTATTGGAAAATCCCCAGAACAACATTAATATTACTGTTTGGGAATACACTTTTTATCACCTCTTTTCAAATTTTAAATCCCCTTCGCTGACAGGTCGACCAATTTCTTAGCATTTCAGAAGCCAAGAAACCCTGCCAAATTACCGTTCTTTCCGTATTCAATACAAAAAGAACTTCCTACAAGGAAGTATAACATATTTTTAAAATTTTGTCAAGTAAAACCGGCCTATTCGCTGAAATTCAGATAGTCTTTCCAACAAATATAAAGTTCCCTCGTGGCAACCAAATCCCGGCTGTTGTATTCGGCAATTTCTTTGAATTTTTTATCTTTAAATAATTTTTGGACATCATCGCCGGTCACTCCCTGAATTTTTGGGCTTTTGATTCCAAAGAGATTGCACCACAAATGCAGATTGCCCTTCCTTCTAACCGCCCCGTAAAAAGTCAGCTGGTCCATTAAATCAATATGTTTTGCTTCAAATTTCTGGCTCGAAAGATATCGGTTTGACATTAAATCCTTTGTCGGTTTTATTTTGTATTTTGCCGACCTGATTAAAATAAATGGCATATCAAAAGTTCTGCCATTGAAACTTACAAATTCCCTGTATTCCCTGGCGCCGTCCCAGAATCTTTCGAGCATTTCTTTCTCGGTCGCCTGTTTAAAAACAAAATTGTCTTTTTTATATTCTTCTAATTTTTCACCCGGGGCCTGAAAATAAACAGCTCCCTGGTTTTTTTCAAAATCCAATACGCCAAGGGCCACAATTTCGGCGGTTAAGGGCGAAAAGCCAAGGCCATTTTTCAAGTCTTCAAGCATTTTATTATATTCATCTTCGTCCTGGGCCTCTTTTTTAATCCAGCGCGTCAAGCTTTCCTGTGTCGCTTCATCCAGGGCGTCAAAATCAACGCCCATTGTTTCTATGTCAAAAATTAATTTTGCCATACTCGCCTAAGTCGAGGCTTTTGCCGCAGCTTCTTTTATTTCTTTTTCTATGTCTTTTGCGATTTTTGGGTTCTCCTTTAAGAAGGCCTTTGACTGTTCCAAGCCAACTCCTAATTTTGATTCTTGATAAGACAGGGTATTTCCGGATTTTTTAATAACATCGTATTTTATTCCAGTGTTTATGACATCGTTGAGCCGGGAAATTCCTTCGTTATAAATGATATCAAGTTCGGCCGTTCTGAAGGGCGGGGCAACCTTGTTTTTAACAACTTTTATTTTTATTCTGTTTCCGACAATATTATCTCCCTTTTTAATCTGGGCCAGCCTTATCATTTCGATTCTAACCGAAGCATAAAATTTCAAAGCCTTGCCGCCAGGGGTAGTTTCCGGATTGCCGAAGACAAAACCGATTCTCATCCTTGTCTGATTGGTAAAAATGACAATGGTCTTGGTCTTGGCAACAATGCTGGCAAGTTTCCTCATCGCCTGGCTCATCAGCCTTGCTTGAAGGCCGATAAATTGGTCTCCTATTTCTCCCTCAATTTCCAATTTTGGAGTCAAGGCGGCGACCGAATCAATAATAATGACATCGACCGACGCCGAGCGCACCAAAGCTTCGACAATCTGCAAAGCCTGTTCGCCTGAATCGGGCTGGGAAACCAAAAGCTCTTTAACATTTACTCCGATTTTTTTGGCATATTCGGGGTCCAAAGCGTGTTCGGCATCAACAAAAGCAACCTGACCCCCCTTTTTTTGGGCTTCGGCCACGATATGCAAAGCTAACGTTGTTTTTCCCGAGCTTTCGTTCCCAAAAATTTCTATTATTCTGCCCCGTGGAATACCGCCAACGCCCAAAGCCAAATCCAGAGAAATCGAACCGGTGGGAATAGCATCAACATCGACTCTCTGAACATCGCCCAATTTCATAATTACTCCTTCTCCAAACCTTTCTTTTAATTCTCCGATTGTTTCCTGGAGTTCTTTTCCTTTTATTTCTTCCCTGTCCGCCGAAGCCTTGGCGGAGGCGGATTTTGTTTCCTCGTTTTTTTCTTCTTTCGGCATAAAATATTCCCTACGAAATTACGAATCTTTTACGAATATACGAATATTTGTATATTTATAGATAAATTTGTAATTTGTAGTGAAATTATATTGCTTCTTCAAAATAAACTTCTCTTGGTTTGGCGCCCTCGCCGGGCCCAACTACTCCCCTTTCCTCAAGCATATCAATGATTCTGGCAGCCCGGGCATAACCGATTCGAAGTCTTCTTTGCAAGAAAGAAGCCGAGGCTTTTTTAGCCCTGATTACCTCTGTCCTTGCCTGTTCGTAAAGCTCCTCATCCGAGCGGCCTTCGCCCCAAAAATCATTAACCTCTTCGGCCCGTTCCTCCAAATTTTCCTCCATTTCTTCCCCGGCAGTCGGCATCCTGTCCATTTCTCCCAGTCTTTCTTCCAACTCTTCATCAATTATAAATTTTTGTTTTTTAATGAAATCTGTCACTCTTTTCACTTCTTTTTCGGAAATATAAGCTCCCTGAAGTCTTCGGGGCTTGGCGCTCTCGGCCGAAAGAAAAAGCAAATCCCCCCTGCCCAAGAGTTTTTCGGCGCCGGACATATCCAAAATGGTTCGGGAATCAAAATGAGAAGCAACCTGGAAAGCTACGCGCGAAGTAATGTTGGCTTTAATAAGACCGGTGATAACCTCAACCGACGGCCGCTGGGTGGCTAAAACCAAATGAATTCCGACCGCCCGAGCCATCTGGGCGAGTCTGACAATGCCGGCCTCAACCTCTTTTCCCCGGGCAGCCATTAAATCAGCCAGTTCATCAACAATGACAATAATATATGGCAGAGGTCTTTTACCATTCTCGTCCGACCTTGCGCCGACAAATTGAAGATTGTAGCCCATTATATCTCTTGCCTGATTCGCCGCCAAAATATCAAAGCGTCTCTCCATTTCTCCTATGAGCCAGCGCAGCGCATTAATTGTCCTTTGGGCGTCAACGATAACCGGAATCAAAAGATGG
>Ga0315282_10002942_pt1 | contig 30870 bp, 25 predicted proteins | sample YL17G07_20_MG_FD_203693 | JGI IMG/M metagenome (GOLD analysis project Ga0315282, IMG submission 203693) | Sediment microbial communities from Yellowstone Lake, YNP, Wyoming, USA - YL17G07_20 | ecosystem: Environmental > Aquatic > Freshwater > Lake > Sediment | place: USA: Wyoming | collected... | reverse complement strand
ACATTATCACCGAGCTGGAACGCATAGGGGATTATGCCGAGGGAATTGCCAAGATTGTGATTATACTCGGCGGCGAACCGCTCATCAGACCGCTGATATTCACCCCCAAAATGGCGGAAAAGGTCACCAGTATGCTTCGACGGAGTATGGAGGCCTTTGTCAACAGAGACGCCCGAGCCGCAAATGCGATTTGCGATGAGGATGACGAGGTCGACAAGCTTTACGATGAGGCATATCACGACCTCTTGATGCGAATGATTAAAGACCCAACGCTTGTTTCAAAGGCAACGCCTCTTATCTGGGCTGCGCACAATCTCGAGCGAAGCGCCGACCGAGTCACCAACATCTGCGAACGAATCGTCTTTTTAGCAACAGGGACGATGCCTCAGGTGAATGTATCGCGGTATTGAGGCATCTGTTCATCCGCCGCTCTGTTGGTCTTCATCGATGCCGGTGATAGTTGCGTCGAGTCCCATCAGGACGGTTCTGACCGCCGGGTCGTTAATCAGCTCGGTTCTCCTTTGGCCGGTGGTTTTGCTTTGTTTCTCGGTGCTCGGCACTCGATTCTCGATTCTCGATTCTCGATTCTCGATGCTTGATGTTTGTTGCTTGCTGGCAGGCTCGGTTGGCTTGCCTGTAACCGTGGTGGTTGTGTTTGGGTTAGCTATTTGCTTTTTTTTTATCGGGACTACGGCAGGGCCTACGCCCTGACGAGTGGGGCCGGCCTTCAACTGTGAAAGAAGCTCATCGACGTTCAGGAAATGCTCGCTTAAGGCAAATCGCAGCAGCGAAGCATCCAAAAGTGCTCTGGGCGTGTCGCTGTATTTGAGTGTCTGGCGTAATCTTTCAAGAGTGGTTATATTGTAAACAAGGGCTGCGACATCAAATTTTTCGGCTAACCGGCCGGCCTGCTGCCGTTGCTCAGCGGTCAAAATCAAAAGTTCGCTTTCGGTCCCTGCAGATTTTATCACCATTAAATCTCGCATATAATCGATGAGTGAATCGACAAGCTGCACCTCGCCCAGACCTGCGTTGATTAAATCCTCTGTCGCAGTAAGTGTTCCGGCGGCATCGCTGTCGCCGATTTTGGCAATGAGATTATAGATTTTTTCACTGTTCGGACAGCCGAGAAACTCCTCAAGCAGCCCGGCGGTCAGGGGTTCGACACCGGTGCTTATTAATCTATCCAGCAAACTCAAGCCATCTCTCATCGAGCCATTTGCCATTTTTGCCAGGGGTAAAATTAAATCCTCTTCATATTTTATTTTTTCCTGTTCGAGTATGGATTTGAGCTGGCCGGCGATGAGGTTGGGATTTATATTGGTAAAATCGAATCTCTGGCATCTGGACTGAATTGTGGGGATGACTTTGTTCGGCTCGGTGGTTGCGAAAATGAACTTAACGTGACTGGGCGGCTCTTCAAGCGTTTTGAGCAGTGCATTAAAGGCCGGGACGCTGAGCATATGAACTTCGTCTATGATATAGATTTTGAATCTTGCCCGTGTGGGTCTGTAGATTGTGTTTTGGCGCAGTTCGCGAACCTGCTCAACGCCGTTGTTTGTTGCTCCATCTATCTCGATAACGTCGATATCTTCGCCGAGATTAATTGCTATGCAACTATCACACTTGCAGCACGGCTCCGTGGTGGGGGCCTCGACGGCAAGGCAGTTGAGAGATTTTGCCAGAACCCGTGCCATAGTTGTTTTGCCAATGCCGCGGGTGCCGGCAAACAGATAAGCGTGTGCGACCTTGCCGGTTTTTATAGCGTTTTTGAGTGTCTGAGCGATAGGGTTTTGGCCGATGACGTCATCGAACCTCTGCGACCGGTATTTTCTGGCTAATACGGTATACATTTTTGAATGATTACAAAGGTGGCCGGGTTTGCCACGGCACAGCCAAACACACGCTTATGGCTGCTCGGTTCCCCGCCTGACCAGATTCACGGGCTCGGCCTGCATGGGACCCGGCCAAAAAATTTATTATTGACTATTTTCTATTAACTATTTTTAATTTGATTGTTTTTTTAATAATAAGTAATCAGTAATGAATAATCAATAGTAAACAACCGATTTCCAAGGGGATTTATCATGAAAGTCAGAATTGAAGATACCTGTACTTCCTGCGAATTATGTGTAGATACCTGTCCTGAGGTCTTTGAGATGGGGCCGGATATGGCACAGGTTACTGTTGATGAGGTTCCACCGGAATTTGAGGAGGCTGTTCAGCAGGCCGCTGATGAGTGTCCCGCCGAAGCAATTATCATCGAGTAGGTCAGCCCGACAGCTCTTTGCTTCTGTCGCGGGCTTTTTTGATAGCCGCCTCAATCAGTGGGCCAAATTTGCCTTCTGCCAAAACTTTAAGTGCCGCCTCGGTTGTACCGCCGGGCGAGGTAACCTTTCTGCGAAGTTCAGCGGGGCTTTCACCGGTTTTATCAGCTTCGACTGCAAGCAGGCCGGCGCCTTTAGCGGTCTGTAGTACTAAATCTTTCGCTACCATCTTTGGTAGACCCAATTCGACAGCTGCTTTTATCATTTCCTCTATCAACAGAAAATAGTAAGCAGGCCCACTGCCGCTTACTGCGGTAACGGCATCTATTAAATCTTCATCTTCAATGACAACAGTTTTGCCGACCGCCGAAAAGATTAATTTTGCCTCCTCCAGCATCGGTTTTGCTCTGTCGTTAGCGAACAACGCGCTGGCCCCTTCGCCAATCAACGCCGGGGTATTTGGCATAACACGAACTATTGCCGTATCGCCGAGTACAGCGGCAATATTAGCGGCTTTTACACCCGCTGCAATCGATATTATAAGTGTGTCGGCCCCGACAGCATCCTTTATACCTTGCAGAGCATCAGTCATATTCTGGGGTTTGACACTTAAGATGAGAATATCGACTTTCGCAGCCAAAGCTGCATTACCATCTGCCTTCTGAACGCCATACCGTTTTGCCAGAAAGCCAAGTCTTTCCGGGCGGATATCGCTTACAAAGATATTTTCAGGTTTGTAGACTCCTGCGGCGATTATGCCCTTTATCAGGGCTTCAGCCATATTCCCGCTGCCGATAAAGCCGATTGTTCCCATCGGTTTCTCCTTGTTTAAAAAACTGTCAAATGTACAATCACGGTGGTAAGCTCTTGAGAACAAATATAGAAAGATTTCGGGAGGTCGGCAATGCAAAAAAAGACTAATTTTGAAAAGGCGATAAAAACAAGATACCCCGAACAAGTCGTCATCGCAATTGCAAAAGACAAATTCGGCAAGGCCAATCCTGTAACGCTGGGCTGGACAATGCTTGTTTCGGGCGAACCGCCAATGATGGCGATAGCTGTCTATAAGGGGCACTATTCAATCAAAACTATCAGGCACTCAAAATGTTTTACAATTTGCTACCCGTCAGCAAAGATGGCCGATGCTGCTCTATTTTTCGGCTCACGCTCGGGCAGGGATAGCGACAAACTCGCTGAATTCAAGAAATGCAAAACCAGTCCTGCCAAGGTAATTGATTCGGTCCTGCTCGACGATGCCGTCGCCAATTTTGAATGCAGACTCGTTTCTGAAACAAAAGCAGGCGACCATATAATTTTTGTCGGCAGGGTAGTTGTCTCTCATATTAACACCAAGCCGAAAAAGCGGTTATATACCATTGCTCCAGGACACAAATTGGGGTCGGTTTCATAAAAAGATGGAACCAAATCCATAGTTCGTCCGACTTCTGTTATAGAATTATGCGAAAAAGCCGGACCCAGATATATGATGAGCTGCTCATCCTAAAATGCCAGGCAAGCGAGAAGGCGGCGTTTGAAGAGCTCGTCGAAAGATGGGAGAAACGGCTCTGGCATTATGCATACAAGGTAACCGGCTCAGATTCAGCAGCGTGGGACATTGTCCAAGAAACATGGGTCGGCATCATAAAAGGTATAAGAAAACTTGCCGATGTAGCTGTTTTCCCCAGTTGGGCTTTTAGAATATTGAATAATAAATGTGCAGACTGGCTGCGCAAGCAACATCTGCAATCCAGGATTGACAGTGAACTTTCCAAAGGGGCGCAAAATGAGTCCGACGCAAGACAAGACATCGATGTAACATCTGAATTGCTGCCTGCAGCCATTACGGAGCTATCATCCGAACAGCGAATACTGCTGATGCTGCGCTACCATGAGGACTTCGATATAGGCCAGATGGCGGAAATTATTGGTGTTCCTGAAGGAACGGTGAAATCTCGACTGAACCGTACAATAAACCAGTTAAGACAAATGATGGAGCGCCATCAAAATGATTAATTTTGAAAAAGAGCTGAAAGAAGCCTTAGAAAAGAACGGTGATTTTGACGTCGCCAAAAGTGAAACGTTAAGAAAGGAGATAGTTCAAATGTGGTATGATGAAAATCTGCGAAGGGCGAAATTAGTTTTTTGGATATTTTTCCTGTTATGCTTAGGCATGATGGGGGCAGGGTATATCGGTTTGCGCTCAGCCACAGATACCAGAGGGATGCTTTTGTGGGTGATTTTCTTTATGATTGGCTTCAATTCTACAATATTAATGAAACTTTGGTACTGGGTCGTCCATACAAGAATCAATCTACAAAAAGACCTGAAACAGATACAGCTTCAAATCGCAGAGCAGTCGGGCAAGAACGCACCTTCTGAAAATTAGCCGGTCAGTAATTCAAATTCTTCGATGCTCAGGGAGTTCCTTAACTTCTGCAAGGCAATCAGTTCGAGCTGCCGGACCCTTTCCTTGGTCAAGCCCAGGTCCTGGCCGATTTGCTGCAGGGTCTTTTTCTTTTTTCTTATCAATGAGCCGACCAGGCCAAAATGATTCAAGATTATATACTGCTCGCGCTGGTCAAGCTCATCCTTGATGACCTGCACCAGACTGTGGCGTGCGCGTTCGATTGCTGCAAAGTCAGATTCAGGGGGCTTTAAGTAACGCTGTATGTTTGCCAATGAGCCCGCTTTTTCCCGAGTAAGCTCTGTGCTTTTGCCTGACGCCTTCGCATACTCTTTGGCTATGTTCAACGAGGCGGTTTTTCCGAATCGGATGCCCCTTGTATAATCGAATTCTTCGACTGTTTTAATGAGCGCGAAATTACCCTTGCTCACGAGGTCTTGGAAATTGACCTCGCCAGCGGCGTGTTTTCCCGCGACGCTGACAACCAGCCGAAGGTTTGCCTCAATGATAGTTTTTTTGATAGCTTCGGCCTCGGCCAAATAGTTTTCTATTTCATTCAGCCGGTCGCTGTGAACCTGCGCGGGCTTCATACCAGCCCTAGTCACAGAAGCCAAGTATTTCAGGTAGTTATATCTGCGGAACAGCTCGACCTCGCGTTCCCGATTCAGCACAGGGGTATCTCTTAATGCCTGCAGATACTCAGGCAGGAGAGACTTACCAGCCAAATCCAACGGCTCAATACTTTTCGAGGAGAGAGGTTTTTCCAAGCCGACCGGTTTTGCGAGAAACTTCTGCCTTGCATTTTCTTCAAGGAACTTGTCGCTGGCGACGAATTCAATTTTTCTGGCCAGAAGTGCCCTTGCCCTTTGTTGATTTATAATTCGGTATATCGAGCTTTTGCTTCTGCCGAAGCGGCTCATCAATTCTTTGATGGGCGTGGATTGTTTGAACAATTTATAGAGTTCAGCGGCTTCGGCAGGACTGACTACACCGGTCGGCTCGTGGGAAATAGGTTTATCAGGATTGGCCTTTTCGTAGTTTAGAAGCGTGTACCTGATGGTTTCGTGGGCCTTGCCGAGCTTGGCTGCTATTCGGTCTATGGTTTGGTGGCGGCTTAGTGTGGTCTTGGATGCAAGCGCTCTGGCTTGTTTTATAATCAGTTGTTTCTCTTTCTTCGTCAGCCGCTTAAAAATTTTTGCTTTGGCAATAAGGTTCGGATTTTCCTTCAGGAATTTATCGACGGCTGATTGCAAAAAGCCGATACGTTTTTTGCCGTCATCAAAAATAAATTTTCGCGCAATCAGGCCTCGTTTTCGCCAGCGATGAATTGTCTTTGTTGAAACGTCAAAGGAAGCCGCAAGTTCTTCAATGGTATAAACTTTTTGGTTCTGCAAAGCCGCCGCAAGAACAAGCTGGCTGCTTAGCTTGGCAATGAAAATCCTCAGGTCCTCTGCAAGTTCATCGCCTTTTATGGGCTGCTGTTCCGGCAGAGCTTTAGGGTGAAAACCGGTGATATGGAAACAAACGAACTCGAAAGGATATTCCTTGTCGCTTTGGATAATTGCCAGGAGCTTTTCGGCGGCGTCGAGCTGTTTTCGGCGCTTTTTTTGGGGCGTAAAACGAAGCTGCATTAACAATTGCGCTAAATTTTGATTCTTTATCTGTCGCATATAACCAGGTGTCTATTTTACCAAATTAAGCGCAAAAAAACAGCATTTTTCTTACGCTGCTTTTTAATTTTACATTGAAGAATTGGGATGTTCAGATAAGTAGTCTTTTGGCTACATCGACAGCCGAAGCAGCATCGGGTGCATAGCCGTCAGCGCCGATTTTATCAGCGTAGCCCTGTGTTACCGGTGCGCCGCCTATCATAATCTTGGCGGTAATTCCGGCGGCTCTCATTGCCTTGAGGGTCTTATCAAGGGCAGGCATTGTCGTAGTTAAAAGCGAGCTCATACCAATCAACGGGGCAGCCGTGGCCTTGGCGTGCTCAACAAACACCTCAGGCTTAATATCAATGCCGAGGTCAACAACATCAAAGCCGGCACCTTTTAACATCATCGCCACCAAATTCTTCCCAATATCGTGCAAGTCGCCCTGCACAGTTCCTATCATAAACTTTCCTATCGGCTCAACGCCGGCACTGGCAAGCTCCGGCTCGAGGATTTCCATTGCTGATTTCATTGCCCGTGCGGAAATGAGGACCTCGGGTATGTAGACCTCGTTCCTTTTGAAACGGCCGCCAACGATGTCCATACCTGCAATTAATCCGTTATCGAGAATGTCTTTAGCTGCCATACCTTCACTAAGGGCCGCTTTGGTAATTGCCACCGCAGTATTTTGGTCGCCTTTAATAATTGCATCAGCCAGCGTTTTCAAATCTGCCATTTCTGTTCGCCTCACAATAATCTTCAACCTGCTTACATTTACTTTTCCCGCAACCAAAGACGGGATTAAACATTATTTCACAATCCAAAACAAGCTATAAATTATAAATTAAACTTTTTGGCTGCACATACGATTTTACGATGAAATAGCAGCGTAGAAAAGCAAGGTTATACTATTTGCAAAAGCCCCGGACGGTGATATATTTACTCTTCTGTGCCAACTAAAAACAAGATACGATATACGCAATACAAAATATGAGTAATTACATAGTTTTGGTAAAACAGGTTCCAGACGTAACGCAAATCACCGACAATGCGTTCGACCTTGAGACCGGAACGCTCATTAGAAGCCGGTTGGCCAGTGTAATCAACGAGCTGGACTCGCAGGCGCTGGCTTTTGCAAACTATATGAAAAAAATCGGTGCCGAGCCGGACGGCAAAATCGTTGCCTTAACTATGGGGCCGCCGATAGCTGAAGAAGTTCTGCGATACAGCCTCAGCAGATGTGCTGATATGGCGGTGCTGTTGACCGACAAAGCTCTGGGCGGTGCCGATACGTGGGCGACGGCGAATCCCTTGGCATATGCCATCAGAAGGATAGTTAAAGATTTCTTCAAAGGAAACGGCGATTATTATGTGGTTTGCGGGATGCAATCAGTGGATGGCGATACCGCTCAGGTGCCTCCGCAAATTGCTGAGGAGATGTCTGCCCCGTGCATAGCCTACACCACCAAGGCAGAATTTACGGGCGGCCGTTTTGAATTCACACGCATTATCAGCGGTGGCAGTCAGGTAGTTGCTGCCAAAAAATTACCAGCGGTGGTCACCATCGCCAAATACGACTATCCGCTGTTTGCAACGTTCGCAGGGACACGGCGGGCAAACAGGATGAAAATTATTTACTGGAGCAGCGATGATATCAAAGCGACTCACATCGGGGCTAAAGGCTCAAAGACAAGTGTAATCCGAGTTTTTCCGCCGGGCAAAAGCACCAGAAAATGTAAGCAGCTCGGCGATGCAAAATCATTAGCCGAACTGCTTGTTGACAGCTTCAAAAGCAGCAGAGCAGAACCTGACCGCACTGACAGCGGTCAAACCCTCGGCTTCGCCGAGAGGCGAGCAAGTCGCTACGTTTTGCCGAGCAGGCGGGCGGACAGGTTTGACAGAAACTTCGAGAGAACAAAAAAGGAAAACGAGGATTTTAAAATTCTATCCCGGACGCTAAGGGAATTAGACATTGGCGAAATCAGCCGGATTGATGAACACATTAAGAAAAAGCTCCTTGCTGCTGCGGGCGAGCAGTTCCATAAGAAAGCATTGGAGGATATGCTCAACGGCCTGCAGTTGACCGAACCCAGTTTTACCGGCGAGGTCTGGGTCGTCGCTGAGCACGATTTCGGGGCACTACATCCGGCGACGTTTGAGCTTATAGGCAAGGCCCGCGAGCTTGCAGACTCTTTAGAGACCAAAGTAGGCGTATGTTTAGCGGGGCACAAGGTCGAGCCGATGGCAAAAGAGCTAATCGCCGCCGGTGCAGACAATATCTACATTATCGAGGATAAACCGCTGAGTGTATTTGACCCGACTGCGTATCGCAAAGCTGTTGCCGATTGCATCAGCACATATTGGCCGCAAATCGTTCTGTTCGGTGCGACAGCCCGGGGCAGAATGCTGGCGCCTATGGTCTCCTACAGAATTGGCTGCGGACTTACCGCTGACTGCACATCATTCGATATCAGGGATAGTTCACGAACGGGCCGCATAGCTATACTTCTGCAGACCAGGCCGGCGCTGGGCGGCAATGTTATGGCAACTATCTGTACGAAAGATTCAAAGTCACAGATGGCTACGGCAAGACCGGGGGTTATGAAGAGACTGCCGCAGGACCAGTCAAGAACAGGCAAAGTCATCAAACACAAAGTCCGGCTTTGCGATGATGATATTAACCTGGAAATTATAGAAACGGAGATGGGCACCGGTGTCGTGAACTTCAATGTTGAGGCAATTGTCAGCGGCGGTAAAGGGATGCAAAGCCGGGATAACTACGAACGGCTTATCGGCTCGCTTTGTGATTGTCTCAGCAAAAAGTTAGACACGCAGGTTGAAAGAGGCGCCTCGCGTGCGGCAGTGGAGCAGGGCTTTGTTGAACGCATACACCAGGTAGGACAAACCGGCACCTCCGTTGGGCCGAAACTTTACATCGCTCTGGGAATATCCGGTGCCATTCAGCATATGATAGGTGTTGCAAACACCCAGACCATAATCGCCATCAACAGCGACCCAAACGCTCCGATATTTAAGCAGTGCGATTACTATATTGTCGGTAGCGTAGAAGATATAGTGCCACAACTGGTTCAGGAATTAGAGGCCAAATAAAAAGTGTCAAACGATAAAGATTACAACAAGGTTCAGGTTCTGATAGTTGGTGCAGGTCCTGCGGGCTTATCTTGTGCAATACAGCTAAAAGCGCAGAAGCCGGACATAGATGTTTGCGTAATAGAAAAGGCCGCCGACCTGGGCAATCACAATCTCTCCGGTGCGGTTTTGGAAGCTGAACCGCTGCATACGCTGCTGGACACAGCTATCCCGGGATGGCAGGATAGTGAGTTGGCGAAAGATGTGTTGGCAAATAAGGTCAGCAAAGATAATGTGATGTTCTTTCTGGGAAAGAAAATATCGTTTAATATCTTCTTTGCGATTAAGTTTGCCAAAATATTCGGGCTGGGTTTTGGCCAGATGATACACAAAGGCGACTATATTGTATCGATAAGCAAGCTGACTAAATGGATGGGGCAGATTGCAAAAGAGATCGGCGCTGAAGTGCTGACCGGCTTTGCGGCTGAAGATATCATTCTCGATGAATCGACAAAAGAGGCAGAAGGCGTCAAGCTTGTTGACCAGGGTCTCGATAAAGAGGGCGAAAAGCAGCCGAACTTCGTCGAAGGTGAAATCATAACTGCCGAGGTCATTGTGCTTGCTGAAGGTTGTGACGGGCTTTTGACCGAGAAATTCATAGAAAAAGCCGGTCTGCAAAGACAGTCGCCTCAGCTCTACTCGGTGGGTGTCAAGGAACTTATAAAGGTAAGCGGTAAGCAGTATAGTAAATTCACTTCGGGACGCATTGTTCATGCTATGGGTTATCCCATCTGGACACCGGTTTTCGGGCCGGGGATGTTCGGCGGCGGGATAATGTATCCGGCTGGTGATAATAATATTGCCGTCGGTATGATTGTCGGTGCCGACTGGAAATATCACGATTTTAATCCGCAGGATGCGCTGACAAACTTCAAAAATCATAAGTTTGTAAAGCAGTTTATCGATGGCGGCACAGTGATAGAGGCCGGCGCAAAAATGATTCCCGAAGGCGGATACTATGCTATTCCAAGAGACACACAAACAGGTTCTATCGGCAAAGGCAATTGCATAATAGTTGGTGACAGTGCCGGCTTTGTGAACATGCTCAAAATCAAGGGACTGCACAATGCTATTGATTCAGGAACAGCAGCGGCAAAGGCAATCGCTGAAACTGCGGGCAAGCCCCGGACTACAGCAGCCAGATATACCGAGTTAATTGACCGCTCGAATGTTGCTAAAGAGATGGCCTCGGCAAGGAACTTCCGCCAGGCCGTTGCGAAATTCGGGCCTTTGCTGGGGATGCCGCTTTCTGTTTTGGACGGCCTTTTGCCAAAGTTTAAGATTGAAGAAGATTATAAAGCGATGACTGCTGCTCGATACACCCTAAAGACCGGCCAGCAATTCGATAAAGACACCTTTACGGCAATGGCGGCAACCAAACATCGCGAGGAGCAGCCCGGCCACCTTAAAATTTTAGACAGCAATATCTGTGTGGAAAAATGCACTCCGAGGTTCAACAGTCCCTGCATTACATTCTGTCCGGCGGGGGTATATGAGACGGTTCATGACCAGGTAAAGCCGGCCAATCCATCCAACTGTCTGCACTGCAAGACCTGTCAGAGAAAATGTCCCTTCGACAATATCAGATGGACCGTTCCCGAAGGCACCGGCGGTCCGCGTTATAAGCGATTGTAAAAGGAATAATAATTATGTCTCTGACAAGATTCATCAGAAATGTGCAGAGCAGATTTGAAGCGATTCCAGCTCCTGCTGCTATATTTTACGATGCCATACCGGCCAGGATTCTTAAAAAGCCGGAAGGAAAAATAGCTGATGACATAGTTGAGAAGATAAGAAGCGGGACCATTGTCGATTTAGGCTCAGGAACAGGGTATTTGGCGATAAAGATTGCAAAGAAGTCACCAGGGCTGCAGGTTTATGGCATCGACCTCAGCAGGCAAATGGTCAAGATAGCAAGACGTCATGCGCAAGGTGTTGAGAATGTTCGATTTGAGTTTGGCAATGCTGCTGCTCTTGCCTTTGAGGATGATTCAATTGATTTTATCGTCAGTACCGGCTCACTGCATCACTGGAACAAGCCGGTCAAGGTATTTGATGAGTGTTATCGTGTTTTAAAAAAAGATGGAGAAGGGTGGATATATGACCCATGCCGCGATGCTCTTAAAGAAAGAGTTGAGCAGGCAAAGAAAGAGTACGGATTTTGGATTTACCGAATTTTAACTAAAGTCACCGAACTTCATGGCTTTAGCAAACAAGAGTACGAGAGCAAAATTAAAGCTATTTTAGACCAAACCGCATTCGAAAGTAAGTATCAGATGGAGCTAACAGACATCTGGATGAAAATTATGCTCAAGAAGAGGGGTAATAAATGAAAAAAATAGATACAAACAAGACGGTGTGTGAAATTTGATATAAGCAATTTTGCCGGTGGCTGGTCTTATTGTTTTTGAGCCTTTTTTTGCTCGCTCTTTTCGCGCTGAATCGCTTCGTATACTTCCTTGCGATGAACCGGTATATCCCTCGGGGCCGCTATACCGAGACGAACCTTATCCCCGCGGACATCAACAATGGTAATCTCGACATCGTCGCCAATCATAATCGACTCATCTTTTTGCCTGCTTAGAACCAACATTTTCAACTCCTTTTGTCGGCTGGTCTTACTATATTACTTTACGAAGAAAGCTGGCATCCTGTTCGCCCCTCTGTTGGCCAAACGCTTTTATATGCTCTTATCCCGAAACGGCTTATCTTAAAAGCAGCATCCAGCCAACCCCCTTTTTGCTTTCGCAAGAAAGCAGGGGGGTTCAACAGTATTTTCGGCTAATTTCGAGGCCTAAAACAACCATTTTTGCTTTTTTTAGGCAACCAGGATTAGTTATAGGACTCTGTGCACGTAACCATATAAAATATATGCACTTAGCGTAGAGATGCGGCTTGAAGAAAAAGATGCATTAAATTTACCCCTCTTCCTCAATTTGCCTTTTTATAGGTGTTTTCGCCAATAATTATAGCGGACAGCCAGCCAGTAACCGGCAATTGAGCCTAATACGCCAAAAGCCACCATCTGCACAGGCAAGATGGAAGTAACCACCCTGGAGAAAAAGATCGGCGGGTAGTGCTCGACAAGATATTGTAAGGTATCTTCCTTGATGTAAGTAATAACTGCAAATCCAGTTACCAAAGCTGAAGCCACTATTGGCCAGATATAGCTGGCGTCGAGAAATTTCTTAACAAGAAAAGCTGCTATTCCAAACGAAACTAATACGGCAAAAACAATCTGGCCGACAGCCGGCTGAGCCATAACCGAACCTAATCTGTGGTCGGGTATCCTAACGTCCTGAGCAAATATCCCGATGCAAAATTGAGCGATTAAAACCGAGCCGACCACAGCAATTAGCACATTCAAATATGTATTTGCTTTAGAGTCGGGTTTTTCTTGGCTTTCGTTCGGCTCATGCTTGGCGATGATTTTCTGCCCGATGAGCACGCCGCCAAATCCGGTAGCGACAATAGCCAGCCAGAAAATCGGTTCCCATTTAAGTGCCGCAAACAGCACCTGACGCTGGGCGAGGGTTGGGGCCAGCCGCATCAGCTCTGCCATATTGCCACCGCGCACCGCCCAGATAGCAAGACCGGCAGGTACCGCCAAGATGCCGATTTCTCGGCCGTTAGGCCAGGAAAGAAAATAGCCAATAAAGCCGGCTAAAACCGCCAAACCCGCCAGAGTTATTGCACCGCCGAAGGTAGGCACAGATATGACCCCGAACGGCTCAACCGGCGTCCCTAAGGGAGCCAAAAAACCTATCAGGATAATGCCAACCAGCAAGGTAGCGGTCACCTTCAGTTTCACAGGCCAGGGGAGCTCCGAGAACATACCTATACCTGCAAGAACACCCGCAAGAGACGCTCCTATCTTGAAAACAAGCAGCCAGGATAATTCCATAACTTAGCTTCCTTAATTGCACCGGCAAGAGGATACCACCAAAACCACCGATTATCAATAATCAACTTGAGCAAAACATCAGACTTTGGTAAGTTGACATTTTTGTGCTAAGGGTAATTTAATCCGAGGTTATTTTATGGATGTGCTGTTAATCGGCAGCGGCGGACGAGAGCACGCTATCGCCTGGAAACTGGCTCAATCGAAAAATTTAGGCAAACTCTATATTGCTCCGGGCAACCCCGGCACAGCACAGTGCGGGAAGAATATCCCTATCGGCGCCAGTGACATTGATAAGCTGGTGGACTTTGCCAAACAGAACAATATAGCTCTTGTTGTAGTTGGGCCGGAAGACCCCCTTGCGGCAGGAGAGGTTGACGCCTTCGAAGCTGCCGGCGTAAAAGCGTTCGGCCCCAGCGCGGGCGCCGCACAACTCGAAGCGGACAAGGCATTTGCAAAACAGCTGATGCGCTCCAGTGCCATCTCCAGCGCAGAGGGGCAGGTCTTCGAGAGATTCGCCGACGCCAAAGCATATATCGCGAGCAGGGACGAACCGGTGGTTGTAAAAGCAGCGGGGCTTGCAAAGGGCAAAGGTGTTTTTGTTTGTGATGACCCTGCCGACGGCATTGTAGCGGCTGAAAAAATAATGTGCGGCAAAATATTCGGCTCGGCAGGCGACAAAATCGTCGTCGAAGATAAACTGCTCGGCGAAGAGGCTTCAATACTGGCTTTCGTGGACGGCAGAAATATTTACGTTATGGAGTCGTCGCAGGACCACAAGCCCATCGGCGATGGCGACACCGGGCCAAACACCGGCGGCATGGGCGCCTACAGTCCGGCACCGGTGGTTACTGATGCGATGATGGACAAAATCGCACGCGAAATTCTCGTGCCGGTGGTAGATGGTATGAATCGCAACGGCACGCCGTATAAAGGCGTGCTGTATGCAGGGCTTATGGTTACCGCCGGCGGGCCAAGGGTGCTCGAATTTAATGTCCGCTTCGGCGACCCGGAAACCCAGCCGATTCTGATGCGGCTAAAAAGCGATTTGCTGGAGATTATGCTGGCGGTTTGCAATGGCACGCTGGATAAGGTTACGCTCCAGTGGGACCCGAGACCGGCCGTTTGTGTGGTCATCGCTGCGGGTGGTTATCCGGGAGAGTATGAAAAAGGAAAAATAATAACCGGCATAGCTCAAGCCGAACAACTTGAGGATGTTGTCGTATTCCATGCAGGTACCGCTGCCAAAAATGCAAGTCTCGTTACTAACGGCGGCAGAGTCCTGGGTGTAACCGCTATGGGGCAAACTATAGCGGACGCAAAGGCAAAAGCGTATGAAGCCGTAGATAAAATAAAATTCGACGGCGCCTATTGCCGGCGGGATATTGCAGACAAAGCAATAAAAAGGACGATATAGTCGGTAGAAAAACTTAGAACTATACGCTATACGCTTAAATGCTGCAGAAAATGCCGTCAAACTCAAACAAATCCGCTAACCCCGACCCCTGCGGCAGGGGCGGGGCTAAAGCCGAAAACAGCAAAAGAATTTTTCACCTCTGGCCTGTCAAAGGTCTGATTCTTGTCTTTTGTCTATGGCTTGCCTTTATACTGACAGGCAAGGTCCTGTGTAAAATCGCTCTCGACCAGATTGCTGAGCTGACTAACACTAAAATTACAACCAAATCGGTCAATTTTAGCATTAACGGCTCAGTTTTCATCAAGGAGCTCGTAATCAGGCCTGAGCAGCAGAAAAAATACGACGATACAATACTAAAAGCGGAAACAGTATATGCACGTTTCGGCATAGGCAGTCTATTGTTATTACATCCTCAGCTGAAAAGGATAAGTGTTAAGGATTTCCTCTTCGATGCTCAGCACGATTTGGACACAGACCGGTGGAATATTGCCGCATTTAGAATCAAGCCACCTAAAGGTGCCGCAGGGGAAATGCCCGTCATTCGACTCAAAAGGGGAACGCTCCAATACAGCAAAGTTTCAAACGGGCAGGTCAAAGCTATCGCAGCAGTACCCATTGATGCAGGATTTGCCCCAGCCCAAAAAACACAGAACGGCTGTAGCTTTAATATAACAACGGCTGAGAGAGCAGACCGTAGCAAAAGTGTCCTGACCGGGTTTTGGAAACCCGGCAGGATTACAATTACCGGCGGAATCTCATCGGCCGATATCCCCGCCTTTGAGAAGGCCTGGACGATAAATGCTCTCGACGCCCAGTTGAATTACGACCGCAGCAACGCTTACTCACTGAAGCTCAAAATAGAAGATTTGCACAGCAGACATACCTTTGCCGGTGATACTTTTGCTGCTGATAGACAAGCGTTTTTGGGCAAGCCGGGCCCATTTACCGCTCTACAAGGGTTCTTTGACAGTTACCGGCCCTCCGGAACAGTTGCTATTGACCTCCAGGCCCGTGGCAGTTTAGAACGACTAAGCGAAAGCACATTAGTCGGCAAAGTCTATTGCAAAGATATTTCCATCTGCGACCGCAGCTTTCCCTACACCATAGAGCACCTGACCGGCCGGATAGACCTTACTGAAAAAAGTACAGTCCTGAACAACCTGTGCGGCAGGCACGGTGACGCCGAGGTGACTTTCAACGGTTGGTCTAAAGATTTTGGCCCGAATTGGAAGTACCGAATCCGGATTACAAGCGACAATATGGCTTTAGATAATGACTTGTACGAAGCATTAAGTGCAAAGCAGAAGAAATCCTGGTCTGCTTTCTCACCGAGCGGTCTTGCGGCGATAGATTACAGACTCAGCCGACAGTCGCAAACCGATAAAAAAGAGACTTTGGTGGTTAAACTACTCGGCGTCGAGGCTGCATACCGCCATTTTCCTTATCCATTAAAAAATCTTTCCGGAAGGTTATTGTTCGCCCACGACAGTGTAACTGTTTCGGACGTGATTTCGCAGGTAAACGGCTGCAAAATAACCTTAAACGGCAAAGTAACAGCTTGCAGCACCGAGCAGCCAATATATGATATCTCAATCGAAGCAAAGGATGTCCCATTGGATTCAACACTGGTTTCCAGCCTGTCAGATAAAAAAAATGATTTTTACAACCGACTTAATATGAGCGGTCTGGCCGATGCCGATATAAAGATTTTTACACCCGGACAGGATTTTGGCCCGACGAGTTTCATCGCCGATGTCTCTCTCAAAAAAACTTCTTTTAAAGCAGACGATTTCCCGCTGGCCATCTCTGATGTATCAGCGAAGACTATCATTACGCCTGATTTGATACAAATTGAAGATTTCACAGGCCGTCATAATCAGGCTTTGGTTTCACTGACCGGCCGAATCCGGCCCGGCAACGAAGCCCAAAAACCATCCTATTGCTTGTTACTGCACGCCGAACAGGCGGAGCTAAACGATGAGTTAATTTCTTTGATGCCGCAGCCACTAAGAAAAATCGTCTCCGAGCTGCAGCCAAAGGGAAAGGTGAACCTCACCGCCAATTTGAACAAAACCGACAGCGGAAACTACCCTGACTATAAGATAACTGTGGACTGTCCCGGTAACAGCATTAACTTTGAGCCGTTTACCTATCCTGTAAAAAATGTCACCGGCAGGCTGACGATAACGAAGAATATTATCACACTGGAGGACATTACCGCCACCGCCGCCACCACCGATAATACCCTGATAACATCAAACATCTCGACCGTAAAAATTAACGGCCGAATAATGCTGGCTGATGATGCCTTCAGCGACCGACTTGAGCTTTCAGCCGGTAACATCACTTTTACCGCAGATAGTCTCAAGATTAAAGGCAAATCCTTAACCAGGCTGAAGGCAAATACCTACTATGACCCCAGCCGGAAAAGCTGGATAGCTAAAAACCTCATTGCTGATTGTTATGGCGGCAGATTGGCAGGTAAATTCGAATTGAAACGTTCGAGCGAGGCGGCTTTGGAATACCTGCTGGAAGTAGGCTTTGACAATGTTGATTTGAAACAATTTCTTTTGGACACAAACCTCGAAGAAGCTCCTCACAACAACTACACCAGTGGGAAAATGAGTGGTTTATTGAGCGTCGCTGGTCGGACTGGTGAAAGCTTACCCTATATCGGCCGATGCCGTCTCCTAATAACCGATATGCAGGTCGGCACACTATCACCGCTGGCAAAGCCGTTGTATGTATTAAAACTGACAGAGCCAGAAGATTTCGCCTTCAGGCAGATGCTTGTTGATTCATACATTAAGCACAATAGGTTGTTTCTTGAGCAGCTCGATTTATCAGGCAAAGCCCTTGCCTTTAACGGCTCAGGTTGGATAGACCTGCAAAGCCGCAATGCCGATTTGGTCCTTTTTGCACGGGGCCGCCGCCTTGCCACCGCTGAGCCTTCTATTTTACAGTCTCTGACCGAAGGACTCGGCCACGCTGTTGTCCGAATGGAGGTTACCGGAAATGTTTACGACCCCCAGGTAACAACTACAATCTTGCCGGTTGTAGAGGAAGCGGTGAAAATTCTTTACACGCCCCGCCGTTAAAAATAAGCAGAAAAGCCTTATCGCACGCCTGATAAGACTAACAAAGTAGTATTTGCAGCCGGTTAATTAAGACGCTGATTACTCCAGTTCGGTTATTTCGGTAAATCGTACCAGAGCGCCTTTGGTTTGCGGATGCGGCTCAACTGTCCCGACCAGGCCGACTTTTCGACCCTCAAATTTGCTTAAATCCATCTGCGATGCTGAACCCTCCGGCAAAGCGTAACAAACCGTTTGCCCGGAATCGTCGATTATGCGGTAGTGTTTCAGCGATTCCTCCGGACCGTAAATTTTTGAAGTTTGAAATTGCCCTACTGCTGCAAATCCGCCCAATTCGGGAACTTGCTCTAACTTTGTGACGCGAGCCTCTTCTATCTGCTCACGAATATGCTGCAATTGTAAATCCTGAAGCTGAATCTCCTTGTCCACCGCCAAAGCCAATTCACAACGCCCTATCTGCTTAAGTGCAAACTCCGAGTAGTGTGCGGCCTTGCCGGCCTCTTTATTGCCGGCAAGCTCAGCCAGTGCTTTCTTTATCTCCGCATAATTCTGTTGGGCTATCGGCTTGGCTTGCTCGGCCTTGATTTGTTCTGCCAAAGCGTAATACTCCTTTAGCTTTTCAGACTCAATGGAAATAGTCGCGGGAACAACCGCGGCAGTATTAGCTTCGGACTCGGTCTTTGGTTCAACAATCACCTCAACCTCGCCAACAGCTCCGACTGGCTTGGTATACTGAGTAAGTACCCAAAGGTAGGCGCCGGTCGGCGGAGCAATTTTGTAGTAATCGTCCATCTCCTCGCCCATCAACTCTACTTTATCGCCCTTGTTGAGTTCTAACTGCACAGTCGTGGAGTGCATCGGCTTGAGAAAGTCGGAGCCGGCATAGACACGAACGGCGTTGCCCGTAACTGCACCAATGCCGGGATTATTCGGCTCAATGCTGACATACTGTTTTGAAATCCAGGAAAAACTGCTGGCCGGCGGAACTATGTGAGACCAGCTGTATTTGCTGGCGACCACCTTTACTCTGTCGCCGGTATTGAGCTTGCCGCAGTAGTAGTAATTTGTACCAGGCCCGGAGCGAATATTGACATTATCCTCTATTATCTCGGCAACGTATGGAAAAGATGGCTCATTCCCTTCTGCCTCAGCGGCTGAAACAGACCCCTGCGGTGAAGTAGAGACCCCCTGAGCAAGGCCGACGGACGCCAGGATTATCAAACAAATGAGAATAAAGAGATTGATGAATTTGGTATGAGATTGCATTTTTCTGTCTCCCAAAAAAAGTCTCTTTTCAAAAATAACCGAAACCTCAAACTATCTTCACGAGCTTCAAATTAGCACCCGTCTCGGCAATTGTCAACTTTTTTCTCGTCCAAATATTACTTCAAATCACTATGGTGGATAGCAGGTAGAAAAAGGCCGATAAGTGCACGTTCTATTTTTGCAATTCGGCGAGCTCGTCGTTGCACATTTTCACCTGTCCGCGGTCAGAAAGCTTTTGGGCTGCGGTCTGCAGGTGCTTTATCGCCAACTCCGGCTTATGGAGATAACGTGAATACAATATGCCCACCATCAGCTCCACCTGCTCAACATATTCATAGTTGCTGTAGTGAGTTAAAAACTTTTCGTAGGCCTGTGCCGATTCAGCGTGTTTGCTCTCGCTGGCAAGCTGATTGGCAATATCCAGCAGATGCTGGCGCGGCAGAATCTGCTCATTATCAAGCTCGATAAGCTCCAGATAAGCTTCAGCAACGGCAGGCAGATTGTGCTGCAGCATCCGGCTGGCGATTTCGTTGCGGAGATGCTTGATTCTTTCCTCTCGCTGCTGCTGGGCGGCCGTTTTCTTAACCTCTTTTACCTTTATTTGCTTGTCCGTTGGCAAACCGGCAAAAGGGTCATAACCGTTCGAGACAACATCGCGATAACGACGACGCTGGTTCCATCGTTTTATCATCGCCCATAAATCGAAACGGCTGCTGCCAATCAAACCGGTTGCAAGCATCACCAACATCGCCGAAATGCCGAAAGCATAGCCGGACAGATGGGCTTCGTGAGCAACATTGGGAATTCTTCTTTCCACCACATTGTCCCAGAAAATCAACTTAAAACCGATGAAATACAATGCTGAAATCTCAAGAGTGTCAATAAAATAGAAAAACCAGTAAAAAACCGTAATTAACGTCTGCGGAAACAGAACCAGATAGGCGCCCGTTACAGTAGCCACGGCCCCGCTGGCGCCGAGAACTGGGCTACTGCTCAGTAGTGTATGGCCTATTCCGCTGAATACCGCACCTGCCAAATAAAGACAAAGATATCCAATATGGCCGAGCTTGTCGTTGACATTATTGCCGAACAGATACAAAAAGAACATATTTCCGATGATGTGTAAAAAAGAAGTAATGTCTAAATAAAAAGAGCCGTGGAGAAATGCATAGCTTACAAACTGCCACAAATGCGGCTGAAGGGGTGTGAGCATAAAGTGCCCAACCCAAGGGCGAAATACCACACTACCTGTAGCCAGGTCTGAATGATATTCGAGGGAGAAAATAATTATATTGACAACTATCAGGGCGTAATTTGCGTATGGCGTCCGCCAGGGCCGAATACTTGTCCGAATAGGCAATAAAAACAGCATAACAGATTGACCTCAAAAGCTGGCTTATTGTAATGGCAAAGAAAGGCCGCGACAAGATATAAAAAAAGGACGGCAAAAGCCGTCCCGCCCGGTAAAAACAGTTATTATAGGCAGTTTCCCCCCTTGCGGAAAACATCAGCAGCCGGTACACTCCTTTGCACCACCCGGCTTCCCCCCAGCCGGCCCCTTTTACAATAAAAGTATAAAAATAAAACGGTGCAAAGCCAAGCTTTGGAGCAAAAAAAACTTTATTTTTTCCCAATGTGATGTTAATCATTGTGTTTTAATCGAGTTGTGAGTAGCGCAAAATGGATGCCGGAATAATAAAAAGACGCATCAAGGCGATTCGTTATCAGCTAAATGCCGTAAGGCATCCCTTACGGGAGAAAAAGCAAACGAATTGTCTCATGGTAACAAAGCCGGCCAACGTAACTTATGCAACCGGCTTTTTAGGCGATGATAGCTGGGCGCTGATTACTAACAGGGCCGTCTATCTTTTAACCGACAGCAGATACACCGAACAAGCGGCAAGTCAATGCCACAACTGCAGAGTAATTCAGCGTAGAGGGACGATGGTTGAAGCCGCAGCCAAACTGCTGAAAAAATTAAAATCGGTGCAAACGGTAGCTGTCGAAAAATCCGTTTCGCTTGCTGCTTTCGAGGCGCTAAAGAAACATGTTAAGGTTCGGCTTAAAACAGTTGCGAACATTATTGAATCTGTCCGCAGTATCAAAGACAAAAGTGAAGTTGCAGCTATCGGTGCCGCGGCGCAAATCGCCGCACAGGCCCTCAGGCAAACTTTTGCGCACATAAAGCCGGGAATAACCGAAAACGAATTGGCCGGCAGGCTGGATTTCCAAATTCGCAAAACCGCAGCTACAAATAGTTTCGAAACAATCGTTGCTTTTGGTCCAAACGCTTCGCGTCCACATCATCAGCCAACCTCCAGAAAGCTCAAGAAAAATGATACGGTGCTTATCGATTTCGGCGTCAGATTCAAAGGCTATTGCTGCGACATAACCAGATGTTTTGTTGTTGGCAAGCCGAATCGCTTTTATAAAAAAGTTTACAATGCCGTGCAGCAGGCGCAAACCGCTGCGCTCAAAATAATAAAAGCTGGCGTCGCAGCAAAAAAGATAGATGCAACTGCGAGAGAGGTGATTGGCAAATACGATTTACCTGTCTATGGCCACGGCACGGGCCACGGCCTCGGACTGGAAGTGCACGAAGAACCGGTCATTTCAGCCGACAGCAAAGCTAAATTGCAGCAGGGGATGGTTTTCACAATTGAGCCGGCCGTTTATATCCCGGGCAAACTCGGCATACGAATTGAAGATGATGTCCTTGTTACCGAAACCGGCTGCCAGATATTAACCCGCCAGAAGTATGGCGGGTTAACCCGCAATTGCCCATACCAGCCCTTGCCGCCTTTTTGATAGGCTTAAATATTTATTTGACTATCGAAAACGATAAGCTATAATAGAATTAGTTCACTAGGGGTGGCTTGCCGATAGGCGGGTCTGAGAAAAAAACCCTTTGAACCTGATCAGGACAGCCCCCCTTCTTGCGTTCGCAAGAAAGCAGGGGGGGTATGCCTGCGTAGGAAAGTGATTGATTAGATTAAAATCTGACAAAGAGAGACCAAATCGCTTCCTGCAGAAGCGATTTTTTTGTTGATATTAACCGCCGAGAGCGCAAAGTTCGCAGAGATGACAGAAGAAGAAAAACTAAATAAAATAACAGAAAAAATTATTGGTGCTGCGATTGATGTACACAGTGTACTGGGACCAGGATTATTGGAATCTGCCTACGAGGCGTGTCTGGTTTTTGAACTTCTCGAACAAGGCCTGAAGATAGAACGGCAAAAACCTCTACCAGTAGTCTATCGGGGTGTCAAACTGGATTGTGGCTACCGCTTGGATATTCTTGTTGAGAAATCGGTTATTGTAGAGATCAAGGTTGTCGACTCCTTTGCACCGATTCATAAAGCTCAGTTGCTTTCATATCTGAGGCTTTCTGGATACAAAGTAGGATTGTTGATTAATTTTAACGTCAAAGTTCTCAAAAACGGCATTGTTAGAATGGTAAATAACTTTCCTGATTCTCCGCGTTCTCTGCGAACTCAGCGGTAAGAAAGAATAAATGGCAACGCAATTACAAAAAGCGAGAGCCGGCAAAATTACCGGTGAGATTAAATTGGTGGCCCAGAGCGAAAATCTCGATGCTGAGTTTGTTCGCAGCGAGATTGCGGCTGGTCGGCTGGTAATACCGGCAAATAAGCTGCATATCAGAACTAACCTCCAGCCAATCGGTATCGGCCGGGCGCTTCGTACAAAAATAAACGCTAATCTAGGCACAAGCAGCGTTAGTTCTTCGGTAGAAACTGAGATTGAAAAGATGAAGGTTGCGCTTGAGGCTGGGGCCGATGCGATTATGGATTTAAGCACCGGTGGCGACCTTGATGATACCCGCGAGCAATTGCTGGCCCGCTGTCCTGTGCCTTTTGGCACAGTGCCAATCTATCAGGTCATACAAGGCAGAAATGTCGAGGACATAGATGAAAAGATAATTCTGCAGATTATCGAAAAGCAGGCCAAACAAGGGGTTGATTTTTTTACGATTCACGCCGGTGTGCTGAAAGAACATCTGGGGCTGCTTAAAACCCGCATCGGCGGCATTGTCAGCCGGGGCGGGGCGCTATTGGCCAAGTGGATGTTGTATCACAATAAGCAAAATCCGCTCTATGAAATGTTCGATGATTTGTGCGGCTTAATGGCAGAATATGATATCTGCTTTTCCCTCGGCGACGGCCTTCGTCCGGGCTGCATCGCCGACGCCACCGACCAGGCACAAATCGCAGAGCTGAAAACCATCGGCGAATTGACCGCCAGGGCGCAGAAAATGGGCTGTCAGGTTATGGTCGAAGGTCCCGGCCACGTGCCGTTTGACCAGATACAATACAATATAGAAATCGAGCAGCAGATTTGCAATGGTGCTCCATTTTACGTTCTCGGCCCTGTCGTAACCGATATTGCTCCCGGCTATGACCACATCACCTCAGCAATCGGTGGAACTGCCGCCGCTTTTTACGGAGCGTCATTTCTGTGCTATGTCACGCCCAGAGAGCATCTCGGCCTGCCGAATGTCGATGATGTTCGAGCCGGCGTAATTGCAGCAAAAATCGCCGCACACGCTGCTGACATCGCCAGAGGCCTAAAAGGTGCTGCTGAGCGGGATAGGAAGTTAAGCATTGCGCGATTCGACCTCGATTGGGAAAAACATATAGCCGAATCGCTCGACCCGCAAACAGCCGGGCGAATGCACGATGAGGCCTGCAAGGGGATTGACATACTTGAACTGCCCTCCGCCGATTACTGCTCGATGTGCGGCAAGGAATGGTGCAGCGTAAGAATAAATAAAGAAATCCGCGAAGCGATAAAAAACAAATAGTGTATACGCTATTTTTACGTTTTCATTGAATCCAGTTCGATAAAAGCTATCGGTGCGAAGATAAAAACCGGCAGCCATGCCCACAGTTCCGGTATTACCCTGTCAAAAACAACCTCTACAGCAAACATCTTGCAGATAAAAGTTGTGACAAAACAGCCTGTTGTCGTAGCAAAGCTAATCATAATGGCCGACTTCATCGACTTCGGGTCACGACAAACTAAAATCGGCAGGCTCACCATAAGCATCACCAGACTAATAATAGGGTCGGTAATACGAAAGTGCTTCTGGCTGTAAAGCTGAGCCAGGTCTTTGATTTTTGTCCTTTGGGCTGAAAGAACCGCCAACTGTCGCGAGCTCAGCATAGTTATATTTCTGGACCTGCGCATTACAGGGATATCCTTTGGAGTAATGTCGCTGGCATAAGAAGCGACGGGCAGGGCGCCGGTTTGGGAGCCTTTTTCGATAAGCTGGCCGTTAGTTAAATCCCACCTGCCGGTTTCAGGATTGTAAACCGCCCTTTCGGCTGATATCCGGCCGGTTACATCCCAAACGACCGAGTTGGCCTTCCTGCTCCGTATTATAATAGTCGGCTTATACATTGTTGACGTTTTTACGTCAAATTCTTCGGTACAAATTAACGAGCCGTTGCCGTCGTCAATAAACCACACATCGTATGTTTCTTGCCCGGGAACGGCATCCTGGCCACGCACAAGCTTGTCGCTGAACGGCGGTATTAAAAATTCCTGGTCTATTACCAACAGGCCCGTCAGCAGGAATGTAAGAAGAACTATCGGCACAATCACCCGCTTCAAACTGACTCCTGAAGCCATCACGGCCACTAACTCGTTAGAGCGTATCATTTTGCCCAGCGAAAATGCAGCTGCAACGACAGTTATCATCCCGGCAAAATCACGAAAGTAAAGCAAACTGTGCAGCCCGTAAAAGTTCAGTATATTTCCAACAACCGCAAAAGCACCAAGGTCGGCGTGCTCGGTAAATTCATCCAGATTCACGAACAAATCAATAATTATTCGCAAACCTATCAGCACGCAAAAGGCTATTGCATACCCAATCAGAAAATTCTTTGCAATATACTTGTCCAGTATCTTCATACCAATTCTCACATACCGCATCGTGTATATCGTTTAATTTTTCAACAGCTTTCGGTACATAATCACGGCTAACACGGATAAAAGAACCGGTGCAGCCCACATCAGCACTATACCTGAGCTTACCTGTGTATAGGGGTTCTTGGTAATATTTTTGCCCATCATTATGCAAACTATCAGCACCGCCGCAGGCACCGAACTTGCCCCAAAAGCGCTGAGCAAATGTCCGCCTTTTAAAATAATACCCAAACCAATGCCAATCATCATCAGCGCCACACAGCCTATTCCGAATACCAGCCGCGAATGCAGCTCGGCCTTTATATCAGCCAAAGTCTTTTGTATTTCTCTTTGAAGCTTATCTTGCAGCTTCTTCAATCTCGTGCTCGGCCCTTTCTGCAGTGCTGAGTCAATCGAAGCCGCACTGACAGTTTCCAGAACATCTGTGGTTACGAATTTATCTGTTACGGCCTTGGGGACAATTAAGCCGCGTATGATAACACGTTGAGCCAAACCCTCTGAGCCGTCCGCCTGCCGCCACGCCGGGCTGCGGAGGTCCATTGTCAAAGTTGGCGCAAATTTATCGCCTTCGATATGCAGCGAAGCCCTCGCACATCGCAGAGTACGCAAAGCCTTTTTGCTGGACGCATCGTATTCAATCACCACAACTTTGTCGGATAACTGCACTTGTTCTTCGTCTCGAACACTGCATTGACCTGCGGTAAACTCGACTAACTCCTGCCCGCTATGCAGCTTATAGAAACTGTTGGTATCCTCAGCGGCCTCTAAAGACGGTGAAGTGCCTTCGGAGACCCTGGATATCTTTTTGGCAATATCTTCTGCCAACAATTCTGTGGTAAATTGTGCGTAAGTATCGCGAGCTAATTTCGCAATCGGGTCAAAGCGCATCAGGTCAAGGCGAATCTTCTTTAGCTCGTCAATCTTCTTGAACTTTATATCATCGCCCATCAGCGAAGGGAACGGCACCGTCAGCGGCACCCATTCCGCAGAGAATGGCGCCTCGTCTTCAAGGCCCATTTGGTATATGTTATATGCTGTTATCTGTACTTCATTAAACCTCTCATGTGGGTCGAAGTTCACTTCGGCCCTTTCGGCAGTGATAATCTTTTTTATTTCAGCGCCTTTCGCCTCGGTAATAATCACCCCTGAAAGCGTATTGTTCCGCGGGTTAGCCAGGTCGGCGTAGATTCGGTACCGTCCGTCCGGCGGCACCTTATAGTAACCACCCCGTTGAATATTGCGGAAAAGTATCTGTTTTGCATCAGCCTTAAGAGATTTTTCCGCGCGGTGTACGAATACCGGCATCACGTGGAAACTCAAAATCAGATTTGCAATCGCCACTATAATCGCAAGAACCAGGCCCGGATAAACCAGTGTCAGCAGGCTTACTCCGCCTGCTTTGCAGGCATCAAGTTCATTATCGCTCGCAAATCGGCCGTAAACCAAAGTCGCCGCAAATAAAGCGGCCATCGGCAATACGAACGTCAGTGTTATCGGCAGAAAATAGCCCATAAGATGAACCACCTGCTGAGGACCCACGCCGTATTCCTGCACAGGCCGTAAAATACTGCCGAGGCTCAGCATCAGCGTTAAGGCCACCGCTGAAGGAACAAAAACCTTTATAAGCTCACGAAATATGTATCTATGCAGCGTAAAAACCATCTTTTAGCAATCACTACTTATTCGTTGGTATTTGGTCATCCGGCCTCTCATTTTCAATAATAAAGAGCACTTTGCAACAAAATTCTTCAACCGCCGTTCACCAAATCTTCTTCCGCTGAGCTTGTACCCTCGCAGGCGGGTATTCATCGCTTAAAAATCGGTCAACTTATTTTCTATTTGCGTCAAAAATAGATAATCCTTATAATAATGGTTACGCTCGCAAATTCAGCTTAAAAACGTTAATTCAGGAGTGATAAATGCTCAAGAATATAAATCATAAGCGCCTTTGTGCTCTCGTACTGCTGTGCACTTGCGCACTTTCTTGGGCTGATACAGTCGTCCTAAAAGAAGGCCAGAGTTTAACCGGCGATATCCTTGCGGAAAGAGAAACCCAGTTGATAATAGATGTCGGCGCAGCCGTCCTAACTATTCCGAAGGAAAAAATACTCGGATACCGGTACTCAAATACCCTCGAGGCCGGGGACATTGATGTCAACGGCTTGGATGTGAATGCCGATGAACCGCAGCCCCGGCGCGATGTGAGCAGCCGTTTATATCACACCGCAAATCTAAAAAAAACAACCATCGAAAAATGTGTGGAAGCATTCTCTGAAGCCGTCGTAAAAGTCTCAAGCCCAGCTGGGATGGGCTCAGGTTTCTTTATCAATGAAGAAGGATACCTGATAACTAATTATCACGTAATAGAAAAAGAAACAAAAATCGAAGTTACTATGTTCCAAAAAGTAAAGGACGGCTTCGAGAAAAAGAACTTCAAAAATGTCAAAATCGAAGCCATCAATCCTTTTATCGACCTGGCGCTATTGAAAGTCGAAGACCTCGGGGACACAAAGGTCAAATACGCATATCTGGGTGACATCGATAAAATCAAGGTGGGCGAAAAGGTCTTCGCCATCGGCAATCCGCTCGGCCTGGAGCGAACCGTCACCGATGGCGTCATCAGCACCATAAACAGAGCGTTTGAGGGCCTTGTTTATATCCAAACCAATGCCGATATTAATCCGGGTAATTCCGGTGGACCGTTATTTAATCTCGCAGGTGAGGTCATCGGTGTTGCCAATATGGGATATATATTCTTTGGCGGTCTTGGCTTTGCCATACCAGTCGATTACGTAAAGCATTTCATAGAGAACCGTGACGCCTTCATATATGACAAGGATAATCCCAACACCGGCTTCAAATACCTTCAGCCGGACCAAAGACGCAATAAAGCTGAGCCGAAATTCTTTGACCCGCTCGGAAATAATCCTGAAAAACAACAGACCACCAATGGGGTCAAAGACAAAGCCGTCCCTCGTCAATCATGAAGTGCATCTCGAACGAAATCTGAGATTATCGAAAGGTCTAAAGGTGAAACATGCCCCCCGGAACAGCTAATAATCGCATAAGGCAGAAATTCAATTGTGCTCTGATGCTTTTTTGTTGTTGCGCTCTTGGACTCTTGAGTCTCTCTGCTTCTGCCCGGGCTAAGGTGCTGCCCAGGACAGCTAAGTTGCTCCCTCCTGAAACTATCCTGTTGATGAATATTGACAATTTTCAGCAGCTAAAAACACAGTTTGAAAAAACCAGCCTTTACAAGTTTTACACAGACCCGGCAATGGCTGCTTTTGTCGACAACGCCAAGGCGAAATGGCGCGAAAAAATCCAAAAATTGGATGACAATGATATCTTTAAGGCGATTTTCGGTGCGGATGTATTGCCGCAGGGCAGAGTTGCTGCCGCTTTAGTGCTTAACCAACAGAGCAAAGATTTTAACGAGCCGCAGGTCGTGATAATAACCCAGTGGGGCGAAGGAATCGATAAAATCAAAGAAGCAATAGACAAAATGCTCAAAAAAAATATTGAAGTCGGCGGACACCAGAAAAGAAGTGAGGATTACCGCGGTGTCAGTATTGAAATAACAATCGACGAAGCCTCCACGACGCTGAATCACTGCTTTATTGACGACTCTTTTATAGCCGCTACGAATCTTGACCTTCTTAAATTTGTCATCGCACATATCAAAGGCGCCGCCAGCCCGGCGCTGGCTGGAGACAGCGACTACAACGCTGCTATGAAAACCGTCGGGCCTGGTCACGACATCGATTTTTACATCAACATAAAACAAATCATTAAAACAATACTCGCCGAAGACTCCGCCGGCGAAGCACATAAATGGACAGCCAATCTGGGCATTGATAACATCGCCGCTCTCGGCTGCTCAGTTGCCGTTGGCAGGAGTCCGGGTAATTCCGCTTCCGCCAAAGCCTTTCTCAAAATTAACGGCGCCAAAAAGGGAATTTGCAAAATGCTCGAGACCGAATCCGCCGGTTTTAACCCACCTCCATTTATTCCTGCATCGACCTATTCTGTAACATTTTTTAATCTGAATATTAAAAAGGCCTATGATGAGCTCTACAGCATTCTTTACAGTTTTAATCCCCAGTATGCTGCAATGATGCAGGCGATGGATTTGCCGGATAGTCCCGACGGTGAGCCGGGATTGAAATTGAAAAGTGATGTCATCAGTCACCTCGGCTCGCAAATTGTAATCTCTCAGAGCGTCAATAAGCCGTTCTCAAACACTTCAACCCCGGCAGAATCACTTATTGCTTTGGCTGTAAATGACCGCAAGACCATCGAAAAATCTCTCTCGCTTCTTCACAGCAAACTTTTAGCTGCGAATAATCCTGATGCCAGACGCGAGCTTCTCGGCCACACCATTTATCTGCTCGGCCCCTCGGCCCTGCCGTTTCTCCGTCCCGGCTTGACACCGATGCTCGCCCGCCGCACGTCTGGCGGACAGGCCCGCTCCGAATCAAACGCTCCACAAACACCCACATTGGCTTTTACCGTCACTGACACTCATCTGATTTTCGCAAGTGAGCCTGCTGTTGAGCGGGCTATCCGTGCTTTGAGCAGCGCCGATGCCTCACCAGTCGGCTCGGCAAAGTGGTTCACCTCCGCCAAATCAGCCGTCCCTTCGGTTGTCGGAATGGCGGCTTTGGAAGATAACGCCGCCTCCAGCGAAATTTTCTGGTGGATGGCAAAGCAAAGCGGCAAAGCGGCTGTCTCGGCTGGTCCGGCTGCGATTAAATTTGCCCCAGCGGGAATCAGCGAATTAGTTAATTTCGACCTTTTACCTCCGTTCGATGCTGTGCGTAAATATCTTGGCCTGTCAGTTTTTTATGGCATCAGCACACCGGAGGGCTTCTTTTTTGAATTCAAATATATTAGCCCGACTGAGCCATTGATTGTTGATGATTGATAATTGATTTTTTTTCATTATTCAGATAGTTTTTGTGTTTATTCGTGTTTATTTGTGGTTAATTAAAAACCAAATGGGAAACTTGATATGAAGGCAAACGACTTACGAGTGGGTATGGCCGTCACTTTCGATGGAAAGCTTTATATATGCGTTCAGGCAAAGCATGTAACTCCAGGCAACCTGCGGGCTTTCGTCCAAGCCAAGCTAAGATGCGTCGCAGATGGCGTCATAATCGAAAAACGTCTCCGCTCTACCGAAGAGCTGGAGCGGGCCTTTCTTGACCGCCGTGAGATGGAATATCTCTATTCCGATAGCTCTGGCCATATCCTTATGGATACACAGACCTACGACCAGACTACCGTCTCCGATGATTTAATTGGCGAATCGATAAAATTCTTCAAACCTAATACGTCTTTAACGACTCTGATATGCGATGGTAAAGTCGTGGCCATTGAGCTGCCCAAGGCCGTTGAATTGACCGTTACAGAAACAACGCCAATGCTAAAGGGAGCCACAGCAACAAATCAAATGAAGGAAGCCGTTCTCGAAACAGGCCTGAAAGTCCGCGTCCCCCCATTTATTAACGTCGGCGATGTTGTCCGAATCAGCACCGACGACGCCTCCTACCTCGCAAGAGCAAAATAAACCAACATGAGATAGTCTATTAACTTTGAAAAAAGGGATATTTCAAATACAGCCGAACTACTTTATGCTGTTTATTTGTCTTTCCACAATTTTGTATTTTTCAGCTTTCTTAGTGTATGACCTTATTGAGCGGATAGGTAATTATCCCCGATGCTCTGGCTCGCTTCAAAACCGGAACCAGCGACCGCTCGACTTTG
>Ga0315282_10002941_pt1 | contig 30872 bp, 22 predicted proteins | sample YL17G07_20_MG_FD_203693 | JGI IMG/M metagenome (GOLD analysis project Ga0315282, IMG submission 203693) | Sediment microbial communities from Yellowstone Lake, YNP, Wyoming, USA - YL17G07_20 | ecosystem: Environmental > Aquatic > Freshwater > Lake > Sediment | place: USA: Wyoming | collected... | reverse complement strand
GCCGATTGCAGGATCAATCATAACAGCCTCCCTTGGTCGAGGGTTTGTGTGACAACTTCCCTATCGACCCCGGGAGGCATATTTGTTAATATACCTTAAGGAAGCGCCATTATTGTGTGTCCCCGGAATCGGTCCTCCCCGGAATCGGTCCCGGGAACACAATTATCTCCTCCTGCCTCACTTCTTTGGCCCCGGCTTACGGCTGCTCCCAGTCCCGCCATGTGCGGATTTCTACCATGGACAAGCAGGCATGTCAATGGGAAAAGGGATCGCGCGCGGGGGAGGATCAGGGGTCCTGACGACAACTGTGTTGCGTGTCCATGGAATCAGTCACCCGGAATTGGTCATTTATACATATACCCGAGCGCCCTTGCCTGCTTCTCTGCCGTTGCCGGATCCAGCGTAGCGGGATCAGCCTTCGGCTTCTCCTCGGGAAGCGCCTTCATTGCTGCGTCAACAGATTCCTGGATGCGCGCCATGGTACCTTCGTCTGCCTTCACCTCGAAACGGCCCAACTGTTCATCGTACTTGAGATAGGGGCGCGCGGCAGTGTACCACGCGAGGAGTCGCTCGCGCCAGTGCGCCTGCGCGCGGGAGCTATAGGGTTCCAACCAAGTCCTGTCGTAGGCGCTGATGAGGGCTTTGCAGGTTTCGCGCTCCGCCGGAATAGCGAACACCTCGGCCAACCCCTTCTCATAGAAGGCGTAGCCGTTTTGGTAGCCCTTCTCATAGTTGGCGATCAGGTGCGCGAGGTCGCTGTTGCGATACGTGAGCGGATCATAGCCGCGGCGCAACTGGGCTACTCTGAAGGCGGTAACGTCCGGCTGGGCGATCAGATCGTCGAAGTCGTATCCGAAGTAGCGGTTAAGCCATCGGAGGATGGCGTTGTCACCCGGCGTAAGATTGGGGTCCTTCACCCACGCGTCAAGAAGGACAAGAGTGAACTCCGCGAATGTCTTCCCCTCCATATCCCTGCTCATCGCTGCCATGCCTCCCGGCTGGAGATATGGGGAACGTTCGTCGAGAGGCAACATGAACACCAGTCCGTATGCAAGTTCCGGATCTGCCTCCCCAATTGACAGCAGGGCTCGTATCGCACGCTCGTCGTTGAACTTAGAGAGCAGGATGATGGCCCATCGCCTCGCGCCGGTATCTTGTGCCCCGTCCTGGGCAAGGGCAATAAGGGGCTCGATCACGGGAGCTTTGCCGAGGTGTATTATTCTCTCATCGATGCAGTGCGGTGCGAAGAGGCTGATACGCCCGCTTGAAAGCTTCCGAACGCGGACCATGAGGTCCTTCTTGCGTCGCTCGCTCCGCGATATGTCATACAGGCGAAGCATATCGGCTTCAGAGAGAGGCGTCACCGAACCGTCGGCGCGTACGGACGCTTTCGCAAGAATCGCGGCCGCAGGGTCGAGGATGGATCGCGTCCAAAGGACGCCTGAGACAACGGTGAGCCCTACGGCGACCGCTGCAACTGCGATGAACAATCGCCGGTGACGCTTCGACCGTAACGTATCTGGAGAGTCCGGCGGTACCTGCACCTCTCATCTCCTATGAAGACCTCCTGCGCCAATACCGACTGCACGCTGAGGAATCAGTCAGGCGCGGTTCGGCTCTGAAGGTTACCGCGCGTGGGAGGGGAATTCAAGGCAAAAGGGGCGGCCGGAGGCCGCAGAGCAGGAGATCAGCGGAGCAGGTGAGCAGGTGACGGACGGCGACGGATGGGGCATTCGGGGGTCGCTGTGAACGCGTGGGCTGAAGCCCACCCTACAGGCGGCCTGCGGCCGCGGAGAGTGGAATCCCGACAATTCGGGAGTCAGTGGAGCAGTAGACAAAATCAAGAAGTGATTACCGGCGCAAGAGACGCGCCGTAAGGTGGACAGGCAGGAATGCCTGTCCTACTAATGGGGCGCGGCAAGCAGCGCCGCTACGTTTGAGCCCCGCAGACGCACATGCCGGAAGACGTGGTCACAGATGGCGGTGCGGCATGATTGATTCTAGGGCATGGTTTCCTACAATTGTGTATGAATTGCCGTGTCTGCCGACGGCGATGTAGGCATTTGATGAAAGGCGCTCATATGAAGACTCCAAGCGCATCCCACGCCCCTACCCGCCGCGAGAGGGAACTCGCACTTCTCTTCAACATCAGCCAGGCGCTTGATCGCAGTATGGACTTGCGGGACGTCGTCGGGCCGGTGCTGGGGGCGCTGGCGGATGAGATGGGGATGACGAGGGGCACGCTTACGCTCTTGAACCGTGAGACCGGAGAGATATCGATACAGGTGGCCCAGGGGCTCTCGCAGAGTCAGAAGGAGCGCGCGAGATACAGGGTCGGCGAGGGCGTGACGGGGAGGGTCATAGAGACGGGGCGCGCGGCGGTCGTGCCGAGGATTTCAGATGAGCCGCTCTTCCTCAATCGCACCGGCGCACGCAGGGGGATAGAGAAAAAGGATATCTCGTTTATCTGCGTGCCGATCAAGATCGGGAAGGAGACGGTCGGCGCGCTATCGGCGGATCGGCTATTCGCGAATGATGTTTCGCTCGAAGAGGACGTGCGCTTACTATCGATCATAGCCTCGATGATCGCGCAGGCGGTGCGCCTCAGGCAGGCTGTTGAGGAGGAGCGCCAGAGGCTCGTAGACGAGAACGCCCGCCTTCAGAACGAGCTGCGCGAGCGCTTCCGCCCGTCAAACATAATCGGCAACTCGAAAGCGATGCAGGCGGTGTACGACGCTATCGCGCAGGTGTCGAAGAGCGACACTACAGTCCTCATCAGGGGCGAGAGCGGCACGGGCAAGGAACTCGTGGCGCATGCCATCCACTACGGGAGTCTGCGCGCGCCGCGACCATTCATCAAGGTCAATCTCGCCGCGCTGCCGGAGAGTGTTATTGAAAGCGAGCTATTCGGCCACGAGAGGGGCGCGTTCACAGGGGCGGTCAAGGAACGCAAGGGGCGCTTCGAGCTCGCGGCGGGCGGCACGCTCTTTCTCGACGAGATTGGGGACCTCTCGGCGGCGCTGGAGGTGAAGCTCCTTCGCGTGCTGCAGGAGCGGGAGTTCGAGCGGGTGGGAGGCGCGGAAACCATCCCTGTCGACGTGCGCGTCATCGCGGCAACCAACCGCGACCTCGAGGAACTGGTTCGCGAGGGGCGCTTCAGGCAGGATCTCTACTACCGGCTCAACGTATTCCCCATCCACATTCCGCCGCTGCGCGAGCGTAAGACGGACATACTGCTTCTGGCGGACTACTTTGTCGGAAAGTATTCGAAGAGAAGCGGCAAGAACGTGCGCAGGATCTCTACGCCGGCGATAGACATGCTGATGAGTTATCACTGGCCGGGCAACGTGAGGGAGCTCGAGAACTGCATCGAGCGCGCGGTGCTTCTCTCGACCGATGACGTCATCCACGGCCACCACCTGCCCCCTACCCTTCAGACGGCCGAAGCAAGCGGCACGACGCACGCGGGCACCCTCGACGAGACGCTTGCCAACATCGAGCGCGAGCTCATCGTCGAAGCACTCAAGGATGCGCGCGGCAACATGGCCAAGGCCGCCAAGGCCCTCGGCGTCACAGAGCGGATCATGGGCTTGCGGCTTGCGAAGTACGAGATCGACTACAGGCGGTTTCGCGCGACGAGGTAAGGCGGCTGCCGCGTCCTGCATTGCCTCCCGGCGAGCGGCCACGACATTCTACATTCATGTAGCTTAATTGCTGCAATCATACCATGATGTTCTTTTGCCCAACGCAGGCAGACGGATTTGCCGCACGTGCTTGCGCTCGTATCCCGTTATAGGTCCATGTGTTACGTCGCGCATCTTCCGCGATTCGCCTTTTGGCACGCTTGTTGCGATACCCACTCCAGCACCGCGTTGCACCAACTGGTCTTCTGGAGAAGCAAGATGAGCTCTGCGATACGGGTACGGAGGTCACTGAGGATCGTAGCGGTGCTTCTGGTTCTTGCGTCGGCAGCGTCATCGGCCTGCGCGCAGAACGCGCCTGCCGCTTCCGTTATGCCGCCGACGGCTGCAGGTACCGCTACGCCGCCCGCGCCGAAGGTCAATACCGGCGATACCGCGTGGGTCCTGGCGAGCGCGGCGCTGGTGCTCCTCATGACCCCCGGTCTCGCGTTCTTCTACGGCGGCCTCGTCCGCCGCAAGAACGTCCTCTCTGTCCTCATGCAGTGCTTCATGGTAATCGCTCTCGTGACGATCCAGTGGGTCCTTTTCGGCTACAGCCTCGCGTTCGGTCCCGACGTAAAGGGAATCATCGGCGACCTGAGCTGGGTGGGACTTCGCGGCGTTGGCGGCGACCCATACCCCGCTTACTCCGCAACCATCCCACACCAGGTCTTCATGATATTCCAAGCCATGTTCGCGGTCATCACTCCCGCGCTCATCCTCGGAGCGTTCGCGGAGAGGATGCGGTTCTCGGCGTTTTGCCTCTTCATTCTTCTCTGGTCGACTTTCGTCTATGACCCGGTCGCCCACTGGGTTTGGGGCACAGGCGGGTTCCTCCGCAATATGGGCGCGCTTGACTTCGCCGGCGGCACCGTAGTGCACATCAACGCAGGCGTCGGCGCGCTTGTCGCAGCGCTCGTCCTCGGCAGGCGCCACGGCTACCCGCATAACGTCTCGCCGCCGCACAGCCTGCCGTTTGCGGTGCTCGGCGCGGGGCTTCTCTGGTTCGGATGGTTCGGTTTCAACGCAGGCAGCGCCCTTGGCGCCAACGCCCTCGCCGGCAACGCCTTCGTAACTACTCACGTCGCGACCGCCACCGCCGCGCTCACGTGGGCCGCGCTCGACTGGATGTTCAACTCCCGGGCAACTGTTCTCGGCATCATAAGCGGCGCCGTCGCCGGCCTCGTCGCGATCACGCCCGCGTGCGGTTTCGTTACGCCGATGGGATCAATCGCGGTCGGCCTCGGAGCGGGCGCGTTCTGCTATCTTGCAGTGTCGTTCGTCAAGGCCCGTCTCGGCTACGACGATACGCTGGACGCCTTCGGGGTCCACGGCATCGGCGGAATCTGGGGCGCCATCGCCACGGGGGTATTCGCTACGAAGCTCGTCAATAGCGCCGGAGCCGATGGCTTTCTGTACGGCAACCCTGCTCAGCTCTGGATCCAGGCAAAGGCGGTCGTCGTCACGCTTGCGTTCTCATTCGTCGCAACACTCGTTGTTCTCAAGGCCGTCGACATGGTTGTGGGGCTTCGCGTGAGCGAGCAGGAGGAGCGCATCGGCCTCGACCTTTCGCAGCATCGCGAGGCGGGCTACACGATACTGGAATAAGAGGGAGTACGGGCATAGCGTGCGGCCCCTGCACGGATTGGCCGACCAGGGCAGTCGATGGCGCGTGCTCTACGGAAAGGTAGTATTTTATCAGGAATCCTACCTAATGGTAGCTTTCTTGCCGCGGTCAGCATGTGCCTTCAGTCGCCCCATCGCCATAAGCCATGTGTATACAAGGCATTGTGATCGAGGCGCCTGGAAGACACTCATTGGCACGTTGCTTGCTACTGAAATACAGTTTCATTGCTTACTTACGGAGGATCTCCAATGGCAGCAGGCAAGCTCTACGCGGTGGTGACGCTTCTGGCTCTCGTTACGCTCGCGTCAGTAGTTGTGTTCGCCCAGAGCCCGTCACCGCCCACGGCGGTTATCATCGACAAGGACGCCTCCGCGCCAGCGGCACCTGCCGGCGCCGCCGCAATAAGCGCAGGCGATACCGCGTGGGTGCTCATGAGCGCCGCGCTCGTACTCTTCATGATGCCGGGGCTCGCGTTCTTCTATGGCGGCCTCGTCCGCAGAAAGAATATCCTTTCCATTCTCATGCAGTGCTTCATGACTATGGCGCTTGTCAGCATGCAGTGGGTGCTGTTCGGCTACAGCCTTGCGTTCGGCCCGGATGTCAAGGGGCTCATAGGCAACCTGAGCTGGGCGGGGCTCAATGGCGTGGGCCTCTCCCCTTACCCTGCCTATTCTGCAACGATCCCTCACCAAGCGTTCATGATCTTCCAGGCGATGTTTGCGATCATAACCCCGGCGCTCATCCTCGGCGCATTTGCGGAGAGGATGAAGTTCAGCGCGTTCTGTCTGTTCACCGTTCTGTGGTCGACGCTCGTGTATGACCCGGTCGCCCATTGGATGTGGGGCGTCGGAGGGTTCCTGCGTGAGATGGGGGCTATCGACTTCGCGGGCGGCACGGTAGTCCATATTAACGCCGGACTCGGCGCGCTCGCGGCGGCACTCGTTCTTGGCCGCCGACAGGGCTACCCACACAACGTCTCGCCGCCGCACAATTTGCCATTCGCGGTGCTCGGAGCGGGGCTGCTCTGGTTCGGATGGTTCGGGTTCAATGCCGGCAGCGCCCTCGGCGCAAACGGCGTGGCTGTGAGCGCTTTCGTCGCTACGCACATGGCGGCGGCGGCTGCGGGAATGACATGGGCGCTTCTCGACTGGATGTTTAACCGGCGGCCTACGATCCTCGGCATCATCAGCGGCGCCGTCGCGGGTCTTGCAGCCGTTACTCAGGCTTCCGGGTTCGTCACCCCCAGCGGCGCTATTGTGATCGGCATAGTCGCCGCGATCCTTTGCTATGTCGCGGTCGCATTCGTGAAGGCGAGGCTTGGCTACGATGATTCGCTCGACGCCTTCGGCGTTCACGGCGTAGGGGGTATCTGGGGCGCGCTTGCCACGGGGCTTTTCGCGACCAAGGCCGTTAACGCATCAGGCGCCAACGGCCTTTTCTACGGCAACCCCCTGCAACTATGGATACAGTTCAAGGCCGTCGCCATTACGGCGGTATTTTCCTTCGTGGCTACGATCGTGCTTCTCAAGACCGTTGACGTTTTCGTCGGCATACGCGTCAGCGAACACGAGGAGCGCATCGGCCTCGACCTTTCTCAGCACCGCGAGGCAGGCTACACCATACTGGAATAACCGGAGAAATCCCTGATGAAATACATAGTCGCAATCATCCAACCCGACCGGCTCGATCACGTCCTCGATCTCTTGACCGAGAAGGAAATCCATCTCGTGACGGTCTCGACCGTCCTCGGCCGCGGCCGCCAGAAGGGCGTCGCCGAGGTGTATCGCAGCCACAAGGAAGCCGGCAACCTCCTCAAGAAGGTCAAGCTCGAGATAGCGGTCAATGAGGATTACGTAGAACCGACAATCGCGGCCATCACCCAGGGCGGCCGCACAGGCCACGTCGGCGACGGCAAGATATTCGTTCTCGACCTCCAGGGGTGTATCCGCATCAGGACGGGGGAGACTGGCAGCGTAGCTATAGGCTGATCGTCTGGTCTGTGTCACACACCCCCTGCAGGGAAATGGAGCGTCCTCCGCTTTCACCGGAGCATGGCCCCCGCGCGTGCGGGAACGCTGCATTGTTTTGAAGTGTCACACCGCTACAAGAACGCGCATCCCGGGATAGCCATCCCGCGTCATCCCTGCGCGCTCAACCATTTGGGCGCCTGGCGGCATAGGCGCGGCGGTGAAAGGAGCAGGCTATGAGCGACGCAATTCACAGGCGCGATCTCATGAAGATGGCCGGCATGGGAAGCCTTATCTTCGTATCCGGGCTTGGCCGCGTTTCAGCGGCAGAAGCGCCAAAGACACCCGACGAGGGATTCACATTTCTCCAACTCACCGACACACACATCGGTTTCAACGACCCGAAGATAAACCCGGACTTCGCCGGCACGCTCTCGAAGGCAATCGCATCGATCAACAAGATGGATCCCAAGCCGGACTTTGTCATCTTCACCGGCGACCTGAGCCACAACACCGATGACGACAAGGAGCGTAGGTCGCGCCTCGCGGATTTCAGGGAGATCGTGAAGCCCCTATCCATTAAGGACGTTCACTATATGCCCGGCGAGCACGATGCGGGACTGGACAACGGCGAGGCATGGCACGAGGCCTTTGGCAAGTCCATCTACACCTTCGAGTACAAGGGCGTTCATTTCATCGCGCTCGATAACGTTTCCGATCCGCGCGTGCAGCTCGGCGACGACCAGCTCCAGTGGCTTTCAGCCGACCTCGCAAAGCAGGGTAAGGACGCGCCTATCGTCGTCTTTACGCACCGGCCGCTCTTCGACCTGTACCCTGTGTGGGACTGGTACACGCGCGACGGGGCCAAAGCAATCGACATCCTCATGCCCTACAGCAATGTGACTGTTTTCTATGGCCACATCCATCAGGTAAACTATCACATGGAGGGGCACATACCGCTGCACGCCGGCAATTCGCTTATGTTCCCGCTGCCCGCCAAGGGCTCGCAGCCGCAGCGCGCGCCGGTCCCGTGGGATGCCGCCCACCCCTACGAACATCTCAGCTATCGCCGCGCCGAAGCAAGGGGCAAGACGACCATGGGCTACGCACTTGTGGAATACCCGATGGCAGCCATCGCCGCAGGCAAGCTCGCCCCGGAGCCTGAGCCTGCCATGGAATCAACCGCCGCTGAGGCAGCGCCCAAAGCGGGAGCAGCGCCCCAGGCAGCCTCCGGGCCGAAGGAGCAGGTCATTGAGGTCACGGCGAAGCGCTTCGAGTTCAATCCCAAGGAAATAACAGTGAAACAGGGCACGCCCGTGCTTCTCAAGCTCACTTCCCTGGATCGCCTGCACGGCTTCAATTGCCCCGATCTCGGCATACGCTCGGATATAGAGCCCGGCAAGGTAAACGAACTGCGCTTTACCCCAACCAAGGCCGGTACCTTCACCTTCTTCTGCGACGTCTACTGCGGCAGCGGGCATGGGGGCATGAACGGGAAAATCATCGTGACGCCGTAGAGGCGACTCGACGAGTCGCCCTTGCCGGGACGCGGGGTCCGCGTCGTGCCATCACGGGCCGTGCTTTCTCTTGTGCCCGCAGCCTCCATGCATACAATTTCTTCCTTTGTCCCAGTTCGGGAATCTTCTTTGGAGGCTGCAATGTCCAAGCGCGTTCTGAAAGTCGCGGTCACCGGTCTCGGCGTATCGTGGGAAGCATATCTCAAGGAATACGTCGCAGCGCCGGAGACCGAACTGGTTCTCCTTCACGACATTAACGGCGAGTGGGCCGAGAAGGTCTCAAAGGAATACGGCGGCATCCCCTGGACGACCGACTACAATGACGTTCTGCGCTCGGACGTGGACTTCGTCGACGTAAGTACCCCTAACCACATCCATGCCGACCAGACTGTCGCGGCACTCGAAGCGGGCAAGCACGTCCTCTGCCAGAAACCCATGGCCCCTACCGTCGCCGACTGCCGCCGCATGGTCGAGGCCGCGAAACGCACCGGCAAGACCCTCGGGATGTTCATGTGCATGCTCGGCATGCCGATCGTAGGCGATCTGAAGCGCATGGTACGCGAAGGCTTGTTGGGCCAGATCGCTTCGATCCATGTGCGCGCCGCGCATCGCGCCCCCTTCCTTGACAAGGGCAAACACGGCTGGCGTGCGAGTGCCAGGAACATCGGCGGCGGCTCCTTCATGCAGCTCGGCGTCCACCACATCAATTTCATTCAGTACGTTCTCGAAGACGAGATCGTCTCGGTCGCAGGCTACGCGAAGAACCTCTACTGCCATCACAGCCTCGAGGGTGAGGACGTCGTCGGCGCCGCCGGCGAGCTCAAGTCCGGCTCGGTCATCACCATGGAGAGCGGGTATTCGAGCGCCGGCACTTCGACCGAGATTTACGGCACCAAGGGGCACTTCGTAATGCGCAATGACTGCATCTTCCTCGAACTGCCGGAAGACTTCCAGGGCCGCATACTCTCGTACAAGCGCCCCGCCGGGGATTACCCCGTTGTCCGCATCGACACGAAGGATATCCACCCCGCGATACAGGAACTTGAAAAGGAAACCAACATGAACCGCGCGTTCGCCCGCGCGATCCTCGCCGGCGAGCCGGCGCCCCAGCCGGGGGAGATCGGCATGCGCGACGTGGCAATATGCCAGGCGATATACCGTTCGGCCGAAACAGGAAGACGCGTGGCCGTGCAGGAGATGCTCAAAGGATAGGTCACCGGGGTAGACGGCTTAAGCTTGCAGCATCCGCAGCAATGAGACGATCAACCGGCCGCGCGGACGAGAGCCAGCGCCGCCGCCAGAAGAACGACTGCCGCCGCAATTGCTGCGATGATCGCTTTGAGTCGATCTATTCGCACTGATACCTCCGCTATACGAACCAGAATCGCTCGTCGTGAATCCGGCCGCCCTTCACCCCTGCGCATTTGAGGGCTTCTATAGCCATATCGGTGAGCGCTTTGGGGGCACAGATGTAGTAGGCTTTCTCCGTGGCCCCGGGACCGATGAAATTCAGCAGTCTCTGACCATCGAGGCGCCCCTTCTCGCCTTTCCATTCGCCGCCGGGTTTGCTCAAGACGTGGACGACCTTCAGGCGCGGCGAAGAGCCTTGCGCGATCTCGTCAAGCTCTCTTCTGAAGGCGATGTCCGCCTTGTCGCGATTGGCATAGATGAGCAGGACGTCCTTGTCCGCGCGCGTATCAGCCATATGCCTGAGCATCGCCCGCAGCGGCGTGATCCCGATCCCGCCCGCGATGAAAACGAGATCCTTTTCGTCCGGATGCAGCGCGTAGGAGAACCGGCCATACGGCCCCTGCACCGCCACCGTGTCTCCGGGCCTCGTCTGCCCCATCGTCCTCGTGAAATCGCCCGACTCCTTGATGCTCGATGCGATTGATCCCTTCTCCGTCGGGCTCGACGAGATAGTAAAGTTATGCTCCTCAACCGGCAGGCCGGGAGCCCGATAAAAGATCAGGAAATGGAACTGCCCCGGCAGGTATGCGTATGGCGCGCTCCCTGCGGGCGCGGCCATTCTGACTGTCCAGACCGTCGGCGTCTCCGGCCTCACATCAGTAACAGTGTACCTGTGCGAGCGATTCCACAGAAACCTCGCCACTCTGTTGAACGCGTAGGCGCCAAGAGCTGCCACGAGTAGCACCAGCCACAAGAGCCTCATCGGTCGGTTTTCCAGGTCGGGACCTATGAGCCTGCTGTGAGCGAAGCCGATGCCAAGTATCACGAGCGCGAGGCCGTTATGCAGCTTGAGCCACTGCTGGAATCCAAGCCCTATCCCGGCGCGGTATACCGACACGAGCGCCTGTGCCAAGAGCGCCACAAGCGCGCCACGCCCGAGCCAGACCAGCGCCCCGGCTCTGGGGCCAAATAGCAGACCCGCGTCCCGCGCCCCTGCCGCAAGCAGCACGGGGTGACAGACGAGAAGACATGCGGCGAAGATGCCCATCGCGACGTGGAACCGGTATACCATGTCGAGGCCAAAGGCCCGCGAGACCCATTTGAGCCTCGCCGAAAGCACGAACTGCATCGCGATGACCGCGAATGCGACAAGGCCGAAGTGCAATCCCAGCATCGTAGTAGCGTCATCATCGCTCTTCGGCTGGACGATCAATGCGACTACGAGCGGCAGCATGACTACCAGGGCGTAGGCCGCGATGAGCGCTGCCGCGCGCATAGTCGGCCTGGGAGTCGCCAGTCTCTGTTTCAACACCGGCTCCCTTCACAAACATGCTTGCTATATTGGATTTCTCCCCTGCTTGCGATATCGGCCATAGACCGCCGATATTGCACTCTATGTTCCGCCAAACGTGTTGAATGGCGTTGCAGTGCGCGGTAAGATACTTGTTTGGCTTGACACACCGGCCCGGGCGCTACGGCTCTTGTAAGAGGATGTACTATGGCCATCGACACACGAACCATCCCCATTATCGACACCCACGAGCACATTGCGCGCATCTACGCATGGAAGCCGGAGGACATCGGCCTCCTGCATGTGCTCCTGGAGAATCACTACCTCATGGCCGACGTCGCCTCCGCTGAAGCGAGTGCCGCAGGCGCGGAATGGAATGATCCCGACAAGGGGCTCATGCCGCTCGTCGCGCTTATGGCCGCCGGCGGAAAGTTGCCCCAGGACAAGGAAACCGAGGCCGTCGAGTGGCTCATCGACAGGCTGCCCCTTGTGGCGCAGACCTCCGATTGGAAGTCCGAACAGATTGCGCTTCATGACCTTTTCGGCCTCAACGATTACCTTCTGACGCGCGAGAACTGGCGCGCGGTCGACGAGCGCGTGCGCGAGCGCTATCGCGACCGCGAAGCATGGTACAAGGAGGTTTTCGAGCGCGCCAATATCAAGACCCTCCTTTGGTGCTACGGCGCGCCCCTCTTCACCGGTCCATGCCGCGCCGTCCTCAACCTCGGCGACTTCACCGTGCGCCAGCGCGGCGGAGCGAAGAACTTCGAGACGCTCAAGACCGTGTTCGCCGATTGGTTCAAAGGGAAGGTTGACGAGCTCAGGCCCGCTTCGCTCAAGGTCGGCACCGCCTATGGTCGCGACATCGCCATACCGCAGCGCTCAGGCAAGGAGGCCGACGTAGCGCTCCTGGCAATGAACTCCAACCAGGTACTCAATACCTCGGTTGCGGTAACCGATTTCATTCACGACCTCGCGGCCGATGCCTGCGCCGAGAAGGGGCTGCCGATGCAGATACACACCGGCTACCTCGCCGGCAACACCTACGAAAACGATCTCCACAAGACCTACGCCGCGAGGATGGAACATTTCCTCGCGAGGCACCCGAAGACCCGGTTCGACATCTTCCACGGCAGCTTCCCCCAGTGGGGTGAAGTGCTCACGCTCGCGCGTCATTATCCAAACGTCTACGTCAACATGTGCTGGGTGCCGAGTACCTCCGAATCGATCGCCGAGGCCATGCTGGCCGCCGCGCTCGATGCCGTCCCCGTGAACAAGATCATGTACGGCGGGGACGCGCATTCGCCCGAGATGGCCTATGGCATAGCGCAACTCTTCCGCGGCGTCGTCGAGCGCGTCCTGGCGAAGAGGGATTGCCCGGACAGCGTCAGGACACAAGCCGCCGAGTGGATCCTCTGGCGAACCGCTTCCCAGCTCTACCATATAGAGGTCTGACAGCGGCGACTCGCGCCCGCCTTACGCGTCCACAGGAACGACAGGCTGCCCTATGGTCGATCACGGCAACACAAACGCGCCAAGCCAACGCGCCCCTGTCTCGCGGCTCCGGCATGCATTCGCCGGCACGTGTCTCGCCCTGTCGATAGTCACATCGCTGGCCCTCGCCGCGCTCTTCCGCAACCATGCTCCCGACCTTGTCCTGTATTACGTTACTTACCGGCCGGCGTGGGTCTGGTTTGCACTGATGCTCCCCTTCGCAATCTTCGCCTTCTTCGGCGCCAAGCGCTCATGGTCGTTCATCGCGGTCGGCGTGTGGCTTGTCTGTCTCGCACTCTCGGAAGAGGCAATGCCGCTCCTGCGGGCAGTCGACCAGCGCGCTCACAGCGATTTCGATGCGCTCCATGCCGCCGGCCCCACGACCGGCAAAGCCGCCTTCCGCGTCGCCACGTGGAACATCCACGGCAGGCACGAGACCGTCGATGAGGAGCTCGCCCTTCTCGGCCGCTACGACCCTGATGTGGTCTGCCTGCAGGAAGTCCCGCGCAACCGCATCGTGCCCGATGCGATGCTGCGCTCCGAAAAGTTCAGTGCGTTCCATTTCGTTCACATAGTGAACTGCGCCGTCATGAGCCGCTTCCCAGTCGAAGACGTGTCGGTTCGCCTTCTCCCCCGCTCGCGCGGACACGTCGTAAGGATAAGCTTCGCCCCGGGCCTTACGGCCATGCTCGTTAACGTCCACATGCCTCCTGCGGCCCTCGTGGCCCAGATCTGGCCGCGGAGAGGCTGGACTCGCCTGGAAGGCCAGGCGGAACTCCTCCGCAGGCAATTCATGGACCTCGGCGAAGTCGCGCGTCTCTGGGCGGGCGTGACGCCCGTGCTCGTCGTCGGCGATTTCAATGCCCCGGGCAACTACGATGCCGTCCGCAGCGGTCTCGATCCCCTCCGCGACACATTCCTTCTCGCCGGCCACGGCTGGGGCAAGACGTTCTCCGCCGCCATTCCCGCCTCACGCATCGATATGATCTACGCCTCTCAGGCCTTCGAAGCCGTTGACTGCCGCGCCCTCCCTCGCGGCCCAAGCGATCACCGCGCCGTCATCGCCGATCTTGTGCTTCAGCCCGCGCAGGAGAGCGGCGATGCTGTGTCCACAGAAAGCGCGGCGCGTTAGCCGCCTTGCAGAGTACCTTCTATCGCTCGGCGCGCCCGCTCAGTACAATTCCTGTGCACATTGGCCATTGCCCGGACCCTTCGGAGCCAGCCATGAAAGACGAATTGACCGACGGCAGAGTTCGTCTTCGCCGCTACAGGGATGAAGACGTTCAAGCCCTTTTCGCCGCCGCGACCGAGTCCATAGACCACATGCGCCCCTGGATGCCCTGGTGCCACAAGGGATACACGATGGAGGAGTCGCGCCAGTGGGTTGAGATTAATCCGGTGAATTGGGGAAAAGGTTCGGCCTACGACTTCGTCATCGAAGACGCATCAACCGCCGCCTTCGTCGGCGGCTGCGGCCTCAACGACATCGATCTCAGGAACAAGCGCGCCAACCTCGGCTACTGGGTGCGCGCATCGCGCATCGGCGAAGGCTTCGCTCCCGCCGCGACCCTCCTTCTCGCCCGCTGGGCCTTGGAGGAACTGGCCTTGAGGCGCGTAGAGATCCTTGTTGCCGTCGGCAACTCCCGCAGCCTCCGCGTCGCCGAGAAGGTCGGCGCCACAAGGGAAGGCATTCTCCGCAATCGCCTCGTGCTATGCGACGAGACTCACGATGCCGTCATGCATTCGCTCATCCCCGCCGACCTCGGCCTGATATAACGAAGCCGCCAGCTTTCCATTGGCGCCATTTCCCCTCTCCCTCTGGGAGAGGGCAAGGGTGAGGGCCGTGCTGCCCTGCGGTCACGACATTTCGCCACGCCGATGTGCCAACCACCTGTGCATCAGCCCAATAGCGCCTTCGTGTCTCTCGTGCGATTGACACTCCTCGCGCCCCTCATAGAATTCATCCCGTGTGCGCGTAAACGCGCCGCCCCGGCTGCGGACGAGGAGCCTATGATTCTGGAGCGTAAGCCTGGCAAGGGATTCAACGCCCTCACAGTCCTCATCGGCCTGTCGCTCCTGTCATTCTGGATCTACTTCGCTGCGCGCATCACCGCGCACCCCAATCTCCAGGCGCCGCACGCCGTGCTTCTCTTCGGCTTCGGCGCGATCTTTACCCTCTTTGTTGTGAAGGTCGCCTGCGCGGAACCCGCGGCAATCCTCGCATCCGTTTCAGGCGTCATTGTCGGCGTCGTCGCTTACAGCCTTCTCGGCCCGCCGCAATACCCGCTCTTCAAAGCGCTCTTCTTCCTCGGCCCCGCGGCCATCATCGGCGTGCCGCTCTTTTTTGCGTTGCGCAGGATTCTTCCACGCCGCCTCTCGCTTCACGGCGAAGAGCTCGCGGTAGTCTACACGATTGTCATAATCGGCACGGCCACCGCCTTCATCACCCGCTCAACCTTCCAGGCGGCCGAGACGCTCTGGCGTCCGGAGTTCCGCCTTGAGAAGTGGATTCCCCCACACTTTCTCCCCGCGCCTGGCGCGCGCGACGATGTGAGCATCGCTGCTAAAACGAACATGGCCGCAGCGTCGCCGGCCTCGCGGGCTGATGCTACCACTTATGTCGAGAAAGGCGCCCGCAAGGGGCTCTTCGAAGGCCGCGCAAAGACGCCATGGTGGTCATGGTACCTTACCGGCTTTGGCCGCTACCGGCCGCTCGCGGACTGGACGTTCCCGGCGGTCTTCTGGACGATACTGCTCCTGACGGTCGAGTTCTTCTTCCTCTTCCTCGCGCTCGCCTTCCGCAAACGCTGGGTCGAGGAAGAGCGCTACCCGTTCCCCATGGCCCAGATGCCGCTCTCGTTCATCGGCGAGGCTGAGAACCCCTCAGCGGCGTCGCCCCGCATAGCCCGTACCCGGTGGATCGCATTCGCAACCGGCCTCGCCTTGTGCGCTGTTGCCATCTTCTCCGTCGCGCCAACCGATTCGCGCGAGATCGTACCCGCGCGCTATTTCCTCATCGACTCGATAAACCCGCGCATCAATCTCACAGGCTACGCCTTCGCCCCGCAATTCGCCTCTATCGTCTGGCTTGAGCCTTTCTCACTCCTGATCCTGCTCTTTGCTCCCATCGATGTCCTGTTCACCGCGCTCGTAACGTTTTTCGGCATACAGGTTGTCGTCTATTGGGGGTTCCAGATGCTCACCCAATACGCCGGCATCGCTCCGGACATCAACTTCCTCAACCGCGGTCTCGGCTTTGGCGGCGCTGCGGGCCTTGCGTTCTGGACCCTCGTCTTCCAGTGGGGCGAGATCGGCCGCCTCTTCACAGCCTTCGCCCGCCGCGCGCGAAGCGTCGCGGAATCGCCCCTCCTCAACATGCGAAACGCCCTGCTCGTCCTCTGGGCCGCCGCGATGATCTGGTCTATCTGGGTCTATCCGGCCATCTACGGCCCCGCGCTCACGCCGCCCATGCGATGGCTGCTCCTCTTTGGCACCGTGCTTTTCATCCTCTACTTCATCCTCTCCTCGCGCCGCCAGGCTCTTGACCCTTCCGACCGCGAACCCATCGGCGCGCGAAGCCTGTTCCTTCTCCTCTCCGCAACCGGTCTCTCGTTCATCGCGCTCACCCTCCCGCCCACAAGCGCCGGCCTCGTCGTCGGAAGCGCGTTCGTCATCTTCGTCTATGCCTTCGCAGGCATGCGCGCCCGCGGCGAGATGCCGATGAACAACTATGAGGTCTACGACCAGGCGCGGGTCGATGCCGCCATCCAAGGGCGCTATACCCCCGGCCCCTCGGACCCCTCGCTCGGCATCGCCGCCCCTCAGAACCACTGGTGGAACACTCCGCCGGGCCTCATCAGCCATTTGTACACGTGGGAGTTCGGGAGTTACTACAAGCGCTGGGCGCCGCACAATTCCTTCCTCGACACCTTCAAGATCGGCCACGAGACCGGCACGACAGCCTCCGATATCCTCAAGGCCCTTGTCCTCGCGATGGTCGTGGCGGCGGTCGCGACGCCGATCCTCACGATCCATCTCTCATACGTGTACGGCCTCGGCGGTGTCAATCTCCCGATGTATTACTACGAGGAGTATATGAGCGCGACGGGGCATGCGATGACGTTCGGCTCGACGCTCAACCATCCGCCGAATCACTTCGACGATTCGCCTATCTACGTCTGGCCGGTCGTGGCGTTCTTCGCCATGGGAGTGATGGTCTACATGCGGCGCGAGTACGTGTGGTTTCCGTTTCACCCGATCGGATTTCTCGTCGGCGCCTGGCTGTGGCAGCCGTTCGCCGGCGTTAGCGACATGTGGTTTACCTTCCTCGTCGCATGGCTACTCAAGCGCTCGCTCTTCAAATGGTTCGGCATCCGCTTCTTCCGCGACAAGGTCCAGCCCTTCCTCGTCTTCATAATCATGGGCATGGTCCTCGGCATCCTCATCTACGTCCTGCGCTTCGCCCTCCAATACAACATCGGCATCCGCAAGTGGGGGTAACCGCCGTACACGCTAACAGCCAAATGCGTTTTCCCTCTCCCTCTGGGAGAGGGTCAGGGTGAGGGTCCCTTCACACTCTTCACACCCTTCTCACTCTTCACACTCTCACGCGCCGTCTACGCCTTCACGCGCGCCACAAACGTATCCGCCAGCTTCCTCAGATCCCTGATTTGCCCTTCGGTCAGCGCGTTGTCCACTTCCTTCTTCATCATTTCCGTCGCCATCTCCTCCGCCCGCTCCTCCATCCTCCTGCAGCCCCTCTCATTCCACGTATCGCGCCTCTCGCGGAAGAGCACCTGCGGCATGAAGAACTCCGTGCGGAAGTTCTCGAACGTATGCATCTGGTCGAGAAACGACCCCGCGATCCCGACCGTCCTCGTCACGTCGAGCGCGAGCGTTTCTTTGGTCACAGTCACGTCGCGCAGAAACCGCTTCGCGAACGAGATCATCTCGTTATCGATAACCGCCTGCGCAGGCGATATGCTTATTTCCGATTCGAGCTGCCCCAGCCCCCATATAGCGCTCACGCCGCACTGCATGTGCGTGAGCCAGCCGCACATCTTCTCGAGCGCGGTCTGCGAATCCGTGCACATCGATTCCGTCGAGACCCACGACGCTGACGGCAGCCCGTAATAGCGCCCCATGAGCGCCGCGTATTTCGCGTAGAGAGCGTTTTCAGGCCCGCCCGTGACCGCTATCGCCGTTCGCATGTCAAACGTGTGCGCGAGGCCGAGGTTGTGTATCACCGGCCGCCCCGGCTCCAGTATCTCGTTTATCACTATCCCGGCGAGTATCTCTGCGTTGCCCACCGCGAGAGATCCGGCCAGAGTCACCGGCCCCGACACGCCAGCCATCGGCTCCCCGTTCACAGTCGCAGGAATCCCATGCCCCGCGGTCCTCGCGTATATCTCCAGCGCAAGCTTCGTCCACCTCAGCGGCCCGTGCGCGGTAAACCCCACGCTGAACCAGGGGTACTCGCCCACGACCTTCCTCATCTCGACCATCACGTCCGCCCCTTCCGGCGAAAACGACAGCGGCCGCAGGTGCTTCGACGAGCTCTCCGCCATAATCGCGAGTCCTACCGCGTCGCGCGCCGGCGGCGGCACGTCGTCAAGCGCCATCGCGAAAATCACGTTGACGTTGTCAAGTTGATCCAGAAGCCGCGACATGTCGGCCATATCGCGCGTCGTGAACGGGCGATACTCGCCTGCGTGATTGAGGTTCAAGCCCGGGCATGACCAGATTGTCGGCGCCGAAGTCGCCGACATCATCGTCTTCTCGCCGCGGCGGTTTGTGATCGCGAACTCCTTCGGCGCGAGTGCGAGATACTCCCTCACCATCTTGCGCGGCAGCTTCACCACCTGCGCGCTACGCCCCGCCTTCGCGCCGTGCTTCAGAAGCATCTCGACTATCGCGTCATGCTCGATCCTCACCCCCGGATCCTCGAGTAGCGACAGCGACGCCTCATCGATCTCCTGTGCAACGCCCATCTCCGGCGCAGCCGGTTTCACTTCACTTCCGTTCTTCCTCTTTGCCACGGACGACTCCCTGAAACGTTAGTTCTTTCGACAACACATCCGCCGCAGTATGCTACCAGTCACTCCTGATTCTGCAATAGCCAAGCCTTCCTTTCGCACCTTTCGCACCTTTCGCACGTTGCGTGTTCGCCGTATAATCCCCCTATCACGAACAACGCCCGAGGCACCAATGACCCATCGCGAACGTATGTTAAGCGCGATTGCCGGCGCGCCCCTCGACCGCCTCCCCTGGGCGCCGCGGCTCGATCTCTGGTACAAGGCAAACAAACTCGCCGGCACGCTGCCCCCACGGTTTCGCAACGCTTCGCTAATGGAAATCGTCGACTTCTTCGACTGGGGTTTCCACGCCGTCGTCCCCGACTTCCGCGACCTCCGTGGTCCCAATGATGACGTCGACCGCGGCCTCGGCATCTACAACCTCCACATGATGCCGTACCGCACGATTCTGGAGGGCGTCTCGCGCGAAGTCCACACCAACGGCGACCGCATCCGCGTCACATGGCACACCCCGAAGGGCTCCGTCGCCGCCACTTTCGTCTACACCGACGCCATGCGCCGCGCGGGAATCACGATCACTCACCTGGAGGAGCAGGCATTCAAGGGCTCCCGCGACTATGCCCCTCTCCAATTCATCTTCGAGAACGCGCGCGTCGAGCCCAACTACGACGGCTACGCCGCCTTCGCCCGCACAATCGGCGACCGTGGCCTTGCCGTGGGCTGGATCAACGGCGCAGGTTCTCCTATGCACCTTATCCAGCGCGAATTGATGCCGCTCGACCTCTTCTTCTTCGAGATGCACGATCATCCCAAGGAGCTTGCCGCCCTTGCTGACGCCATCGGCTCCTGCTGGCGCCGCATGCTCGCCGTCGCCGCAGCTTCGCCCGCAGAAGTCCTCTTCCTCGGCGGCAACTACGACGCCATGATCACCTATCCGCCGTTCTTCGCCGAGCATATAGAGCCATGGCTCAAGAGTTTCGCCGACGACCTCCATTCGCGCGGCAAGTATCTATTGACTCACACCGACGGCGAAAACGATGGTCTCCTCGATCACTACCTCTCCGCCCGCATCGACGTCGCCGACTCCGTATGCCCCTCGCCTATGACGCGCCTCACCCTGAAGCAGGTCCACGACGCCTTCGCCGGCCGTATAACCATCATGGGCGGCGTCCCTTCTGTCTCGCTTCTTCCCTCCTCCATGCCCGACCGCGAGTTCGACGGTTTTCTGGACCGATTCTTCGCCGACCTCGATCGCGGCGACCATCTCATCCTCGGAATCTCCGATACCACGCCCCCCGGCGCCGATTTCTCCCGCATCGAGAAAATCGGCGAACTCGCTCTCAGTTTCCGGGTCGGATAATCGTAGGGGCAGGCCCCCGTACCCGCCCTTGCCGTTTGGCCGAATGGTACCCGCATACCCATAGACGCCGTCCCCCCCGTAGCTATACTGTCTGCCGCCGGCGACACATCACGATGTGGCCCCATTCGAACTCGCCGTCATTTGTCGTGTCGTCTTTTCCGTATGCTCTGCGACGGAGGACCACCCCATGCTCATGGGCCACTGTCATCTCTTCCCCGGCGGCTTCGGCGAGGCCAAACGCGATTCATTCGGCGTCCCGGGGACCGCCGAACACCTCTTCATGTTCATGCGCGCCTGCGGCTTCGACCAGACTCTTGCCCTCGCGCCTAACGAGGACCCCGCCGCCCCTTCCGTGAAGTCCCGTATCGAAGGCGCCGACAGCCTCGGATGGCTCCTCTCCCAGGTGCGCGTCGGAACGGATGCCGCCGCTGCGCTCCTGCCGGCCGCTACCATCCGGCCCAATCACCCGAGCGGCGTCGAGAAACTCCGCGCCGCCCGCTCTCGCGGGGTCCGGTTCCTCAAGATACATCCTCTCATCATGCGCTGCGACACGCTCGATCCCGCGTGTGCGCCTTTCTTCGCCTTGGCGGCCGAAGCACGGATGCCTATCGTCTATCACACCGGCAGCGGCAACTGGGACTGGAATACAGACGCCACGCGCCCTTCGGCATGCGCCGGATTGGCCGACCGCTTTCCTGGTCTGCCGATATTGATGGCTCACTGCGGCGTCTTCGGCGGCTCTGACGATTTCGAGCAAGCGGTCTCAGCCTGCGAAGCGCACTCCAACCTCTACCTCGAGACCACAGCCGCCCTCCTCAGCGTCCATCGCGACCGCTGGCTCGACGCGCTCTACCGCGTCGGCCCCTCCCGCATCGTCTACGGCAACGACTACCCCTGGGCGACAATTGCCTCCGTCGAAGAGGAACTCGCCTTCCTCGACTCTCTCGGCCTGACAGCCGACGAGCGCGCAGACATCCTCGGCAGCAACCTGCGCGACCTCTGGACCGCGGCCCACCCTTGACGCATCATCCGGCGTCATTCACCGCGTGCCTTTGCGGGAATATCTCGCCTTGACTCACCCCTCTGGCCGATTATTCTGTGCTGTTGTAAGCCATTAGAGAGAGGGGCATTTCGCAGGGGGCGCCACATGGGCAACACTTCTTCCGATAGCTCGCGACCTGTCCGCCATTCCAGCGGTCTTCCCGGCTTCGGCCTGTTTATCGCCATAGGGATGATCGTCTCCACGATAATCGCCGCCCGCGCGTACGAGCGCGTCAGGTGCGAGAACCGCATCATTTCCGTAAAGGGCTACGCCGAGAAGAGGATCACCTCCGACCTCGCCACATGGACCGGCCGCTTCGAAGCCAGAGACGCCGCCCTCGTCCCCGCCTACAACATCATGTCCACTGACCTCCGGGCCGTGCTTGCCTGGCTCGAGCAGAACGGCGTCACTCGCGACGACGTCGGCGTCTCGTCGATTGGAACGTCGCTTCAGTATAAGAAGAACGCGAAAGGCGAAGACACAAACGATATCGAACGGTACGTGTTCGCGCAGTCCGTGAGTGTCAGTTCGACCGATGTCGCCCTCGTCACGAAGATCGCTGCGGAATCGACGGCCCTCATCAAAGAGGGCATCGAGTTCTCATCCGATAGCCCCGATTACTTCTACACGAAGCTCGACAGCCTCAAGATCGAAATGCTCGGTCAGGCCGCCAAAGACTCCCGCGCCCGCGCCGAACAGCTTATCGCCGGCAGCGGCAGCGTCATCGGTCCTCTCCGCTCAGCCGAGCAAGGCATCTTCCAGATCACACCGCCCTACTCCACCGAAACCTCCGGCGGCGGCGTCAACGATACCTCCTCCATCGACAAGGTCATAAAGGCCGTGGTAAATATCGACTACACGCTGAAATGATCAGCGTTAACCGAGATGTGAGGCTGTAGGGGCGACTCGGCGAGTCGCCCTGCTTCTTGCTGCCAGAGATGCCCCCTATTCTCATGCTGCCGTCTGCCGCGTCTTTGGCGTGCTCCCTTCACTCCCTTCACACTCGCACGCTTCACACGCGCGGCCGTTGGCCGCGCTTTTCTATTGCTTCGGCGCCCTCCATCTGTAGATTTGATTCCCCATACACGTACGCAAACCGCACCTACAGGAGCCGAACGCCCATGAGCAAGCGCCCGAGAATTGCCGCCGTTGTCTTTGCCCTTTTTCTCGTCGCCCCCTCGGCCTTCGCCACCGACGCCGTCACCGCAAAGGTCGAAACCGTCAATATCCCAACCTTCTCCCTCGGCCCTGGCGATCCCGCGCCCGCCATCTTTGGCAATCGCGAGACCTACGCCGCTTACCCCCGCACCACGATCGACATCGGCACACGCGCGAAGGACCCCGTGGATAAGGAGTACAAGCTCGACGTTCTCGAGAACTCGCTCCTTCGCGTCGAGGTCAACCCCGCCGTCGGCGGGCGCGTCTGGCGCATCATCGACAAGAAGACCGGCACCAACCTCCTCTGGACCAACGACGCGATTAAGCCCGTCCGCGTCGGTCGTCTGGAGGGCTGGCTCGCCGGCGGTATCGAGTTCCCCTTCCCCGTCTCCAACCACGGCGAAGATACGATGGACCCCTACCGCTCCGCCATGCGCGAAAACTCCGACGGCAGCGCGACGGTCACCGTCTCCTCCTTCGACCATTTCTACCGCTTCTGGTCGAGCTACGACATAACCGTCTCTCCCGACGACGCGCGCGTCGCGCTCACCTGCCGCCTCTATAATCCGACCGACGTTCGCAATCGCTACCAGCTCTGGGTCAACGGCGCCGTCAAGGCATCCGACGATCTCCAGTTCATCTTCCCCGTCGATTACATTGTCGGCCACGGCTTCGACGGCACGTTCACCTGGCCGTCCTGGGACGGCAGCAAGGACAGGAGTTGGTGGAAGAACCAGGCCGACCAGCTCGGCGTCTTCTCCTTTGACGCCGACTTCCACGGCGCTTACTATCACAATTCGGACATAGGTATCATCCGCTACTCATCCCGCAAGAACACCCGCGGCATCAAGCTCTGGACATGGGGCACCAACTCCAGCTGGACCCGCGAGTACAGCCTCAATCAGGGTTCCTACTGCGAAGTCCAGGGCGGCGTGTATCCCACGCAAACAATGTACGGCTGGCTCGAGCCGCATGAGATGAACGAGTGGACCGAGTACTGGTATCCCGTTCGCGGCATCGGCGGCGTCGACTACGCTTCGCCTTACGCCGCGATGAAGGTCGATATCGATAGCACCGATAGTGGGCCGATATCCGCCACAGTCGGGATCAATCTCCTCAAGCCAATCACAGGCCAGTTGACCGTCGCCTCCGCAGGTAACACGCTTCTCTCCAAGGACATCACAGCCGCAGCCGGCGACGTCGTCAAGGAAACCGTTGACGTCTCGATGCTCAGCACCGATAGCGTCCTCAACATCAGCCTCTGCGACGCCTCCAAGCTCTGCGTCATCTCGGCCGACGCGCCTATTACAAAAAAGCGCGCGCCCGAGCCCACAGTCCCTTCGTCGATAGTCGTCGACAGCACCGGCCCCGAGTCTGACGCCCTCATCGCCGCCCTCACCACCGAGATCAACGATGGGGACTTAGCTTCCGCGCGCGACGCCTACACGCGCATCACGAAGCAGTACCCCTCTTTCGTCCCCGGCTGGAAATGTCTCGGCATTCTCGCCTATAAGCAGACCGATTACGCCGCTTCGCTCGATGCCCTCTCCAAGGCCGTCGACCTCGCTCCGACTGATCCCGAGGCGCGCTACTACCTTGGCCTCACGCAGCTCGCCCTCGGCAACACCGCCGCCATCGATACTTTGAAATCCGTCAAGGGCGACACTCGTTTCGTCCACGCGGCGCGCGTCGTCCTCGGCCGCGAGCTCCTCAAGTCCGGCCAGTGCGGCGGCGTAATGATCGCCGGCCCCGAAGCCATGGAAGGCGAGGAAAAAGGAGAAGGCGAAAAGAAGGAAGAAGCGGACGAAGATGAACCCAATCCGGACGAGCATCCCGGCGCTCTGACCACGCTCTCCCATGCCGCCGCCGGCTGGAGCCGCGACCCTCTCAACTGGGATTATCTCGCGCTCGCCGCGCGCCTCGGCCACAATGACAAGGTAGCTGCCGAAGCTCGCGCCTCGGCCCTCGCCGCCGATCCCCTCGACCCCTTCGTGTCGATCGAATCGCTCTTCGCCGAAAGCACAGCTACTCCCGAATCGATTTCCGCCGCCCTCGGCGCCGATCCTGATCTCTATCTCGAAATCGCGCTCTACTACTCGAATGTAAACGTCCCCAACGAAGCCCTCGCCGTCGCCCAGGCCGGCGAGCCGTTGGCCGACTCGGCCCTTTACCACTATTACCTCGCTTACTTCGCCGACAAGGCCGGCAACAAGTCCGCCGCCATCGACTACGCGAAGAAAGCCGCCGAGAAAGGCACCGCCTACGTCTTCCCACATCGCGCCGAAGACATAACCATCCTCAACTCCGTCGCGACCCTCTCAGGCGACGAAGGCTATCCGAAGTTCCACGAAGCTACGCTCCTCTACTGGCTCGGCCGCACCGACGACGCCTCCGCAACCTGGCAGAATCTCGTCGGCCGTTACAACATCCCCGGCCTCTACCGCAACATCGCCCGCTCCTACTCCGAAGGCAGGCTCGGCCGCGACGTCGCCACCACCATCGACGTCTACGTGAAGGCCATCGAGCAGGATCCCGAGGACGTCCAACTCTATGCGACTCTCGACGACCTCTACGACCTCTCCCAGGAGCGCGAGAAGCGCGGCGCACTTCTTGAGTCGGCCAGCAAGCTCTTCCCCGAGGATGACCAGATCGCCCTCCGCATGGTGATTTACCTGAACACCGATCGCAAGTCCGCCAAGGCCGCTGAGATCCTTGAAACCCACACGTTCCACCGCACTCACCAGTCTTTCATGCTCAGCCACCTCGGCCGCCAGGCGATCACCGACACCTATACCGCCCTCGCCATGGACGCCCTTCGCCACGACGATACCGAAAAGGCCCTCGACTACCTCCAGAAAGCCTCCTCCGCCCGCGAAACCCTCCGCAAGTGGTTCGACTAACCGCCGGCGCTTGCCTTCTATTATCTTTGCGTAGGGGCGGGGCTCCGTACCCGCCCTTGCTTCTTTTCCAAAGCCGACCCTCCGGCCTTCCCGCGGCCACGTTGCCATTCTCTTCGTACCTTCCCACTTTCCCGCCTTCGCACCGGCGCCCCACGCGCGCCCCGCCGCCCTCCTTGTAATTCCCCTCTCAAATCGGGTATAATGTCTCTTGTGGACGTTTCCTGACTCCGCGCCCGCTGTTCGCGCGGTCTCGCGAGGGGCATAACGCCAACTTAGAGGCACACGCGATGGCCAAAGCCTTCCCCCGTCACACGATCAACCTCGACACCTCGGCGTACGTCACCTACTTCAAGCTCTGGAAGGACATGGACCTCACGAGCGGCACCAACGTCCTAAAGTTCGAGAAAGCCTTCGCCGAGTACATCGGCGCCGTTTCCTGCGTGGCGATGTCATCCGCCCGCGCCGCCTTCTACGTTACGATGAAGGCCCTCGCCATCGGCCGCGGCGACGAGGTCATCATGCCCGCATACACGTTCCCCTCGATGCCCGCAGCCGTGGTCGCGATCGGCGCGATCCCCGTCTTCGTCGACGTGGACCCCGAGACGTTCAATATCGACCCCGCTCTCGCCGCGGCCGCCGTGACGCCAAAAACCAAGGCCATCGTCGCCGCGCATCTCTTCGGCCAGGCCGCGGAGGTCGAGTCCCTCGCGAAAACCGCCAAAGCCGCCAACGCCTTCCTCATCGAGGACTGCGCCCACTCGACCGGCGTGTTCTTCCACGGCAAGCACGTCGGCTCCTGGGGCGACGCCGGCCTCTTCAGTTTCGGCATCGGCAAAAACATGCCCTGCTTCGGCGGCGGCGCCGTCACCTTCAAGGATCGCGACCTCTCCGGCAAAGTCCGCAAACTCGTCAACTCCTTTAGCGAGCCGGAGGACATGTCCATCCACAAGAAGGTCTGGGGCAGCATCCCCGGCTGGCTCCTCACGCGCCCCGAGTCCTTCCCCTGGACCTTCTACATCGTCGCCCGCATGCTTAGCTCCATGGGCTCCGACGCCATGGACGCCTCGGTAGAGGAACCGATCTCCGAGACGACGCATTTTTCGCTTCGCTCCGTCAACAAGATGGCCAACCTTCAGGCCACCGTCGGCATCGAGCAATTAACCAAGCTCCGCCAGCGAAACGCGACTCTCGCCCGTAACGGCGCCTACCTCGCCGAAAAGCTCCAGGGCATCCCGACCGTCCAGGCGCCCAAACCCGTTGCCGGCGAAGAGCACATTTACCAGTACTTTCGCATCCTCGTCCCCGAGGCCGGCCGCTTCAGATCGCTCCTTTTGAAGCGCGGCGTCGACACCAAGCGCGATGACATGCGCGACTGCTCGGGTCTGGCCGCCTTCTCCGCGTTCAAGAAGGATTGCCCCGTCGCCGCCGATCTCCCGGATAAGAGTATCGAGCTCCCCAATAACGTTTTCCTCACCCAGGGCGATATCGACTACATCGCCTCCGCCGTTCGTGAGGTGGCCGACATTGTTTCCAGGACGCCCGCAGACGCTGCAACCTCTGGTAGATCATGAAAAGCTACGATTGCGTAATCCCCGTCTACAACGAAGCGGTCGACCTCGAGCAGAATATCCGCATCCTCCATTCCTTCGTGACGCAGAATCTCTCCGACTACGACTGGTGCATCGTCATCGCGGATAACGCCTCGACCGACGCGACGCCCGACATCGCAAAGCGCCTCTGCGCTACGATGCCCCGCGTCGCCTACGAGCATCTCGACCAGAAGGGGCGCGGCCGTGCGCTTCGCCAGACGTGGATGCGCTCCAACGCCGACTTCGTCTCCTACATGGACGTGGACCTCTCGACTAACCTCAAGGCCGTCCCTGAGATGATGGCCCTCTTCGAAAAGGGGAGCGACGTCGTCATCGGCTCGCGTATCATCGCCGGCGCCGCCATCACCCGCTGCTGGCACCGCGAAATCCTCTCCCGCGGCTGGAACTTCCTCGTCGGCGCGGTCTTCAACACCCGCTTCTCCGATGCGCAGTGCGGCTTCAAGGGCATCTCGCGCGACGCCAAGGAAATCCTCGTGCCCCAGTGCGAGGACAACAAGTGGTTCTTCGACACCGAGCTCCTCGTCCTCGCCGATAAGCAAGGCTTCCGCATGCACGAGATCGCCGTCGAGTGGATCGAAGACCTCGGCTCGACCGTCCACATAACCAAAACCATGTTCGACGACCTCCGCGCCATGATCCGCCTCCGCTTCCAGCTTCTCCGCGGCGAAAAGACTTCCCGCCCCAAGCCGCTCCCATCTGGTGGTGGCTTCCCCCGCACTCCCGGTGCCACCCCATGATGGCCGTTTCGCAGGATCGTAGGGGCGCTGCTTGCTGCGCCCGCATGCGTAGGGGCGCACGGCTGTGCGCCCAGTACGATCCGCCTGCGGCGGACCTGTCGACCTCACGGCGCTGCCTTGTGCGCCGATCTCTTTCATACTCTTCACACTCTTCACACTCTTTTCACCCTTCACACTCTTCACACGCCGCACCCCGGGTGCGGCTATGAACGTCGTGCTCGCCAAACCCTGCTGGGACTACCCCAAAGGCCGCAGCGAATCCACCTACAACCGCGTCTGGATTCCCCTTGAGCTCGCCAACTGCGCCGCCATCCTCCGCGCCGCCGGCCACAGCGTCTCCATCCTCGACGCGCAGGCCCTCGACCTCTCTCCCTCCCGACTCGCCGAGCGTGCCATCGGCGCCGACCTCGTGCTCCTCACGTCTACGCCCTTAGACAGGTGGCAATGTAGTTTCACAGAGGGGACGCCGTTTGTCGAGGCGGCCAGGGAGCTGAAGCGCAAGGGGCTGAAAGTTGTAGCGACAGGGTTTCACTGCACAGTGGCGCCAAGGGCAACACTTAGAGTCACAGGGGTCGATGCGGTGATTCGCGGGGAGCCCGAGGGCGTCGTGCAGGAGATCGCGGCAGGCAAACCAGTTGAGGAGATCGCGGCGGTGTCGTATCTGCGCGGCGGGGAGGTCGTAGCGAATCCGGACCGCGCGCCGCTGGACCTCACGACGCTGCCGGTGCCGGCGTTTGATCTATTCGACCTGTCGCGATACTGCTACGAGATCCTTGGGCCAAACATGCTCCTTCTCGAAACCACCCGCGGGTGCCCCTACCGCTGCGACTTCTGCTCGAAGGTGATGTACGGCAAGTCGTTCAGGCGCAAAACGCCCGAGCAGGTCAAGGCGGAGATCGATTTCGCGCTCGACCACACGAGCGTAAAGACCGTCTACTTTATGGATCTGGAGTTCACGGTCGCTCGCGACCTCGCCGTCGCTGTGTGCAACCACCTCATCGCGCGCGGCGCTCCAATCGCCTGGTGCGTCCAGACCCGCGCTGATAACGTCGACGCGGAGCTCGCCGCGCTCATGCGCCGCGCCGGCTGCAGGCTCATCCACCTCGGCGTCGAAAGCGGCTCCGACCGCGTCCTCGCCGCAAGCGGCAAAGCCACCTCCAAGGCGGACATCCTCCGCGGCGCGCGCGTCATAAGAGACGCCGGGATGGAAACGCTCGCGTTCTTCATGTTCGGCCTGCCCGGCGAGACGGATGAAGAGCGCATGGAAACGATCCGCTTTGCCGTCGAGCTCGAGGCGACCTACGCGAGCTTTCACTTCGCTACCCCCTACCCCGGCTCCGACCTCGCCAACCGACTCGACCTCCGCATGAAGGATGACCTCTCCTTCTCCCTCGTTCCCCCCGGCGAAGACATCGCCGTCCTCAAGCATTGGGTCAGCCGCGCCATGCGAGCCTTCTACCTGCGCCCCTCCTACATCTTCCGCCACATTGTGAAAGGCGGCCCCTCGCGCTGGCTCAAGCAGTTTCGCCTCTTCCTCTCCTACATGCGCTGAAAGCGCTTTCACATCGTAGGGGCGGGGCTCCGTACCCGCCCTCGCAATTGCGCAACAGTCAGTCCTCTCCCTTCCCGAGGGCCGCTATTCACATCCGCGCTTTTCAATCATTGGTTCCTGCCTTTGCCTAAGCCTCAAGCCCCACGGCCCACCCCCGCGCCGCAGGCGCGAGTTCCTTCCCATCTTTCCCACTTTTCCCGCGTGTTCCTCAGGTCGGTTGCCTATAATGTGCGAAGTGACTTCCGTGAGCTCTACAACTCCTGACAGACCCGCACAGTAGATCTTCAGTCGAGAGGGACGTATGAACGCTGCGATAATTCCGGGGCAGATCGGCATCGTCGTACTTGCGCAGGGAAACAACCCCTCCGCGCTCAACCCTGATTTCCTGCGCGAGAACGGCATCGTGAATGCGTCGTGGGACTGGAAGGTGAGCGAAGACCCCATTACGACGCCCGCGATGTCGAGGGTCGCGTACGACTCCGGGATAAGCATCGTTGCCCACCCGGACAGGATTATGTTCGCGGACAACAGCGTGCAGGGAAATCCCGACGATTCCATGATCGGCCAAGTCGCTACGAAATATGTGCAGACGATGATCCACGCGGACTACAGAGGCGCAGGTATAAATCCCTGGTGCCATTTCGAGGTCGCGGATCAGGCCCAGGCGGACAGATTCAACCTGTGCATGGTCCTCCGCGAGGGCAAGTGGAGCAGATACCACGGCGGGCCCCTGCGAGGCTCCGCAATGGTCGAGTTCAGCGTGAGAAACGCCCGCCTCATGGTGACCATCGAAGGGGCCGTCTTCGGCGCCGCCGGCACAACGAAGCCCACGCCATGCGTCCTCTTCAGAGGCAACTTCCATCGCAACCTCTCCGGCGCATCAACATCCGAAAGGGCCTCCGAGCTAATGAAGATCCTCAGCGGCTGGCAGGACGACTGCAAAGAGTTCTACAGCCTCGCGCAACTCTTCCTGCCGGAGGAGAGCGATTGGTGGATGTAGACCACCCCAGAGCGCGGGCGTAGTTTCACCACGAGCCGACGCACGCGGCGGCGGTTATGGGTCCAGAGATTCAGTTGTCAAAGACCAAGAACCAGACCGGAGACTGTAGACCATCCTTCGCCAAAGCTTCGGACGGCGAGCCGGAGACTGGAGCAAATCACAAAACCGAGAACCACAGCTTCACACGGGAGGGGCAGGCGAGGACCGCAGGCCTCGCCCGACCGTGACATCGGATTTCGGCCGAATTTCGACAGGAGGGGCAGGCGAGAGCTGCGGTGCTCGCCCGACCATGTGCGGCCAAAGGCCGCACGTGCGAAAAGTGCGAAAGGTGCGAAAAGTGTGAAAGGTGACACCTCTCCTATCCTCCACCCTATCCATGAAAGGCTGCCGGGATGCAAGGGGATTTTGTGCCGCAATCTCATCCTTTTCTCGGGCCTCGAACTTGCATCTGACTCGGCTTTCGCCTTGCGCCTTCTCTTGGTTCTGGTGGTG
>Ga0315282_10002940_pt1 | contig 30891 bp, 24 predicted proteins | sample YL17G07_20_MG_FD_203693 | JGI IMG/M metagenome (GOLD analysis project Ga0315282, IMG submission 203693) | Sediment microbial communities from Yellowstone Lake, YNP, Wyoming, USA - YL17G07_20 | ecosystem: Environmental > Aquatic > Freshwater > Lake > Sediment | place: USA: Wyoming | collected... | reverse complement strand
GCTGGACGGGGGCAGGTGCTCTTCAGGAGCACGTGTCGGCCCGTGTTGGAGGCGTCGTGGAACGCGTGCATCAGGTCCAGGACGTGGTAGGCTAGTTCCCCACTGGCCCGGTGAGGCCGGCCGGTGCGGAGGGCCATGGCCATGTCGGCCACACCCAGTCCCCGGCTGTTGTCGGCGTAGCCGAAGGTGAGGGGCACCTCGGTCCACTCGGCCCCCGGGCGCTTGATGCGGACCGGGCCGCCAAAGGTGTTCGGGTCGGGGACGCTGAGGGAACCTTCCGTCCCGTGGATTTCGATGCGGGGGAGGGTGTGACCCCAGACGTCGAAACTGGTGATGATGGTGCCCACGGCGCCGTTGGCGAAGTCCATCACCCCGGCGATGTGCGTGGCCACCTCCACCTTGATGACGGTGCCGGCCTTCGGCTTACTGGTCACGGTGCGCTCGGGGAAGGTGATGCGGGCCGAGCCGGTGACCCGGCGGACGGGTCCGATGAGGGCGACGAGGGCGGTCAGGTAGTAGGGCCCCATGTCGAACATGGGCCCGCCGCCCGGCTTGTAGAAGAACTCCGGGTCCGGGTGCCAGCCTTCGTGGCCGTGGCCGAGCATGAAGGCGGTCGCCGCCACGGGCTCGCCGATCCAGCCGTCATCGATGAGCTTTCGGCAGGTCTGGATGCCCGCGCCCAGGAAGGTGTCGGGGGCGCAGCCGACCAGGGCACCCCTGGCCTTGGCCGTGGCGAGCAGTTCCTGACCTTCCTCGCGCTTCGTGGTCAAGGGCTTCTCGTTATAGACCGACTTGCCGGCCTTGGCCGCGGCCAGGGCCACGCTGGCGTGGGCGTTGGGGATGGTGAGGTTGAGGACGATGTCGATGGCCGGGTCGGTGAGGAGGGCCTTCACGGTCCGCGCCTTCACCTCCGGGAACTCCTTGGCCTTGGCCCGGGCGCGCTCGGCAATGAGGTCGGCGCAGGCCACCACCTCCAGGATGGGGAAGCGCTGGGTCATGTTCTTGAGGTAGGTGCCGCTGATGTTGCCACAGCCCACCACACCGACTTTCGCGCGCTTCAGAGCCATCGTCGCCGTCCCTTTCCCTGACCAGTCTCTCTCGCCCGAATCTCCGGTTCGGCCCAGCCCGCGGACGGGCCGGCCGGGACCTCACAACGAACGTGAGAAGAAGATAGTCAAGCCAGCCCTCGGCGCCAAGAAAAAAGGAGGGCACCTGGCGGCCCCTCACCCTTGCCCTCTCCCCCGGGGAGAGGGGTGGGGTGCGAGGCGCCTTCGCCCCCGGGGAAGCGGAGCTCGCCGGCCCCCCATGGTGAGATTTCGCTTGACGCTCCACCTTGCGGGCGTTAGCGTCGTCTCAGGAAAATGGGTAGTTTGGGGGCCCTTTCCAGGAAAGGAGTGGAGCATGCGACGGTTCATGCCGGGTCGAGGGTGGTGGGTGGCGGTCGTGCTGGCGGCCCTGGTCGGTGGGTTGTGGTGGGGGTCAGGTCTCTCGGCCCAGCAGCCGGGAGCACCGGCGACAGCTCCAGGCGCGCCGGCTCCGGCGGGAGCGGGGGGAGCGGCCGCTGCGGCACCGGTCCGGGAGGCTTTCCCGCCGGGTGCGGAACTGGCCCTGGTGGAGCGGGTGGTGGACAGCCGACAGCAGTATGAGGAGTCCCTGGTCAAACTCATCGACCAGTACAGCCAGACCGGTCAGGACCGGAAACGGCGGATGGCCGAGGACGAACTCAGCGACCTGCGCAAGGTGAGCAAGTACGACTACGTGGCGCTCCTGGACGTCCTGACGACGACGCCCAAACCCATCCGGTCCATCCCGGAGGCGGACCGGCTCTTCGCCGACGCCATGACCTACAAGAACTACCCGGCCGACCTCTTCATCTTCGGCAAGAGGGACCACCTGGAGAAAGCCCTCCTCAAGTTCCAGCAAGTCATCCTCCAGTACCCGGAAAGCGACAAGGTGGCCGAGGCCGCGTACCGGATGGCGGAAATCTACGAGGGCTCGTCCTACAACGAGTACTTCCTCGCCGCCCGCTACTACGAAGCCGCGTTCCGCTGGAACCCCAAGCTTCCCTACCCGGCTCTCTGGCGGGCCGCACAGAACTACGACGCCCGCCTGCACAACTACGCCGAAGCCAAGCGGGTGTACGACATGTGCGCCAAAGAGTGTCCCGACCCCGACCTCCAGCAGCGGGCCCAGCGGCGGGCTCAGGAACTCAAGACCCAGGGGTACTGAGAGGCGCCGTCGGCACGAGCCGTGGGCTCGCCGCCGGTTGTGGCGGGCTGGCCGGGGGAAACGTGGTCGGGGGACGTGGCGCCAGGTCGGCCGCCATTCTCGGTTTGCCCTTCGCCCCAGGCGCCCCAGTGGGAGCCTCTGGGTTGAACGGCTGGTACGGTAGCGCTGGCCATGCGTATTGGGCTCGGCTTTGACATCCATCGGCTCGTCCCGGGTCGGCCGCTGTTTCTCGGCGGGCTGCAACTGGACTGGCCCCGCGGACTCCTGGGACATTCCGACGGTGACTGCCTGCTCCACGCGCTCGTGGACGCGCTGTTAGGCGCGGCCGGGCTCGGGGACATCGGCGACTTCTTTCCCGACACCGAAGAGCGCTGGCGCGGGGCGAGAAGCGCGCTCTTTGTGGAGGCGGCCCTGGCCAAGCTCCGGGAGCGGGGCCTTCGCCCCCAGCAGGTGGATGCCACGGTCTTCGCCGAGGAGCCCAGGTTGGGGCCAAGGAAGCAGCTCCTGGCCCGGAACCTGGCCGGGATGCTCGGGCTCTCGGCCGACGCGGTCGTGGTCAAGGCCAAGACGATGGAAGGCTTGGGGGCTATCGGCGCCGGCGCGGCCATCGCCGCCCAGGTCCTCGTCCTCCTCGAAGAGGCGCCCGCCGGTGCCAGCAGCCAGCAGCCCGCCGCGGGCCCTCGATGAGCGGCAGAGGCCGCCCTTGGACCGGGAGGGATACGGGGATTGGGGCGGCAGCGGGTGCTGAGGTTCGTTGGTGGCGAAGAGCGTGGCCGACCAAGCCTTCGCCTTGGCCGTCCCCCGGTAGGGGAAGGGAGAGGGTCGCGGTTGGCGGCGCCGGCCGGCCGCTCGCGGCGGCTGAGGGTCTCCCGGCGAGCGAAGGCCGAAGCGAGGAATACCTGAAGGAACAGGAAGGGGCATGACCCTGCGCGTCTACAACACCTTGAGCCGGCGAAAGGAGCCTTTTCAGCCCATCGCTCCCCCGCAGGTGGGCATCTACGTCTGCGGGCCGACGGTCTACATGTACAGCCACCTCGGCCACCTGGTCGGCCCCGTCATCTTCGACGTCGTGAAGCGGTACCTGGAGTTCAGGGGCTACCGCGTCACCCTGGTCATCAACATCACCGACGTGGAAGACAAACTCATCCAGCGGGCCCGCGAGGAAGGCCGAAGCGTCGAGGAACTGGCCCGGGACGTGGAGGCCGACTACCGGGAGTGCCTGCGCGCTCTGGGCGTCACCACGGTGGACCACTTCCCCCGGGCCACCGAGCACATCGGTGACATCATCGGCCTGGTCCGCACCCTTGTCGAGCGGGGTTACGCCTACACCGTCGATGGCGACGTCTACATGGACACCTCCCGCCTGACCAACTACGGCCAGCTCTCCGGGCGAAAGATGGAGGAACTGGCTGCGGGCGCCCGGGTGGAAGTGGACGAACGAAAGCACCACCCGGAGGACTTCGCCCTCTGGAAATCCTCCAAGCCCGGGGAGCCTTTCTGGGAGAGTCCCTGGGGGCGCGGGCGGCCCGGCTGGCACATCGAGTGCTCGGCCATGAGCACCCGCTACCTGGGCGAGACCTTCGACATCCACGGGGGCGGGCTGGACCTCGTCTTCCCGCACCACGAGAACGAACTCGCCCAGAGCCAGGCGGCCTCGGGCAAGCCCTTCGTCAGGTACTGGATGCACAACGGCCTCGCCCAGATGGGCACGGAGAAGATGTCGAAGTCCCTCGGCAACGTCGTCCTGGTGCGCGACCTGCTCCAGCGGGAGAACCCGGAGACCCTCCGCTTCCTCATCCTCTCCACCCACTACCGCCGACCCATTCAGGTGAACGACGAGCGCCTGGCCGAAGTCCGCCGGGCGCTCGACCACTTCTACCGGCTCTTCACGCGGGTCGAGAGGCTGACCGGTGAAAACGTCTTTGCCGCCGACCCGGAGCGCTCTGCCCGGCTCGCCAGCACCCTGGCCGCTGAAGGCGAAGCCGCGCTCCTCGCCCAGGCGCTCAGCGATGCCGAGGAGCGCTTCTCGGAAGCCATGGACGACGACTTCAACACCGCCGGGGCCATCGCCGAACTCTTCGAACTGACGAACGCCACCAACCGCTACAGCGAAGCGCTCGGCCTGGCGACGCGGGAGGACGTGACCGACATCGACCGCGCGCTCCTGCTCAGCGCCGTGGCCACCCTTCGGCGGCTGGGGGCGCTCCTGGGTCTGTTCCAGAAGCGGGTCTCCCTCGCCGGAAGCCTCACCGGCCAGGAGGCCAAGCTCCTTGACCTCCTGGTCGAGGTCCGCCGGCGGGCCCGGGACGCCAAGCGCTACGACCTGGCCGACTTCATCCGGGAGCAGCTCGCCGCGTTGGGCGTCACCCTGGAAGACACCCGGGAAGGCACCGTCTGGCGCTCGTCGTCGTAGTCCGGAGGCGGAAAGGGACCCTGGGGCCGGTGAAGAAGACCGCGCTCTCTGTGGTTCAATCTCTGCCCCAGGGGGCAGCGGGCAACGGAACAGTTGGAACAGAGATGAGGGAGCGGATGAGCGAGCTGAGGCAGAACCTGGTCACCAAGGAGTGGTACGTCATCGCCACCGGACGGGCCCGCCGGCCGGACGACTTTGTTCGCCGAAAGCCCCGCCCGCGGCTGCCCCGGCGGAGTTCCCGCTGTCCCTTCTGCCCGGGCAACGAGTCGCTGACGCCGCCGGAGGTGGGTCGCGCCCACCTGGCGGGCGCCCGCGCCGACGGCACTTGGCACGTGCGCGTGGTCCCAAACAAGTTCTCCGCCTTCTCGGCCGAGGGCCTGGCGGTGCGTCACCTGAACGGGCTCTACCGCTGGGCCGCGGGCGTCGGCGTCCACGAGGTCATCGTCGAGAGCCCCCGTCACGACCTCATCCCCGCCCAGATGCCTCTCGAGCAACTTCGGCTGGTCGTGCGCATGTACCAGGAGCGCTACACGGCCGCCCTGGAAGACAGCCGGGTCCAACTCATCATCCTCTTCAAGAACTACGGGGAGGCCGCCGGCACCTCCCTCCTCCACCCCCACAGCCAACTCATGTGTACGCCCCTCGTCCCCACCCACATCCGCTACCGGGCCGAAGAAGCCCGCCGCTACTACGACGAGGTCGGCCGCTGCGTCTTCTGCGACACCCTCGCCACCGAACTGAAGGACAAAGAGCGCCTGGTCTGGGAGAATGACGGCTTCCTCGTCTTCTCCCCCTACGCCTGTGGCTCACCCTACGAGGTCTGGATCATGCCCAAGCGCCACATCTCCTGCTTCTCCATGACCACGCAGGCCGAACTGGACCAGTTGGCCGAAGCCCTGTTCGTCGTCCACCGCAAGATGCACGGCCTCCTGAGCGACCCGGACTTCAACTACGTCCTCCGTGTCACCCCCAAGGACGAGCGCTACGGTCACGCCTTCCACTGGTACATCAAGTACATGCCTCGCCTCGCCAAGCAGGCCGGCTTCGAACTGGGGACGGGCATGTACGTCAACACCACCCTCCCCGAAGCCAACGCCAAGTACCTACGCGACGTCGAGGTCGAGATGTAGCCAAGATCCAGCGGATGAGCGCGACGGAGGACACACATGGCGAAGGCGAACGAGAGTCCTATGGCAAGATCCTCATTCAGCGCCCTCAAACAGGCTTTCGACGCAGGCCCCGGCAAGGCAAAGGTCCTTGCCGACGCCTTGGTTCCTGTCGATGGGAAGCCGGTGAAGGACCTCGCCATCCGCAACGCCAGCGGGGCCCCCTTGGAGGAATACTACAAGTGGCAGTTCTTGTATGCCCTCATCCACAGCGGCCTGTATGCCAAGGACTTCATTGGGGCCGAAGTCAGGTTCCCCAAGGGCAGCGAGACCTCCCAGCCGCTCAAGATGGACGCCGCCATTTTCGACGACGCGGACTGGATCACCCACTATTGCGACCATTGGCAGCACCGGAAGTCAGCGGACCTAGAGTGGCTCAACGACCACCTGCTCGCTGTGGTGGAGTTCAAGAAGAACGACAAAGAGATGGAGAAGGTCTTCACCGGCCAACTGAAGCCGGCCATGAGGGAAAAGGAACCGACGACGGCCTATGTGCTCGGCATGTACTACGACGCCGAGCGCCTCTACCTCTTCCACCGCCGAGACGGCTATTACCTGAGGTACGATGAGGCAAAGAACCAAAAGCGCGAGCGAAGCAAGGTCGGTGATCTCTCTCTTCATCTGCCCGACCCCTACCTCGCCATCCCGTCCTTCGATGAACTCAATGCGCGTGTGCACCGACCGACTGCCCTTGACCGTTCCAAGCGAACAATCCAGGATCTCGACATCATCCCATCAATTCATACCGTGCAGCTGCAGATAGCCCTCTCGGATGTTCTGCGAGCTCTGGACAAGGCCGGCCTCGTGAACCAAAGGGGCTACCAAATGCTCATCGAAGCCTTCGCCCTGAAGATCTTCGACGAGAAGCGGAACGAGAGGTCGCCCAAGAAGCGCCTGCAGTTCTACATCACTGACGCCGAAGCCGGATTTACGAAGATCTCCGAATCCGACGTCCAGAAGTTCATCAAGCGCATGCAGGGCATTCGTGACGAGGCGCGAGGCCAGTACCAGAAGATTCTGAGCAGCAACGCCATTAACTGGAAGAACCTCAACCACGTTCGTGCGGTTTCAGCTGTCTGTAAGGCCTTCCAGGACTTCTCATTCGTTCGGTCCGCCAAGAGCGACCTATACCAGCTTGTCTTCTACAACTTCGCCACTACCTTCAAGCGTGACGAATCGGCCCAGTTCCTCACCCCGCTCCCGGTGATCGAGTTCCTTGTCAGGATTGTCAACCCACGAAACGGCGAAACCCTCCTCGACCCATGCTGCGGGATCGGCGATTTCCTGTCACTCTCGTATGTCCACGCGCAGGAAAAGGAAGCACCTTGGAGGCTCAACGACGCCAACATCTACGGCGTGGATCTCGACGACAATATGGTCATGCTGGCCACGCTCAACATGCTCCTCAACGGCGACGGCGAGGCCAAGCTCTTCCAGAGGCCCGACAAGGGTTCGATTCTGTGGAAGGTCGCGGAGGGCAATCCGCCAGAACTCGTTGAGCTGCTGCCCGACTACAACAAGGCCGGTGCCTGGGATTCTCGTCCGGACTCCGTGCGGCTCATGAAGTTCGATGTGGTCCTGACGAATCCACCTTTTGGGGAGGACCGCGCGTACCGGCCGCACACGGCGGAAGACCGCAAGATCATTGAGACTTATGAGACCTGGGGGCTTAGTGGTGGAGGTGACAATACTGACCTTGGCATTGTGTTTCTTGAGAATGCTTACCGGTGCCTCAAAGACGAGGGGCGGCTTGGAATAGTACTTTCTAACTCGATCGCCTCTATCAATCGTTGGCACATGGTTCGTCGATGGCTGATGGACAGGATACGCATCGTAGCCATCTTTGACCTGCCGGCAAACGTATTTGCCGAGACAGGCGTTAACACTACCCTCATAGTGGCATACAAGCCTAAGCCCGCCGCGCTTAAGCGGCTGAACGACAATGGCTACTCCGTGTTCGCGAGGGACATTCACCGAGTGGGATACGAGAAACGTACAAGCAAGCGAAACGTTTTTTTCAACCCGGTCTACCTCTTGGACGCTACCACGTTCGACATCGCGACGGACAGCGAGGGGCGCCCCGTTCTTGACGAGGAGTTTACTGACACTGTCAGAGAGTTCCGGCAGTGGGCGCTCGGACAGGAAGAGGTCCTCCAGCGGCTGTTTCTGAGAGAGGCATGAGCAATGGAGCATCTTCGCGTCCCAACAGAGGTTTCACTTGGCGAAGTTCGCGCTCGGGGCTTCTCGTGGTCACCTGGCATGTATCGCGGCGTGGTGATTCCAACAGCGTGCGTGCGGAGGCTGGGCGGACTGTTGGCCGCCCACGAGAATGGAGCAGAGGTTGGCTCACGGGCTTGCCTGCGCCAGAGCAGCTGTTACTTCATACGAACCAAAGCGCTCCAAGACCACTCATATCTGACGCAGTTCAAGGGCGATTCCGTTGAGCCCATCTCACCAAAGGCCTACGCCAGGGCTGTTGGTGGGCACCCAAGGCGCGAGATCAAAGACGGTGATGTACTGTATGCGCGCGGTGGCAGTGTTGGCGAGGTGGCTATTGCCGACGGGTGTGGCAAAGCGACGATTAGTAGCCACATGGTCCACCTCGTATTCGCGGAGCACGAGTGGTACTGCTTCGCGTTCATGAAGCACCCCGTTTGCAGGCTACAGCAACAACCGCACCAGAGGGGCGCTATCCGTGCACTCGACAACTTCCGGTGGGAGACGCTGCTTGAGTGCCTCGTGCCCTTTCCGAGTCAGCGCGATGCTGAACGCGTAGTTCGTTACGTCTCGGTACTGCTCGAGGCGATCGTCGCTAAGGAACGCGCGATCCGCAAGAAGTCTGACACGATACACGAGGCGATCACATCGGAGTTTCTTGCAGGCCAAAGCAGCACGGCGTTTCACTTTCACCATCCTACGGTTGCTGACCTTAGACTCACTCGCAGACTTGATGCCGCGATCCATGGGCGCGAGTACAAGTCCAAGATTTGGCTTGTTGAGAACTATGCGAGAGGCTGGCGCACACCGAAACGGGCAGGCTTTGCTGTGACGCCCGGGCCAAGCCTTGAGATCAAGCTTCTGAGGACGCGGATAGACTCGCAAGTGCCACGTGCAGGGTTTTACTCGCTAATCATCCCAACGAACATATCGGAATACGGGACACTGAACCGGGTAACATACATTGGTACTGGCTACAAGCTGCCTCTCCTTAGGCAGGGAGACGTGCTGTTCGGAGAGGCCGGTTTCCAGAAGGGCCGGTCAGTTGTTCTTCTCGATGGCATCGAAAATTGCACAACAAACGCGCACGGCTTGTACGCGCGGCGTGCCGACGGGGAGATTCAAGAGTCTGTGTTTTTCAGATGCATCTTCAACTGGTATAGGAGTATGGGTCTGATCGACCTGATGGCGGTCGGCGGCTCAGGGGGGCATTTTTCGCCTGAGTACTTCGATTACGTGCGAATACCGAAGTTCCCTGAGGCGGTGAAGGCCGGCATTGTCAAGCTTTATCACAACAAGGCCGCACCGCCGGGAAGCGCGCCGACAATGGCTAACTTCGTCGCATGGCACGAGCAGTGGAACCAAGACCTTGGCGTCTGGGAGCTGGACCGCGAGATGAAGGCACTTCAAGCAGAACTCGCGAAAGTCCAGGACCAGATCATCGAGGGCAAGACAGTCGCCGTGCCCCTCGCCGCCCCTTTGGAACCAGCCCGAACAGTTAGGTCGCAGTGGAGAAAGCGCCTGTAGTAGAATCCAGGAGGGGAAGCGAAGGTGGAAAGATGGTTTCCGGGAACAGGGTGGCCGACCTCTTTCGTCGGCTGGAAGCGGCCGGGCTCGAACCTCACCTCGAGCCCTTCACCGCGGTGCGCGACGTCGACTGGGAGGCGCTCCCCCCGACCGTGGACAGCAGGACGCTCCTCGGCGGCCGCCGCCTCCAGCAGAAGCGCGACCAGGTGGCGAACCTGCTGGCGCTGGTCGGCGACCTCTCCCCGGGCTCGGTGGCCGCGGACTTCGGCGCCGGGAGCGGGCACCTGAGCCTGCCGCTCGCCTGCCTCCACCCGGACGTCACCGTCTGGCTGGTCGACGTGAATGGCTACGCCCTCGACCTCGCCCGCTCGCGGGCCGATGCCGCGGGGCTCAGGAACGTCCGCTTCTTCACCGGGCCGGTGACCGGGTTCCCCGAGCCCTTCGGCCTCGGCTTCGCCCTGCACGCCTGCGGGACCGCTTCGGACGAAGCCCAGGAGCGCTGCCTCGAACACGGGGCGACGTACGTCATCTGCCCCTGCGACCTGGGCCAACTCCAGCACTCACCTCACCCCTATCCGCGCAGCGCCCGCTTCCACCAGCACCTCACCCGTGAGGAGTACGACGCCCTCGCCTCCGCCGCCGATTGGACCAACTCGGAGGACCCCTCCCGTCGCGACCGCGGCGCCCGGGCCATGGCCATCATCAACCTGGACCGGAACCTGGCCGCGGAGGAGGTCGGCTACCAGACGCTGCTCCTCCTTGGCTACCCGCTTCAATCCACCCCCAAGAACCAGGTCCTCTACGGCTTCCGGCGAGGAGCCTGACCGAGACTTGAGCGATGCCTGGAGCGCTCACCTTTGCCTCTGGACCGCGCCGGTGGTATACTTCACCGACGGCAGAGCAAAGCGCGGGAGAAAGGAATCCGTCGGCTGACGGGTCGAGGGAGGATGGCGAGGATGCGAGAAGTGTGGATGGTGGCGCTGTGGGTTTTGGTCGCGGTGCTGGGGTTCGGCCGGCTGTGTGCTTACGGCCAGGAACTGAAACGGGTTCGGCCGCCGGCACGGGCCGGGCAATGGTACGAAGCCACGGCCCCCGCCCTGACGAAGCAGGTGGACGGGTACCTGGAAAAGGCGACGCCACCGGCGGTCTCGGGCCACCTGGTGGCCCTCATCGAGCCGCACGCCGGCTACGCCTACTCGGGGCCGACGGCGGCCTTCGGCTACAAACTCCTTCGCGGGACCTCCTACAACCGGGTCATCCTCCTCGGCGTGGCGCACTTCGCTGCGGTGCGGGGCTGTGCGCTCCCCAACTACACCCACTTCCAGACGCCTCTGGGTGAGGTCCCGCTCGACCGGGAAGTCTGCGACAAGTTGCTCGCCTCGCCCCCCTTCGTCGACTTCACCCGGGCCCACGACCCCGAGCACAGCCTGGAAGCCCAACTCCCCTTCCTCAAGCGCACGCTGAGCGACTTCCGCATCGTACCCATCCTCGTGGGCGAGATGTCCGACGGCGACCGGGCGAAAGCCGCGGAAGCGCTGCGGGCCTTCCTCGACGAGAAGACCCTCGTCGTCGTCAGCAGCGACTTCACCCACTACGGCGCCGACTACGGCTACGTGCCTTTCCGCACCCAGGTGAGAGAGAACCTGGACAAACTGGACCACGGGGCCACCAAACAGATCCTCGCCCTCGACGCCCGCGGCTTCGGGGGCTACCTCGACCAGACCGGGGCCACCATCTGCGGGCGCTTCGGCATCGCCCTCCTGCTCGAGATGCTCAAGCCGCTCGGCGACGTCACCGGCACCGAACTCACCTACACCACCAGTGGCGTGCTCACCGGCGACTGGTCCATGTCCGTCAGTTACTGCGCCATCGCCTTCGCCCGGGGAGCCACGCCGCCGACAGGCAAGCCCGCCGCCAAGGCAGAGGAAACCTCGCCGTCCCCCAAGCCGACCGGCATGGTCGTCGACGGGATGCCCGCGCCGGCGGCCAAGCCGGCGGAGAAGCCTCCCCTCACCGGCCCGGCCTTCCTCTCCAAGGAAGAGCAGCAGGTGTGCCTGAAACTGGCCCGGCAGAGCCTGGAGCAGTACCTCCAGTCGCACCAGGTGCTCAAGGTGGACGAGAGCGCCTTCTCTGCCAACCTCCTCGGGCAGCATGGCTGCTTCGTGACCCTGAAGAAGCAGGGCGAGCTGCGGGGCTGCATCGGCCGCATCGTGGGCGACACGCCGCTGTACGCGACCGTCATCGAGTACGCGGTGCACGCTGCGGTGGACGACCCGCGCTTTCCCCCCGTCACCCTGAAGGAACTCAAGGACCTGGACATCGAGATCTCGGTCATGACCCCGCTCGAGCGGGTGACCGACCTCAAGGACATCCAGGTCGGCCGGGACGGGCTCCTGATACGGATGGGCTTCAACCAGGGGCTCCTCCTCCCCCAGGTCGCCACCGAGTATGGCTGGGACCGGGACACCTTTCTCGCGCACACCTGCCTGAAGGCCGGGCTCCCGCCCGACGCCTACAAGAGCCCGCGGGCCGAAATCCTCCGCTTCAGCGCCCAGGTCTTCGGGGAGAAAGAGTAGCGCCTTGGGGCTGCTCCGCCGAGGGCGCGCAGGCGAGAGGAAAAGTGGCTGCTCTTTGATTCGCTTGGGTGTTGAAACCACAGAGGACGCAGAGGTCACAGAGAGAGCCACCTCGGGAAAAGGCTATGGCCTCCGTGGCCCCCGTGTTCTCTGTGGTGAAAAGCCCCTTCGTGGTGTTCCCCTGCGGTCACCTGCTCAGCTGCTCACCACAGGCCTTCCGGTCGCCTGTTTCAGGTGCTTGAGCAAGTGCATCACGTCGTTAGCGCCCCGGCCGAAGTAGTCATGCAGGCGCTCGTACTCGCGGTACAGGCGGTCATAGACGGGGGCGGCCTGAGGGTTCGGCCGATAGCTCTCCCGTTTGAGTTTGGCCATGTGCCGGGCGGCATCGCCCGCGTCGTCGTAGCCTCCCGCGGCTTTGCCCGCGGCGAGGGCCCCCAGGATGGCCGCGCCCAGGGCCGTGGTCTGGGCGGAAGCGGCGATGCGGATGGGTCGGCCCGTGACATCCGAGAATATCTGCATGACGAGCGGGTTCCGTTCCGGGAGCCCGCCCGAGGCGTACAGTTCCTCGACGGCGACCCCGGCAACCACGAAGGCTTCGATGATCTTGCGCGTGCCGAAGGCCGTGGCCTCGATGAGCGCGCGGTAGATCTCCTCCGGGCGGGTGCTCAGGGTGAAGCCCACCAGGAGTCCGGTGAGGTCCGCGTCCACCAGGATGCACCGGTTGCCATTCCACCAGTCCAGGGCCAGGAGCCCAGACCCGCCCGGCCCCAGGCTCTGGGCCCGCTCCGAGAGCAGTTGGTGGACGGACAGGCCGCGCGCCTTCGCCTCCTCGGCCACGTACGTCGGCACGCCGTGCTCCACGTACCAGGCGTAGATGTCCCCTCCCGCCACCTGCCCGGCTTCGTAGCCGAAGTATCCGGGGAGGATGCCTTCCTCCACCACCCCGCAGATGCCCTCGACAAAGTGACCCTCCTCGCCGAGGAGCAGGTGACAGAAACTGGTCCCCATGATGATGACCATCTTGCCTGGTGCTGTCACCGTGGCCGCGGGGACGGCAGCGTGGGCGTCGATGGTCGCCGCGGCTACGGGCGTCCCCGGACGCAGCCCCATCCTGCCCGCCCACTCCGCTCGCAGCGTTCCCACCTGGGTTCCCGGCGCGACGATGTGTGTGGAGAGTTTCTCGGCAACGACGTCGGCGAAGCGGGGGTCCAGTTCGCCCAGGAAGTCTCGGGACGGGTAGCCCGTCGCTTTGTCCCAGAGGGCCTTGTAGCCCGCAGCACACGCGTTTCGGGCCTCGACGCCCGTCAGTTGCCGGACAATCCAGTCGCCACCCTCGATGTAGCGGTGCGTCGCCTGGTAGACAGCCGGCGACTCCTGGAGCACCTGGAGCAGTTTGGCAAAGAGCCACTCGGAGGAGACCTTTCCGCCATAGCGACCGAGGAAGGCTTCCTTGCGTCGGCGGGCGACCTGGTTGATGAGGTCGGCCTGTGGCTGCGAGGCGTGGTGCTTCCAGAGTTTGGGCCAGGCGTTGGGGTCGGCGGAGAACTCCCCCCGGAGGCAGAGGGGCTGGTCTCGTGCGTCAGTGGGGAGCACCGTGCAACTGGTGAAGTCGACGCCGATGCCCACCACCTCCTCGGGCTTCGCGCCTGCCTGGGTGAGTGCCTGAGGGACGCAGTGGGTGAGGGCCTCGAGCCAGTCGCCCGGATGCTGGAGCGCCCAGTCCACCCCCAGCCGGACGTCGGTTCCGGGGAGATGCTCGTCGATGACGCCGTGAGGGTAGGGGAAGACCGCTAACCCCAGTTCCGTTCCGTCCGCCAAATCCACCACCAGAGCCCGGGCGCTCTCGGTGCCGAAGTCGATGCCCAGGGAAACCCGTCGGCTGCCCATGCCCTGTCTCCTCCTTCACCGGCCTCGAGCAGGCGAGTCTGTCAACTGACGGACTCAACTGCACACCTACTCACCTCCTCTGCCCGCCGGGGGCGAGGTGCCCATGCTACCGCCGCCGGCGGGGGAAGCCAAGGGGCAGCCGCCACCCAGGCCCCCCGGCGTGGCGCCTTGACAGCGCGCGCGGGTGCGCCTACCATGCAGCGGATTGGTTCTGCTATCGGCTGAGGGCAGGCGGTCGCCAGACGGCGAATGAGCCCGTACGACTCGACGGCTCAACTGTCTTCGACCCTGAGGCTCAAGCCCACGAAGGGAGCTCGCCGAAGTCTGAGCTCGCCGTCCGCCGCGGCGGACCGCGGCGAACACCCTGAGCCTATCAAAGGGCGGCGTCAAATGGCTACTCGCCAGCGAAGGGCACGCTCCGGGAGGGGGACATCGCCCGGCCGGGGCACAGGCGGAAGGGTCGGGACGGCCGGCTCCGCTGCGGGCCCGAGCGTCAGCGTCCTGGGCCAGCTCCTCGACGAGGGTCGGTTGGTCGAGGCGGCCCAGCGCTGCCGGGCGACCCTCGAGCGCGTGGAAGCCGGCGGCGGCGAACCCTCCGTCGGCCATCGGCTTCACCACAACCTGGCTGTCATCCTCTACCGGCTGGGCCGCTTCGACGAGGCCCGCCACCACCTGGCCCAGGCCCTCACCCTGAACGCGGAAGTTGCGGAGAGCCACTTCCTTCACGGCCTCCTGGTTTCCGGGCGGGGCGAGTCGGCTGAGGCTGCAGCTGCGTTCAGCCGGGCGCTCGCCCTTCGGCCGGGCTGGGTGGCGGCGCTCCTCCACCGCGGCACAAGTTACTTCGCCCTGGGCGACTACGTGCGCGCCTGCGAGGACTTCCGGCTGGCCCGCGACGCGGTCCCGGAGGAGCCGACCGTCCTCTACAACCTGGCCCTCGCCGACGTGATGGTCGGCCGGTGGGAGGAGGCGCAGGGCCTCTTTCGCACCCTGGCCAGCGTGGACGAACCGAACGGCCCCAGTTACTACGAACTCCTCGCCCAGACCTACCGGGCCCAGACCGAAGACGGGTTCTACGGCCAACTCCACCGTCTCAAGAACATGATGGGCATGGTGGGCGACCGCCTGCGGCTCTTCCGGGAGGACGCGAGCAACCTCCTCGACCCGGGCCTCCGGGCGAATCTCGGCGAACTCTCCTCCCACTACGACCTCATCTACCACGACCTGGTCGCTTTTCTTGGCGCCGTCCGGCGGGAGCCACTGGAGTTGGACGTGGTGGACGTCCACCAGGTGCTCGACGGGGCGCTGGTCGCCACGCTCCCCGAGCCCGTCGCAGGCGGGCGGGTGGAGGTGCTCAAGGACTACGCTGTGGACCTGCCGGCAATCGTCTGCGACCCGGCCCTCATCCGCGAGGCGTTCCTCAACATCATCCTCAACGCCCTGGAGGCGATGCAAGGCGAAGGTGTGCTTTCCATCGCCACCGGGCGGGTGGCCTCGGGAGACGAGGCCGAGGAACCTCCCCCGCCACCACGGGGGCGGCGAAGTGGCGCCCAGCCCCAGGCGGAGTCGAGGCGGTCGGCGGCACCCGGGAAATCCGAGACCCCGGCGAGGCCCGAGGAGTTCATCTACGTCATCTTTGTCGATACCGGGCCCGGCGTGGCCCCCGAGGACGCTGAGCGCATCTTCCACCTGGGCTACTCGACCAAGCCCTTTGGCAGCGGCATCGGCCTCTACCAGGTCCGCCGGGCGCTGGCCGTTCACGGCGGGCACGTGGAGGTGACGCCGGGGGGACCGGGCGCCGCCTTCACCGTGTACCTCCCCTGCCGACCCCGGCTTTCGCCTTCCCTCGAAGACCTGAGTCCCAAGGCCCGACTCCCCGAGGACGCCCGGGAACTCATCATCGCGCCCACCCACGGGCGGGCGCCCGCCGTCGGGAGCCTCCGGGCCGAAGGAAAGGAAGAAGCAGACCTTCTCTTGTGACGCCCGGGCCGGGAGCCTGGGCCGCCCTGGAGAGCGGAGGTGCGGAGAACGGATGGGAAAGAGACCGGTCAAATCCTCGGCTCCCCGGCGCGGGGAGCCGACTTCGACCCGCGCAACTCGCCTGAGTGCGCCGCGCCCGTCGGCTGACGGGCGCCCAGCCTCCCCGGCCGGGCGCCCGGTCGAGCCGAGCATCCTGGTCGTCGATGACCAGCCCGAGGTCTGCTCCTTTCTCGGCTCGGTGTTGGGGGAGAAGGGCTTCCGCGTTTTCACCGCCCACACGCCCGAGCAAGCCCTGGAGGCCTTCGCCAGCAACCACGCGGGGCTGGAACTGGTGCTCCTGGACCTGAGCCTGACCGCCGGTCGGAGCGACGGGGTGGACGTCCTCCGGCGGATGAAGGCCGTCGATGCGGCCGTCCCGGTCATCATCCTCAGCGGCAAGGGGACCATCCGCCGAGCCGTCGAAGCCGTCAAGCTGGGCGCCGCCGACTTCCTGGAGAAGGACCTCTACCTGGCCGAGCACCTGGAACTGAGCGTGGAGAAGGTGCGTCGGCTCCTGGCCGTCGTCGAGGAGAACCGCCAACTCCGTCAGCAGCGCGAGCGGCTCCATCGGCGGGCGACGGCCTACGAGGAGGCCCTCCGTCGGCGGTACACCCTGGTGGGGGAGAGCGCGGCCTTACGGCGGATGCTCGAGCAGGTGGGGGTGGTGGCCTCGGTCCCCCGGCCGGTGCTCATCTGTGGCGAGCGGGGGACGGGGAAGGAACTCATCGCCGCGCAGGTCCACTTCCAGGGCCCGCGGGCCGACGGCCCCTTCATCACCGTCAACTGCGCCGCGTTCACGGGCGGGCTGCTGGAGAGCGAGCTCTTCGGCCACGAGAAGGGGGCCTTCACCGGGGCGGAGGCCCGCCGGCTGGGCCGCTTCGAGTTGGCCGACGGCGGGACCATCTTCTTCGACGAAGTGGGCAACATGCCGCTGGAGTTCCAGCAGAAGGTGCTCCGGGTCGTCGAGTACCAGGAGTTCGAGCGGGTGGGTGGCGCCGAGACGGTGCGGGTGGAGGTGCGGGTGGTGGCGGCCACCAACGCCGACCTGGAGCAGTTGATGCGCGACGGCCGCTTTCGCCGGGACCTCTACGACCGGCTCACCTTCGCCGAGATCCTGGTCCCGCCGCTCCGCGAGCGGAGCGAGGACATCCCCCTTCTCGTCGAGCACTTCGAGCAGCAACTTCTAACCGAGGTGCCCGGGCTTTCTCCCAGGAAGTTCTCGGAAGCGGCCCTCGAGCGCCTGCGCCGATACTCCTGGCCGGGGAACGTCCGGGAACTCCGCAATGTCGTCGAGCGGGCCATCTCCTCCGTGTCGGAGGAAGTCATCCAGCCTCACCACCTCGGCCTGGGGGAGCCGAAGGAACCCGTGGACTCCGGCGATTTTCACGAGCGGGTGGAAACCTACCAGCGTCGGCTCCTTCGCCGAGCCCTCCAGGAGAGCCGCTACCGTCAGCGCCAGGCCGCCCGCCAACTGGGGATGACGTACCACCAGTTCCGCCACTACTATCGGAAGTTCCACCTGGACCAGGAGCCGGGCCGCGGCGAAGGAGCCTGAAGCGGCGGAGGCGCCTGAAGCTCAGCCCGGCTGTCTTGAGAAAGGGGTCGTGATGCTCTACGGGACATTCAGCATTACCGCCCGTTCGCCGCGGACCGGCGAGTTGGGGGTGGCGGTCGCTTCCAAGTACCTGGCGGTGGGCGCGGTGGTGCCTTTCGTCAGCGCGGGGGTCGGGGCCGTGGCCACCCAAGCGCGGGTGAACTCGGCCTTCGGGCCTCAGGCCCTCGGCATGCTCACCAAAAGCCTCTCCCCCGAGGACATCCTCAGGGAGTTTGGCGGGAATGACCCCGAATGGGAGTTCCGCCAACTCCACCTCATCGACGCCAGGGGTCGCTTCGCCTGCCACACCGGGACGAAGACCGTCGACTGGGCCGGCCACCTCGTCGGCGTCGATTGCACCGTCGCCGGGAACATCCTCACCGGCCCCGAAGTCCTGGACGCCATGCTTTCCGCCTTTCAGGCCGACCCCGCTCAGCCCCTGGCTCGTCGCCTGCTCGCTGCGCTCCTCGCCGGGGACGAAGCGGGCGGCGACCGCCGGGGCAGGCAGTCGGCAGCGCTCCTGGTCGCCCGTCGCGAACCCTACCCCATCGTGAACCTGCGTGCCGATGACCACCCGGAAGCGCCCCGCGAACTGGCCCGGCTCCTCGACCTCTTCGCCAAGGCCTTCCCCCAGCACCTTCGCTGAAGGATGGACCGGCCGAACCTTCTTGCACACGATGGCCTTCTGGTGGATAATGCGCCGCTGCCCCCGGCGACGAGGAGTCCCTCAGGGCAAAAGAATGAACCACAGAGAGCACAGAGAACTCAGAGACCATTCCTGGGTTTTGGTTACTCTTCTACTCGGTGCCCTCTGTGTGCTCTGTGGCTTAAGACGGTGTGTGCTTCGTTCGCTCGGTAGCCAGGAAGTCTCCGCTTGAAAGGGGCCGAATGTATCAATCCACTCGAATCCGCGTCGCGGCTGGAGAACCGAGCAAGGTCCGGCTTGAGGAAGCGTCGCGCGCGGTACTCCTGGTGGTCGGCTTTGCCTTGCTGACGGCCCTCGGGGCGCAAGTGCGCATTCCCATCCAACCCGTCCCCATCACCCTGCAGACGTTCTTTGTCCTCCTCGGTGGGTTGATGTTGGGTCCCAACCTGGGGGCCTTGGCACAGGTGCTTTACGTCAGCCTGGGCGCCGCAGGCGCCCCCGTATTCGCCGGTGAGGGGGTCGGCCGCGCCTACCTCCTGGGGCCGACCGGGGGCTATCTCCTCGGCTTCGCCGCTTCCGCCTGGCTGGTGGGGCAACTCATCCGGGTGCTCGACGTGCGCCCCGGGCTCAGTCTGGACCTCGCGCGCCGGGTGAACCTTTGGCGGGGGAGTATCCTCCGCGACGGGCGCCAGCCCTTCGACGCTGCTCAGGCGGGTGCCCACGAAGTGGGCGCGACTGTCGAACGGCAGGCCAACTGGGCTAGCGTCCCCCGGCCCTGGCGCCTGCTCGGTGTGCTGGCTGCGGGCATCGTCGCCGTGTACGTCCCCGGGGTTATCTGGCTTGCCTTGGTGACGGGCATGGGGCTGGGAAAGGCGGTGGTCGCCGGGGCGCTGCCTTTCGTCCCGGGCGACGTCCTGAAGGCGCTCTTGGCAGCGTCGATTTGGATGCGCCTCCCTCGATAGGCAAGCCGGGGTTCTGAAGAAGGCTGGGTCATGATCGACGTGCATATGCACATCCACTGGTTCGGCTACGGGCCGACGAAGGCCGTCAGGCACATGGACAAACTGGGCGTGGCGCGGTCCTGGCTCCTGGGCTGGGAGAGCATCGGCACCGGCCGGGAGGAAGTCCATAATACCATGACCAATCGGCGGACCTACACCGCGTGGAAGAAGTTCCCCGACCGCTTCATCCCCTTCTGTTCGATGGACCCGCTTTCCAGGGACCCGGAGAGGCAGATGCGCAAGTGGCACGAGTTGGGGTTCCGCGGGTTAGGCGAGCAGAAGCTTCGCCTGCGCGTCGACAACCCCGACTCCGTCGCCCTCTATCGGCTGGCCGGGGAGTTCGGCTGGCCCGTCCTCTTTCACATCGACTACTGGCACCCGGGCGTCCAGTTCTGGTACAACCACGACCTCAAGGCCTTCGAAGCGGTGCTTCGGGACTGCCCGGAGGTGACCTTCGTCGGCCACGGCCCGGGCTTCTGGAGGCACGTTTCGGGCGATGCGGACAAGGCCCCGCCCGGCTACCCCAAGGGGCCGGTGACTGCGGGCGGGCTCCTCATCAGGCTGCTCGATGGGTACCCGAATCTCTACTGCGACCTCTCCGCCCACTCGGGTCTGAACGCCATCAGCCGGGACCTCGAGTTCGGGACGCGGTTCCTCCTCAAGTATTCGAGACGGGTCATGTACGGGACCGACATGTTCACCAGCGAGCACATCGAGTACCTGCGCTCCATCGAGTTACCGAAGAAGGTCTTCGACGCCATCACCCGGAAGAACGCACTGGGGCTCGTTCCGGTGGACTGAGCGGGCCGGTCGAGGGAGTTGGATGTAGGGACAGACCTTCAGGTCTGTCCGTCCTGGAGGCCGGTGCGCCGGCGATGGCAACGGACAGGGCTAAAGCCTTGTCCCTACAAGGTGGCCGGGCTCACCAGTGAAAACGAACGAGAGGGAGACATGAGCAAGCGGATTCGTGTCGGGTTCATCGGGGCGGGCGGGCACGCCACGCGCGTGCACTATCCCACGCTGGTGCAAATGAAGGCCGAGGTGGACCTGGTCGCCCTCGCCGACCTCGATGAGAAGCGGGCCAAGCAGGTCGCCGACGAGTACCACGTCCCGGGCCGCTACACCGACTATGAGGAGATGCTCCGAAGCGAGAACCCGGAGGCCGTGTACGTCTGCCTGCCGCCGAGCGCGGTCGCGCCGGTGGTGCTGGGCTGCCTCCGCGCGGGGGTCCACGTTTTCTGCGAGAAGCCCCTGGGGACGAGTTACGCTGAGGCCGCGGAGATGGCCGAGGCCGCGGAGAAGGCCGGCGTGAAGACCCTCTGCGCCTACAACCGCCGATACTCCACCGTCCTCATCGAGGCTAAGAAGCGGGTGGCCGAGCACGGACCCGTCTCCCAGGTGGTGGCCGAGTTTCACAAGAACATGCTCCGCAGCGGCGCCTACTTCGGCATGAGCATCATGATTACGGACATCGCCCACGTGGTGGACGCCATGCGTTGGCTGGCCGGGGAAGCCACCGAGGTCATCCCCTTCGTGGACGGGTTTCAGGCCGACTGGAAGAACGTCTTCACGGGGCTCGTGCGCTTTGACTCCGGCGCCGCGGGGGTCCTTCTCGCGAACCGGGCCTCAGGTTCCCGCTACGAGCGTTTTGAGGTGCACGGGCCGGGCATCAGCGCCTACGTCCGCGCACCGGAGCAGCTGGAAGTCTGGACCGACGGCCGGAAAGAGCCCACCCTCATCGAGTACCCCGAGGCCCTGGTGCCCATCTCGGCGGCCTGGGTCGAGCACTACGGCTACGCCCCCGAAAGCCGACACTTCTTCCAGTGCCTCCGCGACGACGTCCAGCCCTCCAGCAACTTTGCCGACTCGGCCAAGACCATGCTCCTGGCCGAGCGCCTGGAGGGCAGTCGGCCATAGGGCTCGCCGTGGCCCGCCTTTGGCGGGTCAGCCCGCCCACCGAGTGGCGGGCACCCGGCCACGAGGGCGGACGTGAGCCGTCCTGCTGGAGGGAACCGATGACGGGGGAGCGCTCGACTGCTTGCGGACCTGCTGGGGCCCCAGGCCCGTTGGCCATCGAGACTGCCAATCTGGCCAAGCGCTTCGGGAGCACCTGGGCTCTCAAGGGCCTCACCGTCAGCCTGCCCGTGGGGGCGTGCCTCCTCGTCCTCGGGCCCAATGGCGCCGGGAAAAGCACCTTCATCGCCCTCCTCGCCACCCTCCTTCGCCCCAGCAGCGGCTCCGCCCGCATCTTCGGCCGAAGCATCATCCAGGAGCCCCAGGCGGTCAGAGGCTCCATCGGCGTCCTCACCCACCAGCCCATGCTCTACCCCCACCTCTCCGTGCGGGAGAACCTCCTCCTCTTCGGCGAACTCTTTGCGGTAGCCGCCCCGTCCAACCGGGTGACCGAGGTGCTCGATGCCTTCGCCCTGCGGGAGTTCGCCGGGGCGTCCGTGGCCAGCCTTTCTCATGGCACCCTTCAGCGGGTGGCCCTGGCCCGGGCCTTCCTCCCCCAACCCAGGCTCCTCCTCCTGGACGAGCCGTTCGCCGGGCTGGACGAAGGCAGCCGCAGCCTCCTCCGCTCGGCGCTTCTCCAGGCGCACGCAGCAGGCGTGACCGTGCTCATGACCGCCCAGGAACGGGAACCTGTCGCCGGGCTTCCGGACACGGTGGCGGTGCTCGTTGGTGGGGAACTGCGGGGCTGGGCCGAGCGTCCGGCCTGGACGGAAGCGGACCTCCACGACTTCTACCACCAGAGCCTCCGCCTTTCCCGAGCGGGTGCCCGCCCACTTCGTGGGCACCCGGTGGGCGGGCGGGCCGTCTTCGACCCTGAGGCTCAGACCCGAAGGGAACTTGCCGAAGCTTGCGGGGCTGAAGCAGGCGGAGGCGACCAATGAAGGTGCTCTGGCTTCTCCTCAAGAAGGACTTTTCCCGCGAACTGCGGACCCGGGCCCTGGCCAGTTCCATGCTCATCTTTGCCCTGGTCGTAGTCGTGGTGTTGAGCCTGGTCGTCCAGCCCGGGGAGACGGGGTCGGCGACTGGCCGCACGACAGCGTCAGCCTACCTCTGGCTGTCCTTCTTCTTCGCTGCGGTGTTGGGGCTCGCCCGCTCCTTTGCCCAGGAGGGGGAGTTGGGCGCCTGGCGCGGGCTTCTCCTCACGCCCGTCCCCCGGGAGACCCTCTACCTGAGCAAGGTCGCCTCGAGCGGGCTCTTCGTCCTGGCCCTGGAGGTAGTCATCCTTCCCGTCTTCCTGGTACTCTATCAGCCGGTGTCGCGGGACGCTTCCCTCTGGTGGCTGACAGCGGGTCTCGCGGCCACGGCGGTGCTCGCTACGGTGGGACTGGTGGCTGTGGGGGTGCTCTTCACGGTGCTGGCCTCCGGGACGGCGGCGCGGGAGGCCCTCCTTGCCGGGCTGGTGCTTCCGGTCGTGAGCCCGGTGCTCCTCGCCGCGGTGCGGGTGACGGCGGAGGTCTGTGCCGGTTCAGGCTGGGCCGGTCTCTGGCGCTGGTGGGCGCTCCTAGCGGGTTTTGACCTCGTCTTCCTGGCGTTGGGTGCGTTACTCTTTCAGTTCGCGGTGGAAGAATAGGGGAAGCGTTGCATGGGCGAACCCAGGCAGGACCTCCCCACTCCGTCCGGGTCCGGGCACGGGCTCGATGCTTCGGATGGCGCGCCGTTTCCCGTTTGGGCGCCGGTGGTGCTCCTGGCCCTGGTGGTTGCTGGGGTCGCCGGGGCCTTCTTCCTTGCCCCCGTTGCCTCGGAGGAGGCGGGGGGCCTCACCCAGAAGATTTTCTACCTCCACCTCCCCTGCGCCTTCTCCGCCTTCCTCGGCTTCTTCATCTGCTTTCTGGCGAGCATCCGCTACCTCCTCGACCGGGACCTGCGCCACGACCGCCTGGGAGCGTCCGCAGCCGAGGTCGGGGTGGTCTTCACCACCCTGGTGTTGGTGACCGGGAGCATCTGGGCCCGGGCCGCCTGGGGTGCCTGGTGGGTCTGGGACGTCAGGCTCACCACGACGGCTGTGCTCTGGTGCATCTACCTGGGGTACCTGGTGCTTCGCGCCAACGTCGAGGACGGTGAGCGCCGGGCGCGGGCCTCCGCGGTGGTGGGCATCGTGGGCTTCGCCGACGTGCCCCTGGTCTACCTGTCCATCCGCCTGTGGCCGACCATGCACCCGGGGCCGGTGCTCCTCGGCCCGGAAGGGTCGGGGCTCCCCGACCCGAGGATGAAACTGGCCCTCGCCCTTTCCTCGGTGGCCCTCCTGGCGGTTTTTGCCTGGCTCCTCTACCTGCGGGTGGAGGTGGCGAAACTCCGCGAGGACTCGGAGCCGAGCGGCCCGCCGGACCCGGGGACGGGTAGGGCCTCAGGAGGGTCCGAACCATGACGTACGTCCTGGCTGCCTACACGGTCGTGGCGCTGGTCCTCACCCTCTACGAGATGAGACTCTGGGACGAGCTCTGCCGAGGACGCTCGAAGCGCCAGCGCCCGTCGAGTGACGGGCATTCGGCCGACTGAAGGTGGTGGGGGAGGGGAGGAGTCACGCTGAGCTGCCCCTTCGGTAGCGCGAGGCCGAAGCGTCCTTCGGGTGCCCAGCCTTTTCGGCCGGGCGCCCGGCCTCAGGAAGGTGGGGGAACCTTGGTCTCGCCCTGGCGGCCTGCCTCTGTGTCCCGGCCCAGTTTGTGCTCCGTGCCGGCCAGGAGTCGGCTGATGTTCATTCGGTGACGGAGGAGGATGAGGGCCGCTATCGCCAGGGCGAAGACCGTGAGGGGAAGCCCCTTGCCCCACGGCTCCTTCCCCAGCAGCACGAGGCTGAGCAGGAACGCGAGCGCTGCCGACATCGACCCCAGGGAGATGTAGCGCCAGATGGCGACCACGACCACGAAGACCCCCAGGGCGATGCCCCCCTGGAGTGGGGCGAGGCCGAACGCCACCCCGCAACTCGTCGCCACGCCCTTCCCGCCGCGGAAGCGGAGGAACAGGGTGAAGACGTGCCCCAGGATGGCCCCCAGGCCCGCGAGCACCCCGGCGAACTCGGGCGACAGCCCCGGTAGCACCCCGGCGAACCAGGTGGGGAAGAAGTGGGCGGGGACAAAGCCCTTGGCCACGTCCAGGGCCAGGACCACCCCGGCAGCGGCGTTCCCTGCCGCCCGGCGGACGTTGGTTGCCCCCACGTTCCCGCTGCCCACCGTGCGGATGTCCACCCCCGTCAGAGCCTTCGTGACCAGGTAGGCAAAGGGTACGGCCCCCAGGAAGTAACTCATCAGGAAGAGAGCGAAGTAGCCCATCACGCCTTCCCCGCCGCCCTTGGCCGACTTTCCAGCAAGGCCTGGCGCGACCTGCGCTCCACCTTGAGATACCGCCCCACTACTTCCCGGACACGTGCCTTGTCGACCGAGGTCAGCTTATGACCCAGGTAGCCCCGAAAGAAGGAGAGCATCTCCGCGCCCCCGGCGCCCGCCGAGAGCCGGCCACCCGCCAGTTGCCCCGAGAAGCAGGCCGCCAGGGAGACAAGGTCACCGGCCCGCTCCCGCCAGGAGAGCCGGCGCCGACGCACCCCTGCTTCTACATTGAGAAAGACCGGCTCCAGCGCCGGGGCCTCGCCTGCATCCGTGCGGGTGCCCGCCAGCCCGATGCGGGCGCCCGCCCCAGCCGCCAAGGACCTCACCCCTAACCCCTGGAGGGTGAACCTTTTCCAGCAGAAGCCCCCAGCGTGGGCCCGGGCCACCTCGCGACCCAGTGCTTCCGCCAGCGCCCGGCGCGCCCGCTCCGCGGGCACCCGCTGCGCGCGTAACCTTTCCAGCCACCTTTCCACCGGCTCCACGTCGTCGAGTGCGGCCAAGACCAGGACCTCCCGCCGAGGCAGGCCCCAGGCCCGCTCCTGGGCGAAAGCCAGCCAGCGGGGGACGGTGAGCCCCAGTCCCTCCAGCGCCCCCAGGTTCTGCCAGTGCCGCCCGCAGGGCCCGTAAACCGGATAGAGGTGGAGAAAGGACCTCCGCTCCCACCGCTCGAAGCGTCCCCCGGAGTTCTCGGCACGAGCGTGAAGGAGCCCCTCCGGGGTAAGCATCTCCGGCCGAGCCGGCGTCTCCCCGCCGCCTTCCCGGAAGGCTGCCCAGCACCGACCTTCGCGAACCAGACGCCACGACTCGACCGCGGGGCGAGGAGCCTCCGGCTCTCTTGGGACGCGAGCGGGAGGCGGAACCTTGGTCGCGGGGCAGACTTCCGCGGCGGGCGCCAGCAGCGGGCGCCCGCCAGCCCGATGCGGGCGAGAAGCGGAGCTTCCTTCCCCACGCCAGACCTGGGGCTTCCGCCGGCGGTCTATCCGCTGGATGAGCCCCCGGCACTCCCGCAGCGGCCGGCCCGCGTAGGCCCGGAGAAAGCGGAGCCGGTCCGTCCGCCTGAGGCAGGCGGATGCCCCGCGGTCGAGGGCCGCCAGGTCACCCACACCGAGGACGCGGGCCAGGGCGGCGCAGGGAAGAAGAAGCCCGCGGGGGTTGTCGATGATGGCGAAGTGCGGACCTCTCTCCGTTTCGGCGATGAGGATGTTTCGCCAGTGGAAATCCCGGCTCACGTAGCCGGCGTCGTGCATGGCCCGGGTGAAGTGCGCCAGGGCCTCAACATACATGCGCTTCTGCCGACGCCAGTCAGGCGTACGTGGCCGGCCGGAGAACTCGGGGGAGAACCTCTCCAGGTCGATGCTGGCCGGCACTTCCTCTGTCACCACCACGGCATCCAGGAGGGCCCTCGACCGCCGTCGCTCCCCCACCACCACCGGCCGGGCCGCAGAAATGCCCCGGCGCCGGAGCCCGCGAAGCACCCGCCATTCCCTCAGCGCCCGGCTCCGACGGAAAAGGTACTTCAGGTTCGGCCACGCCTCACGGTACGTCTTGACGTAGAGCGCCTTCGCGGGAAGCTCCGCTTCTCGCCCGCATCGGGCTGGCGGGCGCCCGCTGCTGGCGCCCGCCGCGGAAGTTGGACCTTGAACCGGGGGTTCTGCTTCGGTTCGCGTCCAAAGAGACCCGGAGGGTCCCGGGGGGAGTTCCAGGCGGTAGGTATTGGTGTGCAGGCTGTGGCGGACCCGGGTGCCGGGACCAGCGAGCAGCGCCTCCAGGCTGTCCAGGCCAAGCTGGGAGAGCACCTTCACGTATTCCGGCTCGATGCGAAGCCACTCACCCACCTTCGCCCTCGCCCGAAAAAGGACACCTCTTCTGCTCCCGGGTGCGACCCAGAGGTTTGGGACTTGCTCCTATTCTGCCCGTGGCCCGGAGGAGGTGCAAGGCGGAAGCGCCAGCCACCGGCTTCGCCCCCGGCTTTCGGCGCGGAGCCGCTCCCACTTTCACCCCGCGTCTTTCGACAGTCGCGCCCGCCTGCGACCCTCTCCCTTTCCCTCCCCCACTGGGGGAGGGCCAAGGTCAGGGTTGGGGGCGGGCGCGCGCGTCGGGCTGGCGGGCACCCGGGGCTGAGCTTGTCGAAGCCCGGCAAGGTTCGCTACCATAGCAAGGCAAGGCTTGTGACACAGGCAGAAGCCACCTGGTGAAGAGGAGAAAACGGGTTGACCCCTCATGTCCGCGGTCTCCAGAACCGGGACGAGTACGAGGAGATGCTCACCGTCGTGGCCCGGGGCTTCGGCCACCCGCTGGAAGTGGTCCGTCGGCGGTTCGAGCGACACCCTCCCTACAAACTTGAGGCCAGCCGCGCGGTCATCCTCGAGGGACGCATGGTGAGCGTCGTCCACGTGCACGAGCTGCGGGTGCGTGGCCGCGGCGGCGAGGTCTGGCTCGTCGGTGGCGTCGGTGAGGTCGCCACGCTGCCTGAACACCGCCACCAGGGCTACGCGACCCTGGCCCTCACGGACGCCATCGCCTACATGGCAGGTCTGGGCTACCAGTTCTCGATGCTTTTCACGGGCCAGCAGCCCTTCTACGAACGGCTGGGCTGGCGCCCCTATCCGGTTGCCTACCTCACCTTCGACCCGCAGAAGGTCGTCCTCCCGGAAGCGAAGGCCAAGGTCAAAGTCAGGGAGACGGACTGGGAGCAAGACCTGCCCGCGCTCAAGCGCATCTACGGGGAATACAACCGGGGCAAGGTCGGGCCGCTCCTGCGGAGCGAAGCCTACTGGCGGGAGGCCACCTCGCCCCGTCGCCGCAGTGGCTCCTCCTGGACTGCCCTTCGCGGAAGGAAGCCCGTCGCCTGCCTGTGGGGCGCTGCGGAACTGCGCATCCTGGAGCTGCCTCACCTCCCCGGGGAGGAGGACGCGGCCCGCGCCCTCCTCCTCCACGCCCTCCGGGTCGCCCGGGAGGAGTCCTTCAAACAGGTGGTCACTTCGCTCACCTCGGCGCCGATGGCGGGCGAACTTGCCGAGCGACAGCCCCCGGGAGCTGTGACCCAGGCCGTCTACCGCAACATGATGCTTCGGCCCATCGCCCCGGGCTTCTCCACCGACTTCGCTCCCGGCGAAGTCGTCTACTACGGTGCCGACAGTTTCTGAGAGGAGCAGAGGATGGCCCTCGAAACGCGTGGGGTCACGAGTCCCGGTGAGCTCGCGGAAGCGCTGGACGTTATCGCCCGCTGCTTTGAGGTCACCCCGGACGAGGCCCGCCGATGGCTCGGGCGCTTCGCGCCTGCTTTGCGGGCACCCGTCCGCATGGAGAACACGCGTGTTGCTCTGGTCGAGGGCCGGGTCGTCAGCGTGGTCCACGTGCACGACTTCCAGGTCTACGGCCGCGAAGGCCGGCTCTGGCGCATGGGCGGGGTCGGCGAGGTGTCCACCCTTCCGGAGTGCCGACGGCAAGGCTACGCCTCGGCCACCCTCAAGGACGCCATCGGCTACATGGAGGAGGAAGGTTTCGACCTGTCCATGCTCATCGCCACCGGGCCGGCGGCCTTGTATGCGAAGCTCGGTTGGCGTGCCTGCCCGGATGAGCGGTTCACATTCCACTTGGGCGCGTTCACCGTGCCCCAACCGACCGGGCAATACCAGGTCCGCCACATCGACTGGGAGACCGACCTGCTGACGCTTGAAGCCCTCTACGACGCCCATAACCGCAGCAGGCTCGGCCCGGTCGTGCGTTCGAACGACTACTGGCGGAAGTTGATACTTCCCGCGCGAAAGAGCCTTCTGGGACTCCTGGCAGTGCGCGAGGGGATGGCCGCCGCGTATCTGCTTGGCAATACTGCTTCCATCCTCGAAGTGCCTCACCTGCAAACGGACGAGGAGGCTGCGCGCGAGCTGGTCTGCGAGGCGTTGCGGACGGCTCAGGAGAGAGGCGCTGAGAAGATGCTGGCGCAAGCGGCAACTGTTCCCGTCGCCCGGTCCATCGCTCGCGAGTTCCCAGACCAGGCCGTTGCTCGGCGTGACTACCCCTACCTGATGCTCCGCCCCATCTCACCCGAGTTCGAGGGTTCCTACGAGGGTGGCGAGGTCGTGCACTACTTCATCGACTACTTCTGAACCGACCGTCGGCTGCGCGCGGGACGATTCCCTTTGACCGGGCCGGTCCTGCGGGGGTATAGTGGCTCAAGTCGAATCTGTCTGCTTCTGCCCTTTCACCGAGTGTGGTGACCGTGAGCACGACCGCACGCACGACCGTCAGCGAAATCGGCGACGGGCACTTTGGGCGCTTTGGCGGACGGTTCGTCCCCGAAACCCTGATGCCCGCCCTGGAGCAACTGGCCCGGGAGTATGAGAAGGCCAAGGCCGACCCGGAGTTCCAGCGCACCCTTTCCTCCTACCTTTCCCAGTACGCCGGCCGGCCGACGCCTCTCTACTTCGCCGAGCGGCTCAGCAAAGAGTGGGGAGCCTCCGGCTCTTCTGGGACGCGGCGAAAGGCGGGAACCTTCCTCGCAGGAGGGACTTCCGCGGCGGGCGCCAGCAGGCCAGAAGGGACCGAGTCCCCCCGCATCTACCTCAAGCGGGAGGACCTGCTCCACACCGGCGCCCACAAGATCAACAACACCCTCGGCCAGGGCCTCCTCGCCGTGAGGATGGGGAAGCGTCGGCTCATCGCCGAGACCGGCGCCGGGCAGCATGGCGTCGCCACGGCCACCGTCGCCGCGCTCTTCGGCCTCGAGTGCGACGTCTACATGGGCACCGAGGACATCCGCCGACAGCGCCTCAACGTCTTCCGGATGGAACTCTTGGGCGCGCGGGTCATCCCCGTCGCTTCCGGGAGCGCCACCCTCAAGGACGCGACCAACGAGGCCCTGCGTGACTGGATGGCATCCGTCGAGCACACCCACTACATCATCGGCTCCGTCGTCGGGCCCCACCCCTTCCCCGTGATGGTGCGCGACTTCCAGTCGGTCATCGGCCGGGAGGTTCGCCAGCAGATGCAGGAGCAGGAAGGTCGGCTCCCCGACGTCCTGGTCGCCTGCGTGGGCGGGGGCTCCAACTCCATGGGCCTCTTCTACGAGTTCCTGGGCGAGTCGTCGGTTCGCCTGGTCGGTGTGGAGGCGGGCGGACGGAGCCTCGCCCCCGGCGAGCACGCAGCCACCCTCCTCAAGGGGAGCCCGGGCATCCTCCACGGGAGCCTTTCCTACGTCCTCCAGGACGAAGACGGGCAGACCCTCCCCGTCCATTCCGTCTCGGCCGGGCTGGACTACCCGGGTGTAGGCCCGGAGCACAGTTACCTCAAGGACACAGGCCGGGCCGAGTACGTCGCCGCCAGCGACCAGGAGGCCCTGGAAGCCTTCCAGACCCTGGCCCGCCTGGAAGGGATGCTGCCTGCCCTGGAACCGGCCCACGCTCTCGCCCACCTGGCCAAACTGGCCCCCGGGCTCGCCGGTGGGTCGCTGGTGGTGGTCTGCCTGTCCGGCCGGGGGGACAAGGACGTCTTCGAGGTCGCGCGCCTGCTGGGCGTGAAGATAGAGTAGGCTGAGAGGAGGCTCCGCCTCTTTTGGGGCGCTGCCGCCTCGCACGCGAAGGTCGGCTCGGAGGCCGGGGCAAGCACTGGACGGGCTTGCCCCTCCGAGCGGAGCGAGTGCCCGCCCGCGTCGGGCTGGCGGGCGCCCGCGCCTTGGTCGAGCCTGGAGGGTCTGTGAACCGCATCGATGCCTGTTTCCAGCGACTGCGAAGGGAGGGGAGGACGGCCTTCATCCCCTTCCTCACCGCTGGCGACCCCGACCCCCAGACCACCGTCGCCCTGGTCGAGGCCTGTGCCCGGGCCGGGGCCAGCATCATCGAACTGGGCTTCCCCTACTCCGACCCGGTCGCCGACGGCCCCACCATCCAGAACTCCTACAGCCGGACCCTTTCCCGGGGCCTCCACCTGGACGACGTCTTCGGCCTCGTCCGCCTGAGCCGCAGGCGCACCGACATTCCCCTGGCCGGGATGGTCTCGTACAGCCTGGTCTTCCGTCGCGGGCTCGCGCGCTTCGCGAGCGAGGCGGCCCAGTGCGGCCTCGACGGCCTCATCGTCCCCGACCTCCCGGTGGAGGAAGCGGAGCCTCTGGGGAAGGCCGGTCGCGAGGCCGGCCTGGCCACCATCTACCTGGTGGCCCCCACCACCACCCAGGAGCGCCGTCGGCGCATCGCGCAAGAGGCCACGGGCTTCATCTACTGCGTGAGCGTGGTCGGGATTACGGGGGCGCGGGAGAGCCTCCCCGAGGGCCTCACGCGCTCGCTCGCCG
>Ga0315282_10002939_pt1 | contig 30896 bp, 36 predicted proteins | sample YL17G07_20_MG_FD_203693 | JGI IMG/M metagenome (GOLD analysis project Ga0315282, IMG submission 203693) | Sediment microbial communities from Yellowstone Lake, YNP, Wyoming, USA - YL17G07_20 | ecosystem: Environmental > Aquatic > Freshwater > Lake > Sediment | place: USA: Wyoming | collected... | reverse complement strand
TAATATTTTGTCATGCTGAACTTGTCCCGATGGCAAAGCCATTGAGGATCCTCGATAAAATCGGGAGTTCAGCATCTAAGAAACAATAATAAAGGTTAGATCCTGAAACCTCCGCAAATGCGGGGTAAATAAATTCAGGATGACAATCAAAAAATATATGAATATTGCCATTAATGGTTTTGGCCGGATTGGCCGAGCTGCCTTTAAAGCAATTTTGGACAAGCCTGATTTAAAAATTGTGGCTATTAACGATTTAACTGATACTGAAACTTTAGCTCATTTATTAAAGTATGACAGTTGTTATGGGCGATACGAGAAAAAGGTAAGCGCAACTGTTAATAGCTTAGTGGTTAACGGCGTAAAGTATAAAGTTTTAGCTGAAAAAGAACCGACTAAATTACCTTGGCGAGAGCTAAACATAGATATCGTTTTGGAATGCACCGGTCGTTTTACTAATAAAGAAGAAGCCGAACAACACCTAGTGGCAGGCGCTAAAATGGTAATAATTTCTGCACCGGCTAAAAGCGAGGATATTAAAACGATTATTCTTTCAGTTAACGAAAAAGAGTTAAGAAAGGGCGATAAAATTATTTCTATGGCCTCTTGTACCACTAATTGCCTGGCGCCGATTAGCAAAATTATTTTAGATAATTTCGGTATAACTAAAGCCATTATGACAACAGTTCATGCCTATACAGCCGATCAAAATTTAGTGGATGGACCGCATAAAGATTTGCGTCGAGCCAGAGCCGCGGCCATTAATATTGTACCAACTACTACTGGCGCTGCCACGGCTGCGGCTAAAACAATTCCCGAATTATTAAATAAATTTGATGGGCTTTCTATTAGAGTACCGACACCAGTGGTTTCTTTATGCGACATTGTCTTTATTACTGGTAAACCAGTGACTGAGGAAAAAGTTAATCAGGCGTTAATTAAAGCCGCAAAAACTGATTATAAAAATATTGTAGAAGTTACCGAAGAACCTTTAGTTTCTACTGACCTAATTAATAATCCTGCTAGCGCTATCGTTGATTTACCTTTAACTAAAGTCATAGATGGAGATTTGTTAAAAGTTGTGGCTTGGTACGATAATGAATGGGGCTATAGTTGCAGGCTTGCAGATTTAGTAGTTTATATTTCTAAAAATCGTTTAATTTAAATTGTAGTTTAATGGTTTAAATAATTTTCAATTTACAATTTTCAATTCTCAAACAATAACTAATTTTCAATTGAAAATTAAAGCATTGAAAATTCATTGAAAATTGATAATTGAAAATTGGAAATTTTTTGGGTATATTAAGAGAGATAATCGAAATTTTTAAATATGGATGATATAATAGATAAAATAAAACAAACTAATCTTGTTGGTCGTGGTGGGGCTTGCTTCCCCGTAGCACAAAAATGGGAAATGGTAAAAAATGCGTTTGCAGAAAAGAAATACGTGATTTGCAATGCGGCCGAAGGCGAACCGGGCGTAGAAAAGGATGGTTATATTTTAGAAAACTATAATGGACAAGTAATTGATGGTATAAATTTAGCCATCAATTTTTTATCTTCAGGAGTAAACCAAGAAAAAGTTGAGGTAAAAGCTATCCTTTATATTAATAATAATTATTATAAAAGGTTTGCCAAAAAATTATTGATGGTAATAAGCGGTTCTAATATTGAATTATTTATTAAACCTTTAACTTCTGGTTATATCGGAGGAGAAGAAAGCGCTATTATAAATGCGATTGAACATAAACGAGTTGAGCCGAGGTTACGGCCACCTTTTCCCACTACCGATGGGCTGTGGGGTTGTCCGACTTTAATCAATAATGTTGAAACTTTTTATAATGTTAGTTTGGTGGCTAAAAATAAATTTAAAGATACCAGATTCTATACCTTAAGCGGCGACTGTCCTAATGGCGGGGTTTATCAATTACCAGCTAATTATACGATTACCAGAGTTTTAAAAGAGACTGATAATTTTCCTAAATTTTCCTTTTTTATTCAAGCCGGCGGTAGTGCCGCCGGCGAGGTTTTAAATAGTCAACAATTAAGAAGATCAGTAAGCGGCGCAGGTTCAATTACAATTCATAGCTTAGAAAAAAATGGGGTTAAGAAAATTATGAAGACCTGGTTAGAGTTTTTTAAGCAAGAATCCTGCGGTTTATGTACGCCTTGTCGTGAAGGCGTTTATCGCTTAAATGAAATTATAAATTTACCTAAACCCGATTGGCAATTATTTTCCGAGCTACTAGAAAATCTAACCAGCGCCTCATTTTGTGGCTTGGGTTGTATTGTACCGGTTGCCCTAGAAAGTTTTATTAAAAATGTTTTACCGCAAATTTCCGATAGAAAGATAGATTTACCTAGGGGCAGCAAAGAAACTATTTGCCAATGTTTTAGTAATTAATAATCCAAATTAATCCGAATAATATCCGAATGCTCCGAATAAGATAAATTAATAGATTCTTTATTCGGAACATTCGGATAAGTTTGTAGATTCGGATTATAATTTATGAAAATAAAAATAAATGGTCGTGAAATAAACTGCGACGAAGGAAAAACCATAATGGAAGTCGCAAAAAAGAACGGTTTTGAAATACCTGGATTATGTTATCATCCAGATTTTCCCGCTAAAGCCAACTGCCGAATTTGTTTAGTAGAAATAGTTGGCAGAAAAAGACTAGAAACTTCTTGTTCAACTACGGTCACCGATGGGATGGAAATTAGCACTGATACTAAAAGAGTGAAGAAATCTCGTAATTTAAATATTGAATTAATTTTTGCCGAACATATTGAAAAATGTCCTAGTTGTATCTGGCGTTTTAATTGTCCCTTACTTAATCTTGCCGAGAAATATAAAATAGAAATAACACGTTTTGCCGACCGAAAAGGCAAAAGGAAAATCTATAAATTTGCCAATTCGGTGGAAATTGACGGCAGTCAATGCATTGATTGTCGCAATTGTCTTGATGCCTGTAATCAGCTGCAAAAGGTTAATTATTTAAAATTAATCGGTAAAGGTACGGAGCAAGAAGTAGTACCGGTTACTGAAAATGGTAATATTTTATCAAGACTACAAAAAAATGGAGTAAAATCAGATTGCATTTATTGCGGACAATGCGCTTTGCATTGCCCGGTAGGGGCGGCCCAAGAACAAGTTCATTGGCAATTGGTGGAAAGAGCATTAAAAGACAAAAACAAAGTTGTGGTTGCTCAATTTGCTCCCTCAATCCGGGTAAGCATCGGTGAGGAATTCGGGCTACCTAGCGGTAAAATTATGTCTGGCCAAGTCGTGGCGGGTTTACGTAAGTTAGGATTTAATTATGTTTTTGATGTTAATTTCGGCGCTGATATAACTACTATAGTGGAAGCCGAAGAATTAGTAGCTCGGATTAGAAATAATGGGGTGCTGCCTTTATTTACTTCTTGTTGCCCAGCCTGGATCAAATATTTAGAATTTTTCTATCCTGAATTAATACCTAATTTAACCACTGTTCGCAGTCCACAAATGCATAGTGCCGGTTTAATCAAAACTTATTGGGCAGAAAAGATGAAACTAAATCCGAAAAATATTGTAGTGGTTTCAGTCATGCCCTGCACTGCCAAAAAATTTGAGAGCTCCAGGCCAGAATTAAAAGTTAGAGGTAGTTGGCCGATTGATTACGTGATTACAACACGCGAATTCGCCTTTTTGCTTAAAAAGAATAAAATAGATTTTATTAAATTAAAACCTAGTTCGGCCGACAATCCTATAGGACAATTTAGCGGCGCTGGTGCAATTTATGGCACAAGTGGGGGAGTAATGGAATCGGCCTTGCGTACGGCCGAGTATTTAATGCAAACTGCGCAAAGAAAAGTTTGCGATAGTCTAAATAAAAAAACAAGAAATAAAACCTTGCTTTGTAAAAGCAGAATTGAATTTAAAGATGTTCGTGGTTTAGACGGGGTGAAAGAAGCGGAATTGGATTGGGGTAAGAAAAAAATTAAGGTGGCAGTAGTTAACGGCATTGGCAACATTGACGCGGTGCTCGTAAATCTTGATCAGTATGCTTATGTAGAAGTTATGGCTTGCCCAGGCGGTTGTATTGGCGGCGGCGGTCAGCCTTATCCTACTACACAAGAAATACGAGCTAAAAGACTAGCTGCTTTATATAAGGTTGACCAGACAAGTAAGATAAGAAAAGCTCATGAAAATCAAGAGGCCTTAGAGGCTTTGAAATGGCTCAAAACACAAGGCAAATTGGAGCAAGAGCTATTATATACTAAATATAAAAAGAGGAGTTAAGACATTAGATACTTAGGGAATAAGGGGATAAGTACACAGAAAGCAGATAAGGTCTTAATTAAATATTTCAAACTTTAGCTCAAAATTTATGCCAAATAAAAAACATTTAGCCACTATTACCGTCTTAATTAAGGACAGACAAACTAATGCTAAAGAGATGAATCAACTACTGACTGATCACGGCCATATCATTATGGCGCGATTAGGCGTTAACGTGCAGCGTGCTTGTATAGAACATTGTACCGGATTAATAACAGTGACAATTGAAGCCACGGCTAAGGAGATTAATGATTTGACTAGGAAGCTAAATCAACTTTATGGCATCGTGGCTAAGACTAATATAATGACAGAGTAATATGATAAAAATAGATTATAGCAAGTGTTGTTGGAAAAATAGCCAATGCGTTACCAGCTGTTGCGGCGACAAAGCTTGTAATGGTTGTGCGGAGATTTGCCCGGTCGGCGCTATCACTAGAGAAGATATTATTAAGCTAGATCAAGCTAAGTGCATTGATTGCGGTGCGTGCGTTGAAGCTTGCAAATACGGCGCTATTTCCCTTGAATAATTATTTTAATTAATAATAAACATTTATGAATTATTTAAGAGAACAAGTTTTAACCAAAGTAAATGCCCAAGCCTTAACTAACTTTTTGTTCTTAGTTGGTGTTGCCACTGTTTTGCCTTTTTATCTTCATTTGCAATGGATTACCGGACCAGTGATTAATGCGATATTTATTTTAGTTTTATTTTTAGTAGGTATCCGTAGTGCTCTGGTAGTCGCCTTAGTACCGAGTTTAATGGCTTTAGCCGGTGGACTGTTGCCAGCAATTTTAGCTCCGGTAGTACCGTTTATTATGATTAGTAATGTGATTTATATTTTGGTGATTGACCGAATTTATGAATTTTCTAAAGATCGATTAACAGGATACTGGCTTGGTGTATTTATTGCCGCGACAGTAAAGTTTCTTTTTCTGTTTTCCACAATTAGCATTATTGCAAAATTACTAATTAAGCAGGAATTGACTATTAAAGTTGCACAAATGATGAGTTGGCCGCAGTTTACTACGGCACTAATGGGCGGGATGATCGCTTGGATATTTTTAAAATGGTTGAAGCGAATTTAGAAATAATACTAATATAATTATATAAAGTGAATGATGCTATATCTTGAAATTTTAATTTTAATAATTTTATTCATCATAATTTTTTATTTCAGCTTCTCAATTTTCAAAGGAGCTCCTTTCGCCGTTACCTCACCGACCAAAGTAAAAAAAATTATCCAACTAGCCGGTGAAGTAAAGGGGAAAAAGGTAGTTGATCTTGGTTCGGGTGATGGCCGTCTGGTGATTGCCTTAGCTCAAGCCGGAGCCGAAGCGCATGGTTATGAAATAAATCCGATTTTAGCTTGGCTTTCCCGCTGGAAAATTAAAAAAGCCAAGGTTAAAGACAAGGCATATATTCATAGGCAGAGTTATTGGCAAAAGAATTTAGCTGAATACGACATAATAGTTTCTTTTGGGATTTTTTATATAATGGAACGTTTGGAGAAAAAGTTATTAAACGAATTAAAACCGGGAACTATAGTCATTAGTAATTTTTGCAAATTTCCTCATTGGCAAAGTATTAAAGAAGAAGATAAAATATATCTTTACCAAAAAAATAATTATTTATGAAAGAAAAAAGATATCCGCGGGTTGGTGTTGGGGTAATGATTCAAAACGAAAAAGGCGAGGTGCTGTTAGGTTTGCGTCAGGGCTCGCACGGGGCAGGGGAATGGAGTTTTCCTGGCGGCCATCTAGAATGGGGCGAAACGATTTATCGGGCGGTTAAAAGGGAAGTAAAAGAAGAAACAGGATTAAAGGTAGATAAATTCAAGTTAATATCCGTGGCTGATGAGATGCGTTATCTCAAAAGTGATAATAAACATTATCTAAATATTGGAATTAAGGCAGAATATTCTGGTGGTAAAATTAAAATAAAGGAGCCTAATAAATGTCAAGAGTGGAAGTGGTTTAGTTTAAACAAGCTACCGAAGAAGTTGCTTGAAGGTACAGAACTAATAATTAAAAATTTTAAACTAAGTAAAATTTATTAATTTTATCGTTAAATAAAAACTGTCGAAATTAACGGCAGTTTTTGTTTTTGACAGAAAATGATATTTATTGTATATTTTACCTATAAAATTAATTTATTTTTTATCGCTGTTATTAGTGATTTTTTATTGTTATGTACCCCGTTAGAAATTATCTGTTAATAAATTTTCTTGCGGGAAGTGGATAGTAAATAAGTTTTAAAATTATGAATATTTCTAACGGGGTGAAAATTCCCGATTATATAAAAAATATAACTGAAAAATTGGAACAAGCGGATTTTGAAGCTTTCATCGTGGGCGGCTGCGTACGGGATTTATTAATGAAAAAAGAGCCGAAAGATTGGGATATAACGACCAATGCTAGACCGGAACAAATATTAAAAGTATTGTCCGAAGGAAAGTATGAGAATGTTTTTGGTACGGTGCTCGTGCCTATAAAAAATAACCAAGGCGAAACTGAAAGTGTAGTCGAGGTAACCACTTATCGGTCGGAGCAAGGTTATAGCGATAGACGACATCCGGATACTGTTAAATTCGAAGACAGCCTAGAGAGAGATTTGGCTAGGCGTGATTTCACGATCAATGCTTTAGCGCTAGGGAAATTACGAATGTCGAATGTTCCGCCTCGGCTAGTGCCGGGCGAGACGGGCAAATGTCGAATTAAAGAAGTAATAGAAATTATTTTTGACAACGATAAATATTTGTTAGTTGATTTATTTGGCGGGCAAAAAGATATTGATAAAAAAATTATTCGGACGGTCGGAGAGCCAGTTGATAGGTTTAAGGAAGATGCTTTGCGGATGATGCGTGCGGTTAGATTAGCTAGCCAGTTAGGATTTTCCATCGAACTGAAAACGCAAAGAGCCATCAGTAAAATGGCCGGTGCCATTAAATTTATTTCGTCCGAGCGGGTACGTGATGAATTAATTAAAATTTTAGTAACAAACCTATCTGATCAGGGTATAATATTATTGCACCAATTAAAGCTGTTGCAATATATTATTCCCGAGTTAGAACGTGGAGTCGGCGTAGAGCAAAACCGTCATCATATTTATAATGTTTTTAAACATTCGGTTTTATCATTAAAATACACTCCGAGCAAAGATTGGCGAGTAAGGTTCGCATCACTGCTGCATGATATCGCAAAGCCACAGACTAAAAAAATAATTAATAGCGATGCCACCTTTTATAATCATGATATTGTTGGCGCGAAAATAGCTAATAAGATCATGGGTCGATTAAAATTTTCTAATGAAGACACGGAAAAAGTTACTAATTTGATTAGAAATCATATGTTTTATTATAATGTGGGCGAAGTTACGGAAGCGTCAGTCAGGCGACTTATAAAAAAGGTCGGGGAACAAAATTTAAAAGATCTAATTGATTTACGTATCGCCGACCGACTCGGTTCTGGCGTACCTAAAGCCAAGCCTTATAAACTCAGGCATTTGGAATACATGATGAAAAAAGTCAGATATGATGCCGTTTCTGTAAAAATGCTAAAGATAAACGGTGATGATCTAATGAAACAACTTAAGATCGGTGCTGGGCCAAAAATTGGTGCGATTTTGGACGTTCTATTGTCGGAGGTAATTGAAAAGGTAGAATTAAATAATAAAGAATATTTAATTAAGCGCAGTCGAGAGTTAAATAAAATGGATTTATATAAGTTAAGAGAGCAAGCTAAAGAGAAAATTGAAGAGAAAAAAATGGAAGATGATAAGGAGTTAAAGAGTGAATTTTACGTCAAATAATTTCTTATATATACTTTTTTAGTTTGTTGCAAAGTAATTCATCTTTAAAATTTTTATATGTCAAACCCATTCGAAAAACCACCAGTCCTTGATAATCAAATCAAAGCCGCCGAAGATAAAGAAGAAAAAGAACCATCTGAAAATGAGCAAGAAAAAAGCCCAATTTTCGAAGCCGTAGAAAAAATAAAGACCGTTGAAGACATAGCAATGGCGCGGACAATGTTGGAGAAAAAGATTTTAAGTGGCGAATTTACTTCTGAGGCGGAATGTCAGGCTTATTATACGGAGGAAGTATTAAAAAAATTTCCAGCCATAAGCAAATTTGGTTCTTTTTTCGGAGATGTAATCCAAAAAGTATATGAAACGAGAAATGGAATAGAGGCCGTTTTTTCTTATGCGGAAAAAAATACAGCTAATGAACGAGAACGTTCTGAATTTTTGTATCACGAAGCTTTTGAAGGAAGCTCCGAAGGTGGATTAAAAGTTACAAGGGATTTCCTAAATATTATTTACCGCCTTAAAAACGAAGACGATATCGCGAGAGCGTATCAAGGGTCGAAAGATTCAGTTCAGTCCATTGACGGTTTTCAGATGATGACATCTATGCCTGAGGGGCATGGATTTCGTCGTAGTGTGCCGGTATTTGTAGTGAGGGAATCCGCGACATTGGATGAAGACGAGCAAAAAAAGGTCATAGCGACAAATGAGCACGAAAAACAGCATACAATAAACAACCTGATTACGCAGGGTAGGAGGCTAACTCTTTTTCGCATAGAAAGAAAAAACAGTAGAGTTTTTGAAGAAAGTCCCGAGGATTTGCTAGATGAAATTAGAAAAAGAGAAAATAAATCCCTAAATGTTGAAAATTGGATAAAGGATGAGATTCTGGCTTTTTTAAAAGGGTATAAGACAGCATATATTCCTTCTGATTATATTCCTTCTAATAAAGAAACGCTTAAAGATATAATTGTTATCCTTAAAGATATGGTAAGGCCGTATTTTGCTAGCCCAGACGAAGATTATTTGAAACGGTATCTGGAACGGAGGGCTGAAGATTTTAATCCAGGGATTGAAATAAAAAAACAAATAGAGCAAGCCACAAAAAGTGCGAAAAATGGAATTGATGCTTTCGGCGAACTAACTGAAATTTATAATCTAGATATGGATATGGTAAACTATGTTTTAGATCAGTTTCCATTAAAGCAATGGCCGTCGGTTGTAAGGTTGATTAAAATGCGCCAAGGCAAGAGTAAAGATAGAAGAGAAAAAAATGGAAGATGATCAAGAAATAAAGAAAGAATTTTGGGTTAAGTAAAATTTTTTATTTAAAATTATGAATCGCAGAATTAATTTATTTAAATTAATATTCATTCTATTATTAAACTAAATTTTATATGCAGATGAGAATTAAAGTACTTAAAAGATTATATCTCTTCATGTCAGCAGGGGTAATTATATTAATCATATTAACACCATGGTTAATCACCAAAGGATTTTCTATTTTTGACGATGAAACAGTGGAGGTTATCTTGATTGCTTTACTTTTTGGCCTAGGTTATGTTATTTATTTTTTTTACCAGCATGAACTGGAAAAAGGGAAAAAAGATCTAGAAGATCTAAAAAAGCAGAGAAGAACACTGGAACAAAGGATGGATGATGCTTTTAAATATATCGGCTCAGTTAATGTGCAAATTCAGGAAATCAAATCAATCTTTGCCGAACTAAAAATCTACCCGGAAAATAAAAAAGAATTTAAGTACATTTTAGACTTTTTGGCTAATAAGATTCTAAGTATCGTCGATGTTGACTGGGCTGTTCTACGGATTATTGATCTAGCCAGCTTAAAGACTTTACGAGAGACCAGTGTTTGTCGCGGCAATGCGGTAATGCTTAAATATCATTTTACTAACGATGACTTGATTAAACAGCCAGAGAATTTAAAGGAATATAGTGTTATTTTAGCCGAGCAAAAGAACTTAACGATTAATATTTTTTGCATTTTTTCCAAAATACAAATCAGCAAAGATCAGGAAGTTTTTATTAAAGCGATCCTCAACCAATTAGAAATGTTTTTTATTATTTTTTCCTCAAATTACTATAAAAATAGCCGAATAAATCTAAATAATAAGAATTAATAAAACTTGTTCAGTTACATAAATAAAATGGCAACCAGCTTAGTATATTTTTTTAAATTAAATCAATTAGTAAAAATTAAAGATTTACTGCCAAAATTTACACAACCGATTGGAGTCAAAGTTCATTTTGGCGAGCAAGGCAATGTGACTTTTATACCAGCTGATTTAATCAGATTTATCGTGATGTTATTAAATCAGCCAACTTTAATTGAGTGTAGTGTTTTATATAAAAGTCCTCGTTCCACCGCTTCTGGTCATAAGCAAGTAGCAATAGAGCATGGTTTCAGCTTTACACCTATTGATTTTCTTGATGGTGAGGCGGGTGATGATTCAGTTGAGATTAAAAGCAGCGGGCGACATTTTACAAGCTGCTTTTTTGGTAAGAGGTTAATTAAATATAATTCATTACTGGTTATTTCTCATTTTAAAGGTCATCTGACAGCCGGTTTTGGCGGTGCTATAAAAAATTTAGGTATGGGACTAGCAAGTCGGCGAGGTAAATTAGCCCAGCATGCCAGCATCAAACATCAAGTTGATCAAAAAAAATGTACTGGCTGTGGTTATTGTATTACCGATTGTCCCACTGAAGCAATAAAATTTAATCAGGTACAGTTAGCAGAAATTAACCAAGCAATTTGTATAAGTTGTTCTAAATGTATTTCAATTTGTCCGGTTGAAGCGATTAATATTCCTTGGGAAAGTACAACCAGTAAAGATTTTCAAGAAAAAATTGCTGAATATGCTAAAACGGCAATTGAAAATAAACAATGTTATTTTATTAATTTTTTAATAAATATCACTGAATTGTGTGATTGTAACGGTTCTGCTCTGCCAATTTTAACTCCTGATATCGGCGTTTTAGCGTCGGCTGATCCAGTAGCGATTGATCAAGCTTCATATGATTTGGTCTTAGCCCAGTATGCGGAGTTTAATAAATTTAATGGCGATGATCAGTTAAATTATGGTGAAAAAATCGGTTTAGGTAGCCGAAAATACGAATTAATAAAATTATGATTAAGGCTAATCTTTGCTATTTGATTAATCAAAAAGGTGAAGTCTTATTGCAATATAAAATTCAGGGTTTTGGTCAAGGAAAATGGAATGGCCCTGGCGGTAAAGTCAAACCAGGAGAAACCGTTGAGCAATCGGTCAGGCGCGAAGTAAAAGAAGAAGCCGGTTTAACCATTAAAAATTTTATCAAGGTAGCGGAACTTGAATTTATCTTTAATGGCAAAAAGGAGTGGAATAATTATACTCACGTTTTTATTTGTCGGGAATTCAGTGGTGACCTTAAGCCGAATCAAGAGGGTAGCTTAAAGTGGTTTAAGCTGGAGAAAATACCCTTTGATAAAATGTGGCCGGATGATAAATATTGGCTACTAGACGCTTTAGCGGGAAAATATGCTGCTTGGCGCTTTACTTTTAATAAGCAAGCAGAATTATTAAACCATGAAAAATTATGATTATAGAAAAATAAAAAATTCAGTAATCAGACTTGTTCATCTAGCCTGTGTCAGTAAAAAAAATAAATTTCAATCCCGTACTTGGGAATGCCATATTCTGCCGGTAGTTGAGCATTCTTTACGATTAGGCAAATTATTAAAAGCCGATCTGGAAGTTTTAGAGTTAGCGGCTTATTTGCACGATATCGCTTCGATTACCAACGCTAACTACGTAAAAAGACATCATACTTACGGCGCGCAAATGGCGAAAAAGATATTAAGAGAATTGAATTATCCGGAAGATAAAATCAAAAAAGTGACCAGATGCATTCTAACTCATCGTGGCAGCGTTAAAACCAGACGAGATACCCTTGAAGCGAAAATTTTAGCATCTGCAGATGCCATGTCTCACTTTTCTGAATTAGTGGAGATGTTCTATTTAGCTTTTAAAATTCATGACTATACGACTCAAGAAGGCGTGCCTTGGCTTAAAGGTAAATTGGAGAGAAGCTGGCAAAAGATAATACCGGCCGGACGCAAATTAATTAAAAAAGATTATAAGATCGCGATGTATTTACTAAATCAGGCTATTAAAAATGATTTATGAAACAGTCCTTTATTATTGTCGCCATCTTATTATTAACCAGTGGTTGCTCGCTTAATCAGACACAATCTCCGCTGGTTAATGAAAAAAGCGCTACCGCCAATATGGAAAATTATAGCAGTACGGATGTTATTAATCGGATCAACGAAATAAATAACGGATTAACGCCAAAAGTAAAACCTACTAAAAAAAGTGCTGCAGTAGTTGAACCGAGTCAAACGGAACAACAAACGCCGCAGGAGCAGAGAAAAAGTCTAGAAAATTTAGCCACACAATATAGCGCCGCTATTTTAAAGACCAATTTTGGCGAGATTAAAGTAATGTTTTACGATCAAGAATCGCCGGTTACGGTTAATAATTTCCTGAATCTGGCTAGAGACGGGTTTTACGACGGTACAAAATTTCATCGCGTAATCAAAGATTTTATGATTCAAGGCGGCGATCCATTAAGCAAAGACAACGATCCGGCCAATGATGGTCAAGGCGGACCAGGTTATCAGTTCCAAGATGAAATCAATAATAATAAACTGGTCAAAGGTAGTTTGGCTATGGCCAATGCTGGACCAGGTACCAACGGCTCACAATTTTTTATCGTAACGGCCAGCTCAACTCCCTGGCTGGACGGTAAGCATACTAATTTTGGATATGTGACAGAAGGTATGGATACGGTGGATAAAATAGCCGCTGTCCAGACCGATAGCAATGATCGGCCGGTGGAAAATGTAATAATAAATAATATAGAATTAGTTAAATAGAATTTCAGATTTTAGATTTCTGATTTATGATTTAGAATTCTACTCGACAATAAGCGAAAATTTAAAAAGTAAATAAATCTGAAATCAAAAATCTTAAATCTTAAATTATTCCTGGGCCTATGGTCTAGTGGTATGACACCACATTCGCATTGTGGAGGCGGCAGTCCGATTCTGCCTAGGTCCACCTATTTTATGCCTAAACGAGTTTATATCATTCATGGCTGGGAGGCGACGCCGGAAGCCAATTGGTTTTCCTGGCTTAAATCAGAGTTGGAAAATCGTGGTTTTAAAGTAACCGTACCAGCGATGCCAGATACTGAACAGCCAATTTTAGAAAAATGGCTTAAATATTTAGAAAAGTTAGTCGGAGAGGTTGATTTAAATACTTATTTAGTCGGTCATAGCCTGGGTGTAATTACGATTTTGCGTTTTCTAGAAACCTTGCCCACCAGTCAAAAGGTGGGCGGCGCAGTCTTGGTTGCTGGTTTTTCCGAAACAATCGGCTTTGATGAATTAGCCAGTTTCTTTACTGCGCCGTTAGATTATGACAAAGTCAAAAATTCGGTCAATAAAATCGTTGCCATAAATTCCGATAACGATCAATATGTATCTTTAAGAAACGGTGAAATTATAAGAGATAAATTAGGCGCCGAACTAATCGTGGTTCATCAGGGCGGGCATCTTAATTTAGATAATGGCTATGCTGAAATGCCTGTAGCCTTAGAGGCGCTATTAAAAATTAGCGGCAATAATCTTTAGTTTTTAAATTAATTTTAAATATATGAATCTACTTTTAAAATGGTTAATCATGGTTTTGGCCATAATGATTAGTGCTTATTTAATTCCAGGTGTTTACCTGGCCGGTTTTTGGACCGCGCTTTGGTTGGCGTTATTTTTAGGCATAGTCAACATATTACTTAAACCGATTTTAATTTTAATAACCTTGCCGATCAATATTTTGACTTTAGGTTTATTTACTTTCGTGATTAACGCTTTAATAATTTTACTGGCTTCATCGGTTATCAAAGGATTTGAAGTAAAAGGTTTTTGGATTGCCATGCTGTTCAGCATTGTCTTATCATTAGTTAGCTATTTGTTAAATAGTATATTTAAAGCAAGTAATTAGATACGGGGTGTGGCCTAGCGGTTTAGGGCGCAGCGTTCGGGACGCTGAGGTCGGAGGTTCAAATCCTCTCACCCCGACTTGAATATTTATGTTTGTTAAGCGAAAAAAATTAATCTGGGGAATTTCTACCAAGGCGGATGGCTCGATGAAATTTTCTAATGAGCGGACTGACTGGAAAGTTTTAATTAATCGAAAGATGTTTTTCTCGAAAATAAAAATCGATTTGGCTAATGTTGTATCGGCCGAGGCAGTTCATGGAAATAAAATAAAAGTGGTGAACCGACAAGATGCTGGAAAAGTAATTAAAAATGTAGATGGCCTAATAACCGATAGCAAGAAGGTATTTTTAGCAGTTACCGTAGCCGATTGCCTGCCAATCTATTTATTTGATAGTAAGACTAAGGTTATCGGTTTATTGCATGCGGGTTGGCGAGGGTTGGAAAAAAATATTATTGAAAATGCCATTAAAGCTATGATAAAAAAATTTAAAGTTAAACTGGCTCATCTTGAAGTCTGGATCGGCCCTTATATTAAATCTTGCCATTATCGAGTAAGAAACGATTTGATAAATAAATTTTCTAATTATCCCGAAGCTTTAATTATAAAAAATAATAAATACTTTATTGACTTAGCTTGTATCGCTAAACAAAAGTTTATTGATACGGGAGTGAATAATGTCAATATTAAAATCAGCCTAAAGTGTGCACATTGCTTAAAAGATAAATATTATTCCTATCGACGTGATAAACCAAAGAGATTAAAAGCCATGGTGGCCTATATCGGTCAAAGGATTTAAATTATGCTGGATAATTATAAAGAAAAATTAAAAGAAAAAGGCGAGATTTATTTAAGAATAAAAGTTAGACCGCTAGCGAGTTTAACTGCGGTGAAACAAATTTCAGAGGACGAAGATGGCGATACCATAAAAATAGATCTAGCTGCCGCGCCCGTTAAAGGCAAGGCCAACTTAGAACTTATTAAATTTTTAGCCGATGAATTTGCCGTAAATAAAGATAATGTTAAGATAATTAGCGGAGCAGGAGAGAGAGTAAAACTTATTAAAATATCAGTTTAATTTAGAAAATACTTTATAACAAGAATCCGCGTAAAATCTGCGTATAAATCAGCGTAAGATCTGCGGATAAACAAAATTATAGAACCATAGTATGAATGATAGTAAAAAAATTAACATCCCCGCTCACGTTGGAATCATTATTGACGGCAATCGCCGTTGGGCCAAGGAAAGAAATCTACCTACGTTAGAAGGGCATTTAAAAGGCTATGAGAAGATGAAATTGGCGCCGGAGTGGTTTTTTTCTCGCGGAGTAAAAATAGTTTCGGTCTTCGCCTTTTCCACCGAGAACTGGAATCGTTCACAAGAAGAAGTAAATTATTTAATGAAATTACTTAAGCAAGCTATTGACGAAGAATTAGAAAATAGCGACAAGAAAGCCTATCGGGTGATGATTAGCGGTAGAATAAACGAATTGCCAGGGGATTTACCCGAGTCGTGCAACCTGATTATGGAAAAAACTAAAACTAAACAAAAAGGCATTTTTAATATTTGTCTTAATTATGGCGGCCGGGCGGAAATCGTTGATGCCATCCAGAAAATGATTAAACATAAAGTTGAAGTGAAACAGGTTCATGAAGGTATGGTTAAAAAATATCTTTATAATGGCGAATTACCTGATGCTGACATTATTATCAGAACTTCAGGCGAAAAGAGATTGTCCGGTTTTCTGCTTTGGCAATCGCCCTATAGCGAATTATTATTTTTAAAAAAGTATTGGCCGGACTTTGAAGAGACTGACGTTGATTTAATTTTAAATGAATATGCGGAGAGGAAGAGGAGGTATGGCGGAGACTGATAAATAAAAAGAATTATGAATTAAGAATAAAATTAAATAAATACCTAGGTTTTTAAATGGGATTTAATAAGCTGTCAAATTTGTTAAATAGAAAATAAAAGTGAATAGTAAAAAGGAAGGGAGGTTTTTATGAACAGAGTAATCTTAATGGTTATGTTGGTAGGACTAGTTTCTCTATTTACACTTGTTCGGTATGATGAGAGAAAAAAATTAATCACCAGGAAGGACCAGTCTTTTACTTGGTTGACGTTAATTGTAGCTTTCTTCACTGCGGTGGCTGGAGTCTACTATATTTACACCTATATCTGCGGAATTGGCCAATGGTGGCTAGGGATTACTACAGGCTCCTTGATGGTAGCCATCGGCATAATTGTCTGTAACAGTTTTCTTGTAAGGGTTTTATTAGTAGGGTTTTTACTGAAGAAAAAAGTTGCTTAAATAGGAGGGATGGTATTTATAATTAAGTGGGCTTATTCAAATTACCCCACTTTTTTTATTGTATTTTTAATTTAGTTTTGTTAAGATTGGAGCATGAATAAAAATACAACCCCCCAACCCCTCTTGTCAGGGGGGCGATTACAAAATTCACCGTTAGCCGACAGAATCAGGCCGGATAGGCTTGAGGATTTTTTAGGTCAGGACGAGATCGTTGGCCAAGGTAAATTACTACGCCAAGCCATTGAAAGCGATAATCTGCCGTCCATAATTTTTTGGGGTCCGCCGGGCAGCGGCAAAACCACTTTAGCATTTATTATCGCTAAGTTGACTAAAGCGAATTTTATCCGTTTTAGTGCGGTTACCAGCGGCGTGGCTGATTTAAAAAAAGTAATTAAAGAAGCGGAAGAAACTAAGCGATTAGGTCAAAAAACCATTTTATTTATTGACGAAATGCATCGCTGGAACAAGGCACAGCAAGATGCACTACTGCCGCACGTAGAGCGAGGAACGATAATTTTAATCGGCGCCACTACCGAGAATCCTAGCTTTGAAGTTCGTGGCGCTTTGCTTTCCCGTTGTCGAGTTTTCGTTTTGCAGCAACTAAATAAAGCACAGATCACAGATATAATTTTAAGAGCGCTCAAGGATAAAGCTAAGGGATTAGGCAGTGAAAAAATTTCTATTAGCAAAAAAGATATTGAAAAGATTGCGGAGATGAGTAATGGTGATGCACGAATAGCTATAAATACCTTAGAATATGCCAGCTCGATCAGTAAAAAAATTACGCTAGACTTAATCAAGGAAGCTTTTCAGAAATCATACTTATTTTACGATAAGGACGGAGAGGAGCATTATAATATCATCTCGGCTTTGCATAAATCAATGCGCGGTTCGGACGCGGATGCGGCTTTATACTGGCTGGCGCGGATGCTTGAAGCCGGCGAAGACCCGCTTTATGTGGCAAGACGTTTAGTGCGTTTTGCTTCGGAAGATATCGGGCTGGCTAATTCGCTGGCGCTGGAACAAGCCGTGGCCGCTTATCAGGCCTGCCATTTTATCGGATTGCCCGAATGCAACGTTATTTTAGCCCAAGCCGTAGTTTATATGGCGAAATGTAAAAAATCAAATGATTTATACGTGGCCTACGGTAAAGCCGCTCGAGATGTCCACGACTTCGGTAATCTACCCGTGCCATTGCATATTCGCAATGCGTCTACTAAGATGATGGAAGAATTGAATTATGGCAAAGGCTATAAATATAGTCCGGATTTTGATTATAAAGAAGAGCAGGAATATTTGCCGGAGAAATTAAGAGGTAGGAAGTATTTAAAATAAATTTTCAATTTTTTCCGCAACTGCCCCGCAAATGCGGGGCCAAGGCGGTGGCAATTTTTATTTTTCAAACATAATTTATGCCGAGAGAAGAAGTGAAAAATCTGTCTGAATTAGTACAATACCAGCCAGGTGGAGTAGTAAGTAAAACTTTGATAGATAAACCAACAGGTACGGTTACTTTGTTCGCTTTTGATCAGGGACAGGGCTTAAGCGAGCATACGGCTGCTTTTGACGCCTTGGTTTATGTTTTGGAAAATCAGGCGGAAATTATTATTGCTGGCCAATCACATCAAGTCAGTCAAGGCGAGATGGTAATAATGCCGGCGAGAGAGCCACACGTAATTAGAGCTGTTAGGAAGTTTAAGATGATGCTAGTAATGATAAAATCATAAGCGCGGTTTTAAATGAAAAATTATAAACTATGATTAAATTCGCCAAGTTTTCATTAGTGATTGTTTGGATGGGCCTTATCTTTATTTTATCCAGTCTTCCAGCAAAATCTTTCCCTGCAGGCACGACTAATTTTGAAGAAATATTGGCCCATATTTTTTTATATGGGATGTTATCGTTTTTAATCTATCAATCAGTTTTAAGTCAAGGACTTAAGACCGAATTATGGAAAATAATTTTTTTCAGCATGGCAATAACTATTTTATATGGCATCAGCGATGAATACCATCAGGGTTTCGTAACAGGTAGAGACGTTTCTTTTATCGATCTGGGTTTTGATATTTTTGGCGCCGTTGTCTGGTTATTATTTTACTTTTTAATACGGAGAAGAAAGCCTAAGTTGTTACTTCATGTCTGTTGCGCCGGCTGTGGCGCTTATGTCAGCCAGTTATTAAAACAAAGTTTTCTAGTTATTTTATATTTTTATAACCCTAACATTTATCCAGTAGATGAGTATGAAAAAAGATTGGTTGAAGCCAGGCACATCGCTAAAAAATTTAAATTAAGAATTATTGCAGAAAAGTATGACCATGATAAATGGTTGCAATTAATCAGGGGTTTTGAGAAAGAGCGGGAACGGGGCAAACGCTGTCAGATTTGCTATAATGAAAGATTAAAAAAAACCGCCGAAACAGCTTCGGCTTGGGGTATAAAATTTTTCGCAACCACTTTATCCATCAGTCCGCACAAAGAGGTCAAGGCTATCAATAAAATTGGTCAGGGGTTAGCCAAAGAATCTGGCATAAAATTTTTAGCCAATGATTTTAAAAAACAAAACGGTTTTAAGCGATCAGTTTTATTGTCTAAAGAGTTGGGTTTATATCGGCAGGATTATTGCGGTTGTGAGTTTAGCAATATAAAAAATAAAATATAAAATATAAAAAATTCAAATGAAATATTAAAAAATTGCTTATTTAATATATTCTTAAATTATGGTATAATACTTATTAAGTAAGAATTTGATAGAGTATTATTTTTATTAAAGTTTTTTATTTTTTATTTTTAATATTTTATATATTTTTCTATGGACATATCATCTTATTTTAAGCAAGCTATTGAACAAAAAGCTTCTGATTTACATTTAGTGGCTGGTAGCATACCCGCCTTAAGAATTGGCGGGGAATTAACCAAATTAAATCATAATCCATTAAACGCGGATGAATTAGAAAAAGCTATTTTTTCTTTAATTGATATTAGTACTAGACATAGATTTGAGCGAAAGCGGGAATTAGATATTTCTCAAGATTTTTTTGGTGCACGTTTTAGAATCAATTTACATTATCAAGAAGGAAAAATAGGCTTGTCCGCCAGGTTAGTACCCGATATTATACCGACTCCTGAAGATCTTGGCTTTGATGAAATTATTTATAAACTTACTCACTTAAAGGACGGACTGATTTTAGTTACCGGTCCTTCGGGTTGCGGTAAATCCACAACTTTGGCCTGTATGATCAATATAATTAATAAAGAAAGAAAAGCGCATATAGTTACCATTGAGGATCCGATTGAATATGTCTTTAAAGAGGAACAAAGTATTATTGAACAAAGAGAGTTGGGACATGACACCAAAAGCTTTGCTTCAGCTTTAAAATACGCCTTGCGACAGGACCCTAACGTTATTATGGTTGGCGAGATGAGGGATTTAGAAACTATTTCAGCGGTTTTAACAGCAGTTGAGACCGGCCATTTAGTACTATCAACCCTGCATACCGCCACCGCTCCCGAAACCATTTCCAGGATTGTCGACGTTTTCCCGGCTTATCAGCAAAAACAGATTTTAGTTGAATTGGGCTCAAGTTTAAAAGCGGTTATCGCACAGCTACTATTACCCAAAGTTAGTGGCGGACGGTTAGCGGCGCGGGAAATTATGATTAATAATCAAGCCATTGCCAATTTAATTAGAAATAATCAAATCAGTCAAATTTATTCCGTAATACAGACTAGCTATAAAGAAGGTATGATCACTATGAACAAATCAATTGATAAATTATTAAAACAAGGCTTGATAAGTGAAGAAGTCGCGCGTCACGGTAAGAGAAGTTCGGATACTCAAGCCGCTTATTATTAAATTTATGACTCCTCAAAAGTGGTTAGATATTGTTAGCCAAATTAAAGATAAATTCAAAATAGAAGAACAAAAAAGCCGTCAGTTAGACGACGAAGGGGGAATAACCATAGAAGAGGTTATTTTTCAAGGCCCCTTAGGTAGGATGAGATTAGAGTTTATTACTAAACCGGTCGTACTTGACAAAAAAACTACCTATTCAAAACGTATTGGTTCGTCAACTAAAGTCGACTATGTCTATAGTCAGCAAGAAAAAAATTATAAACTTAAAGCCTACAGATGGGACGAAGTTGACCAGGACTGGTTAGAAATAGAAGCTAAAAATTTTAATCTATGAGAGCGGTAATACAAAGAGTTAGCTATTGCCAAGTCAAGGTGAACGAAAAAACTATCGGGCAAATTGGGCAAGGGTTATTGGTATTTTTAGCCATTAAAGAAAATGATAATGAGGCTGTTATTGACAAGTTAGCTAAGAAAATTATTAATTTAAGAATTTTTGACGATGGACAAAATAGAATGAATTTATCGGTAAAGGAAATTGCCGGTGAGATAATAGTAGTATCACAATTCACTCTTTACGGAGATGCCGGTAGAGGTAATCGCCCAAGTTTTATAGAATCTGCCGAAAGAGAAAAAGCCAAAATATTTTATGAAAAATTTATTAATTATCTAGTTAATCAGAAAGTAAAAGTACAAAATGGAGAATTTGGAGCGATAATGCAAGTAGAATTAATTAATGATGGTCCAGTAACGATAATTATCGATTTATAATAATTTTTTTCTTGAGTTAAATAAATTTATATGACTAAAAAAGCTAAAATATTAATTATTTTATTTAGTTTTTCCTTATTACTTATTTTATATTTATTTTTTACTAGCGAGCCGATTAATAAAAAAATAGAACCAGACAAAGAGGTTAAATCAGGGACAACAAAGATTGAGCAACTTGAAATTAGTTATAGGCAGCAAGCTCAACCAATAGTAGCTAATTATTTAGGGTTGCTTAAAAATAATTATACCATTGATCAAGTTAGTCAAATTAAAAATAAATTACTTGATTTAAGAGTGCCGACTAAGTTTAAAAATTTGCATATTAATTTGGTATTAGCTCTTACTAAAATGGAAAATTATTTAACAGGAGGCAAAGAATCAGAAAAAGTTGAAAGTCAGCAAATCATTAGTCAAGCCAAAGCAGATTACGATTGGTTAAATAAATGATAATATGAAAATAAACCGTTTTTTGCCATTAATTATACCATTATTAATTTATTTATTATTTCAAATATATTTTTTCTATCCAAGAATAATCTATATAGTTTTAGTGTTAATGAATTTATTAATTTTTTTTTCGATGCGGCAATTAAGTCAGGAGAGTCAAGTTGATAAAAAATGGTGGAATTTTTTAATTTTACCCGCAGTCATGTCATCGTTTATAATAATATATACACTCTTTTTAGATAATAAAACCATTATTCAATCGCTATTTATTTTAGATGTTATTTTTTTATATTTTTATATACGTTTTGTTTATTTTTATTTAATCAAACCATCGTCATATGAAGCTTTTAGTATTGAGAATATTACTTCTTATGGTAATTTTTTAACCTTTTTTCTAATAGCGACAGCAATTTATGGTCTTCAGTCATTTTTAGATGTTTCTATCTGGTTACTTGAAATTATAATATTAGTATTATCCGCGGTAATTCTATATCAATTTTTTTGGGCGAATAAAATTGTATTTAAAAAAGCAATGCCTTATATTCTAATCGGTTGTTTTATTCTAATTGAATTATCATGGTCAATTTCATTTTTACCTCTTAACTTTAATATTTCAGGTTTGACCCTGGCGATATGCTATTATATGTTAGCCGGTATTATTAAAAATTATTTGCTTGATAAGTTAGATAGCAAAAGAATAAAAATATATTTAACTATTGGTTTGACTAGTTTAATTTTAATCTTAGTTACGGCAAGATGGGCGTAAAAGTTAAAATTTCTAAAAAAAGTTTTTAATTTCGGCGAAAAAATTTTATATATGAAAAAAATTTTACAGCTACTTAAAAATAATTTTACTTTGGTAATTATAATCATAGCCGTAATTTTTGGCCTAACCGGTGGTTTAATCGCTAGTTTAATAACCAGAGTTTATCTGCTTGATAATTATTATAATATTCCCTTTTTCGGAGAAATCAATTTTTCTAATAATAACGGTCAGAAAGAATTAATCATTAGAGATGCGAAAAAGGTAGTAGTTGAACAAAATATAAAAATAAACGAAACGATTAATACGGTTGAAAATAGTCTGGTCGGTATTTTTAAAAAACGTACATCCCAATTAGTAGAAAATGAAACTAAGAAAAATGTTAAAAGCGAATTAGCGGCTACGACGGTTGATTTAAATAATTTTTATCAATTAGATGAACCTCAAGGGCAAGGTCTTATTATCACTAGTGACGGTTGGATTGTAAGCGATTTCCAACTACCAGATTTATCAAGCGGCGTTGTTAAAAATAATAAAATTAATTTGACTAATTATGTTATTATTACTAAAGACAGGAAAGTTTACGAAATAGATAAACTAGCGAAAGATAGCTTAACTCCCTTTAGTTTTTTGCATATTACTGCCACTAATCTTTCAGTAAGAAAATTCGCCGATAAACAAGAGATAAAAAATGGGAATTTGATTTTAGCTGTTAACTGGTCGGGTAATAGTTTTTTATCATCAATTATGGGCCAGTATAAAAAAATTAATAGTCAAGTTTATTCAAGTGATAATTTTTTAACAAAATTAGTTTTAACAGCTAATCCTCCGGAAGAGTTTAAAGGGGCAAGCTTATTTAATTTAGGCGGTGATATTGTAGCCTTGATTGATAATCAAGGAGAAATAAGGCCAATAACTCAATTATTAGGCGCGATAAATAGTTTACTTCAATACAAGGAAGTAAAAAGAGCAAGTTTGGGAATAAATTATTTGGATTTATCCTCCTTAGTAAAAATAAGTATTTTACCGGAAGATAACGATAAAGGCGCAATAATTTATCAAGATGCTGATAATATAGCCGTGGTAAAAGGTAGCCCAGCAGAAAAAGCCGGATTAAAAGCAGGAGACATTATTATTTCTGTTGAAAATTTTGAACTTAATCAAGATAATAATTTAACCGAGATAATTCAGGCTCATATAGCAGGTGATAAAGTAACTATCAATTATTTACGTGGTAATGCGCAAAAACAAGTTGATGTTGTTTTAGGCCAAATTAAATAAAGATAAATAAATTAAAAGAATTTTAGCCCGAAAAATTTATCATCAGGGCTTTTTATTTTTATGATAAATATGTTATAATAAGATTATTATATGTTTATAAAATCTATTAGACAAATAAAAAATTTAGTCGGTAAAAAAGTATTATTGCGCGCCGATTTCAATGTACCCATAGAAAAGGGTAAGATAAAAGATGATTATAAAATAATTACCGGTTTGCCTACTATTCGTTATTTACTTAGACATAAATGCAAAATTATTATTATAAGTCATTTAGGAGAACCAAATAAAAATAAAAAACAAAAGATAAAAAATAAAAAATATAGTATTAAACCATTGGTTTTAAGGTTAAGTCAACTGATTGGAAAAAAAATAAAATTTGTGGATGATTGTCTTGGTGAAAAAGTAGCTTTGGCAGTCAATAAGTTAAAATTTGGAGAAATCTTACTTTTAGAAAATTTACGTTTTTACTCCGAAGAAGAAAATAATGATAAAAAATTTGCCAAAAAGTTAGCTAAATTGGCCGATATTTATATTAATGATGCTTTTGCCGTTTGCCATAGAAATCATGCCTCGGTTAGTGCCATAAAAAAATATTTACCCTCCTTTGCCGGACTTTTGATTGAAAGCGAAGTTTATAACTTAAATAAAATACTGAAACCAGTTCAACCTCTTATTTCCATCATCGGTGGAGCCAAGATAGAGAGCAAAACCGTTTTAATAAATAAGTTAATAAAAAAATCTTATAGAGTATTAATCGGTGGAGCTTTAGCTAATAATTTTATCGCCGCTCATGGTTTTAATATCGGTAAGTCTTTGGCTGATAAAATAAGTATTAAGCTCGCTGGAAAATTAAAAAATGAAAAAATTATTTTACCGATTGACGTGGTTATCGCTAAAAAATTCACTAGCAAAGAGGCGATAGTAAAAAATGTTAACCAAGTAACTAAAAATGATATAATACTAGATATCGGCCCAAGAACGATTAAGCTTTACGCAAAATATATTAAAATTGCCAGTACCTTGATTTGGAACGGACCGATGGGTTATTTCGAAAACGAACATTTTAAACACGGAACGTTGACCGTCGCCCGCCTAATCGCTAGTCGTTCAACCGGCACGGCTTTTGGCGTGGTTGGCGGCGGAGAAACCGTTGAAGCATTAAAAATGACTAAAATGATGGAATATATCGATTGGGTATCAACAGGTGGAGGGGCGATGTTAACTTATTTAGCCGGAGAAAGAATGCCAGGACTTGAGGGTATTGTTTTTTAAGTTTAGTTAACTTATTATTTATAACCTATAACTCGTGACTCAAAGCGTTAACGTCGTGTTATAAGTTATTGGTTATAAGTTAATAAAATAATTTAAATAAATTTATGATTCCAAACAAATTTATCACAATTTTTGTCAGCATTATTTTAGTGATTGGCACGATCTATCTTGCGATTTTAAGTTGGAATGCGATTAAAGCTCACGATTATATCGGTATTAGCGTCCAGCAGCGTCATTCTATTACTATCACCGGCGAAGGCAAGGTGACAGGCGTTCCGGATGTGGCCAGAATTCAGTTGGGTTATAGTATTGAAAAAAAGACCGTGGCCGAGGCGCAGAAAGATAATACGGCGAAAATGAATCAGATGATCGATAAACTTAAAAAAGATTATAAAATAGATAGTCAAGATATCCAAACGGTAAACTACTATATTTCGCCTCAATATGATTGGTTTAATGGTAAACAAAGCTTACGAGGTTATTCGGTCAGCCAGGATTTAAGTGTTAAAGTCAGGCAGATGGATAAGGTTAGTAAAATTTTAGATACAGCCGGATCAATCGGCCTTAATCAGATAGGTAATTTGACTTTTGAAATCGACAATCCGGAAAGTTTAAAACAACAAGCCAGAGAAAAAGCTTTAGAACAGGCGAAGGTCAAGGCCGATGCCTTAGCTAAAATAGTCGGCGTAAAATTGGGCAAAGTGATTTCTTTTAGCGAATCATCAAGCCAGCCAATGCCGCCGATTTATTCCAGTTATAAATTAGATGCAGGCGTTGGCGGCGGTGGAGCCGCGCCTTCCATCGAAACCGGATCTAATGAAATAACTATTGTGGCTACGGTTGAATACGAAATTTTATAGAAGATAAAATATGAATTACAAAAAAGGTTTTACACTGGTTGAATTATTGGTCGTAATCGCTATTATCGGAGTTTTAGCAACTATTGCAGTGGTGGCAGTTAATTACGCTAGAAGTTATGCTAAAACCGTTAAAGCACAACATGACATTGCTCAAATTGAAAAAACAATAAATATGTTAGCCGATGATAGTGGGACTTGGCCGGGCCATCAGGAAGTTAACAAAATTCATTCCGTAAGTAATAATGAAATTTGTTCTGACGGCTGTAGTTACGGTTTGACCGACTCTCGCGCGGGTTTAGTGGAAACAGATGGTAGTTATAATAATTGGGTCGGACCTTATATAGAGAATATACCAGTCGATCCTTGGGGAAACCAATATTTTTTTGACACAGATTATAGAGTGGACACGGACGGGAAACCATGCAGTGGCGGTTCAGCTTGCGTTGACACAGTCTCAGTAGGTTCGTATGGTCCGGATGGCGTAGGTAATAACCAGTATAATAGCGATGATATTATTAAAATTTTAGTAAAATAAATTATGCCAAAAATTAAAAATATATTTAGTCGTGAAATACTTGATTCCAGGGGCAATCCAACGCTGGAAACCAAGGTTGTTCTAGATAACGGCAGATCGGCTTGCGCTAGTGTACCAAGCGGCGCCTCAACCGGCAGTCATGAATCCTTAGAATTAAGGGATGGAGATAAAAAAAGATATCAGGGTTTAGGCGTGCTTAAAGCCATTGGGAATGTTGAAACAAAAATTGCCAATAAATTAAGAGGCGTGGAAATTTCTAAACAGCAGCAAATTGACGAGATAATGATAAAATTAGATGGCACGGAAAATAAGAAAAGGTTGGGTGCGAACGCGATTTTGTCCGTGTCATTAGCTTGTGCCCGGGTTGGCGCTTTAGCCGCAGGAGAAGAGTTGTACGAATATATAGCTAAAAATTATCAATTATCAATTATCCCGCAGAAGCGGGACCCCGCCATGGCGGCGGCAAATTACAAATTGCCGACGCCGTGTTTTAATATTTTTAACGGCGGCAAACATGCTGACACCAATCTGGATTTTCAAGAATTCATGATCATACCGGTAAGTAATGTAAGTTTTAAAGAAAAAGTTAGAATGGGAGCGGAAATATTTCATACTCTGGGCGAGACTCTAAAAAAAGCCGGTTTTGATACTGATGTTGGTAATGAAGGTGGTTATGCTCCAGATATTGTTTCAAGTATTCAAGCGATTGAATTAATAATCTCGGCCATAATTAAAGCCGGGTTTAAGCCAGACAAAGAGGTTAGTTTAGGTATAGATGTTGGTTCAACTCAGCTTTATAATAAAAAAACCGATAAATATATTTTTAAATTAGATCAAGCCAATTTTTCGGCAACTACCTTAGTTGGTCTATATTACGAATGGTTTAGAAAATATCCAATTATATATTTAGAAGACGGAGTAGCCGAAGACGATTGGTTAGGTTGGCGAGAATTAACCTTTAAGTTAAGTGATAAATTATTATTAGTTGGTGATGACCTTTTCGTCACCAATACTGACCGCATGAGGCGAGGTTTAAAAGAAAAAGTGGCGAATGCCGTTTTGATCAAACCGAATCAAAACGGCACCTTAACCGAAACTATTGAGTTTATCAAGCTTGCAAAAAAACATAATTATAAGTTAATTGTCTCTCACCGCAGCGGTGAGACTTGCGATGATTTTATTGCCGATTTGTCAGTAGCGGTTGGGGCGGATTACATTAAAGCTGGTTCATTATCTCGGGGGGAAAGAGTGGCTAAATATAATAGGTTAATGGAAATCGAAAGTTTATTAAACTCTAAACTCTAAACCCTAAACTCTAAATAAACTCAAATGATTCAAACCCAAAATTCAAAACCATATAATTCGGAAGATTTGAACTTAAGATTTTGAGTTTTGATCTTTATTAGAATTTAGAATTTAGAGTTTTTATTATGAAATTAATAAAAATGCAAAAAAATAGAATACTGCCCATGATCTTGGTCATCCTGGATGGTTGGGGAGTTGCCAAACCAAATCGAGGTAATGCTATTACTTTAGCCGAAACTCCTACGATGAATGGTATCAACCATAAGTATGTCAACACTTTGCTTTTTGCGCATGGTAAATATGTCGGTTTACCGAGAAATCAAGATGGTAATAGTGAAGCCGGACATATGAATATGGGGGCTGGTAGGGTTGTTGAGCAAGACGCAGTGATTATTTCCCGATCAATTAGCGATGGCACTTTTTTCAAAAATACCAGTTTTTTGGAAGCGATAAGACACATTCAAAAAAATAAATCAAGATTACATTTGATGGGAATGATTTCTAACGGCATGAGTGCTCATAGTGAGCCAGAACATCTTTTATCTTTATTAAAATTAATCAGGGAACAATCTGTTAAAGAAGTCTATTTACATTTATTTACCGATGGTCGCGATTCACCTAAATATGCCGCGTTAAAACTTGTAGAAAATTTGAAAAAAAATTTCACTAATAATGAAATCATCGCTACTATTATGGGTAGATTTTACGCAATGGATAGGAAGAAAAAATGGGAGAGAACGGAAAAAGCTTTCAATGCTTTGGTCTTGGGCCAAGGCAGAAAGGCTACCAATTCCCTAGAAGCAATTACCGAGGCTTATAACCGAGGTGAAAATGACGAATTTATTGAACCTTATATTATCTATAAAAAAGATAAAATGACGCCCCGGATTAATGAGGGTGATAGTGTTATTTTCTTTAATCTTAGGTCTGATCGAGCCAGACAATTGGCTAAAGTTTTTGTGCAAAAACAGTTTTGTCAATTAAATCAAGGCTGTTTTATTAGAAAAATGTTTGTAAAAAATTTACTTTTTGTAGCCATGACAGATTTTGGTCCTGACTTAGATAATATTTTAACAGCCTATCCCAGCATTGATGTTAAACAAACCCTGCCAATGCAACTAAATAATTTAAAACAATTATATATTGCCGAAACGGAAAAATATGCTCATGTAACTTATTTTTTTAATGGTGGTTATGCCAATCCTGTGGCAGGAGAAGCTAGGCAAGTTTTGCCTTCACCCGATGTAAAATCTTATGACGAAACACCAGCCATGAGTTCAGAAAAGTTAACTCGGGTAATTTTAGCAAATCTGGCTAAAAAGAAATACGACTTTACAGTTTTAAATTTCGCTGCTCCCGATATGATCGGCCATACAGGCAATTTAGCCGCAGCTACGATCTGTTGCCATCAGGTTGATAGTTTTTTAGGCCGGATTGTCAAGGCCTATTTGCAAGTTAATGGTACGATAGCGGTAACGGCTGATCATGGCAATATCGAAGAAATGATAAATTTGGAAACCGGCGAGATAGATACTGAACACTCCACCAATCAAGTACCATTCATTATAGTCAACAATAAATTAAAAAATAAAATCAAATTACGAAATGGCGGAGTTTTGGGTGATGTAGCTCCAACTATTTTAGAATTATTAAATTGTAAAAAACCTAAAGAAATGACTGGTAAATCGTTAATAATTTAAAAATGAGCAAAAAATATGGTCCCTGGACCATTAAAAAATCCATAGAAAAATATAAAAATCACTGGATTGAAGTAATTGAGGATAAGGTAATTAGACCAGACGGTGCGGCAGGTATATTCGGTGTAGTAAAGATGAAAGCAGGCGTCTCGGTGCTGCCGGTAGATGACAAGGGATTTGTTTATTTAACGCAGGAGTTCCATTATGCTTTGGGTAAAAATAGTCTTGAGGTTGTTAGCGGTGCGATTGATTCAAGGGAAAGTCCGTTAATAGCTGCCAAACGAGAACTTAAAGAAGAACTAGGTATTGTTGCAAAGCGATGGACAAATTTAGGTAAGGTAGATCCTTTTACAACGGTAATTAAGTCACCTGCCTATTTGTTCTTAGCAAGAGGTTTAAAATTTCAACAGGTTAAACTCGAGAGTACCGAGGTTATAAAATTGATCAAAGTTAAGCTGGTTGATGCCGTTAAGATGGTTATGAATAGTAAAATAACGCATGGACCGAGTTGCGTTTTGATATTAAAAGCTAGAGAATATATAAAGAATTAAAATATCTTTATTTGTGTTATGCAAAAATATTTTTTAGAACTAATTGTTTTTATCTGTGGAGCCGTGGTGATGATCTTAGAATTAGTTGGCTCGCGAGTGCTAGCACCATTTTTAGGAAATTCTATTTTTGTCTGGACTAGTTTAATCGGCGTTATCCTCGGTAGCTTAAGTTTAGGTTATTGGTGGGGAGGCAAAGCGGCGGATCTCAAGCCAAACGTTAAGACTTTTTCTTTAATAATTTTTTTTGCCGCTTTAACCACCGGTTTAATTGCCCTAGTTAAATCTCCTATCTTAAATACCATTTATAAAAGTTTTGATATTCGCTTAGGCTCTGTTTTAGCTTGTCTAATCTTATTTGCGCCGGCTAGTATATTTTTAGGTATGGTTTCGCCCTATGCAGTTAAATTAAAGATGCAGAGTCTAGATATTTCCGGTAAGACGGTAGGTAATTTATATGCAATATCTACTATTGGCAGCATTGTCGGCACTTTTTTAACCGGTTTTTTCTTAATTTCTCTTTTGGGTGATACCAAGATTATTATTATCTTAGCAATTATTTTAGTCGCTACGTCAATCTTAGCTTGGACTGGCGGGTTAATGAAAGCAAGAATAATAATAATTTTATTATTTTTAACTTTTTTAATTATCGCCAATTGGCAAAATAAAATATTAGTTAAACAGGGTAAAATTGAAGTTGATACCCAATATAATCATGTAATAATTTATGACGGTAAAGACTATAAAACTGGCCGGCCAACTCGTTATTTGACCACTGGTCGATTAGTCCTGCAATCTGCCATGTTTTTAGATCAGGATAATGACTTGGTTTTTGAATATTCCAAGTATTATCGTCTGGCCGAGTATTTTAAGCCAGGATTTAAAAATGCCTTACTAATCGGTGGTGGGGCATATTCTTTCCCAAAAGATTATTTAAAGAGATATAAAGATTCGTATCTCGATGTGGTTGAAATTGATCCGCAGCTGACAAAACTGGCCGAGGAATATTTTGGCTTAAAAACTAATCAGCACCTTAATATTTATCATCAAGATGGGCGCATTTTCCTTAA
>Ga0315282_10002938_pt1 | contig 30905 bp, 22 predicted proteins | sample YL17G07_20_MG_FD_203693 | JGI IMG/M metagenome (GOLD analysis project Ga0315282, IMG submission 203693) | Sediment microbial communities from Yellowstone Lake, YNP, Wyoming, USA - YL17G07_20 | ecosystem: Environmental > Aquatic > Freshwater > Lake > Sediment | place: USA: Wyoming | collected... | reverse complement strand
TCTCTTCTCCCTCTGTGTTGTTTTTGATGGTCATAACATACCGGTTGCTAAATTGGTAGAGGGTTGATAGTAAATTTCGTTAATTTTTAGAGGAACCCTTAACACTTGGGCATTGGACAGGGCGCTTAAACTTCAGAGGTATTTGCCTTTTGGGGGGAAGAAAATGATCAAAAACAACCTAAGTCGAGATAGGATTGGAAAGTATACACGAGACGGTACGTGGTTAGGGCTGACACTGCCATCGTTAGTGGACAGGGCCGCAGAAACCTTCCCCAACAAGATCTTCATGACTGATTCCAAAAGGAAGGTGACTTATAAGGAGTTCGATTTGATCACAAGAAGGTTGGCCCTTGGACTGAATCGGATGGGGGTGAAGAAGGGCGACCTCGTTGGCATCCAGCTACCCGACAGAATTGAATATTTTGCGATGGTTGTTGCGGCGGCAAGAATTGGGGCCCTATATGTTCCATTTAACCACCAATTTCGCGAAGGCGATTTAGTTCCACTACTGGAATTCTGCAAACCTATCTTAATGACCATCCCATTGGAATTCAGAAACTTCGATTATTTACCTTTATATCGAGATCTCAGATCAAGGTTTTCGTGGTTGAAATATATTCTGGTTTCGGACGGAGTATCCAAAGAAGATGAGGACGGCATAGTTTCTATTGAAAGGATGATGGAGACCCCTTTGGAGAAGGAATATCCCGACGGTTATCTGGAAAAGTTGATTCCGGATCCTAATGATCTTTGTTTTATTCTTCTAACATCAGGGACAACGGATATTCCGAAAGGTGTCATGCATACTCATAATACCTGGATATGCGGCTGTCTCAACCAATGGGCACAATTGGCGATAAGGCCCGATGATGTTCTCTTAAATCTCTACCCGATGTTCGGAACTTCTGCCCAGGTGCATATGACGGCAATTCTTTTCCACCGTGCTTCTGTCGTAACGATGGATCGGTTCAGGGGTGAGGATGCGCTCAAGCTGGTGGAGAAGGAACAGGTAACGATCATTGGAGGAGTGGCAGCTCATCTTATCGATATGCTGAATGCTCCTAATTTTAACAAGTATGATCTCGGCTCATTGAGAGTCGTTTATAGCGTGGGTGGCCCAGTTACCTCGGCTCTGGCACGGCAAGTGGAGGAACGGATGAAGTGCCGCATCAGCCTCTTGTGGGGTAGCTCCGAGGCTACAGGTCATACACAAACTTTGCTTACCGACCCCGATGCAATACGGTTGGGTACGGTTGGTCGCCCTGTTCCGTATATGGAGGTCAAGGCTATTGATGGTGAGGGCAGGGAAGTGCCACCTGGAAAGGCGGGGGAGTTAGTTGTTAGGGGGCCTAACAACTTTGTGGGTTATTACAATAATCCAAAACTTAACCAAGAAACCATTGATAAAGACGGGTGGTTCAGAACGGGCGATATGGGTATATTTGATAGAAAAGGGAACCTAACAATAGCAGGTCGTGTAAAAGATATGATTCTTCGTGGAGGTGAAAATATCTACTGCCGAGAGATTGAGGAACTCCTTGCCAAACACCCAAAGGTGAAAGATATAGCCATCGTTGGGGCACCGGATGAAAGACTGGGCGAGATCGTTTGTGCCTGTGTTATAGCGAAGCCCGGTGAAATTGTGACCTTTAAGGAGATTATTTCCTTCCTGAAGGGCAGGATAGAGATCCACAAAATCCCAGAAAGAGTTGAGGTCATGGATGCGTTTCCAATGACCGACGCGAAAAAAATCATAAAAGCAAAATTGCGGGAAATTGTCAATAATAAGATTATAAAGGAGAAAAGGTTGGCATAGTTAACGGATTCGAATAGTATGAGGTTGGGAATCAAAAAAAGATATCAAAAACGACATGTCATCTTTGAAGAAAGGAGGTATTCTATGAAAGCCAAAAGTTTTAGAGGCAAAGGGAGGTCATTTATTGGATTTGTTGTTCCTATGATGCTCATAATGTTATTTGGCACCTGGGCAATATCCGCACATGCGGCGACAGAGGTAAAATTGGGTGTGATCTACCCCATGACCGGCGCTAACGCCCTTGGCGGACAAGAAGCAAAACGGGCAATAGAGCTAGCTGTAAGTAAGATTAATAGTCAAGGGGGAATTAAGAGCTTGGGTGGTGCTACTATTAAGGTAATTTTTGCAGATAATGAAGGTACTCCAACTAAGTCGGTGAGCGAGGCAGAACGTCTGATTACTGTGGAGAAGGTCAATTTCATTATTGGTCCTTATGGGAGTGCTGAAGCCCTCCCGATGTCCGAAGTAACTAACAAATATAAAATACCAATGATTAATCCCAAAGCCTACGATAATAGGATTCATGAACGGGGCTTGAAATATGTTTGGAGTACCACACTTCGTAATGCAACCGTGGCTCCCACTGTGATGGACTGTGTTGAGTGGTTAATTTCGAAAGGGTTAAAGGCAAACAGGATCGGCCTACTTAGTAGTGATACTACCTATGCTCAAAGCCTTGTCGTTGAATACAGAAAATCATTAGCGGGAAAACGCCGTGACGTTGTGTGCGACATTAGTTATCCTGAAAAAAGTACAGACTTAATCCCTGTAATGAGCAGGGTGAAAGTTTCCAATCCAGATCTACTAATCCAGATATCCCACTTCGGAAGTGGGCAACTTGCCTTCAGAGCTCGTTACGATCTCGATTTTTTTCCTGCCAATATCGGCATCAGCACGGGTGCAGTGGATACAAGATTTGCCAAAATCCTGGGCACGGAAGTGACCTCGAAAGCAATGAATAATACTTTTGGACAACTTGAGTGGGCGTCAGACATAAACATTGCAGCTTCAAAAACAGTCGTTGCAGAGTACCAGTCAAAATACGGCGAACCCCTGGAGATATCTGGAGCCGCAGCTTATCAAGCTGTGCTCGTTATGAGGAGAGTTTTGGAAAAGGCTGCGTCACTTGATCCTGATGCTGTTAGGAAAGCATTTGGCCAGATCCATATTAAACAGGGCGATCCCGACATGATTGTAGCTTATAAGTCTTTCAAATTTGATGAGCGGGGAGTAAACGAGGGTATGCGTGGGATAGTGGTCCAATGGCAAGATAGTAAACTAGTCACGGTATGGCCTGAAGATGTTGCATCTGGCAAGTTGCGAATTCCGGCCCAGTGGAAGAAATAGAATTGGCAGGTCCAAAAACTTCCGAAAGAAAGCCGTATAACCTATAACCATTTGACTTGTCCGGTATGCTTACTTTTGACTTGGACACCAAGAAGGTGAAATATGTTACGGGTTGACCGTGTAACAAAGACTTTTGGGGGACTGGTAGCAGTCCATGACGTGTCGTTCGAGGTTTGCCAGAAAGAAATTGTAGGCATCATCGGGCCTAATGGTGCAGGAAAAACAACTCTATTCGAAGTCATTTCTGGATTTTATCCACCGAGTAGTGGTCACGTGTTCTTCAATGGCGAACAGATTGATGGCTTCAAGCCAGATCAAATTTGCAAGCGAGGTCTGGTCCGGACCTTCCAAATAATGGAAATTTTCCCTAAACTCACTATCTATGATTGCATCTTAACTGCTGCTTTGAATCGCTGTGCTATTGCGAATGCCCGCAAGAAGACTGATGAGATATTGGAAAGGCTTGGGTTGAGAAACATCGCCCATTTATTGATGCGGAACATCACTACAGCAGATGCTAAGAAAGTGGAGTTGGCAAGGGCAATGGCAACTGGTCCCAAACTTCTCCTTCTGGACGAAGTGATGTCTGGGCTCACTCCGGTCGAGACACTGGAGATGGTTGAGCTGATAAAAAAACTGAGAGGAGAAGGGTTGACCTTTATCATTGTCGAACATGTCATGCAGGTAATTATGAACCTTTGTGAGAGGATTTTGGTTCTTGATTTTGGTACTAAAATCGCTGAGGGAAATCCAAAAGAGATTTGTAGCAACAAGCGGGTCATCGATTCCTACCTGGGGGAGGTGATAATGTTTGCTTAGTGTACAAAAAGTTAACGCTGGATACTTTCAGACCAGAATCCTCCATGAACTATCGATGGAAATTGGAGAAAAAGAGGTAGTGGCCCTTGTTGGAGGAAATGGGGCTGGTAAAAGCACACTCGTTAAAGTCCTCTCTGGTTTGATTAAACCAACCTCGGGCAAAATTGCTCTAAACAACGAAGAGATAACGGGGGCACCCCCCAAGGAAATCGTCAACAGAGGTGTTATTCTGGTGCCTGAGGGAAGGTGGCTCTTCCCTTTAATGACCACTCTCGAAAACCTTCTCATAGGCGGTATTAACTCTCGGGCAAGACCTTATCGGGAGGCAACATTGAGAATGGTTTTCGAGACCTTCCCTATATTAAAAGAAAGGAAAAATCAGGTCGCAGGGACCCTGTCTGGTGGCCAGCAGCAGATGCTTGCCATAGGTCGAGGTCTCATGGCAAGGCCGACCTTACTTATCCTGGACGAACCCTCCTTAGGTTTAGGACCCCTCCTCGTTTCTGAAATCTTCAGAGTGACGAAACTGTTGAAAGAGCAGGGCGTGACGATACTCCTAGTCGAACAGAACATTCGGCAATCGCTTGCCATATCTGACCACGGCTATGTTATTGAAAATGGGGCCGTGGTGCTTCACGGTACAGGAAATGAATTATTAGAAGATGAGCGGACCAAGAGGGCTTATTTGGGTATGTAATTTGGGAGTGTTTTCTGCTGGTTTACCTCAAGGTGCTGACAAGATTCGATAGGAGAGGAAGGGATGCTTATATTAATCGGTCAGTGTTTGATTCAAGGTCTGATGATGGGGAGCATTTTCGGATTTGTCACCATCGGGATGGTCCTCATCTATAGAGTTACCAAGCTACTTAATTTCTCCCATGGGGCATGGTTGATGGTGGCAATGTATGTATCCTATGTATTATTCACCAAGTTTCGTTTGGAACCCTATTTTTCGGTTTTGGTTGCTTTTCCAGTACTCTTGCTCCTTGCCGCCCTTGTTTATTACGTCGTGATGAGACCTCTGGGCATGAAAGGGCATATCATCATGATGTGTCAAGTAAGTTTGGGACTTCTTTGGATTTTAGAAAATTCGGCACTGTTGATATTCAAGGCGGATTATCGAAGCGTTCAGTCCGTCCTTTCCAACAGCAAGTTTTATGTTGGGCCATTGATCGTAAAAACCCCACTATTTATCGCGTTCCTTACTGTAGGCACAATAGCAATTGTTCTTGGATGGGTTTTGTATAAAACTGACTTTGGCCTGTCAGTGCGAGCCCTTTCTCAGAACGAAGAAGCAGCTAAGCTTATGGGAATCAGTATAGGGAGGGTACAACTTCTCGTCTTCGCCATTGGAATCGGTATAATGGGGATTGCTGGGCCTTTACTCGTTCCATGGATCGTTATTACTCCCCATGCCGGAGCGGAGTTTACCTTTTTAGGCTTTGTCATTCTGATCTTGGCTGGGTTGGGTAATCTGAATGGCGCCTTGATTGGGGGGCTGATTATCGGGATTGCCGAATCTTTTGGGAGTACATTCATGCCAGGGGCATTGGCGTCAGTACCATCCTATTTGATTTTTATTCTTGTATTATGTCTGAGGCCACAGGGATTGTTTGGGGCGAGGTGATCAATTATGACGATGACGCAATCAGTTTCAAGAAGAACGTTTACCGCCCTTTGTACGGGTGTTCTGGTCCTGATCTTCCTTCCGGCATTTGTCTCACCTTATTGGCTGCGTATCCTGAACTTTATCTTGATGTGGATTCTCTGGTGCACTTCATTGAACATTACAATGGGCATGACCGGTATGTTCAATATGGGGCATGTGATCAATATTGGTTTGGGTGCCTACACTTCTACATACCTCTTCTTGAACTTCGGAATAAGCCCGTGGATAGGGATGATAGCCGGTTGTATCGTCGCGGCTCTGATGGCAATGTTTATCACCTACGTGGCCTTTCGCTATAAGATAGCGCATTTGGCCTATGGATTAATTACTATGGGATTTGCTTTTATCATGATGTACATCATCTCGGCTGTTCCTGCATTAGGGGAGGTCAATGGCTTAAATATTCCACGCAAGAATGATCCATTCATGTTTCTCTTTGGGGATGGTGTTCCTTATTATTATATTATTCTAATCTTTGCCGCAGGAACAGTTGCTCTCTACTGGATCATTGATAAGAGAAAGCTTGGCATTTATTTTAAAGCGATTCGAGAAAACGAGAGAGCGGCGGAGGCATCCGGAATAAATATTCTGAAATATAAACTGATCAGTTCCGTTGTAAGCGCCATTCCGGCAGCAATAGGAGGTACCTTTTATGCGCAATATATAGGGTTTATAGATCCTCATTCAACGATGGGGATTATGTTAGTCGTTCAGATGATCCTGTTTACGGCTGTCGGTGGTTTTGGCCTACTTTGGGGACCGACCGTAGCGTGCTTTGTCCTCATCCCGCTTGGCGAAAAGCTGAATTCTATCCTGGGTGTCGAGTATGCAGGAGCACCTCAAGTAATATACGGAGTAATTGTCATAGCGGTTATCCTTGTTATGCCTGACGGCATTGTGGGCTGGTTAAGCCATCGATGGTCTCTCTATCGGTGTCGCTCTGTGAGATTACTTCCTTTACCAGAAGTAACCCCGTTAAAAATAGATAAGCCATAATAAATTGTTATTTTTCCAGAATAAAGATTTATGGAGCAACGGTTGGGAAACAAGAACATGATCTTTTATGGTTGGTGGGTCATTGGTGCACTTCTCGTGATTGAGATGATTTGCCCGATGGGAAGATTTTGCATGACCGCCTTTTTCCCGTTTGTAACGTCAGAATTGAAATGGTCACGATATTTAGTAAGTTCATCTCAATCCATGGCTTTATGGATATATGCCCTTTTGGTCCCTTTAACAGGGTGGATGGTCGATCGTATTGGAAGCCGGAAAACGTTTTTTCTTGGCGGTCTTCTTTCCATCGTAAGCTGGATCTTACTTTCTATAATGAAGACGCCTTGGGAACTCTATATCTATTATGGATTAATTATGGGACTGGCTGTCAGCCTGGGTCACATGGTTACCATACAGGCGACAGCCAACAAATGGTTCAAAAAGCAGGCGGGGCTTGTTACTGGAGCGACCTCTGCTGCCTTTGGGATGGGTCTCGCTTTATTCATGCCGTTGATAACGAGTATGGCCAATTCCTTAGGCTGGCGCCTTACCTCCATAATCTATGGAGTAAGTTCTGGCATCGTCATCCTGATGTTGGCTACATGTGTCATTCGTGATTCTCCGGAGTCGATGGGTTTACATATTCATGATGAAGATCCAACTGGAATGCTTGCCAAAGAACCAGTTTCTACAGGAAATGCCCTAAAGACATCATCCTTCTGGTTATTATTTATTGCTTATAGTGTTACTGGTATCCCTCTGCAAGGTTTGCTAGCCCATTTGATCATGTGGGGAGTTGATCTTGGAACCTCTAGGGCAGAAGCCGGAATCTTCATGTCCGTAATGTTCTTACCCGCAATAGCTTCTAAAATAGGTGGTGGCTGGTTAGGGGATCGATTGGGTAAGAAGAGAATCATCATCGTTAGCCAACTAGGTTGTCTGTTGATCATGCTCTGGGGATGGCAATACGTACATACGCGCGATCACCTCAAGATTTTAGCTGGTCTCATGGGTTTGGGGTATGGTCTTCCCATGGGCCTTTTTACTCCTTTCCTTGGGGATCTTTTCGGGAGGGACAATGTAGGTGCATTATTCGGGATTTTGACTTTGGGCCACGGTTTGATTGGTGGTTGCGGTCCCTTACTGTGGGGGTACGTATTCGATACCTTTGGTAGTTATAACCCGGCCTGTATTATATCGGCGGCGTGTTATGGTGCAGTAGCGATCGTTGTCTTTGTGATTCGTTTTGCTCCTACCCAGATGATTCTGCGACCGGCGAGGGTTGAAAGGATTTAGTCTTTTTGGGGAGCATTTTCAAGAATACATGGTGGCTATAAAACGGCCTGTATAACAGTGAAGACGATCAAGGGGGTAATATATGGACTTCCAATTAAGTGAAGAGCAGGTGATGTTTAAAAGCATGGTTCGGAAGTTTGCAGAACAAGAGATTATTCCAACCCTTAAGGATATTGAGCGAGAGGGTAAGTTTAATCGTGGGATTATTGATAAATTGGCTCCCCTTGGACTATTAGGGCCCCACATACCCCAGGAGTACGGAGGCTTAGGAGTTGATTATGTTACATACGCAATTATCGCAGAAAACCTTGCATGGGGTAGCTGGAGTAGGGCGTTGACGGCTTGTGGCCCCATTTCTTTTGGTGGAACTATTATATCGACCTCTGGGAACGAAGAGCAAAAAAAGAAGTACCTCCCTCCCATCTGCAGAGGGGAGAAACTTTTGGCAACGGCACATGTCGAACCCAATGCGGGTAGTGATGCTGCCGCTATTGAGACGACGGCTGTCGTAAAGGGCGAGCATTGGGTTATCAATGGGACCAAGATTTTCATTACCAATGGTGCTGTGGCCGATATCCTCGTCGTGGTAGCCCAGACCGATAAGAGCAAGGGGCCCCGTGGGATTTCAAATTTTATTGTTGAAAAAGGGATGCCGGGAGTCTCCCAGGTCGAAATTCCTGGTATGGTCGGTGACCGTGCTGGCTGCCAAGGACAGATAAGGTTTACCGATGTTCGAGTGCCAAGAGAGAATCTTATTGGTAAAGAAGGAGCAGGTCTGAAGAACGCATTGACCGGCATCGATACCGCCCGTCTTTTCATTGCCGGGGCCTGTGTTGGTTTGGCTCAAAGTTGCGTGGACTCCTGTATCAAATATGCGAAGGAGCGGCAGCAATTTGGTCGACCCATTGCCAGCTTCCAATTGGTTCAAGAGAAAATTGCTCAGATGGCTGCTGAGACGGAGGCGATTCGGTGGCTTGTTTACTATACGGCCGATTTGAAAAAAAGAGGTCTTCCTCATTCGAAAGAGATGTCTATGTCCAAATGGTTAGCGTCGGAGCTTGCCGTTCGAGTATCGGCCGAGTCGATTAAGGTTTTTGGTGCGTATGGTTGCACGGATGATTACCCAGTGGAGCATCATTATCGTGACGCCATTCTGCCGGTTGTATCGGCTGGCACCAATGAGATGCATAAGCTGTTAATAGGACGAGAGCTTTTGGGCATAGATGCCATCGCATAAATGAAAAGAGTTTTTACAAGGTTTTGTATGAAATTAGCTCTTTGAGAGATATGAGCTAAAGAAAAAACATCGACAAAGTCTCTATTGGGGGCCATCGATATTGCCGAATTGCTTCAGAAGTCTATTTAATGGAGGAACATGATGCAAATTGTCGTCTGTGTCAAAGAGATACCTGACCCAGAGATACCGCCCGAAAAATTTAAGATTGACGCTGATGCGAGGCGAGTGATCCCCCCTGGAGGGATTGCCCCTGTTATGAATCCTTATGATGAAAGGGCTGTTGAATTAGCCCTGAGGCTGAAGGAGAAGTACGGTGGCAAGATTACCGTTCTCAGCTTGGGAAACCCTGCCTCTGTGAGTGTGGTGAAACATGGTCTCTCAATGGGGGCGGATGAAGGAGTCGTCTTAGCTGATCAGGGATTTGAGGGGTCAGATAGTTTTGGCATAGCCCATATCCTCACCAAGGCTATCCAGAAGATAGGTAATTATGACCTTATCCTATGCGGTCGTCAGGCTCCCGACTGGGACGAGGGTTTGGTAGGGTCGATCATCGCTGAGAATCTATCGATTCCCCTCGTGACGTTGGTTAGAGCCATCGAGATGATTGATGGGGGGCTGAAGGTGAACCGAATCACGCTCGATGGTTATCAAGTCTTTTCTGTTCCTATTCCTGCTGTGGCCACAGTAAGCAGTGAGGTAGGTCGGCCACGTCTGCCTGGAGGGTTGGGGATTATAACTGCTGCTCGAAAGCAAGTTCCCATCTGGAATGGCGGAGCCATTGATGCTGATCTTTCTAAGATGGGATCAGGTACCGCACGAAGGAAATTGGGTAAACTTTTCATTCCAGAGCGGAAGAGCATGTGTGAGGTTCTTCAGGGAGAGACTCCAGCAGAGGCAGCGATCAAATTAGCAGAGCGATTGAGAGAATCTGGGATCATTTAAAAGCGGTAGAGGAGATAAGAGAATGGAGTCCAATCGGGGAATATTGGTTTGTGGCGAGGTAGCAGATGAAAAGATGACGGCTACCACCCAAGAATTAATGACTATGGGCAGAAAGTTAGGTGACGGTCTTCAGCAGCCGCTGAACGTTTTGGTGATTGGCAAAAATCTTGAGAAGGTGGCACAAGAGGCGATCTCCTTCGGTGCTAACAAGGTCTATTCCGTTCAAGGGACCTTCTTTTCAGAGCTCAATCCGGACAACTATGCAGCCATTATAGTTAAGGTCTGTCAGCAGATTACACCGTCTGTCATCCTTCTTGGCCAAACAGATATAGGGCGTGATGTTGCCCCCAGATTGGCAGCCAAGCTGGGTATTCCTGTCACAATGGATTGCACGGAGCTGAACATTGATCCCGTTACAAAGGAGATCTTGCAAACAAAACCTGTCTATGGTGGTAATGCCATGGCCATTTGGGTTACTCAATCCAATCAGGCCCAGATTGTGACGATGAGACCCAAGTCCGTAATGGCGGATAAACCTGATCCGTCGAGAAAGGGGGAAATCATTTCATTCAACCCAACGATCGACGATTCAATGACAAAGGTCAAACTTCTGGAGACTGTGAAGGAAGAGATGAAAGGGATCAGGCTTGAAGAAGCTAAGGTGATTGTTGCAGGGGGTGGAGGCATAGGTGGCCGTGATGGGTTCAAATTGTTAGAGGAGCTGGCCAAGGTACTTGGAGGTACTATCGGGGTAACCAGAGTCCCTTGTGACGAGGGTTGGACGTCAGTCAACCTGCAGGTCGGCCAGACAGGACATATCGTGAGCCCCGATCTATACGTCGCTGTTGGTATCTCTGGAGCTTTGCAACATATGGCTGGCTGTTCAAATTCAAAGCTTATCGCCGCTATTAACAAGGATCCAGAGGCTCATATATTCAAATACGCTGATTTTGGCGTGGTCGGAGAGTACCGTGATGTCTTACCAGCACTGATTTCTAAACTTAAGGAGTTTGCTTAGCCATGTAGTTCATTGAATATTGACTTATCTTTACCAATAAGAGGTTGGGAATGAAAACGAATCTTGTACCATGGAAGAATATACCATTAGTAAAAAAACGAGAAAGCAGGTGGGAACAGCAACGCCAAAAGATATTGCTAGCATCGGCACACTTATTCTGGCAAAAGGGATTCCTGGGAACCAGCATTAATGACATAGCTAAAGCTACTAAATTAAATAAAGCCATCGTTTATTATTACTTCAAAAACAAGGCGTACCTTCTTTATGAGATTATGTCAGGAATTTTGAGAGGATTAATTGACCAGGGCATTCAGATCTCCAATTCTGGCTTTTCGTCAAGAGCTAAATTGGAGGCTTTAATAGAGAATCATATCAAATGGCAAGCCTCCAACTATGGGTTTTCTGGGATTGGTTACATGGAACGAAAGAATTTGCCACCCAAGCTACTGCGGGATTACATTTGCTTGAGAGACGAATATGAGAAATTTTTTCATGAAACGATCAAAGAGGGCATCGGCTGCGGAGATTTTGAATGCACAGATGCCAAACTGGCATGTCTTTTCAGTTTAGGGTTAGTGAATTCTATAATTTTGTGGTATAAGCCGGATGGTAATCTTTCGCCCGAGAAAATCGCATCAAAAGCAAGCCAATTTATTTTTGGAGGCCTAAAAGCACGCCAAGAGTAACAATTACTCTCAGGTAGACTCATACTATAGACTTTTAGATAAAGGTTTCACGACAGGATTTTGGAAAAAAGCTTGGGAGGAAACACCACATGTGGAACTAACCGTTCAGCTAACCGATTTTAACCAGTCGCCAAATTAATTATAGAGGATAAGGATGGGGAGGTAGGAGAGATGGTTAGAAAATTCGATCGACTTTTTGAATCCATAAAAATTGGCGAAGTAGAAATCAAGAACAGGGTTGCTATGGCCCCCATGGGCATCGGAGGATTGGTGAATTTAGATGGCAGCCCGGGTCCACGCGCTATAGATTATTACATTGAGAGAGCTAGGGGAGGGGTGGGACTAATCATAACCAGTTTTTTCAAAGTAGAAAATGAGGTAGAGTCCTTTCAAGTGGTACTTCCGTTAGTATCCCGCCAAGCTCTAGGGCCTTTCGCTGAGTTGGCAGAGGCGGTTCATTCCTTAGGGACCAAGATATTCGTTCAGCTTACGGCCGGATTGGGTCGGGTCGCTTCCCCGTTAAGGTTGAAGGACCAACCCGTATCGGCTTCTCCGATTCCCCACTACTGGAATCCACGTCAGACATGTCGAGAGCTTAAAACCGAAGAAGTAGAGCAATTGGTGAAGGCCTTCGGTGGTGCCGCCGAGGTCCTGGTGGCAGCCGGAGTCGATGGGGTAGAACTCCATGGCCACGAGGGCTACCTTTTCGATCAATTCACAACCGCGCTCTGGAACAGAAGGACAGATAAATACGGAGGAGATCTGGAAGGGAGGTTAACGCTGCCCTTCGAAGTGTTGAAGGAGATCAAAGGAAGGGCCGGGTCGGGCTTCGTGGTGCAATATCGGTTTGGTTTAAAGCATTATGTGAAGGCCCTAAATTCGGGGGCTTTGCCCGGAGAACAATTTATTGAGGCCGGCCGCGATATAGAAGAAGGCTTACAGATGGCCAAAATGTTGGAGGCCGCTGGTTTTGATTCTCTCCACGTTGATGCCGGTTGCTACGATAGCTGGTATTGGGCTCACCCGCCGGTCTATCAGCAGCCTGGTTTCATGGCCGACATGGCCGCCGCGGCCAAAAAAGTCGTCCGGATTCCCGTCATTGCCGTTGGGAAATTGGCGGATCCGGACCTCGCCGATAAGATTATCGCTGAAGGAAAGGCGGATATGGTGGCCATAGGGACGGGACTGCTCACCGACCCCTTCTGGGTCAAGAAGGTGAAAGAGGGAGATCAAGAGCGGATTCGCCCTTGCATTGGCTGTTATGATGGATGCATGGGAAGAATTACGAGAGGGAAACCTCTGTCATGTGCCGTAAACCCGGCTACAGGGCGAGAGAGGTTTTACCGGCTGGAGCCGGCAGAGAGGCCGCGAAAGGTGGTGGTTGTGGGAGGTGGGCCAGCCGGGTTGGAAGCTGCCAGGGTCGCTTCAGTGAGGGGGCACCGGGTTGTCCTCTATGAGAAAGACAGTTCCTTGGGCGGCCATCTCCTGGAGGCCTCCGTCCCGGATTTTAAGAAAGATCTGGCAAAGCTGCTGGGCTGGTACAAGAAAGAGCTCGCAATCTTAAACCTGGATATCAAGACAGGCCTGGAGGTAAGTGCTGAGGTGATTAGAAAGGAGAACCCTGAGGTCACAATCCTTGCTACGGGTTCCCTACCGATCATCCCCGATATCCCGGGGGTCGAAAGCGAAAAAGTTTCTACGGCCACCGATCTATTTCGCGGGAAGAAGAAGGCTCAGGGAAAAGTATTGGTGTTGGGAGGCGGACTGATTGGGTGCGAAACCGCACTTTGGCTGGCCCAGCAAGGGAAGAAAGTCACTATTGTGGAGATTCTCAGTGATCTCATGATAGGCGGCATTCCGGTGCAGCATATGAACCGACTCATGTTATTAGACCTGCTGAAATTCCATCGGGTTGAGGTATTCACGAATACATCGCTGTTAGAAGTCACTGAAAACGGCGTCGATCTTCTGGATGGAGGCTCCCGAAAGAGGAATTTTCCCGCCGATACGGTCGTTCTTGCCGTGGGGTTAAAACCTGACCGGGAATTGTATCAGACCCTGAAAAGCCAAACCCCTGACCTTTATGCCATTGGTGATTCCAGAAAGGCCCAGAACATCATGAATTCCATCTGGGATGCCTATGAGGTTGCGCGGATGATTTAGAAGGATGGGAAAAAGAAAATGACCAAGCCGTTGGGTGTAGATCGATGATTGAAGAAATTTTTCCGAATCTATGTAAGGTCGAAATTCCTCTCCCGAAGAATCCCCTCAAATCCCTCAACTCCTACATCATAAAGGATTCGGAACGAAATTTGATTATTGATACGGGATGGGATCAAAAGGAGTGTATGGACGCGATGCAGGCTGGCCTGAGGGCGCTTGGAGTGGATTTGAAGAAAACGGACTTTTTTATTACCCATTTACATGCGGATCATCTTGGGCTGCTCTCCCTGCTCGCTACAGAGACCTCGACGATATACTTTAATCAGCCGGAGGCTGAGCGCATTAAATCCTTGAATCGGTGGGATGATTTTGTCGACTTTGCGGGTATGAACGGTTTCCCTGAAGACGAGCTGCAGGCTGCCCTCCATAGCCACCCGGGCTTCAAGTACGGGCTAAAGCGCGATCTGCCCTTCCACTTTATGAAAGAGGGCGACAGAATAAAGATCGGAGATTATCTGTTCGAGTGCGTAGAAACACCCGGGCATACCAAGGGGCATCTGTGCCTTTACGAACCCAACAAGAAGATCTTCGTGGCTGGAGATCACATTCTTGGCGACATAACGCCCACGATTCAGCTTTGGTCAAATGATTGGGACCCCTTGAGGGAATATCTGGCGAGCTTAGAAAAGGTCTATCACCTCGACATTGAGCTTGTGCTGCCCGGTCATCGAGGGATTATCAGGAACTGCAAGAAAAGAATCCGTGAATTGAAAGAGCACCATGAGAGGAGACTTGAAGAGATCGTTTCCATTTTAAGGAAAGGTAGTCAGAATGCTTTTGAGGTGGCGTCGCAGATGATCTGGGATGTTATCTATGAGGCGTGGGAGATGTTCCCTGTCTCGCAAAAATGGTTCGCTACAGGAGAAGCGATTGCTCATCTGAAATACCTTGAAGAAAAAGGAGAAATACAAAAGAAGACACGAGATCAAAGAATCGTGTACTCGTTGAAGATAAATTCCTGATTGGCTTACCAATCCCTGAGTCCCCTCCCGTTGATTTATCCCCTGCCCATCCTGACCAGCCTGGCGGAATGAAAAAAGAGGTGGAGCGTGAATAATTTCCCCATCCTTCACGTCTAATTAAAATAAAGAGGTGACGGTGGAATGTCTCAGGGGATATTAAGGGGGATATTAATTTTCCAGAGGAAAAATCTGAGGCGTGGTTGAACACCGAAAGGAGCGAAATGGATGAAAAAGATTGCTTTGATGATTCTATTATTGGTTTTGGCTTCGGGGTTGGCAGGGTGCCCTTGGTGGCATCACCATGGTCATCACCACGGCCATCACTCCGACTACCATCAACACTACGGCTCAAGATGAGAGGATAATTAAATAGATTCCCCAAACTTTGGTAGATATTGAAAGAAGTCTAAGTTATCTTTTGACCCGAGCAACTTGAGGTGAGCCGGACACGGCCTTTTTTTCTTTTCAAAAATTCAACGAGAGAGAAAGGAGATGGGAAGAGATGAAAAAGAAAAGAATCGGCTATGTATTTCTTTTTATTGTTCTCATTCTCGTTTTTTCCTCATGTCACCCTCGTCATGCTTCAGATATCAGACCTAACATGACGAAAGAAGAAGTGGTGTCTTTGTGGGGGAAAACAGACCTCATCACTCATAACACAGTTGATGGAAAAACCGTTGAAACCTGGGAGTATCATTTTGCTACCTCCGATTCTATTTATTGGATTACTTTTGCTCAAGATAGAGTAACTAATACCCGATGCCGACAGCGTCCGCCGTATTATTACTCATATCCATATAGATATTACTACCCATATCCATACAGATATTACTCCCCTTACACCTATCCCTATAGCCCTTATTGGAGGTAGCCAATCGGTTTCAGACCGGATGGGGAAGGAAGAAATCTGAAAAAAGTTAATAATGGTCCTATGAAACTCTATCAAGGCAGATTCTTACTCGAAAAAATAAAATCCGAGGAGAGACAAGACTTATTCGAGGGATGAAAATGAAAAAATCAATTGGGTTCTTCAGCTTAATTTCCGGTCTGCTTCTTCTGGCTTTTTCTTTGGGGTGTGTTTCGCTTCCAGCATCTCCTCCCGGAACAAGACCTGTCATTACCCAGGCTTTCATTTCCAGGGAAGTAGGACGATACGGAGATGTCTTGAAAATTTATATCGAGGCAGATGACCCTCAAGGCTTCATGTTTAGAATTGCCACCTCGGTAGATCAGGTGGGTTATGGTCATTATCTCGCCGATTGGGTCTATCTAAAACCACCCTATCCGCATCACGTCATCGGATATCTTCAGTGGAACACCTTTAGCTACAACGCGTCCCGGATGCCCGAGTGGACACAACTGACGATCAAGGTTTCGGTCTTTGACACGAACGGAAATGAGAGCAACGAAGTGGTTTTCCCGTTCGAATTCGTTTCCCAGGTTGTTCCTGAATCTCCCTTGCCCCCTCCTTTCAATCAACAAAATCTTCCGCTGCTGGGACATATCGCCATCAATCTCTTCAATCCATTGCAGATGGGAGACGACCATGACAGGCTTTTCAGGTAACGAAATTGAGTAGCGGTAGACATCAAGAAAGGAATATTCAGCCTTCTGTCAACACAACCCAAACCTTCTTGGGCGGGATGGCGATGATGTGGTTGATTGAATTGCCTGATTGACAAATGTGACATTTCTTGATAAACAAGTTACCAGTAACGACCCACCCGAAAAAGCCAACGCCGGGACAAGTTCGGCTTTTTGATCGGAACTATAAAAAATACTGTGAATAAATCGACAAGGATAATTCTGCCAATCGTTCTCTTTTTCTTGTTCTCCTATGCCTCCGCTCAACAAAAACCGGATGAGCCTAATGATGTTAAGTTCTACATCGATCGGGGAATTGCCTACGCTGAAAAAGGTGAATATGATCAGGCGATCGCTGCTTACACCAAGGCCCTTGAGATAGATCCAAAGAGTGCTGGTGCCTACTATAATCGGGGAATTGCCTATGCGAATAAAAACCAGCATGATCGGGCGATCTCAGATTACACCAAGGCCATTGGGATAAACCCAAAGGAGGGTGATGCCTACTATTATCGGGGAATTGCCTATGCAGAAAAAGGTCAATTTGATCAGGCCGCCGACGATTTCACCAAGGCCGTTGAGATCGGCTCAAAGGGTGCTGGTGCCTATTATTATCGGGGAATTGCCTATGTGAAAAAGGGGCAACTCGATTGGGCGATCGCTGATTTCACCAAGGCCGTTGAGACAGACCCAAAGAAAGCTGATGCCTACTACAATCGAGCAATTGTCTATTACCTTAAGAAAGAATACAACAATTCTTGGAAGGACGTTAAAAAGGCCCAAGATTTGGGCTACAAAATTCCTCCTAAATTTCTTGAAAATCTTCGCAACGCTTCGAAATGATAAAATTGAGGAAGGAACGGAGTGCCGACGCCGCCAGAAGATCGGGTCCCTACCATTCTCACCTGCACTGTTCGGAAAACTGCAGATGAATTATATCACCGCTTCGGACATAGGTCCTGACGCGAAGGTTGAGTAGGAAACAAAGAAGGTAGGGCCATTTCTGACCCTACTTTCGACAAATAGAACGTCCCTTAAACACTACTACTTCTTGGCGTTGAAGGTGGTGACCCTCCCGTCGTCTATCTGAATGCCAAAAACCTCGGAATGCTTGTTAACGATCACGAAATCGAAGTTTCTTACCTCGCCGTCGGAGCCGGTGATCGTCGTGGAACCCGTGCAGTCCGGGTTGACGGTATAGGTCCCGGTGATGGTCACGTCCAGGATGATGGTGCCGTTTTTGCTTTTGGTTTCGTACCCCGAAAGATTTCCTTTACCGTCCGAGGTAAAGCGACCAACGTTAGCACGTGGGCCGGGATCACTGCCGCCGATTCGAGTCCCCGTCAAGATGAACCCGAAACTGCCCTTCACGCTCGCGTTGGAGCAACCCGCCGCCTGCGCGTTGGCCACGACGGACAGCACGAACAAACCTGTAAAAACTAGGATTAAAATGCATTTCATGTTCGTCCTCCTCTCATTTTAATAATGATTCATAGCATTGGCTTATCAAGAAAAACCTTGCTCCTTGTTTCCCCTTGTTCTGCTACAATATTCTGAGATTAGCCCCGAAACGTTGCGTCAATCCGAGAGCCTCCAAAGGGATGGAGCGATCCCCTTGGAGGTTACATATAGGCATTTTCTGGAATTCCCATTTCATAATTTTTTCAGAGAATCCTTTCAAAAAGAATGGGTGAACTACCTTGGGTTTATCCTTCGACAGCTCGCCTCTTTCCTAAAAGACCCGCCGCTTTCCATCCCCTCCTCACGGAAGGTTTGGCTTTAAAGGCCTTTATCTTCCTGCCACCGCCTTTTAATAGGAAAAGTTTCATCAGGATTGTTGAATCATCAATGCATCAAATGCATCTTTTGTCAATCTGAAAATGAGGTTGTGAAAATTATCTTTTCTATCATCGGGTCTGTTGCAACGGGACCATCAAATAAAGTATGAACTGGAGTAAGGCATTGTAAAATGACGTAAAATTCTTCCCCTGACAAGATCACCCAATAGGCCGTGAGTTCCCGGACTGAAAAACTACTTTCCTCTTAAGAGAGAGATTAAACTCACCTCTCTTGGCACATTTTCACGCTTATCTTTCTCTCTTAGCCTGGCTACCTGTTGTTAATATCGAAGAGGGGAAAAACTTGACCACTCTTATAAACTTGTTTGGAGTATCAAGCTAATACGTAATTGGTACAAAACGCATTTACGAAAATTTGGGATCAAATGGAGATGGAAAGGGATGGGATTTACGCTTCAGGACTTATACATTTTCAAGAGTGTTTAAGTATAGGGGAGAGGATAGGGCAATTAGTGAATGGGAGTTCTTGCGTAGGGGGAAGGGTAAAGGTGGAGGGCTGGAAAGTTTAGAGGATGCTATCCAAAGGTACATGGGTGATGGTTATTACATATTCAATATTGGTTTGGTAAGGTTGAGAGCGAGCTATGGAGGGGTGTTTGGTTCTAGTTGAGCGTTGAGTACTGTAATGTTGTCTTTCAATTTTTGCCCTTCAATCCTACATTTCTAACGGAAATCAATAAATCTTTATTCTTGAAATTGACACCATTTTACTCCAGTTGACGGAGAAAAAAAATAATTTTCAACATCTCATTTTTGTATTGACAAAAGATATATTTGATGTATTGTTAATCCCACAAGCTTAATAAACTTTCTCTTTCCAAAAGGGGGTGGTGGATGGAGAAAGTGTTTAAATACTTCTCCTTTAGATCCAACGATAGTATCATTGAAGGGGAAGGAAGGAGACGAGATACGAAAATTTCGTTTCCATCAGCAACCAAACCCCAAAGGAGGGAGTAGAAATGAAAAAGCGATTGTATTCATTTTTGTTAATAGCAATTTTTGTGATGCTGCCGATAGCCGTTTGGGCCACAGAAGTATTAGTGGCGGAAATTTCAGACACTGAAACGAAGGTTTTCTATAATGGCGTTGATGGGAATTCTTTTCCGGTGTCTCCAGCAGGTGGACCAACAGGTTGGAACAGCGATCCAAATTTTAATGAGAGCGGATGGTCTCCCGCATTTCTCTTTAAAGATCCTAATTGGCTTGATCCAGCGTCAACAATCCCATTTCAGGGAACGGGTGCTGAGTGGATTTCAATTTCAAAGGATGGAAAAGGATCGGACGTCGACCAATCAGATGGTTCCCGTGGAGTGTATCTCTACCGGAAGACCTTTCAGGTGCCCGCAACCGCTTACAATATATACGGAATGTTGGGAATAGCAGCCGATAATTACGGATGGCTTTACCTGAACGGGGAAGAGGTTCTGGCCCCAAGGGATCTCACCGAAAATGACCGCAATTTCGAAGCTCCGCCAAGCGTGGGTATCATCGCGGTCGAACAGCTTGACAAATTGGTCTGCAACAATGTGTTGGCCGCTGAAGTGCAGAATGGGTGTGGAAATTGTGGTGGAACATCGAGTGTCAAAAATGGGGTTACGGGAGTAGTGTTTTCTATGTGGTTGGATTATGAACTTCCAGATGTTGTTTGGCGACCCCCGGTAACCAATTCAAATTTTTCCTTGAAGAATGGGAGCACCCTACCTCTAAAGTTCGAACTCTTTACTCAGGAAGGAATATTGATTAAGAGCGCGCTAGAGATATACCTGGCGGTACATGAAGGTGGATTTACTGAGCCTCTTGGCGATATTATTGCTGGCTGGGTATTAGGAAAGGGCGTTAATTCTCTCAGGTTTGCTAAGGGTAAAGGGCAATACATTGCAAACTTCCAGACAAATAAAATGAATCTGCAAGATGGTTTGTATACCGCGGTGGTTCATGACGCTTGCAACGAGGAAGCGTTGGGTTATATAGAATTTCAGCTGAGTTCTCAGAAAAAGACTAATAGGGGTAACCCGCATCCTGAAAAGTAAATAATCAAAGCTGGGTTATAGAGAGAACTGCAAATTTTTGAGAATTAATGAGGATTAAAGGCAGGGTCCAGAAATGGCCCTGCTTTTTTGTCGCACATTTCTACCAATAATCATCGACCCTCAAAGTTATCTCAGACTGTAGACTTGTGAAAGTGAGAATTGACCAGGTAAGAAGTGCACTCCTGAGCAGAGGATATCCCCACAAGCAGATAGATCAAAAGGCAAGGGCGGGCGGCGGAGCGAACGGAGTGCCGACGCCGCCGGATGCTGACGCTGCCACCACTCGCAGCGGGCATTGGTCCGAACGAGGGAGATGATTCAAGATCACCCGGTACGCCGTGAGTTGCCGGACCGAAAAACCACTTTCCTTTTAAGAGAGAAATCAAACTTATTCGTCTTGGTATACACGCAAGCTTGCTCTTCCTTCTTAACTTGACTACCTTGTTGTTAATGTCGAAGAGGTCAGTGACTAGGACAATTTTATAAAATTGTGCAGAATTGAGTTAGGATAGGTGAATTGTTTGATACTGGGTTAAAAAGAGGCCGCTGTCTTCTAGGCTCGGATTGTTTTGACAGAAGGTAGCGGTACCTTCCTTTTGGGGGTTAGGTGCTTCTTCTGAAAAAGTTGCCCAGATAGAAATTGTGGTATGGTCTTAGAGCAATCACCGGCAAAAGTGATAACTCTTTTCTGATCGAATCCAGGAATGCGGGTCGAAAGCTGACGGCGTATCTTTTCTACAACCGAGTAATCTGGGTCAAAAACAAGCATCCTGACAGCCTTTGAGGTCTGTAATGATTTCGTCAACATACGCGATATATACAAGTCGGCGTCGGCAAATGAGAAACCGACAACAACAATGAGATGGGCTTTATTGAAAATTTCTTGAGCTCGTTCTATTAGAGCATTGAGTGGTGGAGCAACATCAAACTTCATAGCTAATGGCGGAACAAGCAAGCCACGCCGTTGGCCTCCACAGTCTTTACACACGGCGATGACAGAGTATGAACCTGAATCATGCGTGAAAAATGTCTTGCATTAATGTTTGGCCAAGGTAAAATGCTTATCAGAACTCTATTTGGGGTTTGTCCCTTAACATATCAAAAAGTTAGGTTAAGGAACAATGCAAAAACGCACTCCTCGGCACGTTATTATTTCGTTTACCGGGAATTCTCTCACCCATTTTGGTGGCATCTATTTACTGCAATCCTTCTTCAAGCAATTAAAGTTACGAAAACAATTGCGTCATTATCTTCAATTCAATCAACGCAACAATCGATACACCATCGCCGAGGAGATACTGGCATTAGTTTACCCCATCTCATTAGGCTTGGGAAGGATCGAGACGTCCCACCTTTTAAAACACAATGGTGTCTTTCAATACCTCACGGGGTTACCCACCTATCCCAATCCCACGACCCTGAGACGTTTCCTCCTTCGGATGGCTCCTTTAGCACTCCCCAAATTGAGGAACTTCCACGACAGACTTCTATTGTCAATGGTCCTAAAACCCGAACCTCCCACCAGAGTGATCTTCGATCTGGATTCCACTGTCCTTATCCTCTACGGCAAACAGGAGATGGCTCGGATCGGTTACAATCCCAAAAAGTGGGGCCGTCCTTCTTATCACCCCCTTCTCTGTTTCAATGGGATCACCAAAGATTTCTGGCATGGGGAACTTCGCCCTGGCGATACGCATACCGCAACTGGAACCGTCGAACTCCTGAAGGCCTCCTTTGCCAAATTACCTGTCTCTGTAAAGATCGTAATTATCCGAGCAGACAAGGGTTTTTACGATCACGAGACCATCGAATATCTGGAATCCAACAAAGTCCTTTTTGTCATTGTTGCCAAGCTTACCGGTCCGGTCAAGAGAAGAATCTCAACCTTATCTTATCAGGTCCATTCTTCTGGCCTGGAGACCGCGGAGTTTATGTATCAACCCACCAGGTGGAAAAAGGAATATCGCTTTGTAGTGGTCAGGCGTCTCATCCCAGAAGACCCTACGGAACAGCTCACCCTTTTTTCAATGGGCAAGTACAGCTACCAGGTTCTTGTGACCAACATGAAACTGACCCCTCTCCATACCTGGAGGTTTTACAATGGCCGAGCCTCTGTCGAATTGATTATCAAAGAACTCAAAGGAGATTATCCCTTAGGGAAAATCCCCACGAAACATTTTGCAGCCAACCAGGCTTATTTCCATACGCTTCTTTTCTCTTACAATCTTATCAACTGGTTCAAACGGTTGTGTCTGCCAAAGGAGTTTCAGAATATGACTCTTAACACCTTAAGGGCGCGCCTCCTTTTGATTCCCAGTGAATTGGTGAGGTCTAAGAATAGACCAACCTTAAAATTACCGGCAAATTTTCTGTATAGAGATGCTTTTGAACATGCCATCAAGAAAATCGATAAGTTGAAAATCTAATACATAGTTTTCACGCAGGTTTCAGGATGAATTGAGGTTCCTAGTATATTCGTGGACGGTTTTCTTGATATCTATGAGATGGACCTTTTGGCATGTATCACAGTAATACCAGTTCAAACTCCCGTGAAGTTTGATCAAAGGAGTTGTGCCTTTCTTGGGTGGTGATGGCGAATGCATGTTAGCGAAATCTACAAGATATGCGAAGTCTTTCCCTCCCTCACCGAGAGCTAGGTCCATGCAACAGTCGTAATTCGTAGTCACAATTGCAGAGTCAGTCCTTTTTCTTGCGTGGGCGGCTATTGCGATATGACCATCATTGGGTTGGGCTGGGAGCATTCTGCTAGAGAGGAGGGCGAAAAGGACCTGTAGTGTATCTTGAAGAAAAGCAACACCTGAAAGATCTGGTGGTTGCATTGAGAGTGTGAGAGGTGGCACGAATCCCCTTCGTGTTCGTCGGGAGAGGTCAAGTTCCGTCTCTGGCTCCTCTTTGCGACCGTGAGTCAAAAAGTCAACGAGTTTAAGGCAATTTGAATTGCGACTGCAGAATTCTGATAGTTGAGCGGCTGTGAGTAGATCCTCTATGTTATCAATTCTTGATTGTTCGCAGAAGTCGGCAAGGCGGTTCAGATCAGAACGGTCAAGCCGGCGCGCACGGGTAAGAAGATCAGGGAGTAACTCCTTGACGGTGGGAATACCTGAGGGCTTGGGGTTCGAAGCGCCGGCACCGAGGAGGAAAGCGATACGCAGAGCATTGGGATTGATGTTCTCGATTTCAGGATCAAAGGCAGGGACCTTTAGTTCGCGTTCTATAATAGCAAGCTCGTTTCTGCTCATGGTTGACATTATGCTTGCCTTTTGGGATCGAAAGAGGTTGAGCCAGTCCGGATGCAAATACTCTTTCCCGGAGCGTAAATCACGGTCCTTGCAGACCATAAGTAAAAGGTCCGCAAGTACTGGAGCAGAAGCTGATTTCGCTTGCCTCAAGTAATCCATTTGCATATTTGAAACCTTGTCTGTTCCGACAATTAGAGCCATATTCTTCCTCCATTTTGCGACGGTGTGTTGTAATGATCAATATGGATTAGCTGGCCATATGGACCAGGTTATTAAGGATCTAGAATTATATTTGTTTAGTTGTGATTATTGATGCAGGTTTTATACAACGATCCGGGCAGCTTGTCAATTGATTATTAGAGTAATTGGGCGAGGATGCGAACGGGGAGGTGGGAATAGACGATGGGCTTGTCATTAATGCTATATCTCAACGGAAGTTCGAAAGGATTAGCACGGGAGAGGGTAATGAGGGTGGGGGCAATGACCTAGCCGCTGGAATTAATTGGTGGCGGTGCAGGGATTTGGCCGGTCTGTGCCCTCGGAGAGGGCACAATATAAACGAGGATTCCTCTCCGGAAGCTCGACTACGAGCTTCACCCCGGACACTGCGGATATGAGTTTGAACCCGGCGAATCGGCAAGATGGGAATATAAGAAATGAACAAAAAAGAGGGGGACTGTGAATAATTTCCCCATTTTTTACGTCTAATTATAGTAGGAAATGTTCCATGGGATATTTTTCCCAGGGGGAAAAATCTAAAAATGTGGTTAAATATTTAGGGGATTGCCCAAGGAGGAGCTGGATGAAAAATCTAATTGTCATAGCGACGGCGTTGAGCTTAATACTAATTCCACTCGCGACCTATGCACAGCCCGGAAAGGCAGGGCCTACTGCTCAACAGGCGGCGCAGAAAGCTCCCCCTGTTTCACAAGAGCTTGTACCAGAGGGTGATTTTGCGCTGAAGCTTGCGACTGGCCTTAAGCTGGGGACGCCGGCAACGGAGGTCCAGGCCGAGGATATGCTGATGGCTGCTGGTATTGCACCGAAAAACGGGTGGATTGCCGATTATCCGATGACACCCATCATTATCGGTCAGGTGCGAAATGCTGTGGTTGCTGCCGCAGCCTCAAACAAGATACCGATGGGAAAAGATGAAGCTTCAAGAACATTCGAGGGCCTGACTGCCGAGTTCGGTTTAGGTATTGTGCCTGGACCCGAGCAATACGCGGAAGGTCCACCGCCGTCGGACAGCGAATACGTTCCACCTCCGGAAATTGACGAGTACTACTATGCTGAAGGTCCACCGGTTATCACTTACTATCCCCCGCCGTGGGATTACGACTACCTGTATGGATGGGTTCCTTACCCATTCTGGTGTTCTGGTTTCTTCTTCCCTGGCTTTTTCATCCTGAACGATTTTCATGTCCATCATCATCATCATCACCACCACCATTTGATTTCCAACCACTTCATTGATCCGAAGACCCATGCCTCCCTCAGGGTAGATCCGACAACGAGGACGGCCGGAACGGCTGCAACTCGTACCCATAAGGGAACAAATTCCCCTGGATTTGCATCCCGAGAGGCGAGAATGGGCGCTACTTCAATCTTCAAACGAAGTGTGAGCGGCAGGACATTGAGCCGGCCTGGCATGACGGGTAGACAATATGGAAACTTCCGAAATCCATCCACTGGCTCCGGTCGGTCTTTTAACAGAGGTTTCAGTGGCCCATCAAACAGGTCTTTTAGTGCGCCTTCTACAAGCGGGCGAGGTTCTTCTGGCGGTTATCATGGTGGTGGTCACTCTGGAGGCTCTTATGGCGGTGGGGGCTTCGGAGGGTCTCAAGGAGGAGGTATCGGGGGAGGCCACGGAGGAGGATACCGGTAAACTAAAGGAATAAGGTCAGGAGAAGGACCCGTATGGTCCTTCTTTTTTTTGTCCAATTCCTGCTCGAATCCTGAGTTCCACACATTTGTCATCCGGGTAAATCACTCATGGCGATTCGGAATAAACTTGGTTCAAATTTTCAAAGCTCTGTGGTCTCAACGGAAGATCGAAAGGATTAGCACCGAGATTAGTCGGAAGAGGGTGGGGATAGTGACTTAAGTAGCAGATATAATTGGTGGCGGTGCAGGGATTTGAACCCCGGACACTGCGGATATGAGCCGCATGCTCTGACCGACTGAGCTACACCGCCAAGCCTTTTAAATTTTACTGAATCCCCTTCAATTGTCAATTAAAATCTTATAGAAATCTGGAGAGTAAGAAGACTTGGGCCTCCCGGGTAAGGCAAAGAATTGGTACTTTTTTGGACTGGGTTATGTTATTATTTCTGGTTATGAATCGACGGACTCTCGGGAAATTAATTCTATTTTCGTTATTTCTGGTAATCATTCTTTGGACGTCTCAAAGGGTCTTTGCTTCGGGCCCGCATTTCGATTTTAACATTCAATCCCACCGTCTGATTGCCGAGATCGACCCATCCCGGCATTTCCTCAAAGCTGAAGACCGGCTGGAAATAGTAAAACGGGGAAGAGTTCAAACCCTTTCATTACTCCTCAACCCAAAATTGAAGGTCATCCGGGTCGCTGACCAGGGAACAGGGCAGCCGCTCCCCTGGTCTGAAACCCCTTTTTCAGCCCTGGGCAGAAGATTGGATATCTCTATCCAAAGGGCAGAAGAGCCTCTTCTTCTCTCCATTTCCTACGAAGGGCCGATCTATGATCCCATCCTGAAGGAAAAGGAGCTTCAATTTGTAAGGGGAGATCAAACCACAGGACTGATAAGCCACGAAGGGGTCTATCTGTCTGGTGCTACCCATTGGTATCCTGACAAACCGGATTCAATGGCAAGATATGAGATAGAGGCAGCGATTCCGGAGCCATTCCGGATTGTCACTCAGGGTGAGCTTGTATCTGAAAATCTGAAAGAGGGGACCTGGAGAAGCAGATGGGTTAATGGATTGCCGGATGAAAGCCTCACGCTTGTGGCCGGAAAATATTCTGTGAGAACACGGAAGGTAAACGGCATCAAGATTTCCACCTATTTTTTTCATGAAGATGACCGGTTTTCAGAGATATTTCTAAACGCTGCCGAAGAGTACCTGAAGATCTACTCAGGCCTCTTAGGTCCGTATCCTTTCAAAAAGTTTGATATTGTTCAAAACTTCTTCTCGAGCGGCTATGGTTTTCCAACCTTCACCCTTCTCGCGCCGGAAGCCATCCGGCAGGGGAAAGAATTCCTCAGACCGGGGGCCCTGGATCACGAGATCGTCCATTCTTGGTGGGGGCATTATGTTAGCCCCAAGCCCGGAACGGGAAACTGGGTTGAGGCTTTGACGACCTATTGTGCGAATTACTACTACAAAGAGTTGAAGATGGGAAAAGAGGCTGCCCGCAAGTACCGAGCGGACGTGATGCAGAAATATGCGATCGAAGTGGCCCCTTCGAAAGATTACCCTCTTTGGAAGTTCGAGGGTAAAGAGACGGAGCTGGACGCACAGATCGGCTATGGAAAAGGCTCCATGGTTTTCCACATGCTCCGGAGGAATGTAGGAAAGGACCTCTTCTTCTCCACCCTGAGAAGATTCGCGTCGCAATACGGCGGCAAACAAGCAAGCTGGGAGGATATCAGAAAAATCTTTGAAGAGGCGAGCGGGAAAAAGCTGGACTGGTTCTTCTCTCAGTGGTTAGATCGTGCCGGCGGGCCCCGATTAAGGCTGGAAAATGTTAAGCTTCAGACCAACTCGAATGGGTATGCTGTTTCAGGAGAGGTCGTTCAGGAGGGCGATGTCTACCAGTTTCTCCTTCCGATTGAAGTGGATGAGGGCTTGGGAAAGAGACGCCTTCTTTTAGAGGTCTCGAAAAGAAGAACCTCTTTTTCCATCGAAGTTCCGAGAATGCCTTTAAGGCTCACTCTGGACCCTGACGATCATCTCTTTCGGAGATTATACCCGGAAGAGATTATTCCCGGGTTGAATGCCTTGCTCGAAGACCGCGGAAAAATCATCATTGTCTCAGACCAGGGAGATGAGGAGACCCGAAAAATCTATTTCGACCTGGCCAGAAAAGTGAAGGAGCAGAAGGGCGGAGAGATCCTCCCGATAAAGGATGTGACGGAAGAGAGGCTTGGAAATTCCTCTGTGATGCTTTTGGGTGAAAGCTGGAAAACTCCGGTCCTTTCTAAACTTCTTTCAAATCTTCCAAAACCCATCGATCGAAAAGAGGGTTCATTTTTTGTAAAGGGAAACAGAATGGATGAAGGTGATGAATCCCTCCTGGTCAGCTTTTCCCACCCTCTTCATCCCGGGAAATGGGTGACGCTCTATTTTGGACGATCAGCCAATGCTCTTTCGCGGGCCAAATATATCTTCTTCTACGGCTGGGACAGTTACATTCTTTTTAAGGGTGGAAGGCCCAAAGAAAGGGGAACCTTTCCTCCGAGAAGCTCTTTTGTCTCTTGCGACTTCTTAACGAAAGATCATTTCGCTAAGATTGAACCGCAGCGATTGAGAGAGCATGTTTCCTACTTGGCTTCGTCCGAATTGGCCGGGCGATTTCCGGGAACCCCGGGTTATCAAAAAGCTCAGGCCTACTTAGTCAAGCAGCTCGAGGGAATCGGAATCACTCCTGTGGTTCAACCCTTTTCCATTACCGTAAAGGACATAAAAGAGTCCACCTTGATTCTAAGGACACCAAACCGTGACGAAAAACTTAGAGCCATCCCGTTTCGTTTCTCTAAGAAAGGAAAATGGGAAGTTCCTTTCAAGACAATCGGTCAAGGTAAAATCGAGGAGGTTGAACATCTATCGGGCAGGGGTGCAATCGTCTCTCTCGACGTCACGAAGGACTTTCGTTATGAGCAGCTCCTAAAAAAGATAAAGGAACTTCAATTGAAAGGGGCGAAAGCGATTCTTTTTCTTATAAGGGAAGAGGATATCGATCAGCTGGCGCCTTATATCACGTACCCCTCTTATTTCCCTCCGAAATTGGAAGAAAAGCTGAATAAGACAGAAAAGGGGGGCCTGCATACGCAGCGTTTCATCGAGGCTTCAAAGGTTGCGGCAAGGGCAAAGGAACCGGATTTCCCGATTCATATCCCCGTATGTTTTGTTCCGTGCAGCCAAACAGAAGAGGAATGGACAAAGAATATTCTCGGCGGGAAGGAGGTCTCCTTCGAAATCAGCGTTCAATTTAAAGAGACCCTTTTCAAGGATGCCAATATCGGAGGAATCATCGAAGGGAATGACCCGGAGAAGAAGAAGGAGTTTCTGGTATTGGGTGCCCACTATGACCACCTGGGAAAGGATGAAAAAAGTGGATTTTATTATTCGGGGGCCGACGATAATGCTTCGGGCGTGTCCGCCCTTTTGGAAATCGGAAGATCTCTGATGAAGAGAAAAGGAAGTTTGAAAAGGAGCGTGGTTCTGCTCTTCTTCGGCGGAGAGGAGTGGGGATTGCGGGGATCGCATCACTTTGTCAATCAACCTTTTGTCCCCCTTGCGCAGATCAAGGCGATGTTTTCTCTTGACTCGATTGGTGGCGCCACGGATGAGAGGGAGGTCTTCTTGGTCGGGAGTTCTTTTCATCCTTCTCTTGCGCAGAGAAGCCGGAGGTTCATGGAGCCTTTAGGGATCAAAGAAGGAAAGAATATCGACCAGTATGCCTTTGAGTTTGGAAGCGATCATTACTCCTTCCATCAAAAGGGAATTCCAGCGTTAGACTTTTTTGCATCTGATTATAAGAGGATACACACCTACCGCGATAACCTGGAATCCATCGATTTCGAGAAGTTGGCAGATGCGGCAAAGCTGATCTATCTAACAGCGTATGAATTTTTAACAGAACCATAAAATCAGATGGGGAGATGATGAGATAGGGTGATGGGGAGAAAAAGAAGAAAGATAAGAGAAAGGGAGAAACGGAGATAGAAGTAAAGACTTAAAGAGATGAGAAGGATGGAAGACGCGGAGATTGACAAGAAAGAGTTGAGGAGATGAGGGGATGCATTTAATTTCAGATTGCAGATTGCAAATTTCAGATTGAAGATAAAGAAGATAGGTTGATAAGAGATGGGGAGATAACTGATAGGAGAACGGGTGATGGGGAGACGCGGAGATTGACAAGAAAGAGTTGAGGAGATGAGGGGATGGGGTGATAGAGATAAAGACTTAAAGAGATGGGGAGAATGGGTGACACGGAGAAAAAATTGGGAGATAAGAGAATCGGTGATGAGTAAAAGAAGAACGAAAAGGATTGTTGCTCTCTTGCTAATTGGGCCATGTCTTCTCACGGTTCCTTTTGGAAAGAGCGAGGGGCAGACGATTTCTTTACCTCAAGAGAAGCATCTCGCCAATATCAGACAGCTCACCTTCGGGGGGAAGAATGCAGAAGCATACTTCTCTTTTGACGGGAAGAAATTGATCTTTCAAGCCACTCGGGATGGTTTCCAATGCGACCAGATCTTCACGATGAATGACGACGGGAAAGACCTTCGCTTGGTCAGTACCGGGAAAGGGCAGACCACCTGTGCCTACTTCTTCCCGGGAGATAAAGGGATCCTCTATTCTTCAACTCATCATGTCAATCCGGATTGTCCACCCGCCCGTCCGAGGGAGAAAAGGTTTATCTGGCCGCTCCACCCTTACGAGATTTTTAAAGCAAAGGCGGATGGTTCAGATTTGAAACGACTGACTTTTACGGGTGCTTATAATGCCGAAGCCACTGTATCAAAAGAGGGAAAGATTGTCTTCACCTCTCTCGGGGACGGGGATCTCGATATTTATACGATGAATCAGGATGGAAGCGATGTAAAACGCTTGACCCGTCAGAAGGGATACGATGGCGGACCCTTTTTCTCTGCCGATGGGAAGAAGATCGTCTACCGTGCTTACCACCCGAAGGATCAAAAAGAGTTGGAAGAGTATGAAGAAAATTTAGCCAAGAGACAGGTCGTGGGCGGAAGGCTCGAGCTATTTGTGATGGATTCAGATGGATCGAATCAGAAGCAGATGACGGACAATGGGGCTTCAAACTTCTGCCCGTTCTTTCATCCCAACGGAAAGCAGATCATTTTCTCGTCGAACCTCCATCAGCCTCAAGGCCGGGAATTCAACCTCTACTTGATTAACGAGGATGGAACCGGTCTTGAGCGGATCAGCTTTC
>Ga0315282_10002937_pt1 | contig 30906 bp, 25 predicted proteins | sample YL17G07_20_MG_FD_203693 | JGI IMG/M metagenome (GOLD analysis project Ga0315282, IMG submission 203693) | Sediment microbial communities from Yellowstone Lake, YNP, Wyoming, USA - YL17G07_20 | ecosystem: Environmental > Aquatic > Freshwater > Lake > Sediment | place: USA: Wyoming | collected... | reverse complement strand
ATTACAATATTATATTGTAAGCTATTTAAATGTTTTGTATTGCTCACCGGATCATGCTAAGAGAGTAACAAACCGGGCTGTAACCCACTTACGGATGGTACCCGGAAAATAGGCATTTTTGGTCAGGTGAACGTCAGAGCCGTAAATTTCTCTATAAAATAGATCAGGAAAATATCTTCAAAAAAACTCTAGGGGCTCGTATCTCCCTTTCTCTCCCCTCAAATATTGCGCCAGCTTTACCGGCTCCTCTCTGATTGCTACCTAGACGAACTAACTAATATGGCCGTGGAGCATTGTTGAGAGCGGGATATAGGTGAGTCTACGCAGATATCATTGGTACAAGCCGAGCGTGATGGAGAGAAAAAAACGCCGCAAGAAGAAGCTCAGGCGCCACAGCTAAGCCGAGCTAACCCACGTCAAAAATCAGATCTCCTTTTCTAATGCAGTGCCCGTGCGATAATTTAAGAAGATACAGGAAAAATATCATTCGAGGTCTGGCATGCATACGGTCACCATAATCCCCGGCGATGGCGTCGGCCCCGAGGTCATAGCAGCAACGAAAAAGTGCATCGAGGCCACTGGAGTCCAGATTCGGTGGGAGGAAGTCGAGGCGGGAGCCGGTGTTATGAAAAAGTACGGCGCCCCCCTTCCCGAGGAGGTAATCGAGTCCATCCGAAAAAACGGTGTCGCTCTCAAAGGACCGATAACCACACCGGTGGGGTCTGGGTTCCGCAGCGTCAATGTCACCCTTAGAAAATCGCTCGACCTCTACGCGTGTCTGAGGCCGTGCAGGTGGTACCAGGGTGTGCGCTCGAAGTACCCGAACGTGGACTTGGTGGTAGTGAGAGAGAACACAGAAGACCTTTATGCCGGGATAGAATTCGCCGAAGGTGCCCCGGAAACGGAGGAGTTCATCGAGTTCGTGAGGGAAAAGAAAAAAATGGAAATGAGGCGCGATGCCGGGATAAGTTTGAAGTCGATCTCCCGCTTCGCCTCCGAGCGGATCGTGCGCTTCGCATTCAACTACGCGAGGAGTAACGGGAGAAAAAAGGTCACTGCCGTGCACAAGGCCAACATAATGAAGTACTCGGACGGCATTTTCCTAGAGTCGGCCCGAAAGGTGGCGCAGGAGTTCCCGGGGATAGAGTTCGGGGACATGATCGTGGACAACATGTGCATGCAGCTCGTGCAGAAGCCCCATTTGTACGACGTGATAGTGACGCCGAATCTATATGGGGATATAATTTCCGATCTCTGTGCCGGCCTTGTGGGAGGGTTGGGCGTGGCGCCTGGGGCGAACATCGGCGATAGGGGAGCGTTATTCGAGCCGACTCACGGAAGCGCCCCGAAATACGCGGGCCTGAACAAGGTCAACCCCACGGCGGCGATCCTCTCGGGCGTGATGATGCTGCGATATCTCGGGGAAGAGGAAGCGGCGAAAAAACTAGAGGATGCCGTGGCTAAGGTGATCGCCGAGGGCAGATATGTGACATACGATTTCAAGGAGAATCCAAACGACCCGTCTGCGGTTGGAACTAGAGAGATGGCCGAGGCGATAGTGCGGGCGATGAAAAGCTCAGGAGAGTGACTTAATGGAGTATAAAATTGCTGTCATTCCAGGCGACGGGATAGGGCCAGAAGTGATCCGCGAGGGATTAAAAGTCCTGCGTGCGGTGGCCGAGGTGACGCCGAGGCTGAAATTCAAATTCATCGAGTTCCCGTACGGAGCCGAGCACTACCTCAAGACCAAAGAGCTCGTGCCGGAGGAGGGGCTGAAGGAACTTTCTAAGATGGACGCGATTTACCTGGGGGCGCTCGGCGATCCCAAGGTGGAAACTGGCGTGCTCGAACAGGGCATCCTACTCAAGCTCAGGTTTTACTTCGAGCAGTACATCAACCTGCGCCCGGTCAAGCTTTACCCGGGGGTGCCCTGCCCGCTCAAGGGCAAGGGGCCAGAGCATGTGAACTTCTACGTGGTGCGGGAGAACACAGAAGATTTCTACGTGGCGGTCGGAGGGCGGGCGAAGGGGAAGTCGAAGGCCAATCACGAGGTCATACGCTCGATCTACCGGGCGAAGTTCGGGCTGGACATAGATGTTGATCGCGACGAGATAGCATATCAAATTGGTGTCATCAGCCGGAAAGGCTCGGAGCGGGCGATTCGCTACGCATTCGAACTCGCGCGAAAGAAGGGAAAAAAGCGCGTCACCTCGGTGGACAAGGCAAACGTGCTCACCCATGTATACGGTCTCTGGCGCGAGGTGTTCGAGCGGGTCGCAAAGGAATACCCCGAGATCGAGACGGAATTCGCCTTCGTCGATGCCGTTACCATGTGGTTTGTGAAAAATCCCGAGTGGTACCAGGTCGTTGTCACCCCAAACATGTTCGGTGACATCATCACGGACCTCGGGGCGATGATTCAAGGCGGCCTGGGGATGGCTCCCGGCGGCAACATAAACCCCGAGGGCGTCAGCATGTTTGAGCCCATCCACGGGTCGGCGCCCAAGCATGCGGGGAATAACGTGGCTAACCCGCTTGCCGCGATTCTAGCCGGCCATATGATGCTCGAGCACCTGGGGGAGGAAAAAGCTGCGGACAGGGTCGAGCGGGCAGTCATCGAGGTTCTCCGCGAGGGAAAGGTCAGAACTTATGATATAGGTGGAAAATCAAGCACCTCTGATGTTGGAGATGCCGTCGCAGCGAAAATAAAGAAATAGCTTATGTTATTACTCTAAATGGAACGGAGATTGAAACAATGCACATCATCGTGGCGATTACAGGCTCCAGCGGCGTGGTCTACGGCGCTAGGCTACTTGAGGCCTGCCGAAAGCTTGGAATCGAAACAGACCTCATCATTTCCAAGGCGGCTGAAATACTGTTGGAACTGGAGCTCGGGAAGAAGGCAGGGGAGCTTCAAAATCTGGCGGCGCGGAGCTACCCCCCAGACGACCTAACCGCCCCCATCGCAAGCGGGTCTTACAGGGTTGATGGCATGGTGATAGCGCCCTGCAGCATGAAGACGCTCGGGGCGGTAGCGAGCGGTGTCGCCAGCGACCTGATCTCACGCGCGGCTGATGTCACGCTCAAGCAGGGCCGGCCGCTTGTGCTCGTCCCCCGCGAAACTCCCCTGAACCTGATTCACCTAGAGAACATGGTGAGGCTCAAGCGCGCTGGGGCGACGATAATACCAGCAGCGCCAGCGTTTTACCATAAACCTGAGAAAATATCTGATTTAATCGATTTCATCGTTGGGAGAATTTTGGAGATGTTCGGCGTGGAACACGGACTATACCGCAGGTGGGAAGGCTCTGAAGAATGAAATTGGGTGAGGAAAAATGGAGGCAAAAGAGCTTCCCGTTAGGAAGTTAGAGTGCCTGAGCTGCAAATACTCGGACTACAGGATGTCAACGCGGGAAGTCGGTGAAATCGTTCCAAATGAATGCCACCGCTGCGGTAAGGACATGCGGGTAGTCGGGACAGAATACCCGAATTGGCTGGCGGGACTGCTGGGGTTCGTTTTAAAGCACTTCGATGTCTTGGACTTCGTCGCAGTAGATGGGAGGATCGAGGCGGAGGTGACGGCGCAGGACCCCAAGAGTTCCTTTCGGGCCCTTTTGGACCTGTCCAAGCCGCACGGGTACTTACCGGTCATGCGCGAGCATGAGGGGGAACTCAGGCTCGCGTTATTTAGATCTCCGAAGGCCAAGAAAGGAAAAATTGCGATAAATCTTCTGCTCATCGTCGCGACCTTTTTGACGACCTTCGTGGTCGGGTACTTTTTTCTCTTCGACAGCCAATCCTCTCAAGCAGCCCTGTTCTCATGTGCGATCATGCTCATGCTTGGCGTCCACGAGATGGGGCACAAGATTGCCGCTTGGCGCAATGGGGTTGAGTCCACTTTGCCGTATTTCATCCCCGCTCCTCCGCCATTTATTGGTACGTTTGGGGCTGTAATCAATATCAAAAGTCCGATTCCGACAAGAGAAGCCTTGGTGGAGTTGGGAGCGAGCGGACCGCTGTTAGGATTCATCGTGGCTCTCCCGCTCACGGTGGTCGGTCTAATGCTGTCCAACCCCGATCCTAATGGAACCGCTCTTTTGTTCACACCAGCAATATTTGCCGTTCTACAGGTGCTTGCTTTCGGCTACGTGCCAGCGGGGGTGAGATTTAATCCGCTCGCAATTGCAGGATGGCTCGCCTTATTTGTTACTATGCTTAATTTGATCCCTGCAGGACAGCTGGACGGTGGGCACGTGGCGAGGGGTTTAATGAGCCGCGAGCGCCACTACACGCTTACCCGCATACTGGGTTTCGTGCTGTTTCTGACGTTCATCCCTTTCCCGGACTTGCCGCTGTGGATCTGGGGGTTTTTAATTGTCATGTTTTTCAGGGGCTACCATCCTGGGGCGCTTGATGATGTCTCCGGGATCTCGAGGCGCCAGAAGTTACTGGCGGCGGCCGCCCTCATCGTGTTTATTCTCTGTCTGCCCTTGCCGATGAGTTGAAGAAAGGTAAATAGAGTGCAATGAAAATTTAACCTGTGGTACGCGGATGAGGGGAAAGTTCGTATCGATTGAAGGGATAGACAAGTGCGGGAAGAGCACCCACGCCAAGCTACTCGCGGAATGGTTACGCTCCAGAGGGCATGAGATCGTCATCACAGATGAACCGACAGACAGCGCGATCGGCAAGATGATAAAGCAGATTCTGCAGGGGGAGCTTGAAGTACCCATTGAGATAGAGGCGCTTCTTTTCGCGGCCGATAGGGTACAGCATGTCGTGAATCTCATCAACCCCGCCCTGCAGGAGGGAAAGGTGGTGATAAGCGAGCGGTACGTTCATTCTTCGCTAGCTTACCAATCGGCGCGAGGGTTGTCGATGAGCTGGATAAAAAAGATAAACAAGTATGTCCCTGAACCCGACCTAACGATCTTGATTGACGTGCCAACCAAAGTGGCATCTTATAGGGCCAGACCGTCGCGCAGGCCCGACGAGTTTGAGAAGGACATTGCACTTCAAGAGCGGGTGCGCCGGAACTACCTGCACATAGCTGGGCAGGAAGGATTGAAAATCGTCGACGGTTCCCGTTCCCGAGATGAAGTTCAAGCTGACATAAGAAAGCTCGTCAGCGCTCTTGTAATTACATGCTTATCTGCGCCGCGAAAGGCAGGGTCTTGAACACATCCGCAGCGGCACGTTCAACTTCGGTTCGATGCTCCGGTAGAGTGTAGACGCGGATGATGTCTACGTAACCCTTGAGCACATTGATCAGTCGCGAATACTGGGAAAGTTGTACGAGTTCCTTTTCCCCGCCGCCCGTAATCCGGAACACTGGAACCTCCATCGGGTCTATCTCTCGGGGGTAGTAGGGAATTGAGTCGAGGGTCGGGACATCCACAACAACGTCCTCCGGGTCAACGCCTGCGAGCCCTGCTATCTCCACCTCCTTCTGGTGGCGCACCGCCTCGTCACCGAGCAACTTTGCCACATAGGGGTCGCGGATGTGGACATCTCGCTGGTAAGCCGGTTTGAGCAGTTCACGGGCGTCGAGCTTTTTCATCATGTTTTTTGCCCTTTCCACGAGCCGCCGTTCGGCTTGGTCGAAGTCCTTTGGCTCGAGTTCACGCAGCTTGGTCGTCACGTAGGCGTCATCCATCTTCAGGAATTCGTCGATGTTCTTGAATGTCGTGAGCCCGGCCAGTTCGTGCGCGTAATCCATGGCTTTGTGGAGCAGAATCTCCGCCGCCCGGACCGCGTGGTGGTAGTAAACGGCGAGAAACATTTCGTACCGCGCGATCATGAAAGCCTCCAGCGCGTAGAGGGCCTTGAGGTCGATGGCGATATCCTCACCGCTGATGTCCATCGCTTGAACCAGACGGCTTATGTCGATGCGCCCGTACTCGACGCCAGTGAAGTAGGAGTCGCGCACCAGAAAGTCAAGTTTGTCGGCGTCGACTTGGCTCGCCACAACTTGGTTTAGGTAGCGCTTCATCCCGGGTTTTTTCCCGAAGGCGAGTTCTGTTATCTCGTCGGGCATGAATCCACATTCTTTGAGCGTGTCGGCAAGCTGGCTCTTTTTCACAACTTCCTCCCCCATCTGCTCGTGGTTCATCCCTCTGTGTTTCATCAGTATCTCCTCGTAGGAGTGTGAGAATGGCCCGTGCCCGATATCGTGTAGCAGGCCAGCAAGGCGGGCGAGCTGCCACTCGTCATCGGAGATGTCAGCGCTTCTTTTGAGAGCTTCGACTATCTGTCCGGCCACATGCATCGTGCCGAGAGCATGGGTGAAACGTGTGTGGTCCCCTCCGGGGTAAACCATGTACGCGATTGAAAGCTGCTTAATCCCGCGCAGCCGCTGTACCGGCCAAGTATCGATGATACGCCGCTCTACGTCTGTCATGCCGACGTAGCCGTGGATCGGATCTCTGATGTATTTGACGAACATACAAAGGTTAATACAATACACACCTAAATAAAACAACTCAAGATTGTTTGATTGTGCCCATGGCAGTCAAGTTCAGCACTATCTCCGCGATGTCGCTGCTGTGTTCCGCCATCCTGCGCAGACTCTCGGTTATCAATCGGAGGGTTATCACATCTTCACGAGAGGCTTTTTTGAGCATGTAGCGAACCGCCCGATTTTCCAGCGAGCGGATAGCTTTCTCTCTTTCGATCACCTTTTCCGCAGATTCGTAGTCCTCCTTGAACAAAGATTCAATAGCTTTTTCGAACATTGCAGCCGCGAAAGTATTCATAGCAATTATTTTTCTGAAGAGAGTTGGTTTCACCGGCCTTTCCAGTTGTAACACGTTTTTGGCTACAAGCGCGGCGTGATCGGCGATTCTTTCAACACTTTTTGTCATTAGCCTGTAACCAAGACAATCACGTGCCGTGCTCAGGCCTATCTCTTTGATTAATCTCTGGTTCTCAACGGCAGATTTCAATTGTCTGATCACATACGTGCTGAACCGATCTACCTCGTCGTCCCTCTGGACAACATCTTTGGCCAGGCCCCGGTCGAGTTTTTCCAAAGCAGTCATCGCATCTTTCTGCATAGACCTCGCAATCAAACACATTCTTCTAAAAGCATCCTTAACTGATAGTTCCGGGTAACTGAGCAAGATCTGCAACGTCATTTCATTTGGTAAGTCGGTGGTTATCTCCGTTCCAACGAGTTTAGTTCTAACGAACCGTTTGATGATTTCTCTCTGTGTCGGTGATATCCGTCCATCATCAACGGTCAACCGAATCACGTTGTATCCAAGGAGGTACAACGATACTATTTTCCTCGCTATTTTGTATGGGTCTTCATTGGGGAGAAACTTTACATCGACCTCTCCAACCTTCTCCAATTTTTGTGGCGGTTTTGGGAGGATCAAGAGCGAGGAGTCCTTTAGTCTTTGGATCGTTAGGCCATCCCCAGCCTTAAGCTTCATTTCAGTTACCCATCTCTTTGGGAGCGAAACGATATATGTGGATTTTCCCGTCAATTGAATTTTCCTGATATCTTCGGCATTTTTTTCCATCAGTTAGCCTCTATATAGTTTTTTCGTAAGTATATAAATTATTTGGATAAGCTATATATAGCGCTTGTTTCAAGTTTCTTGGACAGGTGAGGTTAAAATGATCGAGCTATTAATCCACGTTGTCGGCACCACTCTCTCGTTTTACATGGCTTGGGGCATGGGGCTTTGCGCAATAATTGAAAATAAGAAAGTAAAACAACCATGGAAGTGAATGAGCTGAAGTTGGAAGGATTGATTTGAGCGGAATTGGGATTATAAAATTTCTCGACAGGATGTCATCGAAGCGGGCCGTTCGGTACCTAGTCTACTCGGTCGCTGTGATATTCTTTTTGGCGTTGATACTGGTCCCTCCGATTCTTGGCGTAGGTCTCAGGTGGGGTCAGGTGGGGCAGGTTTTTGAAAATCCGGGTCTTCTATCCCAAGCTCTGTCTGCGGTCTACACCTCGTTCGGAGTGGCCATCTTTGTCTCAATTATAGACATAGTCGCCGGTTTGCCGTTGGCATGGTACATTGCAAGAGGAAAGTCGAGATGGCTGAATGTTCTAGACACTCTTGCCGACATCCCCTTCATCCTGCCGACAGTGGCTCTCGGCTATTCTCTGTTACTGTTCTGGAACCAGCCGGGGGGATTTTCTTCCATTTTCGGTGCGAGCCTCATCTCGCCAGGCTGGCTGCTTGTCATCCTGCTTCATTTCGTCTTCTCTTTTCCAATAATAGTCAGGGTGATGGTTGGAGCGCTTTTTGACTATCAAAGGGTCTACGACGAAGCGTCGAGAATCTTGGGCGCGTCGCCGTTGACGGCGGACAGGACTGTCACTCTTTCCATTTTAAAGCCAAGCATAGTGTCTTCCTTCATACTAGCCTTCGCCAGGTCACTGTCCGAGACCGGTGCCACTGTGATGGTCGCGGGGATAGCTGCGAGTGGGAAAACAGCGGCATTTGTAAACGGACCAGTTTTCATCTCACTGGTCGGGAAAGACAGCGCTGCGGCGGTCTTTGTTAGCCTCCTACTGATAGTCGTCGCTATTACCATTTTTGCTGTCATCACAATTCTCGGCCCTCGGCTCAGACTGCCCACCAAGAAGGTATGGCCAGGCTTGGAGAGAAGATTCAGTGGTAGCAATTTCACCATGTCACGGAACGCCATAGCAATCATAATATTTTTATTCATTGTTTTGATACCTTCACTCTTTGTCGCTCTCCCCGCCGTATCCGCAATTGCGAACGGTACCCTTTCTCAGGCGCTGTCAGGTACAGGGGTATGGCATGGTTACTGGCAGAGCCTAATATTATCCTATCTTGTGGCCGCAGCTGTGACATTGATAAACGTGTTCATAGGCTTACCCATGGCAGTCCTCATCGCTAGAAAGAGATTCGGCGGGTCGTTGTCGACGATCATGGACATACTGGTGAATATACCTCTGGTAGTCCCATCGATAGCACTAGGGGCCTCCATGAGCTTTTTCTGGGGGAACTTTACATTTGTCCCAGAAATCGTTGTACTCATTTTAGCGCACATGGCAATCACCTACCCCTATTTTGTCAGATCAATGTCGTCGGCTATCGAGAGGGTAGGTGTGGACCTAGAAGAAGCTTCTGGAATCCTTGGAGCTAGGCCGTTCGCCAAATTCAGGACCATCATCTTGCCCCTCACAAAGTATTCTCTGTTCGCCGGCGCCCTCATGGTCTTTACGAGGAGCGTGGACGAGACCGGGGCTACCTTAGCAGTGCTTTCCTCATCATCAGCTTTCAAGACAGCGCCAGTTCTATTGCTTGATTGGGTTAAAGGAAACGTCGCGGCTACACCGTCCGAGATCGGTCTAGGGATAGGTATATTGGTCATTTTGTCTTTTGCCGTTTTGCTAGTCTTGAGGTTATTAATTCGGAGAGGGGAAGTGAAACAATGACAGGACAAACTTATTATTTCAACCCTCGTACGAATCTAGGAGGCACCTAAATGCCCACGGTTAAAGTTGAAAATGTCACCAAGAAATTCGGCAAAGGCAAGATCGTTGCGGTGTACAATGTAAGCCTCGAAATAGAGGACAAAGAATACTTCTCCCTCCTTGGACCGAGTGGTTGCGGGAAAACTACGTTGCTAAGGTTGATCGCAGGTCTCGAAACGCCGGACGAAGGCAAAATATACATCGACGGAAAGCTTGTCAACGACGTTCCGCCCGAGGATAGGGGTGTTGGATTCATGTTCCAGACTTATGCTTTGTTTCCCCACATGGACGTTTGGGACAACGTAACATACGGACCCAGAGTGAGGGCATTGCCGACTCAGCAAAGCGACAAACTGGGACGCGAAATGCTGGAGATGGTTCGTCTCTATGAGCGCTACAAAGCACTCCCAAGGGAGCTCAGCGGAGGAATGATGCAGAAGGTTGCCTTGGCGAGAGCCCTCTCAGCTGGCAGCAAGCTGCTCTTGTTAGATGAACCTTTGGGAGCCCTTGATGCAAAAATCCGGCTGCAACTTAGAAATGACATCAGAAACCTGGTCAAAGATCTGGGCCTAACCGCGATACATGTCACACATGATCAATCTGAGGCTATGGCCATGTCCGACCGTATAGCTGTTATGCGAAAAGGAGAAATAGTCCAAGTCGGAACTCCGCAAGAACTGTACATGAACCCGAAAGATATTTTTGTAGCAAACTTCGTGGGCGAAGCCAACTTTCTCGAAGGGCATATAGAATCAGTTAAGGACAAAGTGGCCGTCTTGGAGTTGCGAGGGAACCTGCGCGTGAAGGTTTTGAACGAAGGCGGACCAAGGAAATTGGAAGAAAATGTGTTTTTGGCGGTCCGGCCAGAAGCCTTTTTGTTAGAAAAAGGGCGCAAAAAAGCGGTGAACGCTATGTTCGGTTCTATTGAAAGGGTAAGGTTTGAAGGCACAAACCTGCGATACGAAGTCAGACTGGCAAACGGGGACTCGGTTGTGGTCACCTGCCCTACTTTATCTTGTGAATTGATGGAAGTAGGCGAAAACGTAACAGTCAGTTTTTCCCCGGACAAGTGTCACGTTTTCGAATACCCGCGCAGAGGGCTGGAACAAGAGTTAACGGCTGAGTGAAAAAGGCATGGCTTTAAACCCGAATAGAAAATATAAGAAAATAGCGATAACGTCGTAAGAATGGGGGAGATGTCATGGAAAAATGGTTCACGCGGCGCCGAACTTCCAAGGTTCTGGAGCTCGCAGATAGGGAACTATCCTTGGCAGTTGAGACGGTAATAGATCTTCAGCAGGCAATCGTCGCTGTATCGAAGAAAGACAAGGCGGACGCCAAGAAGCATATTGAGAGGCTCTTTCAAACAGAAGAAGAAATCGACAGTATTCGGAGATCGCTCTTCGATGAAACAACCAAGGGTAGCTTGCCAGCACCTGAGCGTGAAGACCTGATGCACCTGGTCAGGAGAATAGACGTTATGGCCGATTACGTGAAGGACTCGGGAAGAAATGTTCTCTTGCTTATCGATGTACATATTCCAAAACAACTCTGGAGTGAATATGCTGAGATGGCGAAACACTTAGTCGAGTGCGCAAAGGTTCTCAAATCTAGCATAGAAAAACTCGTAAGCGACCCGGCTGAAGCGAGGGAATTGGCCAAGTGGGTTGACGAAGTGGAGAAGAAGGTGGATAAGAAAAATCTGCAAATAAAAAGCATCATGTTGAAAAGCGACAAGGAAGTTGCCCCGTCAGCGCTGCTCATTCTCAAAGATCTGGTCGAATCCATGGAGCAAGCGGCCGACTACTGTGATGACACTGCGGATTATGTTAGGATTTTGGCAATCGCGAGGCAAGCATCATAATGTAAGCAGGGTACTTCACCCAATTTGTTCACTCGTCATTTATTGACTTCCGTAGCCACACCAATGGCACGTCCAGTCGGATTCGCTGCGTCGTTCACGCCCATGCCTCACGCCATCAAAGAAATAGGACCTTCGATTGTCATGAAAGAGATGGCCGACAACATGGAGAATGTGGCAGACTTCTGCGAGGATGTTAGCGATATCATCCGAGCGATTGCAATCAGTCACGTGTGACCGTCCCATCATGCTTGAACGCATTGGCTTCTGCCCCGACGCGTTGGAAGAACCTAAACCAATGAAATGATACAGGTCCGGGGAGTCTAGTTTGGATGAAGTACTCTTTTAAGACATTTTACATCCAGGTCAGCTGCAGGAGCAGGTAAGCGACTAGGACCGCAGCGACGCTCGCCGGCACGCTTATCTTCATGTACTCCTTGAGCTTAATTTTGTATCCACGTTTTTCGAGCATCCCGCAGGCGAATACATTTGCCGTGGCGCCCACAGGAGTGATGTTGCCCCCGATTCCGGTGCCGATAATCATCCCAAATAGGAACGGGAACGGACTCACACCCATCGAAGCTGCTAGGCTGGTGCAGACGGGGATCATCAACACAGTGTAGGGCACGTTATCGATGAACGCAGATAAGGCGACGGAGAGCCATGTCACCACGATTAACGTGATGACCGGGTTGTTGAAGCTGAACGCGCCTATTGCTCCGGCGAAATCACCGAGTATACCGACCGCCCCCACGGCTCCTATCACAATGAATATCCCGAATATGAAGAAGAACGAGTTCCAGTCAAAATCGATTAGCATCTTTTTAACGTTTCTCCAACCTATGACCAGAGCGATCGCGCCGATAACCAGTCCTATTATGCCAGGTCCCACGCCTATGTACGAGTTCAGGGCCAAGGCGGTTATCCCCGCGATGAAGAGCCCGGTTGGGAAGTAGTTCATCTTTATTTTTTCCTCAGTGATGCGGACTTTTTTCCTCATATGTCTGAAGTTTACGAAATAGAGGGTCGCGAGCCCGACAAAAGCGCCGATGATGGAGATTATGCCTAGCCCTATCCTGCCCTGGAACCAGTAAAAGTCTAAAAAGTTCATCCCGGATTCGGATGCCAAGATCAGCGCAGGCGGATCCGCAATCATAGTTACCGTGGTCACTATGTTCGAGCTTATCGCGATTGGCATCAGATAGTTGAACAGGGAAGACTTCGCCCTCTTCGCGGCCTCTATCGCTATAGGTGCCATGATGAGGAACACGCCGACGTTCTCTAAGAAACTCGAGAGGAAAGCGGTCATGGCGCAGATGGCGAGGAGGGCTTTCCCTTCGTTTTTCGTCCTATGCATGATATGCCGAGCGATATGCTCCGGAACCCCGCTTATCGCGAATATTATGGAGAGCATCATAAACCCCCAGTAGATGCCGAGCACATCCCACCTGATCGAGTTCATAACCTGTTGGGAGGTCATCACGTTGGTCGGCAGGAGGATGGCTATGAGGAGAAAGGCGGAGGCAATGCTGATGTATGCGAGCTTGATTTTCCTCGAAATAGCCAATCCGTAGCACGCCACAAAAATCACAAATATTATCAGCTTTATGAGGCCATCCGCCAAGTAGTCACCCTTCTACCTGCGTCTATTAATTTAAAACGATTTGTCCTGAGAGGAGTTTATAAAATAAATCCAAAAAATAATATTTTGCGGAACTATCTTCAGCATGCGATCCGTACTACGGTTAAAGCGCATGAAGTTTTTTACTCGAATCCGTTTTGAATTAGTTCTTCGCACTTCTTATCGTCCTGCTTATTTGTCCTCCTCTTGACAGGAATTTGGTTGGTTTCCATTTTGAGACTTCTATGATTGTCCCCTTTCCTAAAAGCCCGCCGAAGTCTACTGTTTGCCTCGCCCTTTTTCCAGGCACTGGGATCACCCTGACGGCCGTTGTCTTGTCGTTGACTATTCCTATCGCAGCCTCGTCGGCGATTATCCCTGCGATTATTGATTCATCCGTGCCGCCGGGGATGCATATCATGTCTAAGCCGACGGAGCAGACGCTGGTCAGGGCCTCCAGTTTTTCAATGGTCATCGCGCCCTCTTTCACCCTCTTGTTCATCCCGGAATCCTCGCTCACTGGGATGAAGGTGCCGCTCAGCCCTCCGACCCTAGTACAGGCCATCATCCCTCCTTTTTTTATGCAGTCCACCAGCAGGGCGATGGCAGCCGTCGTCCCTGGGGCGCCGCATCGCTCGATCCCCATCTTCTCGACAACATCTGCGATGCTGTCCCCTTTTGCTGTGGTCGGCGCTATCGAGGTGTCGACTATGCCAAACTTCACGCCGAGCCTCTTCGCGACCTCTCTACCGATCAGCTCACCCACCCTCGTCATCTTGAATGCGGCGCGTTTTATGCAGTCGCTCAACTCGTCGATGCTTCCCTCACAGCTCTCGACTGCAGCCCTTATCACGCTCGGGCCGCTTATGCCCACATTTATAGTCGCTTCTCCTTCCTCGACGCCGTGAAAAGCCCCCGCCATGAAGGGGTTATCGCCGGGAGCATTGCAGAAAACAATTAGTTTGGCACAGCCAATGCCATTCTGCTTTTTTGTCCTCTCCGCCGTCTCCTTGATCTTTCGCGCCATGATGTTTATGGCGTCCACGTTTATCCCGGCCCTGGTGCTCGCCACGTTCACACTGGAACAAACACGGGAAGTCTCGCTCAGGACAGTAGGGATGGCGTCCATGAGCGCGGCATCTGATTTTGCGACTCCCTTCTCAACAAGAGCGGTAAATCCACCGATCAAATCTACTCCGACTCCCTGCGCCGAGTTATCAAGCGCACGGCCGATCTCAACTGCGCTCTCAATAGTCGGGAAGCGCGCGAGGAGGAAGGAAACCGGGGTCACGGCTATTCTTTTGTTTGTCACCGAAACCCCAAATTCGTTTGAGACGGAGTTCACCGCGTCAGTGAAACCAGCTGCAACTTCCCCTATTTTTTTATTCACATTGGCCGCCGTTTCCTGAGCGTTACTCCCGATACAATCGAGCAGGTTTATACCGAGGGTCACCGTTCTGATGTCCAACTTTTCCATGTGAAGCATCTTAAATGTCTCGAGTATCTCCTCGCTCGCGAACTTCAAGGAATCACCTCAAACGCGGTGCATGGCCTTAAATATCTCTTCCCTCTGGACGACCACGTTCATCTCGATTTTCTTTCCTGCTGAGACAACCGCTTTCTTCAGTTCATCAAAACTCTTGCCCTTCCCCACGTCGCAGACGATCAGCATGACGAACTTGTCTTCAAGCCTTGAGGAGGTGAGGTCCTCGATGTTGGCACCGGCGCTCGCGATGGCGTTTGAAATAGCCGCCACTATCCCTACTCTGTCCTTTCCAACTACCGTGATGACGACTCGGGTCATGTTCCCATCTATCTACTCGGTAAGGAGGTATTAAAATCTCATTTTGGATTCGCATGGCCTCCAAATTGTCCCAAAATTTTCATGGGAAACTTTTATAAAGATAGCACTTAAGAGATTGGATGGGCTTCTTGGAAAGGAAGGCAATACTAGTACTTGAGGATGGCACGGTAGTTAGGGGCATCGGGTTCGGTGCTGAGAAAGAGTCCCTTGGTGAAATAGTTTTTAACACTTCGATGACCGGCTACCCAGAGTCACTCACCGATCCTTCGTACAATGGTCAGATCTTGATGCCCACTTATCCGTTGATAGGAAACTACAATGTCCATCCCGAGTGGTTTGAATCTGAGAGGGTTTGGGTCGAGGGCTTTGTAGTTAAGGAGCTTTGCGAACATCCGTCGCACTGGAGGGGAATTAAAACAGTTGATGAACTGTTGGAAGAGTTCGATGTTCCAGGCATAATGGGTGTGGATACCCGCGCGCTCACGATCAAGATCAGAGAACATGGTACCATGAAGAGTGGCCTAGTAACTTACGATAGTTCAGAGCCGGATGTCGGGGATTTGCTAGAGAGGGTCAGAAAACAGCCGAGCATCTCAGAGCAGGATTTGGTGGCCGAGACAACTCGGAAGGAGATAACCCACTTTAATGTCGAAGGGAAGTTCAAGGTCGCGCTGATCGATTGCGGGGTCAAGATGAACATCCTCAGGAGTCTGCTCAACCGTGGTGTTTCTGTAGTTGCCGTTCCTGTTCGTACAAGCGTCAGTCAGATAGAAGCGCTGGAGCCGGATGGCGTCGTCATCTCGAACGCCCCCGGTGACCCAGCGACTGTAACGTACGTTCACAAAACAGTCAAACAACTGATGGAAAAACGCCCGATGATGGGCATATGTTTTGGCAACCACGTTTTAGCCTTGGCAGCCGGGGCTAGAACTTTCAAGCTCAAGTTCGGACATCGCGGTGGGAATCAACCGGTCAAGGACCTCAAGACCGGCAAAGTCCACATAACCTCCCAGAACCACAGCTTTGCCATCGATCCCGGGAGCTTGGAGGGCACTGGGTTTGATGTCACAAAAATTAACTGCAACGATGGCACAGTCGAAGGAATAGATCACAAGGAACTCCCGATTTTCTCTATACAATACCATCCAGAGGATTCCCCTGGGCCATGGGATAATCAGTACCTATTTGACCGCTTCATAAAAATGATGGAAAAACAAGAGGAAGGCAAAAATTAAAAGGAGGTAAGAAAACAATGCCTAAACGTTCTGACATCAAAAAAGTTATCGTCATAGGTAGCGGGCCCATTGTGATAGGCCAGGCAGCCGAGTTTGACTATTCCGGCTCCCAAGCGTGTAAAGCCCTTCGTGAAGAAGGCGTCGAAACAGTGCTGGTAAATTCTAATCCTGCCACTATCCAAACCGATACAGACATAGCAGACACCGTCTACATCGAGCCCCTTGTACCGGAGATCGTCGCCGAGATAATCAGGAAAGAGAAACCCGACGCTTTTCTGCCATCAATGGGCGGGCAGACAGGGCTTAACCTCGCTGTCCAGCTCAAGGAGTTGGGTGTGCTTGACGAAATGGGCGTGGAGGTGATCGGTACCCCGGTGGAGTCGATAATGGCCGCTGAGGACAGGAGGCTCTTCTATGAACTCGTGCACAGGATTGGCGAGAGAATGCCACTGTCTATAGAAGTCCACTCGGTGGAGGAGGCCATAAGCGCCGCTGAGAAGCTCGGGTACCCGATTCTGAGCAGACCGAGTTACTGCTTGGGTGGCACTGGTTCAGGGGTTGCGTTCAATCGAGAGGAACTCATACGAATTGTGGAAAGGGGACTGGCCCTGAGCATGAACAAAACGGTCGCGTTGGACCAGTGTGTGTTAGGCTGGAAAGAAATAGAGTTCGAGGTCATGAGGGATTGCGTCGACAATTGCATCATGATCTGCAGTATGGAAAATGTTGACCCGATGGGGATCCACACCGGCGACAGCATCGTCGTGGCCCCAACTCAGACCCTCTCCGATTACGAATATCAAACCTTGAGGTCGGTGTCGCTGAAGGTGATTCGGGCGCTCAAGTTGAACGGTGGTTGTAACATCCAGTTCGCGGTCAACCCCGAAAAATTTGAATTTTATGTTATTGAGGTCAATCCGAGAGTCAGCCGCTCGTCTGCGCTCGCCTCCAAAGCATCTGGCTACCCGATCGCCAGAATTGCCTCAAAGTTGGCGCTGGAAATGACCCTTGACGAGATCCCAAATCCCGTCACGAAGGATACACCGGCTTCGTTCGAGCCTGCTCTCGACTATATCGTGGCGAAAATCCCGCGTTGGCCTTTCGACAAATTCCCAGAGGCCGACCAAGTAATCGGCACCCAGATGAAAGGAACAGGAGAGGTCATGGCGGTTGGGAGGACATTCGAGGAAGCCTTCCAGAAGGCCATTCGTTCCCTTGAGGTCGGGAGATATGGGCTGGAAGGAAGAAAAGACTCAATCAGCGACCGTCAGCAACTCGAGTACTTGTTGACCCACCCGACCGACAAGAGGATTTTCCACATCAGGGATGCTTTCAAGCTGGGCATGAGTGTCGAGGATATATACAGACTCACTTGGATTGATCCCTGGTTTCTCTGGAAATTCAAGCAGATATTCGACATGGAGGAAAAACTCAAGGAAACGAAACTCCATGGCCTTGAGCCTGAGTTGATGAAAAAGGCAAAAAGGATGGGATTTTCCGACCGCCAATTGAGTGGCATATTAGGTGTGGGCGAAGACGAGGTAACCCGTCTGCGCAAGAATGAAAAAGTTTATCCAGCTTTCAAAACGGTTGATACCTGTGCGGCCGAGTTTGCGGCTCGGACCCCCTACTACTACTCTAGTTACGAAGATGTCGACGAAGTTCTGGTCAGCGATCGGAAAAAAGTGGTCATCATCGGAGGCGGACCGATAAGGATAGGTCAGGGGATAGAGTTTGACTACTGCTGTGTGCATGCGGCATTTGCGTTGCGTGAGGAGGGGATCGAGGCGATAATAATCAACAATAACCCTGAAACAGTGTCCACGGACTCAGATACCTCGGACAAGTTGTATTTCGAGCCGCTCACTTTCGAGGACGTGATGAACGTTGTCGAGAAGGAGAAGCCGTACGGGGCGATAGTACAGCTCGGCGGGCAGACGCCGCTCAACCTATCCATCAGACTTGCAAACTCAGGCGTGAATATACTGGGAACATCGGCTGAGAACATAGACATCGCGGAGGACAGGGAGCGGTTCAGTCAGCTCCTGAAAAAGTTGGATATCCCGCAGTCTCCAGGCGGCACATCCTTCTCAGCCGCAGGGGCTAAAGAAATCGCGAGGCGGGTTGGCTACCCCGTGTTGGTGAGGCCGAGTTATGTGCTCGGCGGGCGGGCTATGGTAAAGGTCCACGATGAGGCCGAGCTCGATCGGTACATAGGGGAGGCCACAAAGGTCTCGGAAGACCATCCCGTGCTGGTTGACAAGTTCATCCCCAACGCAATTGAAGTGGATGTTGACGCCGTCTCCGATGGAAAGCGGACCTTCATAGGCGGGATACTGGAGCACATCGAGGAAGCCGGCGTGCATTCCGGTGATGCGACGATGGTGATGCCCCCTCAGACTCTAAGCCCGGGAGTTGTTGAGACGATCAAGGAGTACACCAGAAAGCTGACGAAGGAACTCAACGTTATCGGGCTCATGAACGTGCAGTATGCGGTGAGAAATAGTACTGTTTATGTACTTGAGGTCAACCCGAGGGCGAGTAGGACCGTCCCGTTCATATCAAAGGCGATTGGGATTCCTTTGGCCAAGGTTGCCGTCAAAGTCATGCTAGGCCACACCCTCGACGAGCTGGGCATCCCGGAGGAGGTGGAGCTGCCTTACGTGTGTGTCAAGGAATCTGTGTTTCCATTCATAAAATTGCCAGGAGTTGATCCTGTCTTGGGTCCGGAGATGAAGTCGACTGGAGAGGTGATGGGCATAGATGTGGACTTCGGCAGGGCTTATTTCAAGGCAGAGCTTGCGGCGGGTAATACACTGCCGACGAAGGGCAAGGTGTTCATAAGCGTTTCAAAGGAGGACCAGCCAAAAGTGGGCCCGATAGGTAAAAAATTGTCTGAACTTGGATTCAAAATTTTGGCGACAGACGGCACTAAAAAAGTACTTGAGGGAGCAGGGGTGGAATCGGAGTTTGTGTGTAAGGTCTCTCAAGGAAGTCCAAATATTCTCGACAACATAAGGGCCGGGGAGGTTGACCTGATAATCAACACCCCCACAATGGGACGTCACCCAGCGCGCGACGGATACGTGATACGCAGGGCAGCCATCGACCTCCGCATTCCATACATCACCACGCTGACCGGCGCCAGAGCAGCGGTTCAAGCGATCGAAAGTATGCTGAAGGGGAAAATTTCAATCGGCTCGCTCAACGAGTATCACACGAAGCTCAGGAAGAAGATGGCAACTTGATTTACTATGCCCAGTTTAATGAATCAAGAAGAGTTTATCGAATATATTCAGAACGGTTGCACTCCTACGTTCGTTAATTCCAGTTCTGCAAGGCGATGTTTGGGTCTGTCAATGCTTGGGTTTCATTTCAATACTACACTAGTCCGATTCAAACTCGACTATCTACTGCTATTACGGTAATCCGAGCGCGTCCTATTTCAATACTACACTAGTCCGATTCAAACTGGCGACGTGACGGTGACGACATCTGCCTCGCCTTTCAATTTCAATACTACACTAGTCCGATTCAAACGGGAGCTTGCGCCCGTTCTTTGTCGAGGTTTTTATCCACATTTCAATACTACACTAGTCCGATTCAAACAAAATAAAGATGACCTGCCACATAAGTAGCTCATCATTTCAATACTACACTAGTCCGATTCAAACCCGAAGAGAGGATTCTTGGGCACCGCCGTTAACACATTTCAATACTACACTAGTCCGATTCAAACACCACCGTGTAAATTCCTCCGTTTGGGTGGGTGCATCCATTTCAATACTACACTAGTCCGATTCAAACGCTCGTGGTCGGGCTCGAGACCTCTGAGTATTCTCCTATTTCAATACTACACTAGTCCGATTCAAACGTTGAGGCGATGTCTCGTGGCTACCTCAATAACTTATTTCAATACTACACTAGTCCGATTCAAACGCTCGGTGGCCGTCCTGGTAAGAACGTCGTCTTTGAATTTCAATACTACACTAGTCCGATTCAAACAGAAACGTCAAGGACTACACGATCGGGGAGGAAACCATTTCAATACTACACTAGTCCGATTCAAACTTGGTCCGCATGTGGCCGTTCGCCCAGCTTAAGCAATTTCAATACTACACTAGTCCGATTCAAACCCGACGCCGTCAGGGTGTTGCCGACGTATATCGTCGATTTCAATACTACACTAGTCCGATTCAAACATCCCTGTGATACCGTTCAAGTGCCCGAGGGGATACCATTTCAATACTACACTAGTCCGATTCAAACTCCACCGCCGTCTCGCTAACCCTCCTCCGGAAGGTATTTCAATACTACACTAGTCCGATTCAAACTCCCTCCAGAACGGCATGATGTCAAGCGTTCTCATGATTTCAATACTACACTAGTCCGATTCAAACACCGATAGTGGTCGTTGCGGCTTCCCCCAGAAAATTGCATTTCAATACTACACTAGTCCGATTCAAACTACCCACACCGCGTCAGGAAAGGGGAGAGGATACTGTATTTCAATACTACACTAGTCCGATTCAAACGCCGCGGTGGAGCATCTCGTACCCTTGTGTTATTCCATTTCAATACTACACTAGTCCGATTCAAACATCACAAATTCCGAAAGTTTGCCCGCAGTGTAAAAAATTTCAATACTACACTAGTCCGATTCAAACTCTTGCTCCTCTTGGGCATTGGCGGGTTCTTGATCATTTCAATACTACACTAGTCCGATTCAAACCCTCCGCTTCCGAGATATCGCCTAGCTTCTCCCGAATTTCAATACTACACTAGTCCGATTCAAACTATGAACCCTCTTTCGTCCTTCTGCATCTTCCCACCGCTATTTCAATACTACACTAGTCCGATTCAAACTGGCCGTACCAGCACAACGACTATTGCTCAATTATAATTTCAATACTACACTAGTCCGATTCAAACCGGGGGGTGGCGTATAATAGACCTCACAAAAGATTCCGATTTCAATACTACACTAGTCCGATTCAAACTGGGGCAAGGATGTAATCGGGGGTCTTGGAAACCTATTTCAATACTACACTAGTCCGATTCAAACATGACGTAAGGCACGGTCCTTCTGATTTCAAGACTATTTCAATACTACACTAGTCCGATTCAAACCAGCGGCATAACCCCGACTGGTACGGTGACGATAGAATTTCAATACTACACTAGTCCGATTCAAACGAGCGGAAGCTCCCCGCGAAAGGCGACCTGAAGAACATTTCAATACTACACTAGTCCGATTCAAACGAAGAAGAAGCGTGGGAGGCAGTCCAGGAGTACAACCATTTCAATACTACACTAGTCCGATTCAAACCTTCGACATGGCGTCCGCGAGGTCCTTGAAAGAGACATTTCAATACTACACTAGTCCGATTCAAACACACCGGGTTCTTCAGGGTAGAGCTTTAAATACGGAAATTTCAATACTACACTAGTCCGATTCAAACACATCCCTCGTCTGTGTCTTCCAGTAGTCGAGAGTCATTTCAATACTACACTAGTCCGATTCAAACCGAGCTGGAGATCAGAAACCTGAAGGACTATACCTTATTTCAATACTACACTAGTCCGATTCAAACACGATAGCGTGCTCGTGGTGTTCAAGCAGACACGCGCATTTCAATACTACACTAGTCCGATTCAAACTCGGCGATTTTTACCTTGTTTTACCTTTTCAATCCCTTAGATGAAAGCTTTTCGGTGCCTTAAAAAGTCAACCTTCAGTCGCGCGTGTCATTTATAAATGCTGACTAAATTACAGTAGAAACCTCGGCCTTTTCAATGCCCAAGACATCCTTTCTGATCCACTTTTGACTCTGCGTCACGTAGAACAATATGGAATCCTCATCCTCCTTTATCAACCTCTTCAGCCCCATCTTGACCTTTTCCAGCCCACCCTCGCTCAACTCACCCTCAAACGCCGAGTTCTGGACCCACCGCAGGTATCGCCTCAGGAACTGCCGCACGCCATTGATTCGGTCCACAGCCACATCATAGACTACAACAACGTACGTGTCTACCACCAGGCCTTGAACCCCTCGTAAGCCTTGTCGCCCACCAAATGCTTTATCAGTTTGTAGCACTCTAGCCTGATGAGCCGCTGGTAGGAGACGCTCCTCTTGAGGATCGGATGCTTGATCGTCGTTCGCAGCTTCTCGTCGTACTCCGAGATGAAGAGGCGTCTCCCCTTCTCGTTCAGGTAGCAAAAGTTCAGCTCGTCCAAGAAGTGATCCTCGTCAATCATGCGGTTGTTGACGAGCTTGAAGATAGTGCGGTCGACGATTATTGGTTTAAATATCTCGCTCAGGTCCAGGCTAAGGGAGAACCGGCGCTCGCCCGGCTCGTGCAGGAAGCTTATCGTCGGGTTGAGCTGTGTGCGGTAAATCTCGCTCAAGACGGTGGTGTAGGCTAGCGAGTTACCGAAGGAGATCAGGCAGTTTATCATATTGTCTGGTGGCCTCTTCACCCTCCGCTCGAACTCGAACCCACTCCTCATTATGGAGTTGAAGCTCTGGTAATACCGATCCCTTATCCTCCCCTCGACGCCCATCAGCTCCTCCACGTTGTTCGCCGCATCGATTCTGTTTCTCTCGGCCTCTATGCCGTTCATCGGCTCCTCGACATCCTTACCGTGCTTGCGGTAGTGGTCGAGGTTCTTCAGGATATTGTGGCCTGCCGAGTTTATCATCTCCTTGGCCAGTTCCAACCTCTTCTGGGCATCGAGGTAGTGCTGCACTTGTTTGACCACGAGCATCCCTGAAACCAGGTACTCGCGAGGATAGAACGAACCGGAGTAAAAGCCGTAGTAGTTGAAAAAGTGAATCGGAACCTTCTGCTGCGCTAAGAATACCAAGAGCTTTGAGTTCACATCAAGCTCACCGAAGGCCAGAATGGAGTTGACATCGTTTATGGGGAGGGGAATCTTGTCGTCGCTTGTCTCCAAATAAATCGTGTTCTCCTTCCGCCTCAGCCTCCCGCTTTTCAGGATGTAGTAATCACGTTTCATCTCAACACCAACACAGTTCATAATAACTGCACTTTTTACAATAAGATTTCTTCTCGACGGCTGGCGGAGCTGGGTTTGAGAGCGTCTGCCTCACGTCGTCTAAAACTTTCTCAATTTCTTTTTCTTTCTCCTCCGTCAGCTCGACCGCCTGCCTTCTCCTGAGCAGCGGGTAGTCTATCACGCCTTTGGCCTCGATTCCCCGAGCCTTGAGCCAGTGGAGGTAGTAGAGCATCTGGTACACATGTGCATCCTCGATCCGCTTCGAGCGCTTGATGTCGTGCACCTCGCAGCCTCTGGCCAAAAAGTCAATCTTTATCGGGCCGAGGTCTATCTCCTTGGACTTTCGCGGGTAGGAGCTTTCGTGAAGAAGCTTGCCCAAGAGGACTAGGTCGGAAGAATGCTCCATATCGAAGTTGCGCGAGAAAAGCCAAAGCTTCCGCTTACAGACAAAGTAGTAGTTGACCTGGGTGCCCGTATAGGCGAGTTCTGGGGAGGGGATTTTCTCCATACAATCTCATCTCTATTCTGTGAGAAAAAGGCATTACTACAATTCGATTAACTGCTACTATTCAACAGCTGACCAGATAAAATTCAAATTGCTTTGCCGAAAGACTTAAAAGTACTCTAAAGTATGTTACTTTGGAGTGTACAATTGGTGGAAAAATGTGTGCGAACGTGTTTCTGGACAGAGAGAGGGAACTGGCTCTGTTAAGAGACAGATATCAAAGTGACAGGGCCGAGTTCGTCGTAATCTATGGGAGAAGAAGGGTGGGAAAAACCGAGCTCATAGAGCAGTTCATCAGCAGGTGCAAGGAGGGGGTGAGGCTTCTCGCGAGGGAGGAGTCCAAAGCGTTCCAGCTGTCGGGGTTCGCGGAAAAACTAGGTGGATTTTTCAACGACGATTTCTTGAAGAAAACGCCTTTCACTAACTGGGACGGGTTTTTTGAATACCTGTCGAAGAGGGCCGACAAGCGGACAATAATAGCGATTGACGAGTTCCCCCACCTGATAAAAGAAGACAGGGCTCTGCCCTCGATACTACAGGATTACTGGGACAGCAAACTGAAAAAATCGAAAATATTCTTGGTGCTCTCCGGTTCTAGCATCTCCATGATGGAGTCCAAAGTCCTAGGGCACAGGAGCCCCCTCTACGGCAGGCGCACCGGGCAGCTTTTGATCAAGCCCCTCAGCTTCTCCGCCGTTTTGGACCGTGTGGGAGATCCGGAGCGGGCGGTGGAGTTTTATTCGGTGTTCGGTGGCACCCCCGCGTATCTCATGGAAGCCGACTCCGGAAAGGATATTTTCGCCAACATAGCCGAGAAAATTTTGAGGGAAGATTCCTTCATCTACAGGGATGTTGAATTCGTGCTCAGGCAAGAACTCGTGGAGCCGAGGTACTACTTCTCGATCCTGCATTCGATAGCGAGGGGAAACCACCGGGTGGGCCTGATAGTGAACGACACGGGGTTGAGCAAGAGCATAGTGAACAAATATCTGTCCGTCCTGAGGGATCTCCAGCTGGTTGACCACGCGGTTCCGGTGACGGAGAGCAGCCGGAGCAAGAGGGGGCTGTGGTTTTTGTCCGACAACCTCTTCGACTTCTGGTTCAGGTTCGTGGGGCCGCACATGGATGATGTGGAGAGGGGGAGATCTGACATGATAATCGGCGAGCACATCAAGCCCCATTTCAAAGAATACGTCGGGAGGCATTTCGAACCCATCGTCCTGGAAATTCTGGATGAGATGAACGCAATGTCTCTCCTCCCGGCCAGATTCACGAAGATCGGCGGGTGGTGGCATGGGGACAGGGAAATAGATGCGGCGGCGCTTAACGAGCGGACTAGGGAGATCCTCTTCGCCGAGTGCAAGTGGCAGGATAGCGTGGACGCGGGGAGGGTTCTGTGCGAGCTGAGGGAAAAAGCCAGCTTCGTCGACTGGAAAAAGAAGGTGCGGAAGGAGAGCTACGCGGTGTTCGCGAAGAGCTTCAGGGAGAAGATAAAGGAGCCGGGGCTGTTGCTGGTCGACCTTAAGGATGTGAAGAAGATATTTGGGTAATTCGGAACCGGCGTGGAAGTGGTGGTTAACATGGGTGCCGGTGTAGGCGAGTTCGGGGGAGGGAAGTTTTTGTATATGTTTTTGAATAGCGCCAAACTGTAACTTAAAATATGTTATCCGAATCCGAGAAACCTGACTCTAGGTCGTATATGTCCTTAAAATCACTTAATAGCTCCAAGGGTTTTCCCATGAAATCTTTGCTATGTTTGCTCGCAATAAATTTTGATAGTATGGGCGAAAAAGCTGCCATCTTAATCATACCGTCGCGACCGCGAAGTTCCTTTATCCTAAGATATTCTCTCCAGACCTTTTCAGCTTTGACCATGTCGTTTTCGATAGCGAATTCGATCTGTTTAGTTTCGTCAGGGCTAAATTCACTTTTTGGGACATCAACCATTATAAAATAGCTTTCTTTCATATTATCTTCTATAACGTGGAAGTTTTTAATTTTTTCCGAGTGTAGACGAAGCGAAACAGCATCGCACGTTTCGGTACGGCCTTTTACATCAACGCCTACTGGGCGCTTGTTCATTTCCTTGTTTATTTCTACAAGTTTCTCATAATAGGTTGAATAATCACGAGATTTGAGTATATTCTCGATGTTGCTTTCAAGAATACATAGCGCTTTCCAACGGCGTCCACCCTTGTACACATTTTCCGCATCTTTCTTGTCATTCCGTAAGAGATTGGTTACATAAAGCATGCTGGGTCCCTTCTCATTTTCGCGGTTGACTCTTCCGGCAACCTGCTCAATAGAATCCAGAACGGCAAAATCGCGTATGCCAACATCGAAATCGGCGTCCACACCGGCTTCGATACATTGGGTAGAAACCAAAATGAAGTCATTATCATGTGTTTCTTTTGCTTTTTGAATTATGTTCCGTTTGATGTGGGGCAGAAGTTCAGAGTTAAGTAGTTTCTTTTCGAATTTGTGTGGGCCTGTTGCAGTTTCAAATGAATCAGGCAGCGCGTGGAATACTTCTCGTGAGCGGCGGATAGTGTTGACAACAATCAGCAATTTTGTTGGTTTAGATACATTTGATAATATCTTTTTCACGAGATGTACTAGCTCTTCTACTGTGTTAATGTCTTCATTTACAGTTATATTTACGCGTTTTGCAAAGCATGGGTGCCTCTGGTATTCTTTGAACTCTGGAAGCAACTCAACAAAATCACAGTCTGATTCAATGAGTTGTAATTGATCTATTCTGGGTAGAGTTGCAGACATCAGTATGAAATAGCAGTTATTCAAACTGGCAAAAGTTTCTAGAAGGAAGGTCAGATAAGTCCATTTACGGTCGTCTATGCTCTGTATTTCGTCTAGTACAATCACGCTGTTGGAGAGATTACAAATTTTATAATTTTGTGCCTTGCGTGAGCTTCCAAGGGTTTCGAAAAGGGTAACACTGCTTATTATCGTGATCTTACCATCCAAAAACAAGCGCTGATCGTATTCGGTAGCATGTTCTTCTTCTGATGTTCTCCACTCAGCAAGCGAGTGAACTTCCAGAATATCGTCAGAAAGTGCAGAGATCGATTCTCTTACGACTTCGATATTTTGTTCTATAAGATTTAGAAATGGGAAAACAAAAAAAAGCCGTTTTATAGTACTGTCATTTTCCAGTACTGAGAGTGCGAGGTTAATTGCGCAATTTGTCTTTCCGGCCCCGGTAGGGGCTTCGAGATAGAATATACGTTTACCTTCTCTGAGCCCCCGTAACATATTTTTGGATGTTTCGAAGAGAATCTTATTCCTAAGGTCATTTATGTTCGAGATATCTTTTGGCCCTTGTCTTTCCAGTTTTGCACGTCTCTGGTAGAAGTTGCGCATATGTTGGGACGAATCGAATGCTTCACGCCAACGCTTAATGTCCGACCTTTCGATGTGGCTCATACTTGAAATGTCACTGGCGTTTCCGGCCCCGGTAGCGATTGAATCAGAAAGAATCAAGGAAGAGTAAATCGTCTTGTAAAGTGCAAAAAGAGCTGAGCAGCCGTTGAGCTGCTCTATAATAATCTTAATCTGGTGAATAATTCGATTTTTATCTTTTTGAGTAATGTCAATTTTCCATCCACACGAGTTGACCACTTTTTCTGCAAATTCTAATTGTTCTTCTGTTGGGCGGTGGAGTTCATCAACCGACCCCCAGGCATAAGTATGATGTCCAGCTATTACTGTAGTCAGAACTAATGCAGAGAGCAAATCTTCATCCTCCATGATGTTCTCCTCTATCCATCTGCCGTATGCCAGCAAGAATAGATGCCAGCCGAGCTCAGAATGGCGCGTATTCTTATCATCCCAAGTAGGGTCTATTGGATTATTCAGTTTAATTTTCTGAAAAGCCGGGTTCAACTTCCCAAGATCATGTAAACATATCAAATTCAGGATGAACTCCTTCACAATTTCATGGTTTTTTTTAAAACATTCTTTTATCTGTGAATCGATTAGTGGTTCTAGACCATCTTTACACAGAGCCAGAAAAGCGGCATGAGTATTCTGCACATGTTCTCTCAATGACTCGTCTGGGGGGTGTGCCAGATATTTTTCAAAGTTTTTCAAATTTATTTCAAATAGTTGAAGCTCCTCAAATTTTTTCATGATAACACTCAAAATGCAAAAATTATTTTTTCACTTCTATCAAGACGATAAAATGAACCAATATCGGAATCTATTCCTTTGCTATAAATTTCTCCATCTTGATAACAGAAACGCTTACAGATGTGTTTGGCTGATTCGTCATAAGAGTAGGGGTATTCGTCTAAAACTAGCAATTTTGGGGGAGAAACATCATATTCTCTAGTCCCAGAGACATGCCCGCTCAGAGGGTATATGCTGCTACATATGAATTTTCCTTCTTTGCACACAGTAGCTTTACTTAAACTGACGAATTTCGTGTCGGTTATAAACTCATTTTTACCCATATATGGTCGAAACACTGCTTCTCGAGACTTAAGACGTCTTGTAAGTTCGATTAGGTTTTCATCGTCTTCTGCCCCAATTATAGCTATGCGGAACGCAGGACGAACCAGAAGCTGCTCTTTAAGTATCAAGGGACCATCCACATTACCGTAACCGTGATAATTGATAAATTGAACAAAAGTTTTAAGAAATGGTCTGGGGTTTTCTGGAGGGCCATAAATCGGGGAAACGGAAATTTTAAGGTGCTTAAGGCGGTTTATAAACTCAAGACGTTTGTTTTTATTTGGGGCCCCGAAGCCGCTTAATCCAAGAACTGCCCCACACATACCAAGAACAGTGCTTTTTGGGATAAAATTATATGTAAGCGAAGGTTCTTGTTTATCCGGCCTTCTGAAGATGCCGAATTCCGCACGAATCTCGAATTGCAACGCTTGCATTGCATCATTCGGCCTTTAGTTTCTTGAGTGTGTGTATGTTGAATGATTTGGCCGATTTTGGTGCGTTTTTAACTTCCACAAAAGAAGGCTCATAGTATATCTCCACATTTTCTACATTGTACTCAGATAGGGCATCGGTCATGCGTTTTAGGTCTATCTTAGTTTTGCCTTCAAACACTTCAAGGGTCAAAAGGTCTTTTAACAGCGGTAAGGTACTCTGATTGGGGCTCTCGAAATAAAGCGCGAACTCGGACTCTGAGCCAATCTTTGCGGCGCTGTTTACGTAAGAAACCCCTTTGCATAGGGCTTCCTTGAAGAGCGCCACATCCTCCTCGGTTAATTTGGAGATATCACTGGGGAGAGTATGTGGATTTATGATAAAATCGAAAACTAGATGCGCTTCAAGTGCCTTGCTCTCAGAACCGATTGTCCTCTGTTCCGCTTCCTTCTCTGGTTTAAACGGCGAAAGTATCTGACTTGAGTATTTCGGGTTATCAGAGATTTTGTTGACGCCGTATGTAATCTGTATCGGACCAGTTATAGACACATTACAACCTTCTTCAGCAAATGTTGCACCAAAGACGCGCACATCCCAGCACGTGAGTAGATTTGTCTGTGCTTTCAGATTTGCATCGTCGTCTTCTTTCTTTGTATCTCTCTTCTCAGGTTTCTTACCGAAAAGGTGTTCATAATTCTCAGCAATATTCATAGCGTTGCCACCTTTCGTATTTCTACGCCAAAAGAAAACCATTTTGTCTTTTTTATCGATAATATCGTGCACATAGCGACGAATACAGTACTTAAGTGACTTGTCCGTGGCATAAAATGTGCTATTTGCATCGGGTAATTGCCGTGGTTCATGCGAAAAATCAGCATTAAAAAGGCTATTCTTGGACTTCAGCACGAAAAGTCCGTACCCAAATTTGTTGTATGGTTCTGATTTCATTCGCTTCCCCCAAAATAGCCTTTATAGAAATATATTTTTAGCAAATCAAAACGGTCAACAGTATATTTGGCGCCAAGAGCCTTGCTTATCATCTTTTCGTCCTCCTTTTTCAAGTCAACAAATGCATGATGATATTTGTCAAGGAGTCTGGATAGCACAGATTTGACTCCATCCATGCGAGGTTTATCCAAAGCCAACCCAAGAAGCTCGTGAGGATTCTTCGCTTTGGACTTTGACAAAATGGTTCTGAAAACATTGCCAGTAAGTTCGGCATTTTCCTGATCTTCTTTCGGCACTTCCATAACCTTGCACCTTACCACATTAGAAAGCCTTATGGCTGACTCAATTACTTCATTTGCGTTTTTAAGCATTATGGTATTATCAAGCAGGAGCTCACGAATCCGATAGTCTGTCGCTTGTGAGATATCTTCTTTTGAAATCGCCGAATCATCACCACGATAAACGAAATTGAAGATGCGTTCCCTCATAGACATTATCGCACCACGGATGCGCGCGTGGCGGGAAGCAAGTTGTTTTGGGTTGTCATCAAAATACGGATAATTCTTTTGGATGCCAAAAACGCGCCACATATCTGTTTCTGCATTAAAGCGTGAATACCTTGGATTCTGTGTTTCATTAAGATATAATGAATAACTGCTTACATAATCATAGAGCCAGATTCCATCGTTCGTCATGCCAACTAGCTGAAAATTGAAACTATTTCGCCCGCTCTGTTTAGCCATCTGTTCCATAATCTCCCTAAACCTTTTGGCGCCTCCATCTTCATTTATGAATATTAATCCTCTCTTCTGTATGCGGGACATATCTTCCTGGAAAATCGGGAAAAGCCTGAATCCCGCTTGTTTAAGGCTATCAAAAGCCATCCTGTATCCCGCATTACAATCGCCACAGATGCGGAATCCTATTCCATCCACATCCGGCCTTCCTTTATGTGTTAGAAATGGTTTCTTTGGTTGATAAGTGAAATCAAAAGGATATCCCAAATGAGCTGATTTCCCACAAACTTGGCATTTTTCTTCAGAGCTTGTGACAAATTTTCGATTTTCCCATTCTTGTTTTCTGTCATTTTCGAAAGCGTCGTATATCTCCCTCCGTTCAACATCATCGATTTTGGAGGGCAATAGTATGAAAATAAGTGTATCCTTTTGAGAAGTATGTGTCTTGCCAGCAGAAGTCCACCAATCCAGATATACCGATTTCATTGCTTCGGTAAGCTTGCTTTGTAATTCTGGTTTGGTCTTCCAGCCATCGCTTGGATCTCTCATGAGTCCGACCTTCTTTTCGAATTCTTCCAAGTTTTTTTCTGAAAGCGAAAGTACATACGGAACAGAATTCATTGGTCCACTTGTAGAACCTAATCGCTTATTGATGTTAGCTAACGAATTCTGTCTAATAACTCAACTTTGACACTTTTGCCCTAAAACTCCCGTAAAACACGTTTCCAGGGAGGGTTATCCCTACATTTCACTACATTTCGGTATGTGTTCGCGGTGGTTCGACCCCCAGCGAGTTG
>Ga0315282_10002936_pt1 | contig 30906 bp, 29 predicted proteins | sample YL17G07_20_MG_FD_203693 | JGI IMG/M metagenome (GOLD analysis project Ga0315282, IMG submission 203693) | Sediment microbial communities from Yellowstone Lake, YNP, Wyoming, USA - YL17G07_20 | ecosystem: Environmental > Aquatic > Freshwater > Lake > Sediment | place: USA: Wyoming | collected... | reverse complement strand
TAAAGTATTGCTGGTAGGTGTCTTCCTATAAAATAACAACCGCATTAACTGCCCTTTACTTGTTTTGCTGTGCATTATAACCTGTTTAATTTTGTAGACAATAAACATGCCGAACAGTATTGGGACGGAGGGGGATTTGTTACGTGAAACTTTTTTTGAAATTATGGAATGAGCAAAATAATAGAGGATACGAACCTCCGAAATAAAGCATTCATCTTTGAGAACAGGGAAGATGCAGGCAGGAGGCTTTCCGGGTTCCTCTCAGACTATAAGGATTCAAACTCTCTTGTGCTTGCGATACCTGCAGGAGGTGTATCAGTAGGGAAAGAGATAAAGGATGCCCTATCACTTCCTCTTGATCTTTTGGTAGTTCGGAAGATACAGATACCCTGGAATCCCGAGGCAGGTTTTGGAGCAATCAATCTCGATGGGTATGTAATATTTAATGAGGAACTTCTCAGCCATCTCGGCCTTCCAGAGAAAGTGATTAACTCGCAAATTGAGAAGACGAAAGAGATACTCAGGAGACGTAACGAATTATTCAGAAAAGAAAGGGATTTTCCTTCCTTACAAGCTAAAACAGCAATCATTGTAGATGATGGCCTTGCCTCAGGATACACAATGATTGCCGCAATTGAATTTGTAAAGAAACGTAACCCCGCCAAGATAGTTATAGCAGTCCCAACAGGTTCTTACAGAACAGTCAGAAGGATCTCTCCTTTTGCAGATATTCTTTACTGTCTTAATATCAGAGAAGGCTTCCCTTATGCTGTTGCTGAGGCTTACAGAAACTGGTATGACCTGAGTGATGAAGAAGTGATGAGGATAATCAAGGAGTCCTGAGAGAGAAAGAGTTTCCTTGATCCTTTTCCATTTTAAGCAATGCCCCGCTATGTGCTATTGTTATGTTTGAATTACCTATGTCTTCCTTCGTAAGGTTATTTACTAATCTAACTGCCTCTTTATCTAAGTCTATCTCAGGTATCCCTCCATTCAATAATTTTATCGGGATGAGATCACCCTGAACAAAATCTCCTGTTTCAGTATTAATACTCGCTTTCAGTATTACACTCAAACCATTTGGACCTTTTATGTTAAACATTCCATACGTCAAAAAATTTCCTAAACTATATGCGATGAGTTTTCCCTTATATACCTCTAATGCCCTCAGCACATGGGGACCATGACCGACAACCATATCTGCACCAGCATCAATAACTGACCTTGAAAATTTGATTACATTTCCTCTATTTTCCTCAAGGAAAACTTCATCCCTGTCTGATATATGGGTTGCAGACTTTCCCTCAGCACCTCCGTGGAAAGAGACAACCACAATATCATTGGCTTCTTTCAACATTTTTATAATTTTCATTGCCTCTGACACATTAAGGAGAGAATAAGAATAAGGCGATGAAGAGGAAGAGAATCCCACAATTGCTACCCGTTTCCCCTTTATAGTAAGGTGTGCAACTGTTTCACCACCTGTAGCCATTATATCTACTGAGCTTAGGGTATTTATCGTGCTCTCAATGCCTTCGAACCCAAAATCCGAGGAATGGTTATTAGCTATACTCATAACATTAAACCCGGCATCTCTGAGGTACTTTACGTACCTTGTAGGTGTCTTAAATGCATAACAATTACCGCTGGTTGACTCATCGCATTTTGTAGTTTTCCCCTCATCGATCAAAGCCCCTTCAAGATTTCCAAAAACGATGTCACTTCCTTTAAATTCTCCTTTAACATTGTCAAATATACCTGTCCCATCGTGAGGTGGAAGTACGTTCTCGGGATAAGTAGTTCCCATCATAATGTCTCCTACAGCCGATATCGTCAGATAATCATCTGCATAAGCGTTCATGTGATACACCCCACATAGCAATAATACAAATAGGATACAAATCCTCATCCCTATTCTCATTCTATTGCTGATTGCTATTCATTATCAATAAAACATCTCTATTTTTTTGCTGTCTCTTTTATCAGAGCCTGGGCTATTACATTCCTCTGAATCTGATTTGTTCCTTCATAGATCTGGAGGACCTTTGCGTCACGCATCATCTTCTCAACTGGGTACTCCCTCATGTAACCTGAACCACCCAGAACCTGGACTGCATTTGTAGTGACCCGCATGGCCATATCTGTTGCAAAGACCTTTGCTATAGCAGAATCCTTTGTGATGTCCTTCGCTCCACTGTCTATATACCTTGCAATGGAATATACAAGGGCCCTCGCAGCCTCTATCTCTATAGCCATATCAGCAAGCATGTGTTGGACTGCTTGAAAACTGATGATAGGATGCCCGAACTGGATACGCTGCCTGGCAAATTGGAGAGCCTCTTCAAATGCGCCCTGCGCTACCCCGACACCCTGCGCACCAACACCCGTTCTTGAGTTGTCAAGGGTTTTCATGGCCACAATAAAACCCAATCCCTCCTTACCCAGGATATTTTCCTTTGGGATCCTGCAGTTGTCGAAAATGAGTTCTCTCGTGGAAGATGCCCTTATACCCATCTTCTTTTCCTTCTTACCAAAATGAAAACCAGGAGTACCTTTTTCGACTATAAATGAAGAAGCACCCCTTGCGCCTTTTGATTTGTCTGTCATGGCTATGACGGTATAAATCTCTGCCTCTCCTCCATTGGTAATCCACTGTTTTGTTCCATTTAATACATATTCACTACCCTCAAGCTTTGCCGTTGTCTGTATCCCGGCAGCATCACTGCCTGCATTTGCCTCAGTGATGGCAAAGGCAACAAGCCTTTTCCCTGCTGCAATATCAGGAAGGTATTTTTTCTTCTGTGCTTCAGAGCCAAGAAGAAGAATCGGGTATGTACCGAGGGCATTTGCTGCATAGGTTGTTGATACTCCAAGGCATGCCCTTGATAGTTCCTCAATAGCTATGCATAACTCGAGAGATCCTTTTCCGAGACCTCCGTACTCTTCAGTTATAAAGAGACCAAAGAGATCAGACTGGGCAAGGACATTCATGATCTCCCATGGAAATTCTTCTTTCTCATCAAGTTCTTCTCGAACAGGGATGACCTTTTCCTCAGCAATCTGCCTGGTCAGATCTCTTATCATCATCTGGTCTTCCGTCAAAAAGTAATCCATTGTATGCCCTCCGATTCTAAAATCAAACCTATAGTAAACGCACTAAATGTTGTTACGTTGTCATTGCAAGGTCGCATCGACCGAAGCAATCTCATAAAACTGGATTGCTTTGTCGCTCCGCTCCTCGCAATGACACGCTATTTGTTACGTTTGTATTAGAATGTCAAAATTCAAATGTCAAATGAAATTCGCAACCTTATATTCATACTTCTTTTTGCCATTTTTAAACTTTGGTTTTCATTTAAACTTTGATCTTCGACATTTGATATTAGCTTACTCGCCTCTATCATTGGGTATCATTCTAACAGAAAAGAAAGTGATTTTAGAAGTTAATCATGCACTAATATCAGTTGGAGCAAAGAGAAGGGTCGGGGCACCTACATTACCGAAAAAACTGAGATCATCTCCCACTGCTTCGATATTCTCAAAGAAGGATAAAATATTCCCTGAAATCACTGCTTCCTTCACAGGGAATGCTATTTCGCCTTTTTCGATCCAAAGGCCTGAGACACCTATGGAGAATTCACCTGAAATAGGGTTAGCAGTGTGTATTCCCATTGCTTCTGTAACATATAAACATTTGTCTACTGCTTTGAAAATCTCCCCAGGGCTTATGATATCAGCTTTCGAGGCTGCCTCGATATACAGATTCGATACCCCGACAGAGGGAAGTCCAGAAAATCCACTCCTTACGGCATTACCCGTGGATGTAACCCCATCCTTCTTTGCTGTGTAGGTATTATAAAGATACCTGTGAAGGATACCCTCTTTTATTAAGATCTTTTCTCTTGAAGATACTCCTTCGTCATCAACAGGCCTGCTACCGAGTTTGCCAGGGAGAAGCCCATTGTCAATAATGCTTATCTTGTCGCTGATGACCTTTCTTCCCAACTTCCCTGATAAGAGAGATTTTCCTTTCTGGACGTTCTCTGATGACAGGGATGATGCAAATATTCCCATAAACTCGACAGCCACTGAATTATCGAGGACCACAGATGTCTTTTGGGCGTTCATCCTTCTTGAACCGAGAAGCTGTACAGCCCGTTTTGCGGCATTCCGGCCAATATCCATGAAAGAGACCTCATCCAGGAACCTGGAACCCATAAAATACCAGCCCATCTGTCTATCAAGCCCATCTTCTGCCATGACCATAATCTGTGCTGTACATGTTGTTGAGGAATACTGCCTATCTACACCCTTAGAATTCATTATGATGATGTCTGAGATGAGAAAAGTCCCGCGTGCCTTTCTCATATTCCTTACCCTTTCATCTTCTTCGTATGCTGACTTCTCGAGGAGAGAGACCTTTTCTACAGCTTCCTCTTCATTTATTGAACTTATCCTGGGATCAAATATTTCTACACTGCCTGAATCAGATGTTTCGGGTAGTTCTATATAGTCATCCCTGTCAACCCACCTTGCAGCTTCTACAGCTTTATCCACAACAGACTTAATATCATTCCTGTCTGTTGAATAGGAAAATCCAAGTCTTCTATCTTTGATAACACGAGAAGAATATCCAAAACTGAGGGATGATTCGAGGGCATCAATCTTTTGGTCTTTTATCTCGATGGACAGTATCTTTGAAGACTTTATGTAGGCCTCTGCCTCATCTGCACCTTTAGTCAGGGCAAGATGTATCACATTTTCAGCAAATTCCTTTTCAGGTCTCATAATATGTGGCAGAAGAGTTCTCAGATTCCCACACAGTTACAGCAGAGAGGTGAATGTTTTCATCATTTATTTTTTTTCTCATGGAGTCGTAGATCCATTTTGCGATGTTCTCAGAGGAAGGGTTTTTTTCAGTAAAGGGGAATATTTCATTCAAGACAGTGTGGTCAAGAGTGGAAACAACTTCGTTGGTAAGACTCTTAAGTTCATGAAAATCAATTGCTATGTCTATTTCATTTAGCCTCTCTACGGCGACATGAACCTGTACTTTCCAGTTATGGCCATGAAGTCGTTCACACTTTCCCTTATACCCCTTTAACTGATGGGCTGCTGAAAATGTGCTCTCTACCATAAGTTCAAACATAACGAGGATCCCTGACTCTTTATTCCTGATAGGACACAGGATACTACATTTTAACAGACTTCTTGAATATTACTATATAGGGAAGATTCCTGAACTTGTTATCATAGTCAAGTCCATAGCCAACAAAGAATTCGTTAGGTATCTCAAAACCCACATAATCAAGGGGGACATCCACTACTCTTTTTTCTCTTTTGTCAAGGAATACACATGTCTTCAGACTTTTTGGGCTCCTCGCAAGAACTCTTTCTCTTATTTGATTGAGGGTAATGCCAGAGTCAATAATATCCTCTATGAGGAGCACATCTTTGTCTGAAACATCTTCTCTTATATCATAATAAACCTTCACTTCTCCCGAGGTGTCGGCCTTTACATAACTTGAGGCCATTATAAAATCAACTGTAAGGGGGACCTGAATAGCCCTGACCAGGTCTGAAAAAAACATGAAAGCACCTTTAAGGATTCCCACAGCCAGAATATTCTTGTCAGCGTAATCATTTGAAATTCTTTCTGCAAGTTCTTTGACTCGGGCCTGTATCTGTTCTTTTGTAAAAAGGGGCTTACCTATAACCATCAGATCCTCCTTTCAGGAAGCTTTCAATATTAACCGTATTCTAAACAAAATAGCAATCTACAAACACCACCAGACCTCCCCTTATTAAGGGGAGGATAAGGAGGGGTTAATGAGATAATTAATTTGCTGCTTTTTCATCCACAAACTCCTGAGTTTTATCTTGTGTTACCCGATTACATTTAGGGATGTTATAATAAAGGTAAAGATTGGAGATGTCCACTAAAGTCTTTTATATCCCCTTCCGATACAGAGGGTCTACAGAGGCGCTTTTTAAAACAGCAGTTGAAAAAACAAAAGGCCCTGATTATTCAAGAATCCTCTATATTGCTCCTACACTGAGAAAAGTGAGGGATGCTCAGCAGACATTTCATAGAATTACTGGGGGTTGTTACATCCCGCCTGAGATGTTAACGATTAAACAGCTCTCAAAGCGGATTTACGCTTTATACGGAGACAAAAGCATCATATCTCATCAACTCATACCAGTCATAATCTCACAAATCTCTAATAAAGGAATAGGCTATGCGTCCCTTATTACGGATTTTATCAATGAGATTAAACAGTATCATCCAGGTAAAGATACTGTAACTGTTGAGAGAGAACTGAAGGCTATTTTTTATGAACTCGGTGTCCCTGAGGAGGTATCCAATAGGGCTATGGAGGCCATAGCGCTCTTTAAGGTATATCAAGAAATTCTTGAAAGGGAGTCTGTTTTGGACGAAGATGATGTGATGTCGCTATGTCCTCTCCTGATTCAGGGGCATAAATGGAGCGCCGATAGACTTGTACTCGATGGATTTTATGAACTTACCAGGTCAGAAGAGGCGATACTGAAGGCCCTGATAGACAAAGTAAAGGACACCTTTATCTCAATACCATACGACGATAATTTAATAGGAATAACAAATGGTTATATCAACTTTATCAAGAATAACTTTAAAATTGAAGAAGTCTCTTTATCTGCTGAAGAAAAAGGAACGGAGCCCTTTTATCACCCATACCCGGGAGTGGAAGAGGAGGTTGAGGGAATTGCAAGATTTATAAAACACTACTTCATATCAGGAAAGATAAGGGATTTAGAAAAAGTAATAATCGCATTCCCAAAATTATACGAATATTCAGATATCGTAGAGCGCGTTTTTAGAAGATACGGTATTCCCCGCACAATCTCGATCTCTCAGCCTGCTGGAAAATCACGGCCCTTTCTTGACCTGATAGCACTTCTTGAATCAGTTGCCGACGATTATCCGAGACTTCCTTTCTCCCGATTTCTTTCGTCACCGTATTTCAAAAATATACCTCAAGAGCTCAGAGAAGGGATTCCAATGCTCTGCCTCAGGTCAGGGATCATAAAGGGAAAAGATGCATGGCTCAATCGGTCGAAGACAGTCAACAGTCAGCCGTCAGCAGTCAGCAGTCTTTCACATGAAATTGAGAAAGGGCTTAAGTGGGTCTTCAAGAAACTCGCGCCACTGGAATCATTCAAGATCAACGGCACCTTCAGCCAATGCAGTGAAGTAATCAGTAAGATTCTGAATGACCTTGATTTTTCAAATCTCAGTGACCAGGAGACAGATCTCAGGGAACAGGTAATTGAGATATTCAGAAAACTCTCTTTTATTGATAACCTTACGCAGCCTCTGTCTGGAACAAGTTATAGTAACGCTCCTTACTCCTTACTCCAGTTTATAGAAGCTTTCAAACATATCCTTAATTCCACAGAAACAGAAATAGAAGGCACAGGTGTGCAAGTTACGGGTTTTTTCGAGCTGAGGGGAATCGAGGCAGAATATCTTTACTTAGGAGGTCTCAAGGATGGAGACCTGCCATCAAAGCCTGATATTGACTACATACTGCCTGACAGTGTAAGGACAAAGTTCGGCCTGGTAAACCTGAAAAAATATTTACTCCTTCAGAGATTTTTATTCTTGAGGACGATAGAACCAGCAAAAAACCTTCACCTATCCTATCCTTTAATGGAGGGTGATAGATTTTCTCTTCCCTCTCCATTACTCCCCTGGAATAGAGATAGAAAAGAATTGGTTTCTGGAATCTTCTCAAAAGAAGAGGAATTATTGAGAAAAGGTAGAAGGCCTTTTGCATCATATATTTCAGAGATAGAAAAGGTAGGGGAAAAGTTAATCAGGGATAGATTTGGAGAAGATTCTTATATCCGTGTTACTGACATAGACTCTTACAGGGCATGTCCCAGGAAATTTTTTATTGAAAAAGTACTCCAGCTTGAACCTTTTGAAATAAAAGAATACAGGGTCGAGGCTATGCTCCTCGGAACCATAGTCCATGAAATAATGCAGCTTCTCTTATCAACATCCTTTGCTGATGCCGAAGAACTCAGGGTGAAGGCAGAAGAGATAATAAAAAACATCCTTTCTCAGAAACCTGTCGAAACTTACTGGAAAAATCTGATTATGGATGCCTTCTGTTCTATCTTACCAGATATATATGAACTCGAAAGCAACCTCATTGATGAAGGTTATTCATTTATGAAAGCTGAGTTTCCTGTTGAAGACGAAATTATAAAAGGAATAAAACTGAAAGGAAAGATAGACAGGGTGGATAAAAAAATTCGGAGTTCGGAGTTCGGTCGCCTCGGCGACTCGCCTGAGGCGAGAGTTCGGAGTTCAAAGGAAAAGAAACTCGTCACTTGTCACTCGTCACTTGTCACGGATGTTGTGGAGCTTATTGATTATAAGACTGGTATAGCACAGATCAGAGGGTCACAGGTGATAACAAAAGGCATAAATTTACAGTTATTCCTCTACGCAGCATTGATGAAGTCATTAGGATTTAAAGTAGAGCGTGTAGGCATATACTCTCTCAAGGATGTAAACCTATCTTGGATTCCGGGAAGAAATGACAGGAAATCTGGGCGAACAATAGAAGATTATATAGAGGTGAGCCTCAGATTTCTCGAGGAAACGGTATTGAGGATGAGGAGGGGATATTTTTTAGCGTCTCCTTTGATTGAACAGACATGCAGAAACTGCTTTGAAAGACCGTATTGTCCATATATACAAAAAACAGTAATGAGTAATGAGTAATGAGTAATGAGTTACTAATAAGGTCATAAGTATGAAGACATTGATTGTAAAATCCCTCCTATCCTCCCTTTGCCAAATCCCGAAAGCTTTCGGGACTCTTTGGCAAAGAGGGGCGTGGGGAGATTTTTTAATAATGATGCCTTACTTATGCACTCATTAGTATAAGTTAGGAGTTATGATTTTAAAGACATGAATATCCAGAATATGGAAAATTATCTTGATATAACAAAAAGCGTTATTATTTCATCACCTGCTGGTTCAGGAAAGACAGAGAAGCTCGCAAGGCGTTATATTAGCTTATTGATTGGCGGCTCTGAAATAGAAAAGATACTGGCCGTCACATTCACTGAGAAGGCTGCAGCAGAGATGAAGGACAGAATACTCACTATCCTTGAAAAGGAAAATCCAGATTTATTCCTCGCAATACGGGAGAAGATGCCCCTTATGCGCATATCCACAATCCATGCATTTTGTCTCAAGTTACTCAAGCGGTTTTCAATAGAGCTCGGCCTTGATCCATCACTTGATGTAATGGACGAATTCGCTGCCTCACTCCTCTGGTCGGAGTCAGTCTATGAGTGTTTGATGGATGAGAAAAACGAACCTGCGCTTTTTTATGAGATGATTAGAGACAGAGGTATCAGGGGGTGGGATAGCCTTTATCGAATCCTCGATGAGCTTAACAAAAGAAGACCACATCCTGAGCTCCTTTTAAAAGAAAAACACCCAGTCGCGGGGGAAGAAGAAAAAAGGATTCTTGAGTTATATTCAAAATGTCTTCAACGATATAAAGATAAAAAACTCCAAAGGCACCTCATTGATTTTGATGACCTTGAGTTACTCACATATGAAGCCCTTATCAAAAACCCGGAATGGCAGAATATCCTCTATTCCTTTGATGAACATACGGACCATATCCTTGTAGATGAGTTTCAGGATACAAGCTCTCTTCAATGGAAGATCATCGATAAGCTTACCGAGGAGTGGAGGTCAGGCATAGGTTCAAAAAGGGAATCGGGTAAAATACCAACCATTTTCCTCGTAGGGGACGAAAAACAGTCCATATATCTATTCAGAGGGGCAAATGTGAGCGTCTTTCAAGAAGCAAAAGAGAGATTTTCTGAATGGCTCGGAAGGGAATATTACTTTGAAGAGGTGAGGGAAAACTATCGGAGCCTTCCCGCACTCATAAAATTTACGAACAGTCTTTTTGAAAGACTCATGCAGCCTACCTTGTATGAAAAGTGGCGTACCCGGTATGCACCCTTTGAGGCAACAAGACAGGGTGATGGCCATGTTGAACTTATCCTCGCGGAAAGTGACGAAGGTGTGAAGAAGAATCGTGAACGGGAAGCGTCAATCTTATCAAAGAGGATATTGTCCCTTGTTAATCACTACGAGATATTTGATGGAGACACGAAAAGGCCATGCCTCTATGGTGATATGGCAATACTTCTCAGAAGGAGGACCCATCTCTCTCTCTTTGAGGATGCTTTGAGGAGACAGGGGATACCCTTCATTGTTGTAAAAGGAATCGGCTTTTATGATGAACCGGAAGTTGCTTTACTCAGAGAGCTCCTTTTTCTGCTTATCGACCCTATGGATGACTACAGCTTGTTCTGTCTCTTAAGGTCTCCCCTTTTTGGCATCGACTACAGGACTTTATACAGGCTGCTTGATAAATCCGCCAAGGCGGATAAAGGTGACAAACCCTTATTAGAGAAAATTCGGTCTTCAAAAAATAAAAAGGTCAAGGAGGCATCCAATCTCATTTCAGGATGGATTGAGAGATCCAGATACACACCTATTGCCATGCTTCTTGAAGATGCACTTTCAGAAACAGGAGGCTGGCAATATTACTGGGAAAAACAGAGGCATGCGAATATAAAGAAATTTATAAGGATTATCGAGCTCTATGAGTCTCAAAGATTTTCTGCCCTTGATATCAGGGAAAAGCTCATCAAGGCAAGGCTGGGTGATGAAGCAAAAGCAAATATCAATACGGAAGGTATGAATGCTGTAAAAATAATGACCGTCCATGCTGCTAAGGGACTTGAATTTCCAATAGTGTTTCTTCCTTCCCTTGATGAGGATAATACTCCAAGAGGCAAATCCATTGTCATTGATGAAGAAGATGGCAGGATAGTTATGGCATATGAGGAAGACTATGACAGGAGAAAGAAAAGGGAACCCTTCCTGAAGAGAAAAGAGAAGGAAATCGAAGAGGAAAAAAGGCTCTTTTATGTTGCCGTTACAAGGGCACAGGATTTCCTCTGTATGATCGGGGCATGGAAACAGGATGAAAAGGCTTCGGGACGACTCACATATATCATGGACACCTTTGGAATTTCAAAGGACGGAAAAATGAATTCTGAAGTGGACGTTCTGGAAATCATGAATGAGTCTCAGGTAGATGAGATATACGCTTCTCGTCACTCATCAGTTATCACTCAACAACTGCCCTCAGAGCCATTTATGTCAGAACCGATATACACAGAGCCTATTCCGTATGAGCCTTCCTTTAAATGGAGAAATGTCACAGAGGAGATAGACATAAGAGTGAGACATGGTGAAGACTGGGTCTTGTTTGGAAAAGTCTTTCATAAGCTTTTCGAGGAAATCTCAAAAGGGCTAATAGGGATTGATGATATAGAAAAAAGGACATTAATTCTCTTAAGGTTTGAGGTATACAAAAAAGAAGAACTTGAGAGAATGATAGATATCATAAGAGGTGATTTTGAAAAACTTTCAGTATCTGGATACCTCAATGATATCGTTTTTCCCTTCAGAGACTCTTACGTGGAACTTCCCTTCATCCTGCAGAAAGGAAAAACCATCTTCAGAGGCAGAATAGACAGGATTATCATAAAAGATAATATCGCCCATATATATGATTACAAGACTTTTCCCACTGGAGAAAAAGAATTACCAGAGCTCATTGATAAATACAGATTTCAGATGGATATTTATCGAGAAGCTGTAGAAAAATTATTTAAGCTTCATACAAGGAGTTACCTGCTTTTTACTCACATGCCTTTACTGGTAGAAGTGTAAATGAAGTACAAAGGCTAAAAGCAGTATTGTTGGCAGTCTGACCGCGAAATAATTGGGGGGGAAAAAGATATGGGCATCACCAAAACCAGAAATATAGAGTTCAACGAGCTGTTTCAAAGGGCTCTTGACCAGATGGAGAATACCTCCAGGCATGTGTTTATTACCGGTAAGGCAGGAACTGGCAAGTCCACTCTCCTTGATTATTTCCAAAACCATACGAAGAAGAAGCTGGCTGTGCTGGCGCCTACAGGAGTTTCTGCACTGAATGTAAGAGGACAGACTATACATTCTTTTTTCGGATTCAAACCCAATGTTACCCTGAGATCAATCAAAAAAATCAAAAGAAGTGGCAAGAACATTTACAGGGAACTGGATGCCATTATCATTGACGAGACATCAATGGTTCGTGCAGATCTGCTGGACTGTATAGATAGATTCCTGAGGTTAAACGCCGGAAGAAAAAAGCCTTTCGGAGGAGTCCAGATGATTTTTATAGGTGATCTTTATCAGCTTCCGCCGGTGGTTACCAGTAGCGAAAAAGAGTTCTTCAATACCCATTATCAAACCCCCTATTTCTTTGATGCCATAGTCATGAAAGAGCTTGAGATGGAATTTATAGAACTTGAAAAGATATACCGCCAGAAGGATGAGGGTTTCATTGCTATTCTCAATGCAATACGCAACAATTCAGTCGCTGAGGAACAATTGGCTATGCTGAATCAACGGTGTGATCAAGATTTTGTTCCAGATCCGAAGGATTTCTATATCTGGCTCACCACGCTCAACAATGCTGCGGAAAAAATAAACAGGGAACACCTCTCCATGATTGATTTTCCTCTGATTACTTATCAGGGAACCAGACTTGGTGACTTCAAGCAGGATTCTCTCCCCACACAGGTTGACCTTCAGGTTAAGAAAGATGCGCAGGTTATGCTTCTGAACAATGACCCCCTTTTCCGGTGGGTGAACGGGAGCATCGGAAAGATTGTGGATATTGAAAAACAGAAAGGAGAGGATGATGTCATTATTGTAGAATTGCTTACCGGGGAGATTGTGGAAGTCATGCCCTACAGGTGGGAATTGTTTAACTACTATTTCGACAAAAGAAAAAACAACATAGAGTCCGAGGTCGTAGGCTCCTTTACCCAGTACCCCCTGAAACTTGCATGGGCTGTAACTATCCACAAATCACAGGGTAAGACCTTTGAAAATGTGGTGATAGACATTGGAAGGGGAACATTTGCGAGCGGCCAGGTCTATGTAGCTCTGAGCAGGTGCACGCGCCTTGATGGTATAGTGCTTAAAAAGCCAATAGAGAAAAGGCACATTTTCATGGACTGGAGAGTGGTGAGGTTTATGACACAATTCCAGTATAAACTTTCTGAAATCCGTCGTCCACTTGAGGAAAAGATCAATCTCATAAATAGTACCATCGAGAACCGACAAAAGATTGAAATACTCTACCTCAAAAACAACGATGTTAAATCCAGGAGGGTAATTACTCCCACATTTGTCGGTAAAATGGAATACAGCGGCAAAACCTATCTTGGTATGGAGGCATTCTGCCATCTGAGAAACGAAAAAAGAATCTTCCGCCTCGATAGGATTCTGGAGATCAGGGAGATGTAACTTAAGCCCCTCTTCCCAGTAGTTTCAATCCTTGTTTTCATGGAAGCTGTCTTCAAACAATATGAGAGATAGTGAGAACCACTGGCCTACCAGTTTCAATCCTTGTTTTCATGGAAGCTGTCTTCAAACTGTTCCGTCTGAGGATAGGACATTAAAAATATTTGAAGTTTCAATCCTTGTTTTCATGGAAGCTGTCTTCAAACCCAAAATAGTTGTTGCACATATCAGGGTCATAGGAAGTTTCAATCCTTGTTTTCATGGAAGCTGTCTTCAAACCCGTCACGTTCAAGGAAGAGACCGAGGCCAAAATGTTTCAATCCTTGTTTTCATGGAAGCTGTCTTCAAACTCAGCTAAAACCAACTGGGACGGATCAGTAATAAGGTTTCAATCCTTGTTTTCATGGAAGCTGTCTTCAAACGCCACAAGGATGGGACATCTGAGAATATCATAGAGAGTTTCAATCCTTGTTTTCATGGAAGCTGTCTTCAAACAAATTCAGGACAGTATTTTGGAGAAACTGCAATCCAGTTTCAATCCTTGTTTTCATGGAAGCTGTCTTCAAACAAACTGAAGGCTTATGAAAGTACGATCCTCGAAGGAATGTTTCAATCCTTGTTTTCATGGAAGCTGTCTTCAAACTTACTGTTACCACAGCATTCGTCCTTGTCTTGGAAGGTTTCAATCCTTGTTTTCATGGAAGCTGTCTTCAAACTTACACAAGAACAGGCGTTGACGGAGACCTGGAAAGTTTCAATCCTTGTTTTCATGGAAGCTGTCTTCAAACTCAAACGAAATCAGGCAGGCATGGGCAGCAAAAAAGTTTCAATCCTTGTTTTCATGGAAGCTGTCTTCAAACTACTGTTACCACAGCATTCGTCCTTGTCTTGGAAGGTTTCAATCCTTGTTTTCATGGAAGCTGTCTTCAAACAACTTTTATAAGCAATGGACATCTTCATGGAAAGATATGTTTCAATCCTTGTTTTCATGGAAGCTGTCTTCAAACTTTATAATGCTGTAATTGGAAAGCGCCAGATTCTGGAGTTTCAATCCTTGTTTTCATGGAAGCTGTCTTCAAACCTCTGCGATAGCCATCATCACCAACGTAGGCAGTATGTTTCAATCCTTGTTTTCATGGAAGCTGTCTTCAAACACCATCTGGATTTACTCAGATCTCGCAGGGTACATAGTTTCAATCCTTGTTTTCATGGAAGCTGTCTTCAAACTTCAGCTGGGATTTGTCATTGACCCATTCCTGCTGGGTTTCAATCCTTGTTTTCATGGAAGCTGTCTTCAAACTACTGAAAACCCTTTCCCTATCGCATCAACAATATCGTTTCAATCCTTGTTTTCATGGAAGCTGTCTTCAAACTTCATCAGAATCTCACATCCACGCCCGGCTCCTGGAGTTTCAATCCTTGTTTTCATGGAAGCTGTCTTCAAACATAATCAGAGCAACGGCGACAACGACCAGCAAAAAGAGTTTCAATCCTTGTTTTCATGGAAGCTGTCTTCAAACAGGCCTCTGCAGGCCGTGCAGTTATATGTATCTCTTGTTTCAATCCTTGTTTTCATGGAAGCTGTCTTCAAACGAGGCCTCTGCAGGCCGTGCAGTTATATGTATCTCTGTTTCAATCCTTGTTTTCATGGAAGCTGTCTTCAAACACTACGTTGCCGTCTCGGAAAACATGTTCTGCCTATGTTTCAATCCTTGTTTTCATGGAAGCTGTCTTCAAACCCGCCGACAAGCGTGCCGATTCCGGGAACGATGGAGCGTTTCAATCCTTGTTTTCATGGAAGCTGTCTTCAAACACCATGAAAGAAGGCTCTGCAATTGTGGCCAATAAAGTTTCAATCCTTGTTTTCATGGAAGCTGTCTTCAAACAATGGCAAACGCCGTCGAAGTTAGCATTACTAAAATGTTTCAATCCTTGTTTTCATGGAAGCTGTCTTCAAACTTGCCGGGTTATACGGGTAACAATTCATGGCTATTGAGTTTCAATCCTTGTTTTCATGGAAGCTGTCTTCAAACCTTACTATGCATCTGCCAGGGCAGAAATGATGAGTTAGTTTCAATCCTTGTTTTCATGGAAGCTGTCTTCAAACATCCTTGTCAAGGACGTGAACTTCAAAGGCATACCGGTGTTTCAATCCTTGTTTTCATGGAAGCTGTCTTCAAACACAACCGCTAATCCCTGGGTAACGTATCATTTATCTTGTTTCAATCCTTGTTTTCATGGAAGCTGTCTTCAAACACAGCACGGTTCAGATACAAATGTCAAATATTATGTCGAGTTTCAATCCTTGTTTTCATGGAAGCTGTCTTCAAACAGTGGTATGGAACATTCGGGGATAGTACATATACGCAGAGTTTCAATCCTTGTTTTCATGGAAGCTGTCTTCAAACCACGGCATCAGAGACACCGTGGAGGCCATGTACTGGGTTTCAATCCTTGTTTTCATGGAAGCTGTCTTCAAACAGCAATTTGCTGTGATATCCTTTCAGATAGCCATTCTAATAGAAATTTAGAAATGCCTATTCTGCATGAAAGACAAATCATTTTTGACCATATAATGGTAATTATCACTACCTTTTGCATAAAACTATGTGATGAAACTTATTGATAATAAATAAATTTCGCCATAATGGATAAATTTCCACTATAAATTCCTACCATGCAAACCACAAAGATAGGAGAGTTAAGTTGTCAAAGAGCTATATACAAATATTTCTATAACAGCAATCTATGCACTGTGCTTTGAACTTTGTACCTTTAGGGTAATAGCATTTCTGAGTGATGTCAATAATCTCTGCAATCATGGACTGTAGCTCAATAAAATCCCTGTCGGTTATCTGAATCTCCTTTAACAGGTTTTTGCTCCTTAAATAACAAATGTAGCCCTTCTTGACTTCCTTACCATAGTTTTCCTTAATTAGTAATGCATAAAAGACCGACTGGTATCGATGGGTCCTAAAAACAGTATCTCTGTATTCTGCATATTTATAATCAAGGGGCGCCAAAGTGCCATCTGAAAGAGTAAGAACCTCATCAATGACACCATGTATATGATACTTATCAGATGCCATATATACGCTGATTTCTTTGTCAACACAGCCTATTCTTTTTCTTAGATAATCAATATTTACTCTTTCTTTTCCCTCATGAACCTCCCTACCCTTCAAAACTTTAAATCTCTTGTCCTCATTCTGATCTATGCACAGACAATTCATAAAATAAATAAAGCGTGGACAAAAGAGATACTCAAGGAGTACAGAGGCTGTAACATATATACCGGTGTCAGTGTCTGTTATCGGTGTCTGCAATTGATCACTATCATCAACGAAGATATTTTCGTTATTAGTATTTGCTGACACTGAAACCGTTTCACTGACACTATTCTTTTTCATACAAATAAAGCCTTCACTTCATCTGCAACTAAGTCTTTATCAAAAGGTATCCCTATCATCTTCACCTTTTTGAAGTCTTCCTCACACATTGGGAAAATATATACTGAATCCTTTTCCGTATTAGTAATCTCCTTGCACCTTAACACAATCTCATCTATCTGGTTTCTGTTCATATCACCAAGGAATGCGCTCTTTTGCACCCTGTAAAGTCCATAGCCTTTACATAGTTTTGCAACTTTAGTACGAACTCTGTCATTCACTATATCGTATACAACCCACACAAGCATTTATCATCCTTTAATGAGATTATTTGCTATGGAGTGGCATTCAAATTGAATAATATTTCTCTTCTGTATATTTCTCCCCCTGTATCTTATAGTTTCATCAAGGGTTTTATTCAGTGCCTCTATCAGCACAGCTTTACCTTCTTTATTGAGGGTATAGCCACCTTTCATATCATCAAAATGTTCAACCTTAACTTTTCTCCCGCTAAAAAGATATACAACAGTTTCCTCTGCAAATATCCTGAACACCTCTATGAGGTCGAAAACAAGAGATTTCTTGTTGTAATTATCTGTATGGAGAAAGCCAATATATGGGTCAAGCCCTGCTATAATACAAGCCTTCTCAACGAGCGAATAAAGTACACCGTAAGCATAGTTTAAGAGGGTATTAAATTCATCTTTTGCAGGATTTCTGCTCCTGCCATCGAATTTAAATCTCTCAGGCATGATATAACTTAAGGCATCAAAATAGATTTTGCCTGCAGCACCTTCAAAAGCCATAATTGTGCCACGTCTTTCTTCAATAGTTCCTGTTAATGAAGCAATCTTTTGTTTTATCTCTGCAAGTCCCTTTATAGATTCTTCGATTTTTTCAGCCTTATCCTCCCTTGGCCTTTTGAGTCTTTCCAAAAAGTCCATCTGGTTTTCTACTTTTTTAATAACCCATCCTTTTGCAAGTTCAAGCCCTTCATTCGTTGCATTTATCTCAAGCTGTTTTCGTCTTATCAATACCGTGCTTCCAAGTTTCGAATGCCACACTCTTCCATATGGATCACCGAATTCATCAAGAAATATGACATCTATGTTATTTTCAATAGCCATTTTCAGGGCATCAGTGGAAAGATAGGCGCTTGTCGTAATCATAATGCTGTCTACTTTCCTGACAGAAATTTCAAAAACATTATCATCTGTTTTCACAAGAAAGCAGTCACCACTTTTTCTGAGATATGAGCCATAGCTATTGATAACAAGCTGCATGTTATCTACAATTTAATCATAACTTTTTAATCTATAACTCTCTTTACCGTCCCAAACCCCCTCGAAACTGATTTCCAGATTCCCCAATAATCAGGGATCGAGAAGTTAAACAATCATACTTGATATATGTTCATCTTTTGTAAACACTGCTCCGAGTTGAGAATGATAATCCATTTCACAGAAAGTAATGCCGCTGATTTCTTCTTTATTTTTACGGACATACCATAGTGGAAGTTTTACCTCATACCACTGTCTTTCTGATGGTTTCAACTTTAAGACCTCATCTCGGAAGCATTTTGGAATCACTGAAGCTGTATCATATCTGCTCTGACGGGTAACTTCCTGTTTGTTTTCTCTGAGACGGCTGTCAAAAATCATATTTCTGTTGGACTGAGACAACTTGTATTGCTGAGTGGCGTCCTTAAAGGATTCAGAAACCTCTATTTTGGATTTTTCATAAACCTTTTCTACTATCTCCACAAGGTCATTTTCACTCATCTCCTGTGGAGCATCTTTGAATGCATCGAAGGAGAGTGCAAGAAAGTTCGGAAAGTTTATCTGGTTGTAAACTTTCTCACCTTTTTCTGATGCTTTGAAAATATATACCCTGCTGTCTCTATGTGGATCTCTGTACCTGTTTACTCTTCCTGCTCTCTGCGCAATGGCATCAGGAGGTGCACATTCCGTAAAGAGCCAGTCATAATCTATGTCAAGAGATACTTCCACAACCTGTGTGGCAATCACAAATCTGGCGTTTGCAATCTTTTCTTCAATTGCCTTGCGATCTTTTAATATGAATTGTGAGTGGTAGCATATTGGATTAAGATGAGACAGTCTTTGTGCTAAATCCTGACATAGCTTTACGGTATTTACTACCACCAACACCCTTTTGCCATCTAATACAGTCTTTTCTATATTTTCAATTGCGTTATTTATCAAATCGTCTACAACAAAATATTTGCTTCTTTTTGCACTCAAAAGACTCTTTTCTTTAATAAGTTCCGCATTCTCAAGTTCACCGGAGAGCAGTTGTTGTAATGACTGAGGCATGGTAGCGCTCATTAACATAAACCGTGCACCAAGTGAAGAAAAATGTCTGATTGCTGAAATGATAAGTCCCATTGTCCAGCCATCATAGGCATGAATTTCATCAATAATAATGACGGAATTAGAGGCATTTACTTCCTTTAACGTCCATCTGCCCGCATTAAATCCGGCTGTCAGTAATTGGTCAATAGTGCCGACCGTTACGGGCTTCATAAAAGATTGATTGAAAAGGACATCTCGCCTGTTTTCCCATTTGTCTTCTTCTGCTTCTAATGGGGAATCATTTTGTAAAAACAAATTCGCCGTTGAATGGGTTAACCCGACATTTTCTCTGCCAACAAAATCCGACAGCCTCTCGTAGATATTATTTGCCGCTACCATAGTAGGCAGAAGATATATTATTTTTGCTCCTTTCATTTCTCCGGCGTTTTTCAACGCCCAGAGGATAGATGCCTCTGTCTTGCCGCTGCCTGTCGGGGCTACTGCAATCAAATGCCCTGAATGTCTACTACAGGTTTCCTGAAATGGTCTCAGGGCAGTAAATGTTATGCCCTTTTTATAGCATCGTTCTTTAAGTTCCTCAATGACCAGTGAAATGTCTTTAGTAACACAGTATACAACGCCATTTTTGCCTGAACCATACCAGTCAGCGTAATGGAGGATTCCTTTCAGGAGAAAATAGATTGTCCTGCATTTTTCGGCCCCGTCCTTTTCAATCCCTTTGATCAAGAAGCCGCTTGTAATCAAAATTGCCAATGACTTAAAAGGATCTTCGAAATTATTGCTTTGTTTTACTAAAGGCAAAACATAGCCTTCTTGTTTGAAGAATTCCGCAGCGATTGCTACTGCCTCACTGATTCCACCGAGAATGATCGGAGGAGGATTCATCACGCTTTCCCTGTTGAATGACGTTAAATCAGAATCAAGACTTTTGTGATGGCCGACAACAGCCAGCGCTTCTAACGGGATAGTGGATAGATAGTCTTCTTTGTTTATAAGCTCCCAGTATTTTGCTGCAAATAAGAATGAAACCAGTTCATGGCGATAGTTTTTCCTCTTATCAAACGGTTTGTTTTGAATTATAGCCAACATCATTTCCTGAAAGAGTTCAATCATCTTTCCGATGTCGTGGAAAGCAATCGTTAAAAGAGAACCCTTGAGGAATCTTTCAAGCGAAAAATTATATTTCTCTGCCAGCCGTTCAATCAGAGGTCTTTTGGCCCTAACGGTCTCTTTCCATGCAGTATAAACCGCCTCAAGATGCTCTTTATAAGTCTGGTCTGGCTTTGCGTAAAAAGTCATAGCAGAAAAAATATAATGCCTTCGACTTTATAGACGGATAAGGGGTTTTTCAGTTTTATGGGTGACCCCACAAAGGTGAACTGTTCTCTTTTGCTCACCCTTCGTTCCTCTCCCTTAAAATTAAAAGAGGTCGGCAAGAGAAAAACCTGTGGAGCCATCACCCTATAGGTTATTGGCGTATGCTTTAAATCAAAGTTTGGCTGATAATCCACTGTTTGATCCCCTGCCAGTATGGTGTTTTCAAATGTTGAGGAGCGCTCCTCCATCGCATCAACTACAGAGCCGATATGTTTAATTTTAAACAGGTCATCGCTGTTGCCAAGGGTTAATGCGTATTTTGGATTACAGAAACGGTCTCTTACCTCTGATAGAACAGTTTGATATTTTGACGCTATGGCAATGGTCAATGAAAAATCGGTCAAATACTCTCTTATCAAAACATCTTTTAACGATTCGCCAGACTTTACTTTGTTATATTTCCAGAGGTCTTTCATCTCTCCTTTATGTGAACCAATTACGCCGAAGAGAATACCCTTCTGCTCTCTAAATGACATGGCTTCTTCAAAACGTAATCCCATTGCTGCTCCCATCAGTCCTGTCAGAGTCGTAACAGGCGGTAGGGGTAAGGTCTGCTGAAATGTATGGCTTTCAGGGATTCTAAAGGAGGCGGTTACTGCAAAGCCTTTCACGATAAAAGTAAACACGAAGCTCCCCTTTTATTTGTAGTATTGGTCAATCCAGTCAGCCATTGTATTAAAGGCGTCACCAACGGACACAGTTTCAGCAGGCAGATTTGAAAACAGCCCCTTTCTTGCGCCTATGACCAGAGCCTTTGTCTCTTTTGTGCAGTCTGCAATCGTCTCCTTGAGCAGATCAGCATCAAGGCTTCCGTTTACCACAACAACAGATTCCAGGAAGATGGGGTTTTTGACAGTAAGCATTGCAGCAGCAACAAATTTAGGCGAAATATCTGCAAGGAATCTTGTCTGTCTGCCTGATGTCCACAAATTCTTGAATGCTACTAAGAAGTCCTTTACACGCGCTGCCTTTTCAGTATTCTGCAAATCTTTATTAAATCCATCTTTACATCCCACTCTGTCCAACTCTATGAGTATTGTCCCCCTGTAGAGCCCTGAATGTATCTCCGTTTCAAAGATATTAGGATCTCCACCCGCCTCAACCCCCATAAAGTTGGTTGCAAAATCGAGGTCGCCCTCATACTTATGCAGTGAAACGAGGGGCGACACCCTTACAGGTGATGTGCGTTTGGTTGATGAGCCTTTTTTACCCTCTTTGGCTTCCTCTGTGCCCATATAACCAAACAAATCGTCATCTATGTATTGTGCAGGGTCTTGCTGCGTGGTTGCAGCTCCCTTTTTAATTTTTGCCGCCACTCCTTCAGAGAGTGTTTTTCCCATGACCGCAAGCTGGTCTCTCAAAGCACGCCTTACTGCTTGTGCTGAAACATAAGGAAACTGGTCTGTCTCTCGTGTAATCTTTTTGATGTTTGAGATATTTTCCGCCTCTTTATCCGAGCCGTTCAGACTTGCAAACGAAACCGGTGTTAAATAGGTAATTGTCAATGCCTTTGCGTCTTTCATATTAGTTTCCCTCCTTAAAAGCATAATATCTTGCATTTGAATAAGCCTGCATTGCGGCAACATTGCAAAATCCCTTGAACTCTCTAAAATTATCTTCTCTAAATTTGCCTTCAAAGAACCCGTCAGGAACCCGCAAAGAGAAGTCGTATTTGATTTGCAGCCTTTCAAGCTCAGATAATAAATCAGTTAGTTTTCTAATTTTTCTCAGTTTAATCAAATCCCCTTTTAGCCTTTTAAAATCCCTCTCTATTTCATTTCTTGAACGACGATCATTGTCTCTTTTAGAAACACATAAGCCAATGGTTTTACCAAGACTAACAGCTATGCTTCTTTCTTCATCGGTCATTTTGCCCTCCAGTATAATAGTTTCATACTTGAATAAGAAATCTGCCAACGGCGTTGGATTTGACGGCTTTGTTTTTTTCTCGTCTTTTGGAAACACTATGTCCCAAGCCCGCTCTTCAACAATATCCAGTACCGTTTTCTTTTTAAGTATTCGCTCGCAGAATTTATTTCTCAAGATAGTTTCACGTCCTTTATACTTCTGTTTCTTTCTGTTATTTTCTTGACTTTTTTGTAAAAACAGCCTCATCACTTCTTTAATATTTATTCCAGACTTTTCCATGTTCTCTATCAATCTGAAGAAATAAACTGAATCCCTGAACGGCCAGATCAGTTTGCCCATAAAAGTGTCTTTCTTGCGTATTGCATGGAGGACAATAAACTCTAATGGTGCCTTAGAAATTGTCAAATTGCACATTTCCACCCAATTCAATACTCCTGAACCTTCCTCTGCCTTTTGATGTAATAAAACCTTTCTATAAAGCGTGTAGAAAAATGCAAAGGCTACCTCAAACGGCTTCTGTAAATCAGATCCGAGAGGAGGCTGAAAGTTTCTAAAGAGATGGGGCTCTTCATATTTAGCATCCTGAAGGGTGATATAAATATCCACCATTTTTTCAAGAGAAAGTGAATATGGAAAAAATGCAAAGCGGTTATCTCCTTGCGTAAGATAGAATCCATTAACTGGTACAAATTTCCCAATGAATGCACATTTCCAGCATACCTTTTCTGGTTTGCTGCATTTAGTATTGAAATTCAAAAGCCCGCTTGCTCCAGTAATAAAAGGAAATATCGTTTGACCTATTTCCTCTAATTGAAAATTATCTTCTCCGCATAAATAACATTGCCCTTTTGTTGTAGCGGAAAATTTCTTTGGTATTTTTACTTTGGGTTGCACCATATTCGGCCCATCAATAAGTAGACCTGTGGTAGTCACATCTAACCCATGCTTATCTAAGAATTCATCCATCCGCTTTTGAAGGTGTGCATGAGAATTTGGCAATATGCCACGATTCCTTTTGACTGTCTTACCATTTATGAGTATTTCTCTCTTTTCCTTTTTTGTCCATTTGATAGACTTAGCTGTAGGCCGAGGCGCTTTGTTAAATATAAGTTCTGCAATACCAACGGATTTCTTTTTTGGGAAGGCAACAAACTTGTCTTTTTTGTTGTCAAAATAGAAATTATACGAATAGGTGTCATCTATTTGCTTCTTTGTTGAGGTGTTGTAATAACGCTCAATCAATAGGTCATAAGCCTTTCCCAGCGCCTCTTGTATCTCCCCCTCCGTGCCTCTTAGTGTTAATCCTATATCGCTTACAGTTTTTTCAATGCCGTCGTCAGCTTCTTTGAGCATTACAGCAAATCCCAGCAGTCCTGAATCCAGCCAGAAGTGGTTTAACTTCGGGAATGTTATTTCTATGGATTTCATTGAGTTTCTCCATTTTTGCGTTTAACCGTTCCATAACCCAAAGAAACTTTAGCGCCGATTCCCCAGAAATCGGGTATCAAAAAGTTGGTTTCAAATTCGCCTTTAAAGGTAATCAGTTCTATATCTTCTTTTACTTCAACAGTTACATCTTCTTTCAGCTTTGATCTAATACGAATAGTATCATTTGCTGTATAACTTAAAGCTTTGCACATTGAAAGGATATTGCCGATAAGGATTTTATTGAGAAAATTATGTGTGTCTGCGCCTCTCTGTCTCAATTGTAAATAAAGCTGATAGTTTTCTTTGTTCAGCCCAATCCATGGCGTCAGGAAGGTATAGGCAATCATATCATCCGTCAGCCCAAAGGGGGCTGCTACATTAACTGTATTCTGCTTAATAACTGGATGCCTCTGATAGTAAAGTTCAAGGTGCTCAATTTTTGGCATCGCCTTAAGTAGATATGCGCCTTCCTTTAAACCAATAACAAGGGCAGAACCTCCAAACACTTTATATTGAATAAGCGGTTGCTTATAAATTAACCTGTCTCCCAGATGCCCATGAAACTCCGGTCTATTCCCGTACAAATTTCCGAAAAATCCCCTCACTGCTCTCCCGTTACCTTCCAGCGGCTTTTCACACGTTAACCATATCTCTGTCTTCTCAATCTTCATATCTGAATTCCAAACTTATTGAATTGGGTTGAGGGTAAAGTAGGAGCGGCACAGACAACACGCTTGAAGGCATATCCGAAACCTCCCCTCAGGGTTGAGCCCTTGTAAGGAGGAAGGATAATAGGCTCCAATGCCTTTACATTGAAATTGAATGTAGCGGTTTTAATATGGACGCCGGTCCCCCCTGCTATCAGTTTATCTTTTCAGTATTATCACTCCTGTCCTTTTTATTTCCTCAGCGAGTGATCCACCGTTATTGAAATCTTCTGGTCTGAAAGGTATTGGTTCAATCCTGCTGTCTATTATTCTCCTGAGAGGAATTATCCTTCTCCGATCTTCGAATCTGTCTCCTGTAAAGTCATTAGAAATCAATGCGATATCTATGTCACTTTCAGGTTTTGCCTTTCCCCTGGCATAAGACCCGAAGATTATTGCCTCTACAATGTGTATTTGACTCTTCTCCAACTCTTCGATATATCTTCTAATTATTTCTATTATTGAATCTGTTTCAATAGCCATTCTCTAATCACCTGAATATCTTTACGATATTTCTCAGTAAAATCTTTTGTGCATCTTTTCTTAAAAAAGAACTTTTCATCTGGATATCTTGCTTCCATATTGAAGTCAGTAATTGTCTCAAGAAGTTCTAATTGCTCCATTGTCAGATTAAGGGATATCTTCTCTGCTAAATAAACAAGACGATGCGTGTAAGGTGGGCTTTCATTTAGTCTGTCAACGTAGATTGCTTTCAGAATCTTCTCGATAGTCAGATGTCCAAAAAAAAGCGAGTAGGGATAATCACTTTTTTCAAAAAGATGATTTGAAACCTTCCAGTCATCCTCAGCAGATTCAAGCCAGTATTGGATTGTTTGTTTTTTATCCAAAAACGGCCTCCCGGGGTTTTATTTGCATGACAGCCCCCTTGCCAATGCAAAATAACAGTTAGCAAATTCTAACAAAAAAGAATCTTATTTGAAAGAGTTAAAATGAATGACCCTGCGATCTTCATGGTTCATTTCTGTTAATATTTTCGACAACGTCAAAGTCTCCGTCATATGAGTAAATCTCCTCAAGACCGTAATGCTTCATGAAAACAGCATTATAGGCATCAATGTAGTCAATGTTTTTTCTGTCGTAAAGGACGAGAGCGTCTGTAATGATATTTTTGTCAGGGATATACAGGTTATCTGTACTGACCATGATAGAGATTTTTTCAACGACATCGGCTTTTTGCACCTTATAATAGGATAAAAGCGTCCATATTAGTTCCGCAATTACAATTCCGGATGTTGAAAGTTCTATCTTGCCTTCAACAGCCTTTTTAAATATTTCTTTGCACTTATCGTATTTTGAAGGATCATCCTTGGTGAGGTAGCGGAGGAAAATATTTGTATCAATAAACGCCTTCTTCATATCTTACTTCCTGTAGCCGCTTTTTTTGTGATTCTTTTTTTAACCTCTGCTCTGATGCGGTGAAAATCCGCTGGTTTTTCTTTCTCAGATATTTTTACGGAGCCTCCTATGTCCAGGATATTACCTCTAAGAGGTTTAATGACAGCCTGGTTTCCTTCGACAATTATGATTACCTTTTCCGACGGCTTGAGGTTTAAAGCTTTCCTTACCTCCTTTGGTATCGTTATTTGTCCTTTTGATGTCAGTACGGCAATAGGCATTTTATCCTCCTTTTTATAATATTTCTTACAATATAAAATATTCCTTACAATTTATCCATGCTTCTGTCTTCTCTACCCACCAGTTGCATAAATTTTCTTCGCTTGAGGAGGCAGATGTGATGAAAAGCCCTGCCATCGACACCTTACAGCCCTCCCATGTGGTCTGCCAGCCTTTTCAGGAATACACAAAAGGTGAAATCTACGGTCACGTGTATCAGAATAAAATCTTGTCGATTTGCAGGGGTTTTCAGCATTTCTGCCTCCTTGTTAATGCAACGTTTGGGTCTATCTTCATATCCGAAGTCCAAACTTCTTTAATTGGTTTGAGCATATAAAAAAGCGGCACAGACAATAGCTTGAGGCTGAATTACAGATTCACGTGAATGGGCTGAAGAAAATTAATCTTTTTGCACGTGGAAATTGCTTAATGCTGAAAGGGCTTCATTTTTAATGTCAGGGTCATTGTCACCATTTACAATTTGTTTTAAGGGAGGAATTGCCTTAGGGTCTCTTATTTCTCCAAGGGCTTTTATAGCACTCAACTTAATTGCAAAGCTCTTGTCATCTAATGCAGTAATTAAAAAGGGGACTGCTTTTGGATCACCAATTTTCCCCAGTGACTGAATGACAGCCTCCCTCGTACCAAGAATTTCATCTTTGTTTTGCAATCCATTGATAAGCGTGTCCACCACCCTTGAATTACTTTTAAAGTTACCAAGGGCAATGGCAGTATTCCATTTTATCGCAGGACATTCATGGTTGAGGAACGGGTCGTTGAAGATTTTTGTCAATAAGTCTATGGCCTTTACATTACCAATCTCTCCCAAGAGTCGAATAGCTCTTATTTTAATCTTCCAGGCTTCGCCACTGGTGTCAGCAACATTCAGCAAAAGATCAATTGATCGTTCGTCCCCGATTCTTCCCAGTTCTTCCACCGCTGATAAACGGGTCCTCAAGTCACCCTTATCAAGGTCTGATATGAGTTTATCAATATTTGCTGCTCCAGACTTTCCTCCAAGTGATAAGAAGAAAAAAATATAAATAGTCATTGTGATGAACTTGTTATACTTGATCATTATCATTCTTTCCCCCGAAATACATATCAGTCAGATAGACATGAAATAGTTTTTAACGTTCACAATCGTTTTGAAGCTTTGATCGGCCGGCCCCTCTTGGGAATTACTGCTATGCCTGAAGTGTCTATATGACAGCGAAACCGGTCTTTATCAGGTTCGAAACCAAATTTTTCACCCTCTTCTATCATATTCGCCTTATCTACTATGACCCTTCGAAGACTGCAGCCCTTTTTTAACACTACCTGATCCATAATGATGCAGTCTTCGACACTGACATCGTCTTCAATAATAACTTCACTACGGATAACAGAATTGCGTATTTTTGACCTATGAATTACTGTTCCCTCGGCGATGATACTGTTCCTTATGTCTCCTCTTAATATCTTTGTGGAAGAACCTTCATAACTTGATGGATGAATAGGCCATAGAGCATTGTTTAGGTCAAGGAGAGGGGCCTCTCCTAACATATCCCTGTGTGTATCAAAGTATGCCTTGATTGTTCCTACATCACGCCAATATCCTTTTTCCTCATAAGGCATAGTTCCAGGGATGATATTTGTGGCAAAGTCATAAGCAAATACCTTTTTTGTCTCAACCAGACCCGGTATCACATGGGCACCAAAATCGTGCTGTCTTTTTCTCTGTGTTTTTGCCAAGGCTTCAGTGAGTATGTCTTTGTTAAAAATGTAGTTCCCCATTGAGACATAAGCATGTTGAGGATCATCGGGAATGGGTGTAGGTTTCTTCGGTTTTTCCTGAAATCCCGTGATGCGATTTTCACTATCCGTCACGATAACTCCGAAGGCTGATGCTTCTTCAATAGGAACAGGTCTTGCAGCAACAGTAACATAAGCATCCTTTTGGAGATGAAAATCTATCATCTGGCGGACATCCATTCTGTAAATATGGTCTGCTCCAAAGACTATAACAAGTCCTGGATTATGTTGTCGTATGAGGTCAATATTCTGGAAAACAGCATCCGCTGTTCCCTGAAACCATTCAGGACCCATACGCATCTGTGGCGGAACCACGGCAACAAAAAGATTTTTGATAACAGAAGACAAAACCCAGTTCTGCCTTACATGCTCAATGAGAGATTGAGACTTGTACTGAACGAGAAGGTATATAGAGTATATATGTGAATTAACAAGATTGCTCAATGCAAAGTCTACTATCCTGTATCTTCCACCAAATGGGACAGATGGCTTAGATCGAAATACTGTGAGTGGAAAAAGTCGCTCACCTTTTCCTCCAGCAAGAACAAATGCAAGAACCTTTGGATGTGACATTATATGCTCCAATATACGGATAAATGTTTCATGAAATTGTCTAAGTCTCGTAACCTATCGTAAGCGTTAAAAATCTACATTAAAATCCAAGAGGGAATCGTTCTTTGTTAAAAATTAACGCACAATGGTTAGAAAAGTCAAATACTAACTGAACGTTTTATGCACGATATCCTGAATACAAAAAGTTCTGAATAGTAGTGTCAGAAAAAATCTTTCTGTTACTGCATTGTTTTCTTAGATGGTTTTATTCGAAATAAAAAAGCAATAATCAACCCGGTAACGAGCCCGGTGAGTACAGAAAGAAATATAACAATCGCAAGGGATGCCTCGAACTTCCAAAAGAAAAAGGAGATTGCAACAGGTATAGCATTCTGAACTGAAAATATGGCTACTAGCGCCATAATAATAAGAACAAGTACAATGTAAATCATGCCGTCCCTCTTTTGTTCATATTTTTCCTTAAGCCTTTCTCAGTAACCTGCTCATTTCATACCAGAGGAGATCAATTTTATTCAATGCAGCAGGCAAATCAGTATCTATTTCTGCCCTCGCTTTTTTGAGTGACCCTTGAAGTTCTTCGATAATCTCCTTGTTTTTACCAGAAGCTGAGGACTTAGCATCATTCAATAAATCGTTAATAAGGTCAAGCTCAGATCTTGCAGTTCCTACGTTTTTTGCTGAAATTTCCACTCGTGCCTTTAGGATGTGACCTCTGATACTTGCCATTGTAGCATCAAACATGATCTCCTTTATTTTAGACTGTGTCTCTTTCGTCATTTTATCTATGGTCTCAGCCTGTTTCTTGAAAGCTTCTTCGTTTGCAGTGTTATGTTTTTTTACTGTCTCATCTATTGCAGACATACTTCTCTTGAAGGACTCTTCAAGGGAGACTGTCCTAGCATAAAGAGCATTAACAGATTGAATGACCTTCTGGAAATCGGCATTAGGCTGGAGCGGCGCTATCTTGGTGAACTCCTCTATCTTTTGGAGTCTCTGCTTGATATCCTGAACTTCTGTCTTAAGACCAGCTGTCTCTTTCTCTATCAGTAACGGTAAACCAAAATACCCTGTGCCTATCAATGTCAAAACAATTAAAAGGATAAGTATAACGGTCTTCATACCATTCCCCCGTCAGAAATCTCAGATTTTTAACTATTGACTACTTGACACGTTTGGTGGTTGATTTCTTCGATTCTACCCTTGCCTTTCCTTCAAGTTTTGTTACCTGTGTCTCTAACTTTTTGATTCGTGCTATAAGTGTCTTCACCCTCTTATCGAGCATTGGATTCTTAAGCTTTGAACTAAGGTCATAGACCCGTCCACCGAGTTCCGCTATCTCCTTTTGAACCTTTGTCTGGAGGTCAAAAATCTTATACCGCCTTTTACCTTCCTCAGCAAGTTCTCCAGCCTTTTCCTTCATGAATATTGCTTTTTCTTTCAGAAGATGAACACCCTCTTCGATTCCCCTCTGCAAATCCTTTTGTACCTTTTCCCAGAAAATCATTGCTTTTCCCCTTTTATATTACTTTTTGGCTGCTGGTTCTTGCTCTGCGGCAGCAACAAGAATTTCTCTCTGCATTTTCATCTGCTCTTTCATTGATATGAGCTGGTCATATGCCTGACGTATTCTTCCTCCTTGTAGCTGGTCTTTAACATTGACCATATCTATCTCCCATTTTCCAATTGAGCTCTGTATTTCTTCGCGATTGATTGGAGCCTTTTTCTTAATAGCCTTTGCAACTAATGATTTCAACTCATCCATTGTTCCCTGAACCTCAGGAATTATCTGTTCAACCTCTGTCTTCATCTTTGCCTTGTTGGGCTCAACCATAGGAATCGCTTGCTGTGCAAGGGTAGCTGCATCTTCTGCAGCCTTTTTCGCTTCCTTATACTTTTTCACAGCAGTCAGATCTTTTGCATTTTTCAAAGCATCTTCAGCTTTCGTAAACACATCCTGCACATACAGGTCTGCTTCCTTTTGTTTTGCTTCTGCTATAGCCTTCTCGGCATTTTCTACCTCCTTTGTCGGGGGTTTTGCACAACCAGAAAGGATAGTAACAGATAAAGAAAGCACTAATACGAATAGCCCGTAAAGACAGTGTCTTTTTACCATCGTGTCCTCCTTACAAATATTTTTGTAAATCTACCAGATTGTGAATAAAAAAATAAAGACTTAATTTTTTTAAATAGCAAAACGTTTGAGGGGGGCATGTTGACCCGAAAAATGCAGTTGCCCTCTCTTAGCATATAAAAGAAGTTCTCCTTTCGTATTAGAATCAATAGCTTAGAAAAAATAAACTCTAAACGAAAGGAGAACAAAAATATGCAATCAAAATGTA